>Ga0209828_1000067_pt1 | contig 82106 bp, 81 predicted proteins | sample MaitaG_FD_187429 | JGI IMG/M metagenome (GOLD analysis project Ga0209828, IMG submission 187429) | Marine algal microbial communities from Maine, USA - Maine_Asex2 metaG (SPAdes) (version 2) | ecosystem: Host-associated > Algae > Red algae > Unclassified | place: Maine, USA | collected 2015-01-05
CTGGGCCACTGCCGAGTGCGGTTGCGACGGTGGTGCCGAATCCGCAGCCGTCTGGGCCACTGCCGAGTGCGGTTGCGACGGTGGTGCCGAATCCGCAGCCAGCACAACCGCCTCGTTCAGGCGGTGGCATCGTCTGCCCGGTCGCCGGGCCGTTCACCCATACCGACGACTTCAGCGCGCCTCGCGCCGTTGGCGGTATCCATCGAGCGAACGACCTGATCTCGGCGCAAGGAACGCCCGTGCTTGCAGCAGCGTCAGGAACGCTTACCCACAAGGAAAGCAGCGTGGGCGGTCTGTCGGCGCACCTCAAGGGAGACAACGGCGACTACTACTTCTACACCCACCTCGCCGGGTACGAGAACGTTGGCGTCGATCACGTGCCGGCGGGCACGGTCATTGGGTACGTCGGAATGACAGGAAACGCGCCAATCCCGCACCTACATTTCGAAATCCACAAAGGCGGCTATGGAAACTACTCAAACCCGTACGGCCCGGTCCGGGCCGCCTGTTTTTAGGGAGGTCTTAGAAACCGGTAGCGTGGAAGCCGCCATCGACGTGCACGATCTCACCTGTGGTGGCGGGGAAGAAGTCGCTCAGCATCGCAACGGTGGTGCGGGCAACGGGCTCGGTATTGCTTTGATCCCAGCCAAGCGGTGCACGATCAGCCCAGGCATCTTCAAGATCACTGAAACCCGGAATGGACTTGGCGGCGATCGACCGAATCGGTCCAGCCGATACAAGGTTGACGCGAATGCCAGCGGGGCCAAGCGTCTTGGCGAGATACCGCGACGTCGACTCGAACGCAGCCTTGGCCACGCCCATCCAGTTGTACGCAGGCCATGCCACCGTTGCGTCAAAGTCCATGCCCACGATGGACCCGCCATTTGGCATGAGCGGCACAACGACTTCGGCGAGCGTCTTTAGTGAGTACGCCGAAATCTCGACGGCGACCGATACGTCTTCCCATGGTGCGTCCATGAACTCGCCACCCAAGCATGATTCGGGGGCGAACCCGATGGCGTGCACAGCTCCGTCGATCGTGCCGTAGTCATCGGCAAGCGTCTTGGACAGGCTTTGCACCTGTTGCGGGTCGGTGACGTCGAGCTCGAACACCGACGGCTCCGTTGGTAGCTTGCGCGCCGTACGTTTCGTAAGGCTCAGGCCGCGGCCAGCTCCGGTAAGGATGACCTCGGCCCCTTCTTCCTGCGCCGTTTTCGCTACGCCGAACGCTATTGAGGCGTCGGTGAGAACGCCAGTGACGAGAATTCGCTTTGCATCAAGAATGCCCATAGTGCCTCCCACGCTACTCTTGCCGGGTGCCTGAGACTGAACAACCGGCGATGATGCTCTACGACACCAAGGCTCGGGCCATTGTGCCGTTTGAGCCAGGACCGATCGTAACGATGTATACGTGCGGCATCACGCCCTACGACGCATCACATTTGGGTCATGCGACGGCGTACTTGACCTATGACGTATTGCAGCTGCGGTTGCGTGACCGCGGTCATGAGACACGCGTCGTACGCAACTACACCGATGTTGATGACAGCATCTTGGGTAAAGCCCGAGAGCTCGGTGTGCATTACTTGGACCTTGCCGCAAGCCAGATAGCGGTCTTTGAGCGCGATATGAGAGCGTTAGGACTTATTGAGCCGTACAGCGCGCCTCGAGCGACCTCGGCCATTGCCGACATCCGTCGCCTAATTGGTCATGTGCTCGACAACGGACACGCGTACGAGGCGGGCGGCGCGGTGTACTTCAGCGTTTCAAGCTTCGAAGGCTTCGGCAGCATGAGCGGCTTCGACCGCGACACGATGCTTGAACTCGCTGCAGAACACGGTGGAAACCCCGACGACCCGAACAAGCGCGACCCGCTCGATTTCATTCTGTGGCAGCCGTCTGCGCCTGATGAACCGGCGTGGGAGTCGCTCTGGGGTCCTGGTCGTCCTGGATGGCACATTGAATGCTCAGCGCTCGCATTGCGCGAACTCGACGCCACGATCGATCTGCATGGAGGCGGCAGCGACCTCGTCTTCCCGCACCACGAGTGCGAGTCGGCACAGAGCGAGGCAGCGACCGGGCAGCCGTTTGTGCGTCACTGGATGCACCAGGCCATGGTGCGCATGGACGGCGAGAAGATGAGCAAATCGCTCGGCAACCTCGTGTTCGTGCACGACCTACTCGATGATGGCTATGAAGCTGGCGCGATCCGGCTAGCCGTGCTCAAGCATCACTATCGCGACGAGTGGTCGTGGAATGATGAGCTGATGCCCGAAGCCGCTGCACGCCTCGAACGTTGGAAAGACTCAGGGGCGGGCGACGCTGGCCTCGCTGAGGTCCGCGCAGCACTCGACGGCGATCTCGACTCGCCAGCAGCTGTCGCAGCAATCGACGAGGCCGTAGCTAACGGCGGCGTGTCGCAAGCCGCAGCCCTTCTCGGCGTGATGCTTTAAGAACAACTACTGTTGACGAATGGCCGGGTCAACGAAAGTAAATGCGGGCGGCGGACGCTTGCAAACTGTTGTGCGCAAAACGATCGGCCCAATTTTTCGGTCCATGTTTCGGCTTACGATCGTTGGCTCAGAAAATCTGCCCGACAGCGGCCCAGCGATCATTGCGGCGAATCACACGTCGGTCCTCGACTCTTTCATCGTGCCCGCTGTGCTTCCCCGCAACATCAGTTACGTTGGCAAGGCTGAGTACCTCGACGACTGGAAAACCAAACACATCTTTCCAGCGCTTGGCATGATCCCCATCGATCGCAGCGGGGGAGATGCGGCCCTGGCCGCCCTCGATACCGCAGCGGAACTGCTCGACGCCGGTCAACTCTTCGGCATCTACCCCGAGGGCACACGATCTCGGACCGGACACCTCTACAAGGGCCGTACAGGGGTCGCACGGCTCTCGCACCGCACCGGGGCCCCGATCGTTCCGGTTGGCCTGATCGGGATGCGTGAGATTCAGCCGCCCGATGCGCCGCTACCGCGCCCGTTCACTGAGGCAACGATTTCTTTCGGCCAACCACTGTGGCCCGACGAGCATGGTGATCCAGCAGTTGACCCAACCGCATGTCGCGCAATGACCGACGCGTTGATGTTCCGAATTCAGAATCTAAGCGGTCAGAAGTACATCAATCGATACGCGCCGAGCAAAGCAGAACTCGATGCTGAGTCTGTAGTCACGGGATCCACAGCCACGGAAAGGTCTGACGTTGTCGGCGAGCGTCCGTTGGTCGACGCTCGCACGGCGAGCGATCTTTTGAACGCACGCTCCTGATGCACGTCACCGTGTACGTCGGCTGCTCGATTGACGGCTTCATCGCTCGCCCTGACGGCGCCGTCGACTTCCTTGACACCGACATGCCTCCGTCTACTGACTTGGGCTTTGCCGCGTTGCTGGAACGGGTTGATGTTTTGGTTATGGGCCGCAACACGTTCGACTTTGTGATCAACAGCGGTTTTGACTGGCCCTACGGTGAGTTGCCGGTGCGCGTCGCTACCACGCGTGCGCTCGAGGTCCCACAGGATCTGACCGAAGTGGTGGCGCTGATTTCAGGATCACCCGAAGCACTCGTCGCTCAGCTCGAAGAACAAGGCTTCTCGTCGGCATACGTCGACGGCGGCGAACTAGGCGCCGCATTTCTTGCGGCCGGACGGGTCGACCAACTGACCTTGACGATCGTGCCGATAACGATTGGCAAGGGCATCCGGGTCTTCGGCGACCTGACCGCGGATCAGCGGTGGCAACATCACGAGACGGTCACCGATGCCAACGGCTTTGTGCAGCTCACATGGGTTCAGCCATAGCCCGCCTCACAACCTCAGCTAGTTGACTGGCGCCGCTGCCTGAGCTGCGAGACCGAGGTCGATGCTTGCAAGCACCAGTGGGTCGTCGGCGTTAAACATGTCGTACTCACAACTATCGATTCGCAGGTCTGCGGGGCCAATCCACATTGCCAGGTCCAAACCATCGAACGCTGACTCACAGCGACCAGGTGACTCAAGCCCGGCAACGACCGAGACCGGATCGGCATCGGCGTAGTCCACTACAGCTGCGACCAGGCCGGCGTCAACCTGACCGGTGGCGAACACGTCGCCAGCGCTTGCGGCAGCCTTGCCGCGACTTGCTTCGACGCGTCCATCGCCAAACACCCGGTAGTGACCACAAACGTCTAACAGATCACACCCGCCAAACACGTTCCATTCCAGGATGACGACATCAGATGGATAGCTCGACTCTGGGTCGTCGCTTGGCATCGCATCAGCAGCAGGGGGTACAGGTGCTGCATCATCTTGGGTCATTGGGGCTTCGTCGGCGCCAAAGTAGTAATACGGCACGTCGTCACGTGTCATGCGCCAGGAGCGGCAATCCTCGTTGTCTGGCTGGAAGCTCGGGCGAAGACAATCGATCGTGCCTGCTGATCGGGCCTCGGTTACGCGGTCGCAGAACGCAAAGAAGCCGCCGCTTCCGTCGCTATCGTGCAATGGATCGAAGCAATCGACAATGCCGGCTTCGATTGCGTCCGACAGCGGGTCGGTAGTAGCACCAGCGGCCGTCGCCACGGTGCTTGTGGTAGCGTCGAGCGGTTCAGCAGTCGTTGCTGCTGCAGCCGCAGAATCTCGATCTGCGAGATCGCTGATCGTCTGATCTGGCGTTGAACTGCAAGCGCTCACCAGCGCGACAACAACCATCGCTAGGCCCGTAAGAAAAATCTTCATGTTCGTACGACGCTTTGACTGGCTCGTTGGTTCCCGACAATCCGATGCGTTACGAAAGGAGTGTCAGTGCTACCACAGCAGCAACAAGAACGGCAATGGTTATGCACACGCTGATGAGCTGCGTTCGAATGCGAGGTCCCAGGTCGATTTCGAGTTCGTCATCGGCCCACCGGGGTTCGATCCACGAAAGGTCGCCGCTGCTTGATCCGGTTGCAGGATTCATGGTCGTCATGGCGCTGTCCTCCATCTGTTGTCGGATCCATCGAACGAGGGCCCGTACCTACCACACGTTTGAGGGCTCGGTTTTGTTCACTTTTTTGTATTGCAGTTTCGTAACAAGTGAACGAGTCCATCGTGACGGCGTTTAGAGCGGAGGTCGATAGGGAAAAGTCCCCTGCTACCTCGACCTCAAATACACCTGCTGTGGCTGACCAGGCAGCGGTAGGATCATGGGTTATGTCGAGCATCGTTGTTCAGCTACCCGACGGATCAGAGCGAGAGCTTCCCGCCGGTGCAACCGCCGCCGACCTGGCCGCTGATATCGGGCCTGGTTTAGCGAAAGCTGCCGTCATCGCAACCGTTGATGGCCACGAGCGTGATCTAAACACCGAACTGACTACCGGTGCCACGGTGGCGCTCATTACCGAGAACTCGCCTGAAGGCCTCGAGACACTGCGGCACTCGACCTCACACGTACTTGCGCAAGCAGTCCTTGAACTCTGGCCGGGTGCGACCTTTGCGATTGGGCCACCAATCGAGAACGGCTTCTACTACGACTTCGAGCTGCTCGGTGGGGCAACGTTCACCGACGAGGACCTCGAACGTATCGACGCCAAGATGCGCGAGATCATCGGTGCCGACCAGCCGTTCGTACGTGGTGAGATCAGCGCCGCCGAAGGTCTTGAGCTCTTTGCCGACCACAAGTACAAACGTGAGACCATCGAACGAGTGACGGGGGCCGAAGCAGACCCCGAGCTCGCCGATGAAGTCGACGCCGATGGCACCGTCAGCTTTTACCGTAACAGCGACAGTTTTGTCGATCTCTGTCGCGGTCCGCATGTTCCGAGCACGGGGCGCCTGGGGCACTTCAAACTGATGTCGGTAGCGGGCGCGTACTGGCGCGGCCGCGAGAACGAGCCCATGTTGCAACGCATCTACGGCACGGCATGGTCAACCAAGAAGGAACTCAAGCAGCATCTGCATCGCCTCGAAGAAGCAGCCAAACGCGATCACCGCAAGTTGGCTGCAGAACTCGATCTGGTGTCGTGGCCAAGTGAGCTCGGTCCAGGGCTCGCAGTGTGGCATCCCAAGGGAGCCTTGATCCGCAAGGTCATGGAGGACTACAGCCGCGATCGTCACGAGGCCGGCGGGTACCACTTTGCGTACACGCCGCACATTGCAAAGTCGGTGTTGTGGGAAACCAGCGGACACCTCGACTTCTATGCCGATGGCATGTATCCGCCGATGGAGATGGACGGAGCGACGTATTACCCAAAGCCGATGAACTGCCCGTTCCACGTCATGATCTACAAATCAGATCAACGTAGTTATCGGGATTTGCCCATGCGGATCTTCGAGCTGGGCACGGTGTACCGCTATGAGCTCAGTGGTGCTGTACATGGGCTCATGCGCAGTCGCGGTTTCACCCAAGACGACAGCCATATCTTTGTAACCCAAGAAGACATGCAGCAAGAGCTGGCGTCGTTGCTTGAGTTCGTCTTGTCGGTGCTGCGGGCGTTCGGGTTCACCGACTTCCAGGCGAAACTCTCCACGAAACCACTCGAGAAAGCGGTTGGTGACGACGAGATCTGGGAGATGGCAACCGAGGGTCTACGCGCGGCACTTGAGACCGCTGGCCTTGACTACGTCGTCGATGAAGGCGGCGGCGCTTTCTACGGACCAAAGATCGACGTGGACGTCAAGGACGCCATCGGCCGTGCGTGGCAGCTCTCGACTATTCAGGCCGACTTCAACCTGCCCGAACGATTTGAACTCGAATATGTCGCGAACGATGGTGAACGCAAACGCCCGGTCATGATTCACCGAGCGCTCATGGGTTCGGTCGAACGGTTCTTTGGCGTTTTGCTCGAACACTACGCCGGGGCCTTTCCGCTCTGGCTGGCACCAGTGCAGGTCCAAATTTTGCCGGTCGCCGAGGCACACGATGACTTTGCTGCCGAGCTTGCTGTGCGCCTCAAGGACGCCGGATATCGAGCCGAACTCGTTGCGGCCACCGACCCGCTTGGGAAACGAGTGCGTGCGGGCAAGACAGCCAAGATTCCCTACGTGCTCGTTGTTGGTGACGACGACGTCGCGAACAACACGGTTGGCGTGAACGCTCGCGGGCAAGACGTTGAACGCGATGTGGCTATCGACGCCTTCGAAACTCGCCTTGCTGGCGATCTCGAAGCTCGCGTCTGATGCTCGACCGACTTTGGGCTAGTTGGCGTAGCCGGTATGTCACCGGGCAAGAAAACCAACGAAACGATCCGCGCGATGGCGAAGGCACGCTCTTTGAACGAATCTTGGCGAGTGGGGAAAGCGACGAAGACGCCGGCGTGGTGTTTCGTGGGCAGGCAGTGTCGGTCATCTTGAACGCCTACCCGTACGGCAGCGGACACCTGCTCGTCATACCGAACCGGGGCGTCGAACGGTTAGCCGAATTGTCGGCCGACGAAGCCCGCGAGCTTTGGGACACCGTGCAGCACACAGTCGGCGTGCTCGAGCGGGTCTACGAACCAGGCGGCGTCAACGTTGGATTGAACCAGGGTCGAGCGGCAGGCGCCGGCATCCCCGAGCACCTCCACGTGCACGTGTTGCCCCGCTGGGACGGCGACACCAACTTCATGACCTCGATCGCCGAGACCCGCGTCTTGCCGGAAAGTCTTGACGAAACGGCTCGACGAGTCCGAGCACATTGGGACGATGGCCAATAACGTGAACCTATGACCGAAGAGCTGGGAGACGCAGCCGAGATTCGCGATGAGCTTCCTGAGGATCTCAACGCCGCCGAGTACGTCGGACCGTACGTTTTTCCCAACAACAACCGGCGACGCATTCCAGGCGTCCTGTACATCGTCATCGGACTCGGCTTCCTAGTGCTGTGGCTACTGGTCGATGGTTCACCCATGGTCAATGCGGGTTGGGCGTGGGGCGGCGGAGCACTGGTAGCGGTGGGCGTTTACAACCTTGTCGCTGGATGGAATCTCAAGGTCGACGAGAACGACGCGCTGGTGCAGGCAACCCGCACGGTTGGTTTCCCGGTCGGTCATGCATCGGCGCAACTCGGCTGGCGCGGCTGGCTCAGTCGGCCGACATGGCGGATCCTGTTGTACTCAAATGAAGCGCAGCCAGACAAACGTGGTCTCGTGCTCATCGATGGCAACGACGGCGAGGTGCTCGACACGATTGTCGAGAACAACCCCGAGGACTGGAGTCAGTATGTTTGACGGCAACTGGCGTGAAGCTGTCGAGAAGGCCGTTGATCCAGTTGGCGAAGGGCTTCGCAAGATGGGCATGAGCGCCGACGTGCTCACGGTCATTGGAACGTTCATGTCCGTCGCAACGGCGTTCATTATCGGCAACGGCTACCTCCGCTGGGGTTTTGTTGCCATGCTGGCAACTGGCGTGCCTGACTTGCTCGATGGAGCGGTAGCCAAAGCATCGGGCTCGTCGTCAAAGCGAGGCGCCTTCTTTGACTCGTCGATCGACCGCGTGAGCGATGCATTCGTATTCGGCGGCATCACCTGGTATCTGGCCAGTAACGAGCCAGGCCGAATCTCGGTCCTTCCAGTAGCGGTTATGGCCGCCGCACTGATCACCTCGTACCTGAGAGCCAAAGGTGAACTGCTTGGCTATGACGCCAAGGGCGGGATCATGGAACGAGCAGAGCGTTTCATCCTGATCTCGGTCGGTTTGGTGTTCCCCGACCTGCTCATACCAGTTCTCTGGGTCATGCTAGTTCTCACGTGCATCACGGTGATCCAAAGGTTCCACAAGGTGTGGAAGCAGGCCACGGTCGAAATGCACGCGGATCGTGCCAAGACAGAGTCGTTGGGGTAGGCAGCGCCGGTCGTGGTCAATCCAACGCTCGCGATCTACAAGACAATTGCTGGCGCGGCCCGACGGTTCCCGCAGCCTCTCATGACAGGACTCAGTAAAGTCGTGACCGCTGCAATCCCGGCCTTTTCGCCCGATCGGCGGTTGATCGTTGAGCGCAATCTTGCCCGCAGCACAGGTCAATCGCTCGGCGATGCCGAACGCGCTGCCGGTGTGCGTGCTGTCTTTCGCAGCTATGCGCGCTACTACACCGACACTGCACGGTTGCCTGGGTTGACTGCCGAGGTAATCGACCAGGGGTTCAGCTATGAGGGTTTCCGTCATATTCAGGACGGCGTCACTGCGGGTAAAGGCACGATCTTGGTGCTTCCGCATGTCGGGGGTTGGGAGTGGGCTGCAAGCTGGCTCGCCAAGGTGCCGGGCTACCAGGTCACCGGTGTCGTCGAGCCGCTCGAGAACGATGAGCTTCGCGAATGGATGCATGATTGGCGCGAGTCAGTGGGCATGCAGATTCTGCCGCTCGGCCCCGGGCTTGGACCCGAGCTTCTGCGTCGGCTGCGAGCAAACCACGTGGTGTGTCTAATGAGCGACCGCAATCTTGGCGACGGCGGCATCGATGTGGATTTCTTTGGGGAGGAGACTCAGCTACCGGGCGGAGCGGCGACATTGGCGTTGCGCTCGGGCGCCACGATCGTGCCCGTCGCGGTGTATCACCGTGCTGATCAGAATCATGCTATTTGTGAGCCGCCACTCGTCCTTGATCGGCGAGGAAAGATGCGCAAGGACATTGAGCGCATCACCCAGAATATTGCTGATGTAATGGAAATGCAGATCAAGCGCCAGCCAGAGCAGTGGATTGTGCTCCAGCCGAACTGGCCGAGCGATCATGCTGCGCTCGCCCAGAGAGGTGGCCGGTGACGGTGCGCCCCCTGCGTGTAGGCATGATCTGTCCATACAGTCTTTCTGTTCCTGGCGGGGTGCAAGACCAGGTGCTCGGGCTGGCGCGCGTACTTCGCCAACGTGGTGTTGATGTGCGAGTTCTGGCACCGTGCGATGGTCCCCCGCCCGAAACTGGCATCACATCGTTGGGGGCAAGTCTCCCGACTGCCGCGAATGGGTCAATCGCGCCCATTGCCCCTGACTTGCCTGCTCAGATTCGGCTGATCAAAGCCCTCTGGAACGAGGAATTCGACATCATCCACCTGCACGAACCCCTTGCCCCCGGCGTTGGGATAACCACGGTGCTAATGCAGGCCGCTCCGATGATTGGGACCTTCCACGCAGCCGGTCGCAGCTCGGCATATCGATGGGTCAACCGGGGATGTCGGGCACTCCGTGAGCGACTTACGATCGCTTGTGCGGTTTCGGCAGAAGCGGAGCAGCTAGCTGCGCACTGGCTGGGTGGTGAGTATGAGCGCGTGTTTAACGGTGTCGACGTCGACCGTTACGCCCAAGCACTCCCAGCAACAACCGACCGGCCAACGGTGTTCTTCTTGGGGCGTCACGAGGAGCGCAAAGGTCTGCGAGTCCTTTTGCAGGCTGCCCAAGACATACAGGAGAACATTGCGATTTGGGTCGGCAGCGACGGCGATGAAACTGCAGCGCTGAAACGTGACTTCGCCCATGATGAGCGGATCGACTGGCTCGGCCGTATTTCTGATCAGGAAAAGGCGGCTCGATTGCGGGCGGCGCAGGTGTTCTGCGCTCCATCTCTCGGTGGTGAGTCGTTCGGGGTGGTGCTGCTTGAGGCAATGGCGGCAGAAACACCAATTGTTGCGAGTGATATTGCGGGCTATCGGTTGGTTGCTCGCAACGGTACCGACGGCCTACTTGTTGAGCCAGGCAACCCAAAGCTCCTTGCGGCTGCCTTGGAACAAACGCTCGGCGGCGGTGTCGATGTCGAACGGCGCGTTGCAAGCGGTCGGGCTCGTGCCGATCAGTTTTCCATGGGTGCGCTAGCTGATCTCTACGTAGAGCACTACCAGAAACTTGTGCATTGACATGCCGACGTGATCTAGCTTTGGGTATGGCCAAAACCAATTCTGTGTGGAAGTTCGTTGTCGCCGCGCTCGCCATGACCTTGCTGGCTGCAAGTTGTGGCGGGAGCGACGCAGATTCAGAGGCTGCCAACGAAACCGATCAGACTGAAGCGTCCCAGCCGACGGCCGAACAAGAGCCCACTCCTGAGCCCGAGCCGGAGCCCACTGCTGAGCCCGAGCCGGAGCTGGAGCCGACTTCTGAGCCCGAGCCGGAGCTGGAGCCGACTTCTGAGCCCGAGCCGACTCCTGAGCCGGTCGATGGCTTCGCTGCCGTCACGGCCACCGTGCAGGCATTCGTCGATGAACGAGAGCTCAATGGAGCGGGGCTCATCATTGTTCATCGCGACGATGGGGTGCTCTACCACGAACACTTCGGCGAGTTCACGCCGGACCGGGTCAGCCTGATTGCATCATCTTCCAAGATGATTTCAGCGGGCGTGCTGCTCAAGCTGCAGGAAGACGGTCTGCTCGATATCAACGCTCCAGTCAGCGATGTCGTCGAATGGGGTGCAGCCAACCCGGCTATCACGCCAACCCAGCTCATCTCGAATAGTTCCGGCCTGGTTGGCCTTGGGCCCGACCTGCTGTACGTGCCGTACCTATGTCAGTGGGGGCCCAACGAAGAGCTTGAAACGTGCGGCGAAGTCGTCTTCGCTGGCGAAGGTGACGACGAAGACGTGGTGCCACCAGACACCGAGTTCCGATACGGCGGTGCCCAGTGGCAGGTAGCTGGCGCTGTCGCAGAAGCGGCCTCGGGCAAACCCTGGTCACAGCTAATCGATGAAATCTATGTTGAGCCGTGCGGGGTCGACTCACTTGGATACATCAGCCTGGGGTCGGTGCTCACTGCAGGCGGACTGGGCTATCCCACCTCATTTGGTGGCGATGGCAGCGCCTTCCCGACTGAGAATCCAAACATCGAAGGCGGCGCCTATGTGACAACGGGTGACTATGGCGAACTTTTGCTTATGCACCTCCGTGGCGGCAGCTGCGGCGACACACAAGTGCTGTCGCAAGAATCGCTTGACACGATGCATCAAGATCGAATCGCTGCGGCCTATGACGGCGACGCATGGTCGCCATCAACGGGTTATGGCATGGGCTGGTGGATTGACCGCGAAACTGGCCGGATCAGCGACGGGGGCGCATTTGGCACGGTGCCCTGGCTCGACCTCGACGACGGCTACGGCGCGTACTTGGTTGTCGAAGACACCTCTGACACGGGCCAAGCACTCGCAGCTGAAATTGAGGAGCTCGTTCACGCGGCAGTAACCGGCGCGTAGCGCGACAAGGCGCTGCTTCAGTCCAGCCAGACCAACGGCGTATCAACGAACCCACCCCAAAGCGGTGGGTTCGTGCGGGTTGCGGCTCGACCCGGTGCGAGTTCTGTGCGACGCAAGTTCTACCTTGCGGAGTGATCTGGAGAAGAAGATGAACCAATCGTCCATGGTGTCACGATGGCCGGACAACCACGACCAGCCGATCTCGTGCGCGCAAGAGACTTGAGACCGAGGAGATCATCAACTTTGATGAGCGCCTTCCCGTCAGATGCGGGAGCGCGGCCACCAAGCGCCGAGGGGTGGGCAAACCGTATGGCCTGGTTTTGATTGTCCCGCCCTTCGGCGGTCCGGCCGCGACATTGTCGTTAGTGACAGATCTGGTGATGCCGATGGCTACACGGCGCCGGCTTGGCGTCGCTCGAGTTGGTCGATTGTCGCTTCGTAGCCGCGCTCGGCGACCTCATCAAGATTGTCAAAGTCGAGCAGTTTGACGCCCCGCAGATTGAGCGACAGGTACAGATCGATTGACTCTTGCGCCAGGGCGTCGTTGCGAGCCCGAGCAGAAGCCAACAGCATCGATGTCATTACCGTGCTCACTAACGCGGGATATGGCGCGCGCTTTGGCGACATTTGATTGCGCAGTGCCTTACCCCCAGTGACCCCGCCCCGGTACTGCGCTTTAGACGATGGACCATTGGGCGGAGCAACGTCGATGCCTATCACCTGCCCGATGGCGGGGTCAGTTACGAGTGGTCCGACAGGCAGGTTCTCAAGCACGCCGCCGTCGACGAGCAGTTCGCCGTTGCGAATTACCGGCGGGAAGATCCCGGGAAGCGACACGCTCGCCCGCAAGCTGTGCGAAAGGTTGCCAGTGCGATGTACAACTTGGCGTGCTGTCGTGATGTTGGTCGAGAGGCATGCAAAGGGCAAGGTCAACTCCTCGATCAGGATCGGACCACACATTCGATCGATTGCGGTCGTCAATCCAATGCCCGAGGTCAACGAGATGACCGGCAGCGTGTAGTCGATGATGTTCGCATTCGCGAAACCTTCGGCTAGGTGGGGGAGTACGTCAGCTGCGTCTTCGTGGAAGGCCATCGACGCCGCAACGATCGATCCCATCGAAGTTCCCGTGACGGCATCGATGGTGAAACCAGAATCACTCAGGGCGCGCAACGCCCCGATATGCGCCAGGCCTCGGCCGCCACCGCCGCTGAGGGCGACGCCAGTTGCCGTTCCGCTCGCTAGTCGAGCAAGCCGCGCGGTCGATGCGGGGTTATTCCGATGAAGCTGGAGTATCCGATCTGGTTTCGTTCGAGCCATGACGCTCGCGTTGGCTGTCGGGCGATCCACGGATCGTGCGTTCGCCTGCACGACCCAGAGTTCGCGATCACTCACGGCGTCTACGACTTCGGTGAAGGCGTCGACGAGTGCGAGTTCGCGGGCGTCGGGAAATGCAGGTGTCACCAGCAACACGCGATCTGCAGATCGGAGCGCACGCCTCGACCAAGATGTGAGGTCGCTGTCGGTCTCGAGTACAACCCATTCATGGGCGGCGTCAGCTTCGTTCAAGAACTCATCGAGCCGAGCTTGTTCCGCGCTGCCAAGGTCTGCGTCGACAACCCCACGTCGTCGAAAGAAGCGGCCAAGCTGCTCACGATCTAGGAACAGCATGGAGCCCTGACGGCCGATCTCGGTTGCCATTGTGCGAACCAAATCACGGTCAACGCCAGGAGCGAGAACAGCAACGGCGATCATGCCAGCGTGTGGGGCACTCGGTGCTGGCCGCATAACGCGAGACAATATGGTGCGGAACACCTGCAGCATCAGGCGTGGATGTTTGGCAGTGAGTGCCTCGAACGCATCTACCGATAGCCGAGCGAGCGTCGAGTCGCGGGTGGCACGGGCGGTCGCTGAACGAGGCGCTTGTTCGATGATCCCGAGCTCGCCGACTATGTCTCCACGCCCAACCGACACGTCTAACGTGATCTCGTCGCCGTCCTGAGCGGTGAGTTGAAGTCGGCCAGTCACAACGATGTAGGCGGCATCCGCGTCGTCGCCTTGGTTGAACAACGTGTTGCCGGCCTCAAGGCGATGCCACTCGAGTAACGCGACGGTGTCATCGATGACATCGTTGTGACCAACACCAATGAGTTCGGTGAGAACCCGAGCGACCCTGGTGTGATCGATGCGATCGCGTGCCTGCATCGCGATACGTTTCGCTTCTTCAGGGCGCTCGGCCAGCCAGTCTGCGTAGTCGTCAGCAGTGAGCTCGCGCAGGACGACGGTTTGTGTGGCTGCTTGCACCGTTGCGGTTCGACGTCCGCCGATCACTGCAGTTATCTCGCCGACCACATCGCCGGGTCCGAGTGTGTCGACAACCAACTCTCCGTGGGATGAGTCGTGAATGACGTGAAGTTCACCATGGGTGACAAAGAACACGCTGTCGCTGTCATCGCCGGCACGAAAGAGCTTCTCGGACGGGTTGAGTCGACGCTCAACTCCTAGTTTGAGTTTGTCAGCCGGTTGGGTCATGGCAGTCCTGGGTTGTCCGCAGGCTGATCGTAGTTAACCGTTGGGCTTTGCGAAGAGTCCTTGGTCTGGCACAGCTGGGCCTGAAGCACCGAGATATCCAGGAGTCAACCACCGGGATTCACTTCACCTGCAGGTCGAGGGTCGGTCCAATTGAACGTGAACTAGGAATGGTGGCAGCCCGAAGCCCACTCATTGCGACGTCGAGAGACTGCGCGGATTTTTCTCCCCCAGAGGTCTCCAGGCCGATAGTGCCGCTCTTGTTCGCGGCGCTCACGGACCGCTGAGCCCCAACTGAGCGTGACGACCGCCGGGAGCGAGGCAATCCGCTGAGTCTCCGGGCAGAGTGAAGATCGCAGGCCAGCCAGTTACCCTGGCGCACGAATGTCCGATAACCCGCCAGTTGCGATGATGCTGTTGCCCGTGCCCTTGCTTATCGCAACAGTCGTCGCGGTCATCGTGGGTTTTGCCACGAGTTGGCTGTGGGCCGTGATTGCTTTTGTCGTCATCGCACTCGCCGTCGCCGCAGCTGCGTATCTCTTTGCTGAGCCGGTTGCGCTCAAGCTGCTTGGCGCCCGGCCACTGAACGAGCAGGGTTCATTGCAGCTTCGCAATCAACTTGAGGAACTTTGCGCCCGCACCGGTGTCGTCGAACCCGACCTGTACACGGTCGGCGAAGGCGCACCTGCCATCGCTTCGGTCGGCCGCAAAGGCAACTCGCTCGTTGTAACCGATGGTCTGTCCGACGACCTCACCGTCGTTGAGCTCGAAGCGGCGGTCGCTCGTGAACTTGCGCGAGCACAGTCGGGCTCTACCACGATCGACACGCTTGCGGTGACCTTCCTAACGCTGCCATTCGGGCCGTTTGGTGGCCTGGCAAACAAGGCACTCCGCTTCTTTCGAGGCGGCGACCACGATGCACGCACCGACCTTGATGGGATAGCGATCACTCGGTATCCGCCGGGTATGACCGCAGCGCTCAACAAGATGGGTGATCGACCTTCTGGGCCTGGTGCCGTCGCTCATCTATGGGCTGTGGATTCTCGAACAGCATCAGAGCGAGCAGGCAGCTACGGGTTCGAGGAGCGAATCGCCCTGTTGCGCGAGCTGTAACGCGCCGCTGAAATATCCGAAGTCTCTGCACAATAAATCTTCTGCCTTGCGTCCAATCACACGTACACTCGGGCCATGAGTCAAAACCGTCAGACTGGCACCTACGAAGTCAAGCGCGGCCTCGCCGAGATGCTGAAGGGCGGCGTCATCATGGACGTCGTCAATGCCGAGCAAGCCCGCATCGCTGAGGACGCTGGCGCAACCGCAGTGATGGCACTCGAGCGCGTACCTGCCGACATTCGTGTCGATGGTGGCGTGGCTCGAATGAGCGACCCCGAGATGATCCACGGTATTCAAGAAGCCGTCACAATTCCAGTGATGGCCAAGGCTCGTATTGGCCATTTTGTCGAGGCGCAGATTCTGCAGGCGCTCGAGGTCGACTACATCGACGAATCAGAAGTGCTGACCCCCGCTGATGAGACGCATCACATCGACAAGTTCGCGTTCACGACCCCGTTCGTGTGTGGCGCTACCAATCTGGGCGAAGCGCTGCGTCGCATATCCGAGGGTGCGTGCATGATTCGCTCCAAAGGCGAAGCGGGCACCGGAGACGTCGTGCAAGCGGTCCGCCACCTGCGTTCGATCCTTGGTGATATCAAGAAGCTCACGCAGGCCGACGGCCCGGAGCTATTCGAGTGGGCCAAACAGCTTCGTGCCCCGCTCCCGCTGGTCCAAGAGATCGCTGACACCGGACAGCTCCCCGTGCCGCTGTTCTGTGCAGGCGGCCTGGCTACACCGGCTGACGCAGCACTTGCAATGCAGCTTGGTGCGCAGGCCGTGTTCGTCGGGTCTGGCATCTTTAAGAGCGACAACCCGGCGCCGCGAGCAGAAGCCATCGTCGAGGCAACGACGAACTACCAAGACGCATCGATTCTGGCCAAGGTGTCACGCGGCCTCGGCGCACCCATGACGGGTATTGCCATGGATGAACTCACCGACGGCGTTCGTTACGAAGACCGCGGTTGGTAACACCCGCCCGTGTCTAACCACATAGGCGTCCTCGCCCTTCAGGGCGCATTCGCACTGCATGTCGAGGCGTGCCGAGAGCTCGGGTTCGAGTCGTCTGAAGTGCGCACTGCCGACCAACTCGGCGCCGTTGACCGACTCATCATTCCCGGCGGTGAGTCAACGACGATGTCGATGATGCTCGACCGCAATGATCTGAGCGCGCCCCTGGCCGAACGGCTCGACGACGGCATGCCGGTATTCGGTACATGCGCCGGCATGATTCTGCTTGCCGACAAAGTGAGCGATGGTCGAGAGGATCAGGTGAGCTTTGGTGCAATCAATCTGGCCGTGAAACGTAACGGGTACGGTCGCCAGAATCAGTCGTTTTCCGACGAGATTTTCGTCGATCGTCTCGACAACGCCGACCTCGGATTTCATGCCGTCTTCATTCGAGCACCGCTGGTCGAAGTTGTTGGCGACGGCGTGCAGGTTCTCGCCACGCATGATGGGGCCGCCGTGCTGTGCCAACAGAATTCGGTGCTTGTTGCCGCGTTTCATCCGGAACTTTCGCCTGATCGGCGTTTGCACCGCTATTTTTGTTCACTACCGCGGTAGGGGCAGTCGCGAGCTGAAAGGCAGACAATATGTCGGGTCACTCCAAATGGGCAACGATCAAACACAAGAAGGGCGCCGCTGACGCCAAGCGCGCCAAGATCTTTGCCAAGCTCATCAAGCAGGTTGAAGTGGCTGCGCGCGAAGGCGGTGGAGACCTCGACGCAAACGCCTCGCTGCGAACGATGTACCAGAAAGCGCGTGATGCGTCGGTGCCGCTCGACACGATCGATCGGGCTGTCAAGCGTGGCACTGGTGAGCTTGAGGGCGTCAGCTATGAACCAATCATGTACGAGGGATACGCACCCGCGGGCGTTGCGCTCTACATCGATGTCTTGACCGACAACCGCAATCGCAGCGGCTCTGAGGTGCGCAGCATGCTGTCGAAGAACGGTGGGTCACTCGCCGAGCCAGGCGCGGTGTCGTGGCAATTCGACCGCAAAGGTGTGGTCCTGCTGCCAAAGGGTGATCACGACGAAGACGAACTCATGATGATCGCTCTCGACGCTGGCGCCGAGGACCTTGCTGACGTCGGTGAGGCGTGGCAGCTGACGAGCGAACCAACCGACCTCAACGGACTGCGCGACGCACTCGAGGCCGCAAATGTCGAATTCACTTCCGCAGACCTCGTTATGGTCCCGCAGAACACGGTGGAGCTCAGTGAGAGCGATGCCAAGTCCGTGTTGCGGCTCATCGAAGTCCTCGAAGACAACGATGACGTGCAAGACGTGTACGCGAACTTCGATATCAGTGACGAAGTGATGGCTGCGCTCACCGCGGGGTAAGTGCGCTGTGCGGCCCTCGCTGCTCTTAGTTCGCGCCTTCCTCGGCTTCGAGCAGGCCTTTTAAGAGATCTTCGATGGCCTCAGCGTCGTCTCCGAACAGCTCCTCAAGGCCGTCGACCTGTTCAAAGAACTCTTCGAGGTCGCCGAGATCGCCGAGATCGCCCAGGTCGCCGAGATCGCCCAGGTTGCCGAGATCACCTAGGTCGCCGAGGCCAGGCAGGATGGGGATGGTCTCGATGTCTTCGTCGCCTTTGGCTTCGCGGAACCAGCGATCCCAGAGTTCAGCTATTGCCGGGCCGTCGTCGCCCGCCGACGCGATCAGACTGTTGCGAAGCGCGTCGGTCGCAACGAGGTCAAATGCGTTTTCTTTCACGAAGGTTCGCAGTGCTGTGGTGAGTTCATCCCAACCGATCAGGTCGGCTGCTGCAAAGTAGAAACCAGGCGCCTTGCCATACACGATCGCGCCATATTGCAACGCGGAATCGAAGCTATCTGAGGGTTGTTCTGCTGCGGTGTCGGCCACGCCAAAGCCGCGTGCCTGGCCGTACTGGTCGATGGTCTGCGCTTCGCAGATGGTTCGCCAGTTGTCGGGGTGGATGCGTTGCATGGCAAGGCAGGCAGAGAACTGGGCGAGCGGTTCATCAACGGCTGGGCTCGCTATCGAGTCGTTTCCGACAGTCGCGTGCCACCACTCGTGTCCGAGCTCATGAGCGATGGTCCATTCCAACGTTGTGAGTAGTGCTTCGCCGCCCGCACCGCTGAGCAAGTCCTCAAGGGCCATGTCGGTGCCGCCAAACAACTCGCCAAGGTCACCCAGGCCCGGGAGCCCACCACCGAACATGGACCGTTCGATCCAAATCATGCCGGGCCATTCCATGCCGCCAACGCCGCCGCCGAGTGGCGCTGAAACCAAGTCGATCTCCTGCCACGGGTACGGACCAAGAGCGTCGACGAGAGCGATCTGCGATTGCTCTGCGTGATCGAGCACGATGTCGAGTGCTTCGGGGTCGTCGCTTGGACCCCACACGCGGATCTCGACGCCGTCGACCACGGCGGTGCGGAGGGCGAGATCGTCGCTGATCAAGATGGAGAGATCGCGCAGCCCGCGCGCCGCCTCGATAACTGACGTAGCGGTGGTCGCCATGCGGATCCCTCCGGTGACGACCTTGTAGTTTGCGGGAACGGTGATTGTGGCGCAGATATCGGCAGTAGGGAAGGCTCCGATATCGCCGAACCCCGATGGGTCGGCATCGGTGCGAATGCCGTCGGGCAACCAAACGGGGAACCAATGGCCAAGCTGCATACCAGTTTCGGTTCTACCCAGCAAGCCAACCTGATCAGGCTGCAAGGTCTCGCCCGACAACGCTCCAAAGATGTTCTCGTTGGCTGCCATCGCTGCGATGGTGTAGGTGAAGTCGAGTTCGATAATCGTTGTCGATTGACCAGACCCAGATGTCGCTGGCAGCGTAAACAGTGCCCGGTCGCGCATCGCGTCAACACTCTCGCCGTCTTGGGTGACATTGTCGATGGTGAGTTCAGCATCAAAGGCTTCCATGCCTGCGAACACACGAAAGTTCGTTGGCGTGTCGCTGGCTGGAATCAATGCCCGCATCGCGCCCGCGACATTGCCGGTTGCGGGGTCGACGTCGACCGTCAACTCGTAGCGAGGAACCATCGCTCCTGAACCTGCGTGTCGCGCAAACATTGCGTCGCCATCTGCGGTCAGCCCAGTCGGGTTGTTGCCACCAGGCAGCGCACAGTCGAGATCATCGACGCTACGCGACCGTGGCAGCAGCGCAGGCGGGGACGCAGGTTCGTTCGTCGACGGGGTTGTCTCCGCGGGCTGACTTGCTGCCTGGTCGTCGGTTTGACCAGATTCGGTGCCACCAGCAGAGCTAGCGTCTCCGTCGCTTGCGGCTGAGGGGCTTGCCATGTCGTTGGCCATATCGTCGCCGGCCACGCGACACCCACTGGCAATGAGTGCGGCTACGGCCAAGATAAGCGCCACTCGCATGCTTAAGCGTTTGGTTCGTGTCATTTGGTTCCCACCCTCTGGGCGCTGCGGCCAACCGTGTAGCGACGGCGCGCTCTCAAGTATTCCCGATGTGGGGGACGCCACGCAGTACAGTAGAACGCATGTTCGTTTTGGGTATTGATCCAGGCCTGTCGCGCTGCGGCTACGGCGTGGTCGAACAGGTTCGCCACAAGCAACGAGCCGTCGCCGCAGGCGTTGTGCGCACCGAACCATGCGATGAGACGCCGGCTCGCCTTGCCGAGTTGCAAAGCGAGATTCGTTCGTTGATCGTTGAGTTCGCTCCCGAAGTTGTCGCTGTAGAACGGGTGCTGTTCCAGACCAATGTGCGAACCGCAATGGGGGTTGGCCAGGCCAGCGGCATCGTGATGGCTGAGGCCATCACGGCTGGGTGCCGTGTGGTTGAGTACTCACCGAACGAAATTAAGCTCGCAGTCGCCGGCGATGGCAGTGCGGACAAGAATCAGATGGAACACATGGTGAGACTGTTGCTCGATATCTCAAAGCCACTTCGGCCTGTCGACGCCGCCGACGCACTTGGCGTGGCGCTGACCTATCTTGCACATCACGGTGTACCAGCAGGAATGCGAGCATGATCGGCTCACTGCGCGGCGAACTGCTCGGCCGAGAACCCAACGAGGTGCTGATCGAGGTGGCCGGAATTGGATACCGGATCACAGTTGGTCCGTCGGTTTCTGCGCTGCTTGGCGAAGTCGGATCGACCGTGTTCATCCACATTCATCATCACATGCGCGAGGACAATCAGCATTTGTATGGCTTCGCCAATCTTGAAGAGCGTGTCATGTTCGAGACACTGCTCAGCGCGCATGGCGTTGGTCCTTCTCTCGCCCTCGCGATTCTGTCGGTGCATGGCCCCGACGGACTGAGGCGAGCGGTCGTCGACGAAGACGTCGCTGCGTTGTGTCTCGTGCCAGGTGTCGGCAAGAAAACCGCCCAACGGCTTTTGGTTGAACTCACGTCCAAGGTTGAAGCCCCGCTCGGCCATTCGCCGGGCGATTCGGCGATCCCCGGTGGCCATGCCAGTTCCCGCAGTGACGTTCGAGACGGGTTGTCTGCCTTGGGGTACAGCGACGACGAGATCGCTCACGCGTTGCGTGAAGTGCCCGACGAAGGCGATACCGCCACGCAGATCCGTAGCGCACTCAACCTGTTGGCATTCTGATGGCTCGCGATGAACTTCTTGACGCTGGCGCAGTCGACGAGGATTTCGCGGCCGAGGGCATCGACGGCGAAGGCCTAATTGCAGACCACGCGGGTCTGCGACCCACAAGCCTTGAGGACTTTGTGGGCCAACCGGAGCTCAAACGGCACCTACAGATAATTCTTGGTGCTGCCCGCAACCGAGGCGAAGCGGCTGATCACCTGATGTTTGCAGGGCCGCCGGGACTCGGCAAGACGACCTTGGCTCACATCGTGGCAACCGAGATGGAAACCTCGATTCACACCTCATCCGGGCCGTCGCTCGAACGAGCAGGTGATCTCGCTGCGATTTTGACCAAGCTCGCGCCCGGCGATGTGCTCTTCATTGATGAGATCCACCGTCTGTCAAGGCAGATCGAAGAAGTCTTGTACCCAGCAATGGAGGACTTCGAACTCGACATCGTCTTGGGCAAGGGCCCAGCAGCACGGTCGATACGGCTTGAGATTCCGCCGTTCACGTTGGTTGGCGCCACAACCCGAATTGGCCTCATCACCGGCCCGTTGCGTGACCGTTTCGGCGAAGTCGCGCGGTTGGACTTCTACGAAGTAGATGATCTACACCTGATCGTGGCCAGAGCGGCTGGCATCTTGCGGGTTGAAATAGATTCAGATGCGGCGCGTGAGATAGCGATTCGTGCCCGCGGCACGCCACGTATCGCCAATCGGCTTCTTCGGCGCGTGCGTGATGTCGCGGAAACCGACTACGACGGCGTGATAACCCACGACGTCGCCAACGTGGGCCTTGAGTTGTTCGGTGTCGACGCCTTGGGCCTCAACAAGGTTGACCGAGCCATCCTTTCGGCCCTGTGCGATCGCTTCGGCGGGCAACCAGTGGGGCTGTCGACGTTGGCGATCTCGGTGTCGGAACCAACCGAAACTGTCGAAGACGTTCACGAGCCATTCTTGATCCAGCAAGGCCTGCTTATGCGTACGCCTCGCGGTCGTGTTCCAACACCTGCGGCATGGGCGCACCTTGGGCTCGCACCACCAATCGACGGCGACGACGGCCAAAACCGTCTGTTCCCGTCTAGCTAACGCGAGACTGGGGCCAATGGTCCTTGCAATTGACGAGTTCGACTACGAGCTACCCGACGCGGCAATTGCTCAAACGCCCGTTGAGCCTCGTGACGCGGCCAAACTGCTCGACGCCCTCGACGCAAGCGCTCGACGTCATCTCACGGTGCGCGATTTGCCAAGCTTGGTTGAGCCTGGCGATGTAATCGTCGTCAACGACACCCGAGTGATTCCAGCTCGGCTCGCTCTGTTCAAAGAAACCGGCGGCGCAGTCGAGGTCATGCTGATCGACCCAATCGACGAAAGTGGTGGGCCCTGGCGGGCGTTGGTGCGGCCCGGACGGCGGGTAAAGCCGGGAACCGTGCTGCGCAACGCAACCGGAACCGGAATAATCGAGGTTGGTGACGATCTCGGCCAAGGTGTCCGCAGGGTCGCAGCGCTCGGCGACAATTCGATTCTTGATATCGCACATCAGGTTGGGCAGGTTCCCTTGCCGCCGTACATCACCTCTGGCTATGACGACGCTGACCGCTACCAAACGGTGTACGCACGAAACGATCGGTCGGTAGCCGCTCCAACCGCTGGCCTACATTTCACGCCTGAGCTTCTCCAAGCTTGCCGCACTGCTGGCGCCTCGTTGCAGACCGTTGAACTCGCCGTTGGCCTCGGCACGTTTCGGCCGATCCTGGTCAACGATGTGCATGAGCACCAGATGCACGCCGAGCGTTTCACCGTGAGCGACGAGGTTCTCGCAGCCTGCGAGCAGGCAAATCGAGTCATTGCAATTGGCACGACCAGTGTGCGCGCGCTCGAAAGCGCCGCAACCCTTGGCAGGGCTGAGGGTGCAACGGAGCTATTCATTAGCCCCGGTTACGAGTTCAAGGTAGTTGACGTTCTGCTGACCAATTTCCATCAACCCAAGTCGTCGTTGCTGGTCATGCTCGCAGCATTCGCTGGCGATAGTTGGCGAGACCTTTACGCTGATGCGCTTGATGCGAAGTATCGATTCCTTTCATTCGGCGATGCGATGATCGTTTCGCGCGAATGCTGACCTGATGTTCAACTTTGAAGTCCATGCGACAGATGGCGTTGCACGCACCGGCGCAATCACGACCCCCCGTGGTGTCATTCAGACACCATGCTTTATGCCGGTCGGCACTCGGGCCGCGGTGCAGACGCTGACGAGCCATGACCTCAATGACCTTGAGGCCGAGGTCATTTTGGGCAATACCTACCATTTGATGCTTCGTCCAACCGCAGAGCTGGTCGAAGAAATGGGCGGCCTGCACACGTTTATGAGTTGGTCGGGACACGTGCTCACCGATAGCGGCGGGTACCAAATATTTAGCCTTGAACCAAAGGTTGACGACCAGGGCGCACTTTTCAAGTCGACCTATGACGGCAGCCTGCACAAGCTCACACCCGAGAGCGCCGTTGACATTCAAACCAAGCTTGGCGCCGACATTCAGATGGTTCTCGATGTATGCCCGCCTCTGCCTGCGCCCAACAGCGTGATCTTGCAAGCGGTCGACCAGACCCATCGTTGGGCTGAACGAGCTCGAGCCTCGTTCCAGGGCCGCCCGGAACGAGCCGACGGCATGCGCGCTCAGTTCGGCATCGTACAGGGTGGACTCGACCTTGATCTGCGAGTGAAGAGCGCCAACTTCCTTACCGGAATTGGCTTTGAGGGTTACGGCATTGGTGGACTCTCTGTTGGCGAAAAGAGAACAGAAATGCTTGCCCCGCTTCGGGCGACGACCGATGTGCTGCCCGTTGACCAACCCCGCTATCTCATGGGTGTGGGCGACCCTCTCAGCATCGTCGAGGGCATCGCGAACGGCGTCGATATGTTCGATTGCGTATTACCAACTCGGCTAGCCCGGCACGGCACGGTTCTGACAAGCGCGGGCCGCATGAATCTGAAAAATGCGGCGTACGCCCGTGACCCGGGACCGGTCGATCCTGGCTTTCCGGCCAGTCCGTTGGCGCCATGGTCCCGTGCCTACCTGCGTCACCTGCTGCAGGTGAAGGAGCAGGTCGCAGGGCGGCTGTTGACCTTGCACAACATTGCGTTTCTGTTTGATCTGGTCGATCAGGCTCGATCGGCAATCGCCACGGGTTCCATCGACGATTTGGTCGCACGGGTCGAAGCAGTTTGGGCGTAGCGGAACTCCCGGCACCCGCCCAAGGTTGATGTAGAGACAGGCATTCGGCGCCTGCGGCACTAACCTTCGGCTGTCGCTGCAGTAGCGAACGAGCCAGAAAACCTGGAGGGTCGGCTCATGGGACAATTTTTAGTCATTGGTGTGATGTTCGCAGCCATGTGGGCGCTGCTTATCCTGCCTCAGCAACGACGGACGAAGGCGCACCGCGAGATGCTGGCCAAGCTCGACGTTGGTGATGAAGTGCTGACTTCAGCTGGCATGTATGGCGAAATCGCTGAGTTTGACGGTGAGACCGTGTTTCTCGCTGTGAGCGACTCGCTCGAGATCAAGATCACACGGTCGTCGATTGCAGAGCGCGTCGTCTACGCAGACGCCGACGCAGAGTAGTCAACACATATGTTGAAATCGGCGGTTGCCTCGCTCATTGGCACGCTCGTGGTTGGCATTGGCCTGCTCGTTTGGTCGCTATCTGTCGGCCAGGAGCCGCTTCTAGGCCTTGACCTCCAAGGTGGTGTCGAGGTCGTGCTTGAGCCAGTCGACACACCGGAGAACCTCGAACTAGCAACCCCCGAGAACCTTGAAGTCGCGGTTGAGATCCTGCGCAAGCGAGTTGATGCGATCGGCGTTGCAGAGCCAGATATCACCACCCAAACCGGGGCTGGTACCAATTTCATTATCGTGCAGCTCCCCGGCATTGAGAACCAAGACGACGCCGTGTCCCTGGTTGGACAGACGGCTCAGCTCCAGTTTCGTCCTGTGCTGTTTGACCTGGGCGACCGAGACGCACTTGTGTTGGTTGACTTGTTCAACGACTTCGGCCCCGCGATTACAAACGGCGGGCCCGACCTGAGCGATCTGCTTGCCGGAGTCGTCAGCGATCCTCGAACGGCGCCAGCAGACCAAAGCGCCATCTTCTCGTCGCTCGGGGCCGACGGCTCGACCCCCGGTGCGCCCGTGCTGGTTGGTCCAACGCAGTTCACCGGCTCGGCGCTGTCGGGAGCCGAAGCATTGTTCCGCAACGGTTGGGAAGTCGAAGTCACATTTAAGCAAGGCGCAGAAGGACTCGATCTATTTAACGAATCATCGGCGCTCTGCTTTAAACCCGATGGGGCCCCGCCCGTGCCAGGTTCGGCGTGCCCGTTCGGCCGGCTCGCATTCGTGCTTGATGGCGTCGTAGAGTCAGCACCGGTGATCCGCGCTCCGGTCTTCGAACGACGCAACGTACAGATCACACGTCCTCAAGGATTCAGCGAACAGGATGCAAAGGACTCGGCCCTGGTCCTCGACTTTGGCGCATTGCCGCTGGCATTCTCAGATCCAGCTGATCCCGAAGCCGGGTTGGTCCGAACGGTTTCGGCTTCTCTCGGACGCGACTCACTCGACGCAGGCCTTCTTGCCGGACTGGTCGGCCTGGCGCTGGTAGCGCTCTACATGATTTGGTACTACCGGCTGCTCGGCCTCGCTGCCATGCTCAGCCTTTCACTATCGGCATCGCTGCTTTGGGTGGTGGTGTCGTACCTGTCGGTCAGTCGTGGGCTCGCACTCACACTCGCTGGCGTGGTCGGTCTGATCGTGTCTATTGGTGTGTCGCTCGACTCAAACGTCATCTTCTTCGAGGACCTCAAAGAAACGTCGCGACGCGGCGATTCGTTGTCGAACGCTGTTAACAAGGCATTTCCGAAGGCGTTCGGCACAGTCTTCTGGGCGAACCTCGCGACCTTGATCGGCGCGCTCATCTTGTACCTGCTCACGGTAGGCAGCGTGAAAGGGTTCGCCCTGATGCTGGCGATCGCATCGGTGCTCGACCTCATCGCTACCTACTTCTTTATGGCGCCGTTCGTCAAGTTTCTCGTCGACAAGTTCGAACACAAGCCTGCACTGTTTGGGATTCGTACTTCAAAGGCAGCTGACGTGACCGAGGTAGCATCATGAGCGCAATTGGCCGCTTGCTTCGCAACGAGAACCAGGTCTACTTTCCCGGCCTGTGGAAACGGGCCCTAACGGTTTCGGCCGCACTCCTGACAGTTACGATTGGTGCGCTGCTCTTTCTGGGCCTGAACCTCGGTATCGAATTCGAAGGCGGGGCCTCATGGGAGGTTCGCTCGGCTGAAGTCGACGCCGACGATCTACGCGACGTGCTGGAGCCGCTCGGCCTTGGCGACGCACGAGTTCAACAGGTGGCCAACGAGCTCTGGCGAGTACGTGCGGAAACCGAAAGTGCCGCGGCGCTCGAAGAAGTCAAGATCGCACTCGCAGACGCAGCCGGAATCGACCAGAGTGACGTCACCGCAAACGCGGTAGGCGCAAGCTGGGGTAGCGAAGTCACTGCCAAGGCGCGCACGGCGTTGATCGTCTTCTTCATCGTGCTCTTTATCTACATTTCATTGCGGCTCGAATGGAAGATGGGCGTTGGCGCGCTCGCCGCCGTTGCGCACGACATCTTGCTGACTGTTGGCATCTACGCGCTCTTCCAGCTTGAAGTTACGTCGGCCACGGTGATCGCGTTTCTCACGATTCTCGGCTACTCGCTGTATGACACGCTGGTGGTGTTTGACAAGATCCGTGAGAACGAACGGCGTGCTGTTGGTGCGACAGCGATGACCTATACCGACATCACGTCATTCTCGCTCAACCAGGTTCTGATGCGATCAGTGAACACGACCATCACGTCGGTGTTGCCAGTGCTCGCCGTGCTCGTTGTCGGGCGCTTCATTCTTGGAGCGGTCACGCTGCAAGAATTCGCGATTGCGCTGCTCGTTGGGCTCATCGTTGGTACGTACTCGTCGCTCTTTGTTGCAACCCCCATTGTTGCGTTTCTCAAGGAGCGAGAAGCAGCCAATATCGAGCGCCGGATCGCATCAGCCAAGAGTAAGGATGATGGCATGGACATCGGCGCAGAGCTCGATCAGGCTGACCGGGCACGTCGAGTTCGATCAACAGCGCGAGGCGAAGGTCATCGGGTGACTGGCACCAGTGCTCGTAGCGCAACCGCAGGTCGACCAAGTGTCGTGGTTACCAAACGGCGCAACACCGCGGGTGATGCTGGTAGCGAGAAACCGCCGCGCGATTCTGCAGCCGATCGGGCACCGCAGGGCGAGATAAAGCCTCGTCCGCGCAAGAAGAAACGCTAGGCCTCTCGGCTAGCGTTTGCCCCGCTGCGATACAAAGCACGATATTGTTCGTTGATGGAATGTGACGTTGGTTGGCTGCGTGAACTCGTACGTGAAGTACCGGACTTTCCTGAACCCGGAATTCGTTTCGCAGACATCACCCCTGTACTCGCAAACGCGGATGCTCTCAGGTGTGCCGTCGAGCTAATAGCTGATGAGTTCGTTGGCAAAGAGGTTGATGTGATCGCGGGCGTTGATGCGCGTGGTTTCATCCTGGGCGCTCCGATTGCGTGTCGTCTGGGTTGCGGCTTTATCCCCATACGAAAACCGGACCGTTTGCCGTTCGAGAAACACCGCGTGGACTACACCCTTGAGTACGGCTCTGGATCGCTGGAAATGCACGTCGATGCGGCCCAACGTGGCCAACGGGTCGTCATTGTTGATGACATCCTGGCCACTGGAGGCACCGCCAAGGCGGCAGCCGAACTCGTTGAGATGTCCGGGGCGACCGTTGTCGCACTTGGGTTTCTTGCGTCCATAGAAGGCCTCAATGGCGCGGCCCTGCTTGGTGGCTATGACCACATGGCTGCACTTGGAGCGATCTAGTGACCCTCGTCGAACGTGTAATGCCATGGCAACGAGGGATTGGGGCGCCGGAGGACGCCCTTGCAACGCTCACGAGCATCCATCAACGCCATCACCCTGACGAAGACCCGCTGCTGATAGAACGAGCGCTGCGCTGGGCGCACGATGCGCACGACGGCCAGATGCGCAAGTCGGGCGAGCCATACATTCAGCACCCGATCGAAGTCGCAACGATCGTCGCAGAACAAGGCCTCGACGCCGCTGCAATCGCTGGGGCAATCATGCACGACGCAGTCGAAGACACCGATGTTGGGCTCGCCGAGATCGAAGAGTCCTTTGGTCCGGACGTCGCCGCGATCATCGATGGTTGCACCAAAGTCGATCGCCTTGAGTTCGGCACCAAAGAACAGCAAAAGGCAGCGACCGTGCGCAAGCTGCTGGTCGCAGTCGCCAAGGACATCCGAGTTCTCATCATCAAGCTCGCAGACCGCCTCCACAACATGCGAACCCTGGCCGTGCTGCCAGAATGGAAACAGCAACGCACAGCCAGCGAGACGCTGCACGTCTTTGCGCCGCTCGCTCATCGTCTGGGCATGGAAGAACTCAAGACCCAGCTCGAAGATCTGTCATTCGCAGCGTTGCATCCCAAGTGGTATGCCGAAATCGATCAGATGGTCGCCCAGCGCGATCCAGAGCGCGAGCTCTACCTCACACAGTTCATGGGCGAGGTCGAGGGCCGGCTCGCAGAAGTTGGTATCTCCGCCGACGTCGACGGCCGCTCCAAGCACTTATGGAGCATCTACGAGAAGATGGTTGTCAAAGGGCGCGAGTTCAACGACATCTATGACCTCGTTGGCGTTCGCGTGATCTGTGAATCTGTACGCGACTGCTACGGCGCGATTGGTTCGATCCACGCGAACTGGCGTCCAGTTCAGGGACGCTTTAAAGACTTCATTGCGATGCCCAAGTTCAACCTGTATCAGTCGTTGCACACGACCGTTGTTGGCCCGCAAGGCAAGATGGTCGAGTTTCAGGTGCGTACGGTAGAGATGAACGCTCGGGCGCAGCGAGGCATGGCCGCACACTGGGCTTACAAAGACAACCTGCCCAGTGGTGACCTGGCGTGGCTCAGTCGAATCGTCGGATTGAGCGATGAAGCGTCAGATCCAGCCGAGTTCATGGAGAACTTGCGAACTGACCTTGAACAAGAAGAGGTCGCAGTGTTCAGTCCCAAGGGGAGGGTTGTGAACATGCCTGTCGGATCGACGCCGGTTGACTTCGCCTACGCAATCCACACCGAGATCGGCAATGCATGTGTCGGTGCGAGCGTGAACGGAATGATGGTTGGCCTCGACCATCGACTTGGAACTGGCGATGTTGTTGAGATCTTTACGTCGAAACTCGATACGGCCGGGCCGAGTGAAGAGTGGTTGCAGTTCGTAACTACGCAGCGGGCCCAGTCGAACATTCGCCGATGGCACAACCGGGAACGCCATGAAGACGACATCGCAGGCGCTCGCGATGATCTGGCCAACCAAGTACGCCGTACCGGTCTGCCGGTGCATGAGGTGATGCGGTCATCAACGTTGATCGAAATCGCCGACGAGATGGGGTACAACACCATCGACACGCTGTACTCAGCGATTGCCAATGGCCACGTCAACCCGAACGCCGTGGTGTCACGTGCAGTCAACAGGTTGCGCGGCGACGACGACTCAGTTGAAGAGCGCGTGTCGACCAGCGCGTTAACCCCGAGACCAAATCGAACCGACCGCGCGTCGGTCGGCGTACACGTTGATGGATATGACGAGGTACTTGTTCGGCTCGCAAAGTGTTGCAAGCCGGTGCCGCCCGATGAGATAACCGGTTTCATTACCCGAGGCCGTGGTGTCGCGGTACATCGCAACGATTGTGTGAATGCCGTCCCACACGACGAAGGGGCTAGAGAACGCGTCGTCGACGCTGAGTGGGACATCGAGGGGGTCGGTTCGTTCGTCGCAACGATCGAGGTACGGGCACTGGATCGTATGCACCTGTTGGTCGACGTCGCGCAGGCAATGTCAGTGCAGCGCGTGAACATAATCGGTGTCACTACCCGCACGCGAGAAGACCGGGTTGCCGTTATGCAGTTTGACTTTGAGCTCAGTGATGCAGCGCAAATTCGCGCGATCCTGCGGGTTCTGCGTGATATCGACGGGGTATACGAAGCCGACCGGGTGCTACCCGAGGGCTAACGCACGTCGGTTACTCGAATCCGACTGCCTCGAAGATCTGCTCGGCAAGTGCCGGGTCGTCGCCGCTAAACAAGGTGACGGTGAAGTAGTACAAGAAATTGTCGACCTCGGCCGCAAACTGGTACAAGTGCACGCGTTCGCCCTGCAAGGTGTACGCGCCTTGGGTCCGCAATCCTTCACGTCCATTGACAGCGTCGAAAGATGCTTCAACCACAACGTCTTCGGCGAACGTAGCGAGCTGTTGTTCGAGCTGTGCTTCGACCGCGATGGTGCTACCAAGTGCAACGGCTGTTCCGGGCTGGCGGAATGCGTTGAAGTTGTCGCCTTGGAAACCGAGTCCGATGAGCGCATTGCCCCCGTTGACCAGTTGGCGATATTGCTCAAGTTGAGCGGCGAGCACCGGATCGGAGTTCTGCGTAGCGGCGTCAAGCATCTGATCGATGTCGGCGCTCGTTGTGAGTCCATCCCAGTCGCCAGGAAGTGCTGATTGGAAGCTGGTGAGGTCGAAGTCTTGCCAGCCGCTAGGAATGATTCGCGCTTGCGCCACAGGTACCTCGGTCGGCGTTTCTTCGACTTCGGTTGGCGCCGGCTCGGGAACCGCAGTGGGTTCTGGTGCAGGAGGCTCGGTTGGCGCTTCGACTGGCTCAACAGTCGGCTCAACGGCTGTCTCAGGATCCGAGGAGCTTGCGGTTGTGTCAGTCGTGGAGTCAGTACCTGCTGAATTGGTGATTTCGGTTGTGGAAGCAGCGCACGCAGTAGCCAGCATCGCAAAGGCTGCGAGTGCAACCATGAGTTTGGCAAACGGGGGGTGGGGAGTGGCTGAACTCATGACTTCCTTTGGGAGGTTGTTAATCCACACAGACTACGAGACGCACTGCTTAAAGTTCGTCCAATGAGCTTGACCCGATCGGGTCCGAATCAGCGTCGTTCGGATTTGCGTCGTCTGACGTCAGTTCATGTAAGCCCTTTGCCTCATGCAAGCTGTCTGCTCGTTGTGGCGCAGTCGGATTGACGCCGTCAAAGTCCGGGACGGGTACCAGCAGCGTTTCGTGCGTGAGGCTGTCACCGGTCTGCGGCGTAGCGATGTTGTGGCGCGCGACGTTGACTTGTGCGCCAATCAAGATTCCTGAAGTCATGAGATAGAGCCAAAACAGCAGACCGACGCTTCCGCCAAGAATTCCAAGGACGTCGCTTCCGAAGGTCGCCAACGACTTTGCGGTGACCCATGAACCACCGAGCCAGACAGCCACAGTTACAACCCCACCGAGAAGATCGGAGAAGAACGGGGTTCGCTGGGCGGGCGATCCGTGCAGCAGAGTGAGTGCAAAGAACGTCAGTCCAATCGCAATCGTTGGCCACATGAGTGCCGCGATAATGTCGCTCCACGGTTGCGGCAGGCCGAATCCCGTTCGTCCAATATTCACGAGCACCAGCAGAGCGACGAGCGCAGGAACCGACAAGATCGCAGCCGTAAATCCCGCAACTCGGGTCGTTACAAAATTGCGCTTTTGGTCGCGCCCTATGATGTGGTCGAGTCCGCCGATCAGTGACGTGAAACCGCGAGACGACGCATAGATCGAGGTGAGCAGACCGACGGTCAGTCCCGATGCACTCGGCCTATCAAAGAGCTGGTCGATCGAGTCAACGGCCCGGTCACTAATGCCGAGCAAGTCGCGTACAAAAGACGTCATAGCAGCGCGAGCGTCGTCGGCGACATCGAATCCGAACAAGCTGTCGATCCAGCCAAGCGCGGAAGCTGAAACAAGCAGCAATGGGGTCACGCTCAGGACCGCCCAAAATGCGACTTCGGCTGCGATCCCCATGACCCGGTTGCCTCGAACGAGTCGGATTGTTTCAACCGTGGTGCGGCTGACCCAGCTGTGCTTGATCCAGCCTGGGACCAAGGCCCACGCGCCGCGGATCAGCAGAAGCAGCGGTGCAAACACGACATTTCGGACACGCGAGACAAGACTCATGTCGAGATCGTCACGGGTATCCATCATCACGATGGTAGATAGCCCGCCACCGTTGGCGCCGTTCTGCTACCGAAATCGGTGCGAAAACGGTGCTTTTGGGACCTTGCAAGGGAAACCCACAGCTCAAGTCGGGGGAACACAGCTAGCCTCGCGTGCCGTGGCCAAGCCAACTTTTCGTACCCCAAAAGGGACTCGTGACATCCTGCCGGGCGAAGCCGATCGTCAGCGCGCGCTCGTGAATGCGTTTGGCGAGGCAGCTCGTCGAGCCGGGTACGGCCACGTCATGACCCCAATGTTCGAAGACCTAGGTGTATTCAAACGTCTCGGTGAATCGACCGACGTCGTCACCAAAGAGATGTACGACTTCGTCGCTAAAGACGGCAACCACTACGCCTTGCGTCCCGAACTCACCGCATCGGTCGTGCGAGCCTTCGTGCAACATCGCCCGCTCATCCCGTGGAAGGTCTGGTACGAGGGGCCTCAGTTTCGCTACGAGCGGCCGCAAGCTGGCCGTTATCGCCAATTCAGCCAGGTCGGGGTAGAGGCCTTAGGAACCGATGACCCAGGCATAGATGCTGAAGTCATTGCGCTTGCATGGAATTTCTATCAAACGCTCGGCTTGTCCGAAGTCACGCTGCATCTCAACAGCTTGGGCGATCGCACTGACCGACCCGCGTATATCGAAGCCCTCACCAATCACTTTCAAGAAAACTTTGACTCGTTGTCGGAGCAATCGCAGTTCACGTTGCAGGTCAACCCGCTCCGCGTCCTCGATTCAAAACGCGAACCGGATCAGAGCGTGATCGATGCTGCGCCTGTCATGGTCGACTTTCTTAATGGCGAAACCGCCGAACACTTTGCGGGTGTCCGCCGGGTGCTTGATCAGCTTGAGATCCCGTATGAAATCTCGCCGCGGCTTGTTCGCGGTCTCGACTATTACCTGCGGACAACGTTTGAGTTCGTTTCGACAGCGCTGCCTGGTGCCCAGAATGCGATTGGTGGCGGCGGGCGTTACGACGCTCTCGCAGCCGACCTTGGTGGTCCTGATACCCCAGGAATCGGCTTCGCGCTCGGTGTTGACCGCATCTTGCTGGCGTGCGATGAAGAGGGCGTTTTCGAAGCGGCGCCATCACTCGTTGATGTCTTCATCATCGATGTGACTGGCGGCGACCAAGCGGCGCTGCTCGGAGCGCAGCTTCAAACAGCTGGCATCGCGACCGATCGTGCGTACGATTCTCGGTCCATGCGAGCTCAATTTAAGGTGGCCGACAAGAGCGGCGCACCGTTAGCAGTCGTCGTAGGCGAGGACGAGCTAGCAGCCGGAACCATCCAACTTCGCACATTGCAAGGCGAAGAACGCGAGCAGATCTCGGTCACTCGCACCACACTGATCGAAGAAGTCAAGAAGAGGTTGACGTGAGCGACGAATACGAAGCCGATGAATACGACGAGTACGACGAGGAAGGACAACACCTCTCTCGTGCCCGAGGCCTGCGCAGCGACTACTGCGGCGAGCTGACCGCAGACGACGCCGACCGCGAGGTCACGGTGTGCGGCTGGGTGGACAATCGCCGCGAGCACGGCGAGAAACTCGCATTCATCGACCTGCGCGACCACACCGGCATTATCCAGTGTGTCGTCGACGAGAAGCACGACCTGCGTCGTGAATACGTGGTGCGCATCACCGGCACCGTCGTCGCTCGACCCGAGGGAATGGAGAACCCGTTTCTCGCCACCGGCGCTATCGACGTGCAGAACTGCACCGTTGAAGTATTGAACAAGGCGGACACCCCGCCGTTTCCGCTCAACAGCCGTCAAGAGATCGATGAAACACTGCGCCTCAAGCACCGCTACGTCGACATGCGTCGAGAGAAGATGCAGCGCAACCTGCGCTACCGCGCTGTCGTGCAGAGTGCGGTGCGCGGTGCCATGGAGGACCAAGGTTTCACTGAGATCGAGACGCCGCTATTGATCGCGTCCACACCCGAAGGCGCACGTGACTTCGTGGTGCCCAGCCGCCAGAAGCCAGGTGAGTTCTACGCGTTGCCGCAAAGTCCTCAGATCTTCAAACAGCTGTGCATGGTCGGCGGCATGGATCGTTACTACCAGATCGCCAAGTGTCTTCGCGACGAAGATCTGCGAGCCGACCGGCAGTTCGAGTTCGCTCAACTCGACGCTGAAGCCAGCTTCGTTGGCCAAGACGAAGTCATCGAGTTCATTAGTTACGCGGTAGCAGCTGCGACCGACGCGGTGCGTGGTGTGTGGCCCGACGAGATTCCACAGATGACCTACGCCGACGCTATGGAGTTCTACGGCAGCGACAAGCCAGACATTCGCTTCGGCATGACCCTCATCGAGCTCACGCCACTGTTCGAAGGCACCGAAGCCAACGTATTCAAGACCGAATGCGTCAAAGGCATCGTGGCCAAGGGCGGAGCCGACGAGATAGCACGCAATCGCATCGATGAGCTCACCGACATGTGTAAGAAGTGGGGCGCCAAAGGACTGGCATGGTTCCGCGTAGGTGAAGGACTTGAACTCGATGGTGGTCTCACCAAGTTCATGAGTGCTGATGAACTGTCGGGTCTTCCACAGATGATGGAAGCCGAGGCTGGCGACCTCATTCTCTTGCAGTCAGGTGACCGCCGACAGGTCAACGACGTGCTCGGACGCCTGCGTCTTGAGATTGGACAACCTCCGGTCGATGAGGGCCTTGCGTTCGTCTGGGTGGTTGACTTCCCGATGTTCGAAGTCATCAACGACAACGGCGATCCGGTCGCCATGCACCACCCATTCACGATGCCGCACGAAGACGACATCGACTATCTCGTTCGCAAGGGCGGGGAGTCGATGCTCAAGATCCGTTCGCAGGCCTACGACCTGGTGCTCAACGGGTGGGAGCTTGGTTCTGGCAGCGTACGAATCCACAACCCAGACATCCAGAAGCGCGTCTTTGCAGCGCTTGGGCTCAGCGATGAAGAAGCCGAGCAGAAGTTCGGCTTCTTGCTCGACGCGTTCAGCTACGGAGCGCCACCCCACGCCGGCTTTGCCTTCGGCATCGACCGGTTGACCGCATTGTTGCTGGGCGAGACCAACATCCGTGAGGTCATTGCGTTCCCTAAGACGCAGTCGGGTTCTGATCCGCTGACCAATGCACCGACCGCCATCGCTGATACTCACCTCGACGAGCTCGGCCTTCGGGTGCTGCCGCCTGCTGAGTGATCACAAGCGACACCTCGGACATCGCCTGCGGCATGCAGTAGGCCATACTGGCGTGACATGAGCGATGACCTGTTCGCAGCCGCAGCATCGGAGCGCCTCGAACGGCGCCAACCTCTCGCGTCTCGCATGCGGCCCATTCGACTCGATGACATTGTCGGCCAAAAGCACCTGCTTGGACCTGGTAAGCCGCTGCGGCGCCTGATCGAAGCCGACCGCCTGTCGTCTGTTGTGCTGTGGGGCCCTGCCGGAACCGGAAAGACCACGCTGGCCCGAGTCGTTGCGCGCTCAACAGCTAAGTCCTTTGTCCAACTGAGCGCGGTGACCGCAACGGTCAAAGATGTTCGCGAAGAGATCGCCAAGGCCCGACAACGGCTTGGCGAACGAGAACAGGCGACGATTCTGTTTCTCGACGAAGTACACCGATTCAACAAGGCACAGCAGGATTCGTTGCTTCCCGCCGTTGAGAGCGGGCTGATTGTACTTATCGGAGCGACCACCGAGAATCCGTACTTTGAGGTCAATGCACCGCTGTTGTCACGCTCAACACTGTTTCGACTTCATCCGCTTGACAACGAAGCCATCGAGCAGTTGCTGCGTCGTGGCCTCGAGGTAGAGAAAGTAACCGCAACCGATGAAGCAGTCGACCATCTCGTCGCCCGAGTGGGCGGCGACGGCCGCCAGTCATTGACCGCGCTCGAGGTAGCGGTTGCGCTGGCTGAAGCGCGCCAAGAGAATACTGCCACCGTGGTTGAACTCGAAGACGTTGAGGCCGCCCTCGATGTCAAGGCCTTCCGTTATGGACGCGACGAGCACTACGACACCATTTCGGCGTTTATAAAGAGCATCCGGGGCAGCGACCCTGACGCCGCCGTCTACTGGCTGGCACGAATGCTCGAAGCTGGCGAAGATCCTCGATTCATCGCTCGGCGTTTAGTCGTGCATGCGAGCGAAGACGTCGGCATGGCTGACAGCAACGCGTTGCTCGTTGCCTCCGCTGCGGCGCACGCAGTCGAATTCGTGGGATTGCCCGAGGCCCGAATCAATCTTGCCCACGCCACGGTCTACCTAGCGACAGCTCCCAAGTCGAACCGTGCATACCAGTCAATCAACAAGGCCCAGACAGCCGCGCGAACTGCGGGCGGTGAAGTCGGGAACCATCTGCGAGACGCGCACTACAAGGGAGCTGCGTCGCTCGGTCACGGCGAGGGCTACCGCTACCCCCACGACGATCCTCGGGGCTGGGTGCCACAGGACTACCTGCCTGACGAACTCAAGGGAACGCAGTTCTATGAACCCAAGCGGCTTGGCGATGAGGCAGTGATCGTTGATCGCCTTGAGCAAATTCGGCGCTGGCGAGAACAAGCATCGGGAGACGGCGGCCCCGAGCGCTAGCGGGAGCGATCCACGAGACTGCGTCGGCGTCGATCGAATGTCACACGCTGTTTAAAATTGCTGCTGAAACGTGCGTCGAGTGGTTTTCGGCACCCTGCTAGGGTCGTGATGTTGTGTTCAAGCGATTGATTTGGTTTGGTAGCGGCGCGCTTTCTGGCGCGGCCGGATCGTGGTACGTGAAACGCCGCGTCCAAGAGAAGCTGCGCCGGTTTACGCCGGGTGGGGTTCGAGACCAGGCACGTACACAAGCGAAGAAGGCCCAGGCATCGGCCAAGACCATCGTGAGCGAAGGGCGGCGCGTCGCCACGGACTACCGCAACACAAACCAACCTGACCATCTGCAGTAGCACGCAAATTTACAGGACAGACGTGTGTGCCAAACCTAGATTGAGCACATGATGCACGAAGCAGGCCGATCGGGTCAGCACTACCTCGAAACGGTGGCGGCACTCCTGCGACGAACTCGCGTCGCTCACCCGATCAAAGGGCTCTATGAGGCAGCCGAGCTGCAGTGGTGGTGGCGCACGCCCCGCCCGAGCGATGCCATCGATCAGCGACACCATCGACCGGCCGCACTATGGGGTTTCGTTGAACGGGCCTGCTGTTGCTGAACGTCTTTTGGAGACTGCGCTAAATCACAGCGACCTGGACCTGGTCATCTTGGACCGCGAAGACAACTATGCAGCTCATGCCGTGTTCTGGCACGATCCGGTCACTGCGACTGGTCTTGTCGAACCAATGCGCACAGATGAGGCCCATCAACGTCGGGGGTTAGCTCGGCATCTGCTCACGGCTGGCGTAGGCGCTCTGGCTCGGTCTGGAGCTGAACGCATCAAAATCTGCTTCGAGTCAAGCATCCCGGCCTCACGTCATTTGTACAAGAGCGTTGGGTTCGAGCCAGTCAAGAAAAATGACCTCTTCGCGGGTCCCACGGGGTGAGGACACGTTCTGCGGAGCAGCGTTGACCGGCTAGCGGTCGGCTTCGTCGTCCTGCTGCATGGCTTTAATGAGTCCACTGATACCGAGTGCTGCGATTGCGGCAGCCACGAACCAAAGCGAGACGTTGGTCAACTCTGCCTCAACTACCGCAACCAATCCGATGACCACAAGAAGCAGGCCCATGATTAGTGAAGGAGCGCGCGTCATGAGTTGTCCTCTATACGCAGCTTGGCAGCGCCGAAGCCGACGTGGATCTGCAAATCGAGCTCGCCTTGGTCACCGGCCAACGTGAGTCGACTCGTCTCTATGTTGATGCCGTCGTCGTAGTTGAACGAACGGGTGCCGGCACGTTGGTACGCCAGTTCGCCGGCGCTGGCATCGAGCACGACCGTGCCGCCGACGCTTGGCGGAACGATCACGATGAGCTCACCAATGCCGAGATCGATATCGACTGACTCGCTTTGACCGTCTAGGTCGAGAGCGGAAAGATCGACGATCATCTGGCCGATGCCGTGCTGATACACGTTGTCAAGCTCTGCAATGGTCACTGGGCGATAGAAGGTTTCACCCACACCCTCGTCGAGCAGCCCGTCGACTGCAGATACGGGAAACAACGCCAGCGCAGCCAGGATGCCGAGTGGAATAAGAAAGCGAGCGCCGCCTCGGCTCCCACCACCACGCAACTGGCCGACGACGACGCCAATACCAATGATCACAACACCACTACCCAGGAAGCGTGTTGCGCTCACGTCCCACCAGTTGCCGGCCGAGGCTGCAAGGCCGATGGCAGTCAACAAAGCGAGCAGTGAGAGGACCACCCAGGTCACCCTCTGTGGGTAGCGAGTGCGCGGCTGGGCATCGGCGACTGCAGGAGCGGGTGCGGGGTAAGGAACAGATGCCGCAGGGAAGTCGTTCGACAGGGCTGGCCCTGCAAACGCAGCCGGTTCGTTGTGCGGCGCTGGCTGGTAGTGCGCGAGGGGTGGCCGCGTGGCGGGGGCAGGGGGAGCGCCGGCGGATGCAACGACGGGCACGGCGCTGTGTTCCGACAAGAGCCAAATGCCTCCTCCGATGAGGGCGAGCGCCAGAATCGACCAGCTTTGGGTCACGATGCCGACCGCCACAGTGAGGGCGAGGATGCCAAGGGCAAAGCTGACGGTGCGTTCGCCGGTAGGAGGATGCACCGGTGCCGGATTTTGTAAGCCGTACGGTCGCTCCGGCACGATCAGCCAAGCTGCCAAGTAAACAACGATGCCGATACCGGTGATAGCGAAGACCAGCGTGATCAGCCGCACGATGGTCGGGTCGATGCGGAAGTACTCGGCGATTCCCGCCGAGACGCCACCCACTTTGCGGTCGTGATTTGAGCGGTAGATACGCCGTACCGGAACTTGGTACGGCGGTGATGGTTGGCCGGGCTGCGAAGCCTGCGATTGTTGCTCGTAGCTCCCGGTCGGTGGCAGCGGTGAGCCAGCAGTAGCGCCGGCTTCCGGCTCGTCTTCAGCTGCGTCGGCTTGCAGGCTCGCCGGTTCGTCGGCGAACGGTTCGGCCGACAGATCACCTTGAACGCCATGGTCGTCAAGGTTCTCAGGCGGCGAGATCTCGGAGGATTCAATGGGGTCTGGGTAGTCGGTCATGGCTCTAGCGTGAAGGATCCCACACATTCGAGGTATCAGGTGTGCCCCTGAACTATCCCCGAGAGCCCCTGAGAGCCTCAGGGGCAAATGGGGGCCTTCCCCGACGTGGAGGCGCTTGCTTCATGACACTATGGAGGGGTGCAGACAAAGGTCAAAAGGAAACGGCCAGGCCGTCGTCAGGGCCCGGACCCTGATATCTGGCAGGTTCCACGTATCGACACACATGATCGCATGGCAACCGGCACCGCTGCTGGCATCGCCCGAGAGATCGGTATCGATGCGATCTACGTTCGGGTTAGCTTTGTTTTGCTTGCTATTGCAGGAGGCTGGGGCATTGTGCTCTACGGCATTGCATGGGCAGTGCTCGCTCGCCAAACCCTCTCAGATACGCCATATGAACCAATACCCAAGGGTGTCAGCCCGTCGGTACGGCTACTGGGGTACGCAATGGTGATATTCGGACTGGTTGTTCTTTCAAACCTCTTTGGGACATCCCCGCTCGGTTCGTTGGTGTGGCCCGCCGTCTTCTTAGGGGCGGCCGTCGCAATCGGGCTCGATCGCAGCCAACTGGACCGGCTGAAACCGCTCGGAGAGTTTCAACGCCACAGCATCAGCGCCCGGCTCGTCGTAGGTCTCGGTCTGCTTTTTGCCGGTGTCGTTAGCGCATCTGTCGTCAGCTTGAGTTTCTGGCAAGCAATCGGCGGCATTGCGGTTGCGGCCCTCGTTCTGGTCGGAGCCGGCATCGTGTTCGCTCCCGTTGTCAGCGGCCTAGCCAGCGAGGTCATGGCTGAACGTCGTGGACGTATCCGTAGCGAAGAACGTGCCGACATGGCTGCACATCTTCATGATTCGGTTCTGCAAACGCTCGCGCTAATCCAGAAGCGGTCCGATGATGCCGGGGTTGTCAGTCTCGCTAGACGCCAAGAGCGCGAGCTCCGAACATGGTTGTTTGATGACAAGGCGATGAACCCAAATCTTGGCTTTCGTGCCGGGCTCCAACGACAAATGGCCACCGTCGAAGACCTCTACGAGATCCCAATCGAGGTGATCGTGGTCGGTGACTGCGCAACCGACGGCGACGTTGCTGCGCTCCTACAAGCGAGTCGCGAGGCAGCAGCAAACGCAGCCCGTCACTCCGGCGCAGGCCGCGTCGACGTTTACGCCGAAGTAATGCCATCGGTGCTCGAAGTGTTCGTGCGCGATGTTGGAATCGGCTTTGACCCGGACATTGTTGGTTCTGACCGAGCGGGTGTGCGCGACTCGATCATTGGTCGGATCGAGCGCCACGGGGGGACCGCCGCGATTCACAGCAGCAAGGGTCAAGGAACCGAAGTCGAACTGCGGCTACCACGTACAGAAAATGACAGCGAAGACCCTGACCGACTAGACCCGGACCAAGTAGAAACGTTCTGACATGACCGAACAGACCAGAGTTGTACTTGTCGATGACCATGCCCTCGTGCGAGCGGGCGTGAAGGCCGAGATCGGTGAGGCGGTGCAGGTCGTTGGCGAAGCCGACGACGTCGAGGGAGCCATCGAGGTCATCACCACGCTGGAACCCGATGTTGTGCTGCTCGACGTGCACCTGCCTGGTGGCAATGGCCCGGCAGTGATTCAAGGCGTCAAGGATGCTGACGTCGAGACCTGCTTTCTTGCGCTTTCGGTTTCGGATGCTGCCGAAGACGTGATCGCGGTAATCCGAGCTGGGGCTCGTGGCTACGTGACAAAGGCGATTGATGGCGTCGACCTCATCGACGCGATCGCACGAGTGGCAGCTGGCGATGCTGTGTTCTCGCCGCGTCTCGCTGGTTTCGTTCTCGACGCGTTTGCGGGCGAGATACCGCTCGCTGAAATTGATCCAGAGCTCGACCAGTTGACGAATCGCGAGCAAGAGGTACTGCGTCTGCTTGCTCGTGGGTACGCCTACAAAGAAGTAGCTTCTCGCCTCACAATCTCAGTGAAGACGGTGGAGACCCACGCATCGTCGGTATTGCGTAAGTTGCAGCTCTCGAATCGTCACGAGCTAAGTCGCTGGGCGGCTCATCGCCGTTTGATCTAACTACCTCACGACCGACTAAGAAGTCAGGTAGCAGTGCTTTGCTGTTGAGGAGCCCAAGGAGGGTCATGGCAAACGAAGCGGTGTTGTATGAGAAGTTGGGACACGTCGTGACTATCACCTACAACCGCCCGGAACGACGCAACGCGATAAATGGCGAAATGCGCGATGGCCTCAATGCTGCGTGGTTGCGGTTCCGCGACGACGAGGATGCGTGGGTCGCCATCCTGACTGGCACTGGCGACGTGTTCTGCGCTGGCGCTGACCTCAAGGACGGTGCTGGATCGACCGGTACCTTCGCCGGCACCTTCTGGGAAAAGCCGACGGTGAATAGTTTCGAAAGCGGGCTTGAGTTGTTTAAGCCCGTGATCGCTGCGGTCAATGGTCCGTGCGTCGGTTACGGACTGACCGGTGTGAGCTTTGCTGACTTCGCAATTGCAAGTGATCGAGCAACCTTTTCCTATCCCGAGGTACGGATCGGCATTCCAACCATCGTTGGTTCGATCCGACTGCCCCAGCGACTGAATTGGGCTGATGCGATGGAGCTCCTCATGATTGGTGAACCAATTACCGCAGATCGCGCCCGCGAAATGGGACTCGTGTGGAAGGTCGTGCCGCATCTCGACCTCATGGCCGAAGCGCATGCGCTCGCTGACCGCCTCGTGGCGTCCGCTCCACTGGCGAGTCGTGTTGTCAAAGAAGTCGCAACCCGCACCCGAGAAATGGGTTGGACCGAGTCCGTTCGGTTCGGTGAGACAATGCGCCTCGTTGCCAACCGCACCAATGATGCGAGCGAGGGTCGTGCTTCGTTCGCTGAGAAAAGGGCACCGAAGTGGACCGGTTCCTAGTGAGCAGATCGTTGTAGTACGACTCGCAAACCTCGATGATCTGAGCCAAGTTCGGGCAGCACCTCGGGATGCGTGACCGCTATGTGATCCTTTACCAGGACATGATCGATCTGGCTATGAGGACGCGCTGCGTAGAACGTGCGCCCCTTGACTGCTCGCCGCATGCCCGGCGCGTCGCGCTGCACAATCGGTCCCCACATGTTGAAGTCGCCAGCTATGACGTCGTTGGTGTCGGTAAGTTCTCGAAGTTCCTTGCGTTCCTGAAACCAAAGCCGGGGATCACGACGAGCTGCATGAATGCCATAGAGATGGCAGCCAGCAAGTGTGACGCCACTGCCCAGTATCTCGATTTGCACGCATGCTCGTTGACCTAAGCTGCCGAGCTGAGGGAAGACATGGTCATCACGTCGTCGAACCGGGACGCGTGACAGGATCACCATCCGCCAGGGGCAGAGGTCACGCGGGCGGCTTGGCGCTTCGCTGACCCACTGATGCAACTCGTAGCCGAGTGACTCGGCCAAGTGTTCGGCCCAGCGCGCCTGCGGTTCACGAAACGTCCACGCTTCGGGCAAAACAAGAATGTCGGCGTCGAACGAGCGAAGATGAGCTTCGACGTCAGGGTTGGTCCGCCAAGTAGGCCGTCGCGATGTGTGATGAAGCCCTTGGAAGATGTTCCATGCCACCAGGCTGAACGGCGCCGGTTGCGGTTGCGGGGATGTATCGCTCACAGACCGCCAAGCTACTTGCGCCGAGCGAAACCGGTGTGTCACGTGTATTCATGGCGGGAGCGAACGGCCAGCCCGTAGACTTCGCCGCCATGGAAGCCCGTGAACTCCGTAAAGCGTTTCGAGACTTTTTTGTCGACAAGGACCACGCCGCGGTCGACAGCGCCAGCCTGATTCCTCATGACCCGACGGTCATGTTCACGGTGGCCGGCATGGTGCCGTTCAAGCCGTACTTCGTTGGCGAAGAAACGCCGCCGTACAAACGTGCCGTGACCGTGCAGAAGTGCGCTCGAGCTGGCGGCAAACACAACGACCTCGATGAGATCGGACGCACGCTCAGACACCTCACATTCTTTGAGATGATGGGCAACTTCAGCTTCGGCGACTATTTCAAGAGCGACGCGATTCCGTTTGCCTGGGAATTCATCACTGAGGTGCTCGGTCTTGACCCGGACCTGTTGTGGGTCACCGTGCATCTCACTGATGACGAAGCAGAACAGATTTGGATCGACCAAGTTGGGGTGCGTCCCGAGCGGGTCCAGCGGCTCGACGAGGACAACTATTGGAAGATGGCTGACACGGGGCCGAACGGTCCGTGCTCGGAGATCTTTATCGACAAAGGCGCGGCCTTTGGCGCTGATGGCGGCCCCGCTCATGGCGGCGAGGACCGTTTCCTTGAATTCTGGAACCTCGTATTCATGCAATACGAGACGAAAGAGGGAGGCGAGAAGATTCTGCTGCCCGCGCCGAGTATCGACACCGGCGCTGGGTTGGAGCGCATTTTGTCGCTCTTGCAAGGCGTTGAGTCGGTCTTTGAGATCGACGAGATGAAACGTCTTGTCGACAAGGCATGCGAGCTATCGGGGGTGGCGTATGGGCAGGACGAATCGCGCGACGTCTCTACTCGCATCCTGGCCGAGCACTGTCGCGCCATGACGTTCTTGATCAGCGATGGTGTCTTCCCGAACAACGAGGGCCGTGGTTATGTGCTGCGACGCATCATGCGTCGCGCAATCCGCCATGCCTACTTGCTGGGCGTTGAGGACCTCATCACGCCAACGCTGGTAGACGAAGTCGTCGAGATCATGGGTGCTGACTATCCAGAGATCGTCGACAACCACGAACTGGTCGCCGGCATCGTGGTGCGAGAAGAAGAGAGCTTCCGCCAGACCCTGAAGCAGGGCTCGATCATGCTCGACTCTGCGCTCGATGATGTGAGCGACGGCCAGAAGCTCTCGGGCTTCACCGCGTTCCAGCTCCACGACACCTACGGCTTTCCCCTCGAAGTCACCGAAGAGATCGCAGCTGAACGCGACCTGTCGGTCGATACCGACGAGTTCGGAGAACATATGGCTGAGCAGCGAGATCGGGCCCGTGCAGACCACCAGGCCAAAAGCGGCACCGGCGACGACGTAAGCCAATTCGTCGCGTTGGTGGATACCAATGGCCCAACTGAATTCACGGGACGCGACGAGACCGAATCTCAGGTCGTCGTGCTCGCGGTTACCGACGCTGGCGTCGTGCTCGATCGCACACCGTTCTACGCAGCATCTGGTGGCCAGATCGGCGACACCGGCACGATCACGTCCATCGACGGCACCGAGCTCGCTGTCACCGACACGACCTACGTCGTGCCCGGTATGCACCTTCACCATGTCGACGGTGCATCTGCATCGATCAAGGTGGGTGACAAGGTGACTGCATCGATCGACAACGAACGACGCACGGCAATTATGCGTAACCACACAGGAACTCACCTGTTGCATCATGCGTTGCGTGAGGTCCTCGGCGATCATGTAAAGCAGCAAGGCTCATGGGTCGGCCCCGATCGACTGCGATTCGACTTCAGTCACTACGACGCCGTGACCGCCGACGAGATGGCCAAGATCGAAGATCTCGTTGCTGGGGACATTCTGGCGAATCCTGACACCACACACGTCGAGATGAGCATGGACGAAGCCCGAGAAAAGGGCGCTATCGCGTTCTTCGGCGACAAGTACGGCGACCGGGTGCGCGTTCTGCAAGCGGGACCAAACTCGATCGAGTTGTGTGGCGGCACCCACGTTGCTCGCCTTGGCGACATTGGCCCGCTCAAGATTGTGTCCGAAGGTTCCATTGGGTCAAGCGTGCGCCGGATCGAGGCCGTGACCGGCGTCGGTCCGCTCCAACGCCTCCGCGAGGAAGAGGCACGAATAGCGCAAACAGCCAACGTGCTCGGCGTGCCGATTCCAGAAGTAGTCGATGGCGCAAACAAGCGAGTTGCCGAGATCAAGAGTTTGCGCTCCGAGATCGCCGACCTCCGACGACAACTTGCGGTCGGACAATCGAGCACGCTGGCCGCATCGGCTGTCGATGGCATTGTCATCGAACGAGTCGAAGGCCTTGATCGCGATGGTGTGCGAGACCTGGCTGTGGCGATCCGAGACGCTGATGGCGTCGAAGCTGTCGTGCTTGGCTCAGCGCCAGAGGGTGGGGGAGTCGCGCTCGTTGCGGCAGCCAGTGCTCATGGTCCCTTCCATGCTGGCGACCTGATCGCCGACGCTGCCAAGCTCGTCAGAGGTGGGGGCGGCAAGGGCGCTGAACTGGCCGTCGCAGGCGGCAAAGATCCCGACGGCCTCGACGCAGCCCTCGACGTAGCGCGCGAAACAGCGCGCGCCGCACTCGCCAACTAGGGCTGTTCGATTCCAGTGACTGCGGTACGCGCAACGGGCCGCGTTGTCGGTGTCGACCTGGGCGACCGACGCATCGGTATTGCACTGAGCAACCCCGATCGCACACTCGCGAGCCCCCTTGAGGTGCTTGTGCGTTCCAAGTCGCTGTATGGCGACATCGGACGCATCATCGATGAATGGGAAGCAAACATGGTCGTCGTGGGCTTGCCACTGTCCCTCGACGGCTCAACTGGGCCCGCAGCTCGCAAGGCGCTCGCAGAGGTCGAGAAGCTAGCTGCCACCCTTCAGGTGCCTGTTGAGACCTACGATGAACGTCTGACCACTATTTCCGCAGAACGCCTCATGACCGATGCTGGGCTCGATAGCCGCAATCAGCGCAAGGTCGTCGACAAGATTGCAGCGGCGATCCTGCTGCAGGCCTGGCTTGACCGCCAGGCTCACGCACAAGCCGAACATGACTGATACCACCACGAACCCCAACCCTGATGACCTGCGGGCGATCGACCCGTTGCTGGCGCCTGCGGGTGACCCGAGCGCAGCGCACGTCACGCCCGGCTCGATGAACCCGCTGCATCCTGATGTGGATGATCCGTTCTATGACCCCGACGAATGGGAACGTCTGCCACGCCGTACCTCCTTTGGGTTCAGGCTTGTCCTAATCGTCGCCATTGTTTTGCTGGGCGGCACGTTCCTGTACTCGAAGGCCAACGGCTGGCTCAGTGACCAGATCGACCCACCAGGGTTGCAAGGCGATCGACTCGTTCTCGAAGTTCCATCGGGCGCAACCGACAGCGATGTCATGCGCATCCTGGCAGATGCGGGCGTTATCTCGAACTCCACCGTCGCGCAATACTGGATTCGCCTCAACGATGTCGGTGAGTTCCAGGCCGGTGACTATGGGTTTCGCTCCAATAGTTCGTTCGACGAAGCAGTGCAGGTGCTTCGAGCCGGTCCGCTACCGGCAGTGTTTAAGCGCCTGACGCTGCCCGAGGGCCTATGGAGCGGCGATATGCGCAACGTGATGCTCGACAACCTAGAACTGCTCGACCCGGTCGAACTCGACGAAGCGCTCAACGGCGGCCAGATCCGCAGCCAATTCCAGCCCCGCGCGGTCACAAACCTCGAAGGGCTCATGTTCCCTGCGACCTATCAAATCGGTGAAGAAGAATCTTCGAACGAGAGGGCCATGGTGCAACGCCTTGTCAACACCATGGACGACGTCATCCTTGAGCTCGGGGTCGATGAGGGCCTGCGACTAGACAACGGCCTCGAACTGTCGCCGTATGAACTGATCGTGGTTGCCTCGATGATCGAAGAAGAAGCCCGTCTCGACGAGGATCGCGCCAAGATCGCGCGAGTTATCTACAACCGCCTCATCGATGGCGAAGCGCTCGGTATCGATGCAACGACTATCTACGGCGTCAACCTACGCCGGTGCCAAGAGGATCCGCGCTGCAGCAATCCCAGCACAGGGTTCAGCTGGTACAGCACCGATATTTTGCAATCAGAGCTTGACGACAGCACCGATCCATACAACACGCGTATTGGCTCAGGGTTGCCGCCGACGCCTATCTCGTCGCCTGGCCGTGCATCGCTCAGCGCAGCGCTCAACCCCGAGCCTGGCGACTGGAAGTGGTACGTGCTTGTTGACACCGACGGACGTCACTTCTTTACGAACAACTTTGGCGAGTTTGAGGCCGCTGTCGCCGAGGCTCGAGCCAACGGTGTCTTCTAGGGACGCCCAATGATGGTGACGGGGACCACCCGTGTCGCAGCAGTGATCGGTGACCCGGTCCGCCATTCAATGTCGCCGACGATCCATAACGCTGCCTTCGCGTCGTGCAGGATCGACGGGGTATACGTTGCGCTTCCGGTCGCAGCTGGCGATGCCGCGAACGCTATTGACGCAATGCGAACCTTTGGCTGGTTCGGGCTGTCAGTTACGATGCCTCACAAGCACGATATTGCCGCCGCATGTGATGCACTAACAACGAGTGCGAGCGAGCTGGCAGCAGTGAACTGTGTCTACTGGGACGGCGCCACCATTGTTGGTGACAACACCGATGGCCAGGGGTTTGTGCGCGGTCTCGCAGCGGACCTTGACATCGATCCATCCGGGAGTCGGTGCGTCGTGGTGGGCGCCGGCGGAGCCGCCAAGGCGGTGATCCGGAGCCTTGCAACCGCTGGCGCGGACCAAGTTATTGTGATCAATCGAAATGCCGAGCGTGCCTCGGCAGCTGCGGCACTGGCTGGTGATCGAGGCACTGTTGGGTCGCCCGATTCACTGCCCGACGCCGATATTGTCATCAATGCAACGCCTGTCGGCATGGCGGCACGCGATAGCGCCGATGCCGATGCCGTGCCGTTCGACCCGTCACTACTGCGTGCCGATGCCGTGGTAGCGGACCTGATCTATCACCCAGCCGAGACGACGCTTCTGAAACAAGCCTCGGCGCATGGTCTGCGGTGCCAAAACGGCCTGCCGATGTTGGTCCACCAAGCCGTCGCACAGTTCGAACATTGGACTGGTCAACGTGCTCCAGTTGATGTGATGGAAGCTGCGGTTCGGGCATCGCTCGCAAGCTAGCGGACGGCGTCCGCTCGAACTGTGGGGCTTCTTTGCGGCGTTTCCGAGCTGAGTTTTCGTAGGATTGTGTTGTGATCATCGTTCCTGTCGAGCTCGCAGAGCGCAGCTACCAAGTCATCGTTGGTGATGGTGCTGTGCATGAACTTGCATCGCTCGTGCCACCTATCGCCCGCAGAGCGGCCATCGTCACGCAGGCAGGCATTGGTGTTGACGTTGTCTCAGGGATCGAACAAAAGACGTTCGTTATCGGTGAGGGTGAGGCGCACAAGACGCTGTCGACCATCGAGACGTTGTGTCGAGCGTTCGCCGAATGGGGCATGACTCGCAACGACATAGTTATCGGTGTCGGTGGGGGACTCGTGACCGACGTCGCAGGTTTCGCGGCGTCGGTGTATCACCGCGGAATCGCAGCCCTGTACGTGTCGACATCACTACTCGGGCAAGTCGACGCCGCCATTGGTGGGAAAACCGGCGTCAATCTCCCCGAGGGTAAGAACCTCGTTGGCGCCTTTTGGCAACCAAGCGGCGTCATCTGTGACACTGCGACGCTGGCAACGCTGCCCCCACGCGAGTTCCGTGCCGGTCTCGGCGAGATCGCCAAGTATCACTTCCTTGGTGGCGGGAAACTCGACGCTGAGGCCTTGCCCGAGCGGGTTGCTGCGTGTGTGCGGATCAAGGCCGATGTCGTTGCCGACGACGAACGTGAAGGCGGCCGGCGGGCCATCTTGAATTACGGACACACGCTGGCGCATGCGCTTGAGATCGAAGGCCAGTTCGACTTGCGCCACGGCGAAGCCGTTGCGATTGGTGTTGTGTACGCCGCCGAAGTCGCGCACCGGCTCGGACGCATCGATGCTGCAGCGGTTGCCGAGCATCGGCGAGTCGTTGCCGAATACGGCTTACAAGCAGTGCTGCCTACGGGAACTGACAACGACAAGGTGATTGAGCTCTTTTCGCGAGACAAGAAGGCACTCGATGGCGTGACCATGGTGCTCGACGGACCCTCCGGTGTTGAAACGGTCGTTGGCCCTGATCCTGAGGCGCTGCGCGACGCTCTAACCGCAATGGCCTAACGTGACGTCACCCGGACTACCACCAATCGATGTGCGCAACCGCGAACAACGCGTCTTCGACACGATTGCGGCTTCAGAGTTGGACGCGCTGGTGATTACCACGCCGTCGAACATCCGCTGGTTGACTGGCTTCGCCGGATCAAACGGCCTCGTCGTTGCTGATGACCAGGGCGTCGTGCTGTTTACGGACTCGCGCTACGCCGCTCGGGCCCCCACCGAACTCGAGCACGTGGCGAGTTCGGCGTCCGTCATCATCGAGCGCGCCAAGCTCGGTTCAGCAGTCGGCGCTCTGCTGCAGGATTGCGACCGCGTGGGTCTCGAGGCTGACCAGGTGAGCTGGAACCAGCACTGCGAGATTGATACGGCGTGGCTCGTTGAGCAAACGGTGGTCGCAACGTCGGCGATGATCGAGTCACTCCGTTCCCAAAAGGACGACGCCGAGGTAGCCCGCATAGAAGCTGCGGCGTCCATCGTCGACTCGGCTCTTGGTTCGGTGCGAGCTCAGCTCAACGATCAACCTACTGAGCGCGAATTTGCTCGTTCGCTCGACGCTGCGATCCGCGCAGGCGGAGCAGACGACCTTGGCTTTGCAACGATTGTTGCGTCCGGTCCGAATTCGGCGATTCCGCATCACGCTCCCACCGACCGCCAGATCCGCGCTGGCGATCTTGTCATTGTCGATGTCGGTGCCGAGATCGACGGGTACCGCAGCGACATGACTCGAACGTTTGTGGTCGGTTCGCTTTCAGCTGACCAACGGCTGCACTACGAGACCGTGATCGATGCCCAACAGGCGGCGGTCGACGCAATGCGAGACGGTGTGGCCACCGCCGAGGTCGACGCAGCGGCGCGGTCGGTGATCTCGGATGCTGGCTGGGCAGACGCATTCACCCATGGAACCGGCCACGGCGTCGGGCTCGACATCCATGAACTACCACGTGTCGCACAACGCGTCGACGACGTGTACAAACTCGGAACCGTGGCCACGGTCGAGCCAGGCGTGTACCTCAGTGGCATTGGGGGCGTGCGCATTGAGGACACATGTGTCGTAACCGAGTCCGGCGCTCGCAGATTGACGGGATTTCCGAAGGACCCTGAGGTTCTCTGACGTTGGCCGGGCCGTATTCGTCCTGGTCTCGTTCCTACTGGCCCTGTTCGTACTGGTCTTTCTCGCACCGGTCTTAGGTTTTATTCGTCCTTGAATTCGGCGAGTGCGTCGGCGTTCTGATCGAGGAATTCCTGTTCGTATTCGACCCGCACCTCGCCGAGCACCCACTGCTCGTTCAGTGGGCCTCCGCCGCAGCCAATGACCACTTCGGCGAGTGCGAGCTCCTCGGCCTGCAATGAGGCGAGCTCACTCTGGGTCTCTGGATCGAGGCGGTTCCTATCAGCGAAGAACTCATCGATCTCCCGCTGGCTCATCGCCTCGGGGTCAAGTCCTGCCTCCTCGAACGGGTCGCCCGGACCTGAACCGTAAACGCTAGTTTCGATACCCGAAAGGCGGGACTCGAAGCGGTCGTACAGTTCTTGCTGATCTACCCACGTCATGCCAGCTGCGGAAACACACTCGGTCACGCCATCGTTGAATTGCACGAACCGTGGATCTGCTTTGGCTCGCTCTTCCATTGCTTCGAGTTTGTCGCCGAACGCGTTGTAGAACGCTTGCCCGCCTCCTGGACCTTCCTCGAACACAGCAGTCATTGCGTTTCCCTGGCAGCCTGAGGGTTGAAAGTCGAACCTTTCGTCGGGGTCATCGCCCTCAAATTCTGGGGGCTGGCCCCAAAGCGCCTCTTGGTAGGCCTCGCGTTCGCCGTCGCTCAGCGAATCGAGGTACTCCATGTTTGGATCCACGAAGTCCTCATCGGGCCCGTTGAACTCCTCATCAGGAAAGCCCACGAGGTCGCCAACCATAGATTGGGGGAAGCGCTGCGTCGTGATACCAAATCCATACTTTGCGACCCATTCGTCACTGAAGTACGGAACCTCGTCGCCACCGGGACCGCCAAAGAAGATGGTGTCGCCGCTGCCTTGAGGGGTGTATTCGAAGCCCTTCTCGATCATGCACTCAGCCGTCATCAGTTGCACCTCGCGCTCCATGTCGGCGAACTGTTGCTCCATGTTCTCGGTGTCGCCAAAGTCAGACCCCAAGAACTCACCAATTGGCGAGCTGAAGTCCAGGTCGTCGAACGACTGAGGCCGTCCGTCCTGGCTCCCAGCGCCAGCAGAAGTAGCAGCCTCACCGCCGTCGGTCTGTACGGCGGAGTCGTCTCCGCTACCACAACTCGTCGCAACGAGAACAAGAGTAAGCAAGATAGAGATAAGTAAGCGCACGGTGCCTCCCAGTCGATTGTGAGAGAGACCGTACTCTTCGGTCGCTGCCCATGGAGGTCGGCCCGTTCACTGCTGACACGGGCTCTGCGTTGATCTCGCAGCGACCCGTTAGCCTGCTCGCCATGGCAGTTGTGTCCACCAATGATTTCAAAACCGGAATGACCTTGGAAATCGAAAACAACCTGTTTCAGGTTGTCGATTTCCAGCATGTGAAGCCTGGCAAAGGACCGGCGTTCGTTCGAACTACGTTGCGTAACTCGCGAACCGGCGCGGTCATCGATCGCACCTTCCGCGCTGGTGAGAAGCTCGAACGGGCCATGATTGACAAACGCGAGATGGCGTATCTCTACCGCGATGGCGATTCCTATGTCTTTATGGACAACGAGAGTTATGACCAGATCAGCGTGGCACCAGCATCACTTGGCGACGCGGCGAACTATCTGGTTGAGTCAGCAAACGCAGTCATGTTGATGCACGGCAGTGAGATCATCGGCGTCGACATGCCAGCAAGTGTCGAGCTTGAAATCAGCGAGACCGAACCCGGCGTTCAGGGTGACCGGGTGTCCGGCGCCTCGAAACCGGCAACCCTTGAGACGGGCCTGATTGTCCAGGTCCCGCTGTTCATTGAGCCTGGCGAACGAATCAAGGTTGACACTCGCAGCGGTGAATACACCGGTCGAGCTTGAGGTGAGCGAAGCCTCCCTGGGGCCAGGACGTCACGAAGCGCGGGAGCGAGCGATTGGCTTGCTCTATGAAGGCGAGTTGCGTGAGCTATCAGCGATGGAACTGATCGATCAGCTTCCGTTGCGCCCGAACGAGTACGCGGTGCAAGCGTTCGTTGGGGTCGAGGCAGACGGCGCTGTGATCGACGAACTGATAACCGAGCACGCAACGGGCTGGACTGTCGATCGGTTGTCGAGCGTCGACCGAGCGATCCTACGAATCGCTATTTGGGAGTTGCGGAGCCAACTCGACGTGCCTGTAGCTGTGGTGATCAACGAAGCCGTTGAACTCGCCAAGGAGTACTCGGCCGAACCGTCGGCCAGCTTTGTAAACGGGGTGCTCGACAGCATTGCGTCGAGCGTGCGAACGACGTAGAACTCGGCTTGGCTCATGATGGAACTGCCTGCGCCGACGGGCCCGCTGTTCTTTAGCGGAGGACTTCTGCGACCGTGGGAATTGTCTGACGCACCTGCACTGCTCGCAGCATGGCAGGACGACGCCATTGCCCGGTTCAACGCAGTGCCGTCGGATCCATCGCTTGATCTCGCAACGCGCTGGATTTCTGGTACCGAAGAACGCCAGGCAAAGGGCCTTGCAATTGATTTCGTGATTGAACAAGACCACCCTTCGCGGCGTGCGGGTGAAGTTGGGCTATCGGGCTTCAACTCGGATGGTACGGGTGCGCTCGTTGGCTACTGGCTCATCGCTGCAGCGCGAGGATCTGGCGTCGCAACTGCGGCGGTATCAGCGTTGACCGATTGGGCGTTCGAAGTACTCGAACTTGAGGTTCTGGTCGCTCGATGTGACCCTGCAAATCGCGCATCGCAACGGGTCGCTGAGCGATGCAATTTTACTCATGAGTCTCACGACCCACATGGCAAACAACTCTGGCGAAAACGGACGAAATAGTCGTACCTCAAGCGACCAATCGCTGCTAGGTTCGGAGTCTGACCGTGAAGAGGGTCCCGTGAGGCCCAAACGGACAGGAGGAATGCCCAATGGGCGAACGTGAACGAAAAGGCGCGCCACCCTTCGGCGGAACATTTGTATCTCGGGCAGAAGTTATGGATGCCGATCAGATCCGGCGAGCCATCAAACGAATGGCCCATGAGATTGTGGAGCGCAATGGCGGCCTCGACGGCGTTGTTATTGTTGGCTTGCAAACGGGCGGTGTCGAACCAGCACTGCATTTGGTCGAAGCGCTCGAAACGATCGAAGGCACCCGACCGCCGCTCGGAACCGTTGATGTCGCATTCCATCGCGACGACATCGGGTTGCGCCCCGTGCTTCCCGAAGCGCCCACCGACATTCCAGCTGAACTGAACGGTAAAACCGTCGTGCTGGTAGATGACGTGCTCTTTACTGGGCGAACCGTGCGTGCTGCCCTCGACGCGTTGCACGACTTCGGCCGTCCCAGGTCAGTGCAACTCGCCGTCATGGTCGACAGAGGGCACCGCGAGCTACCAATTCGCGCTGACTTTGTCGGCAAAAACCTGCCGACCTCGCGAATTGAGGCCGTCGCGGTCACGATGCACTCGGTTGAACTTGGCGAGATGGTCAAATGAAGCACCTGCTATCGATTGACGAGCTGACAGTCGACGACGTGCGGGAAATCCTGCGCATCACCCCAAGCTTTGCCGAAGTTGCGCAACGTCGAATCGCCAAGGTTCCAGCGCTTCGGGGTCAGACGGTCGCGCTGCTCTTCTACGAAGACTCGACTCGCACCCGGCTCTCGTTTGAAGTCGCTGCCAAACGGCTTTCTGCGGACACGCTCAACGTCTCGGTGAGTACGTCGTCGGTCAACAAGGGTGAGTCGTTACGTGACACGGCGGAGACGATCGAGGCAATGGGCATAGACGCCGTTGTTGTGCGTCATCGCTCCTCCGGAGTTCCCTGGCAGCTAACCAAATGGGTCGACGCTGCGGTGATCAACGCCGGTGATGGATGGCATCAACACCCCACCCAAGCATTACTCGACTGCTACACGCTTCAGCAGCAACTCGGCGACCTGTCCGGTAGCCACATCGTCATGGTCGGCGACATTAAGCACAGCAGGGTGGCACGGTCCGACGTCAGCGCCCTCACGATGTTGGGCGCTGAGGTCACGCTGGTAGCCCCGCCCACGCTGCTGCCACCCGCCATTGACACCTGGCCCGTGCACACCTCGACCGATATTGATGCATCGTTAGCCTCGGCCGACGCTGTCTATCTGCTCCGCATGCAAAGCGAGCGCCAGAACGAGGCGCTCATCCCGGATCTGCGTGAGTACACGACCCTTTATGGCCTTACCGCTAGCCGTGCGGCCAGCCTCAGCAGCACCGTGCCGATCATGCACCCGGGTCCGATGAATCGCGGCGTTGAGATTGCTGCCGATGTTCCAAATCTAGGGCAGGTCGTTGTTGTCGACCAGGTGCGCAACGGCGTGGCCGTTCGCATGGCGGTGCTTTTCAAGCTGCTGGGATCTGGCGCCGCCGACCTTCCAATCCTTACCCCGCATCCAAGCGCAGTCGCGGCGGCAGTATGAGCGAGCCGGTACTCATTCGAGGTGGCATCGTGTTCGATGGCACCGGTTCTCGTCGCGCTGACATAGGGGTCAGCAATGGCATCATCGTGGACCCAGCCGATGCTCCAACGTCGGCCAAAGTCATTGACGCGACTGAGTGCGTCGTGTCGACCGGTTTGGTTGACCTGCACGCACATCTTGGCGAACCTGGCGACGAGGCCGCAGAGACTATGGCGACCGCGGGGCGGGCCGCGGTCCTCGGCGGCTTCACCACCGTTCTCGCAATGCCGAATACATTGCCGCCTGTCGACTCGGCCGCAGTCGTCGAGCACGTCCGCGTGCTCGCCGAGGCAGCGCTGTGCAACGTTGAACCTGCGGGCACGATCACCGTGGGTGGTCAGGGCAAACACCTTGCACCGCTTGGTGAACTAGCTGCGGTGGGCGTGCGGTTCGTATCCGACTGCGGTCCTGGCGTGCAGGACCCGCTGTTGTTGCGACGAGCTCTCGAGTACGCGAAACCATTTGATCTTACGATCGCGCAACCAGCGAACTGCGAAGCATTGAGTGTCGGCGCACAAATGCATGAGGGCGAATGGTCAAGTCGTCTTGGTCTAACGGGAAGCCCAGCAGAGGCCGAAGAAATCATGGTCATGCGTGACATCTCGCTTGCCCGCCTGACCGGGGTGCGCGTGCATTTCCAAACGCTCTCGACCGCGAGTTCGTTCGCAATGGTCGGAGCGGCGCAACGCTCGGGAGTCCGCGTGAGCGCCGAAGTCGCCTCGCACCACCTGTTACTCAGCGACGCCGACGTCGCTGACTACGACACGAACAAAAAGGTCGAGCCGCCGTTCAGGCCCGCCGCCGACGTCGACGCTGCACGCAGCGCTGTTGGTGACCAGCTGGTGGACTGCGTGGTGAGCGACCACACCCCGCATACGACCGACCGCAAAGAACGGCCTTTCGATCACGCCGAGGTTGGCTCGATCGGCCTTGAGACGGCGCTCGCAGTTGCATTAAGTGCCGATATTGCAATCGAAGACGTCCTGCGGGCGATGAGCTGGCGACCCGCAGAACTTCTTGGAGTTGGCGGTCCCGCCGTGCGAAATCTCACCGTCGGTTCGATCGCCGATATCACAGTTATTGACCCCAAGGAGAAGTTCACCGTGTCCAATTCGTTGCAACAGAGCGCAGGTACGAACGGTGCCTTCGAAGGCAGCACTTTGCGTGGCACGGTACGCGCCACGCTGGTGGGTGGAGATCTCGTCGTGGACGAAGGGATCGTGACCAAATGACCAACCAGCAGTTAGTTGAAGCCGCACTTGTGCTCGCAGATGGAACCGTGTTCGAGGGCGAAGCGTTTGGAGCCATGCCTGCTGATGGGATCGCGTCCGGCGAGGTTGTGTTCAATACCGTACTCTGTGGTTACCAAGAGGTGATTACGGATCCGTCCTACGCCGGTCAGATTGTTACGTTCACCTACCCGCATCTCGGAAACTACGGCATCAACAGTCAAGATCACGAGAGCCGACGTCCGTTTCTGCGCGGCGTCATTGCCCGAGACGTACCTCGGCGCCATAGCAATTGGCGTAGCGACACCGACCTGAACTCTTTCCTTATCGCTCAAGGAGTGGCAGGAATTGGCGGGCTCGATACGCGTCGGCTCACCCGTCACATTCGTGACATGGGAGCCATTCCCGGCGCGTTTGGCACCGCCAACGAGGCGTCCCTTAGGACCGCCGCCGAAGCCGAACCCGGCACCGACGGCATCGATATGGTTGCCACGGTTACATGTAGTGCTCCGTACGCCGTTGCGTCAGCGCGAACTGGATCGGTGGCGCCGTGGAACATGGTCGCGATCGACTTCGGGATCAAGTCCACCATCCTGGATCAGCTCTCGTTGCTAGGCGGCGTGACCGTCGTGCCGGCATCAACCGCGGCGAGCGCGATTCTTGAGCTCAAACCAGATGGCGTGTTCCTTTCAAACGGACCAGGCGACCCCGAGGCGGTTGCGGGCGCCACCACCACCATCGGTGGACTCCTTGGCGAAGTGCCGGTGTTCGGCATCTGCCTTGGCCACCAATTGCTCTCACTTGCCTTGGGTCTCGAAGCATTCAAGTTGCCGTTCGGCCACCACGGCGGAAATCATCCGGTGCGCAACCTCGCAACCGGCGCCGTTGAAATCACAAGTCAGAATCACAACTTCTGCGTGGGCGAAGACACCGGCGCCGGCGTTGAGGTCACCCACGTAAACCTGAATGACCACACGGTCGAAGGAGTCCGAAGTCTCGAAGTGCCCGCATTCAGTGTGCAATACCATCCCGAAGCCGGACCAGGACCGCACGACAGTCGCTACCTGTTCAACGACTTTGACAATCTGATGTCACAACACTGGGGAGGTCACCGCTGATGCCTCGCCGCGATGACATTTCTTCAATCCTGCTGATTGGCTCTGGTCCAATAGTGATCGGCCAGGCGTGTGAGTTTGACTACTCAGGCACCCAGGCATGCCGGGTCCTGCGGGAAGAGGGCTACCGGGTGATTCTGGCGAACTCAAACCCGGCGACGATCATGACCGATCCCGAATTTGCCGATGCAACCTACATCGAGCCCCTCACCCTTGACGTGCTCACAGAGATCATCAAGGTCGAACGGCCCGATGCTCTTTTGCCCACCATGGGCGGACAGACAGCGCTGAACCTCGCCATGGAGGCTGTCGAAGCGGGGGTTCTCGACGAATACAACGTTGAGCTGATCGGTGCCGACGCAGAAGCCATCGCGACCGCCGAAGACCGGGAGCGCTTCAAGCTCGCCATGGTCGAGGTAGGGCTTGAGGTTCTTCGGTCCGCGTCAGCACGCGGCACTGGCGAAACGAAACAGCAGCAGATCGCCACTGGTTGGGAAAAGGCCAAGGATGCCATCGCTGAGATTGGCCTTCCGGTAATCATCCGCCCCGCCTACATTCTTGGCGGCAAGGGCACCGGTTTCGCCTCCACCATCGAAGAGTTTGAACGCGTCGCGATCGCAGGACTCGAGGCCAGTCCAATCTCGGAGATCCTGGTCGAAGAGTCGATCACGGGCTGGAAAGAGTTCGAGCTTGAAGTCATGCGCGACCACGCCGACAATTGCGTGGTTGTTTGTGCAATCGAGAATCTCGACCCGATGGGTGTGCACACCGGCGATTCCATCACCGTTGCTCCGGCCCAAACGCTGACCGATGTCGAGTACCAGAAGATGCGCGACGATTCGTTCACCGTTATGCGTCGCGTTGGCGTCGAGACTGGCGGTTCAAACGTTCAGTTCGCGGTCGATCCTCGCAACGGCCGTCAGGTCGTAATCGAGATGAACCCCCGGGTGAGTCGGTCATCTGCGCTGGCATCCAAGGCTACGGGGTTCCCCATCGCCAAGATCGCAGCTCGACTTGCGGTGGGCTACAGCCTCGACGAGATTACCAACGACATTACCGAGAAAACGCCAGCGAGCTTCGAACCAACTATCGACTACGTTGTGACCAAAATTCCACGATGGAACTTTGAGAAGTTCCCTGGGACGTCAAACGTACTCGGTTCACAGATGCAGGCCGTTGGCGAAGTCATGGCGATCGGCCGGACCTTCACCGAATCGCTCCAGAAGGCGCTGCGATCCCTTGAAATGGGTCGCATGGGCCTCAACTGTGATCCTGGCGAGAACGAACTCGCTGAGATCCCTATCGAAGAGCTGCTGGCGCAGTCGGCCATTGGCACGCCGAACCGCATCTGGGAGCTCGAAGCCGTGCTGCGAAGGGGTAAGACTGTCGACGAGGTCTACGAAGCAACCCGTGTCGATCCGTGGTTCCTCGACCAGATGCTTGTGATCAGCGAGGAGCGGGCCCGACTGAGCGAGCTGGGATTCAACGCAATGCGTCGCGTCGATTGGCGACGAGCAAAACGTCACGGCTTTAGTGATGATCAGCTGGCGTACCTGTGGGGCATCGACACCGCAGCTGTGTCCTCTGCTCGAAAAGCTGCGGGCGTCGTGCCGACGTACAAGACGGTCGACACCTGTGGGGCCGAGTTCGAAGCCGACACGCCGTACCACTATTCGACGTGGGAGGACACCTCTGAAGTCGCGGCCAGCGATAAACCCAAGGTCATCATTTTGGGTTCGGGGCCAAACCGTATTGGTCAAGGCATCGAGTTTGATTACTGCTGTGTGCACGCCAGCTTTGCGCTGCGCGATGCCGGGTTCGAGACCATCATGGTCAACTGCAACCCGGAGACGGTATCGACTGACTACGACACGAGCGATCGCCTGTATTTCGAGCCGCTGACTCATGAAGACGTCATGAACGTGATCGAGGCCGAACAAGCATCAGCCGATGCTGGCGGTGGACCGGGGATCGCCGGCATCATCGTGAGTCTCGGCGGTCAAACACCACTCAAGCTCGCAGGCGATTTGCCCGCCGGCATGGTTGCCGGGACCAGCCCAGAGTCGATCGATCTCGCTGAAGACCGTGAGCGCTGGAATGCGCTGTGTGAACGAATTTCGATTCCCCAGCCGCCGGGAGGCACCGCAACAACGATCGACGAAGCCATCGCGGTTGTCAACCAGGTCGGCTACCCGGCGCTCATGCGCCCGTCATATGTTCTCGGAGGTCGAGCCATGACGATCGTGCACGATGAGCCGGGCCTGCGCGAAGCGATGGCAGAGCTAGCTTCCATTGGCTCGCTCGGCCGAGAGGGCGGCTTGTCGGCGGAGCGCCCGGTACTGGTCGACCGTTTCCTCGAAGATGCGATCGAGGTCGATGTCGATGCCATTCGTGACACCACCGGTGAGGTCCTTATCGGTGGGATCATGGAGCACGTCGAAGAAGCGGGTGTCCACTCTGGTGACAGCGCTTGCATGATCCCTCCCCAGTCCCTGCCCGCCGAAACAATCGCTCGCCTGGAAGCGTCTACAGCTGCGCTCGCCGCCGAACTCGACGTCGTGGGTCTGCTCAACGTGCAGTTCGCCGTTACGAATGCCGGGGGAGAGCGAAGTCTGTTTGTGCTCGAAGCGAACCCGCGTGCGTCGCGCACCGTGCCCTTTGTGGCCAAGGCGACGGGGCGCCCACTGGTCAAGATCGCAACGCGAGTCATGCTCGGCGCTTCGCTTGAAGAGCTGCGTGTCGAGGGCATGCTTGGTGAGATTGCACCGGGTGACCACATAGCGGTCAAAGAGGCGGTTCTGCCGTTCAATCGGTTCCCCGAGACCGACCAGCTACTTGGTCCTGAAATGCGAAGCACTGGCGAAGTGATGGGCATCGACCTCGAAGTGGGGCTCGCATTTGCGAAGAGCCAAATCGCTGCCGGCAGCACTATGCCAACATCGGGTGCTGTGTTCTTCAGTGTCGCTGACCGAGATAAGGCTGCTGGGCTCGAAGCCGCAAAGCGTTATGCCGAGATGGGCTTCGAGATCATCGCAACTGCTGGTACTGCCACCACGCTTCATGCTGCCGGGGTGATTGTCGCCGGTGTTGCCGACAAGGTTGGTGCCCCTACCGGGGAAATCGACGGGACCGTCTCGCTACCAAACGCCGTTGAGCTCATTGAGCAGCAACGGCTCGTCATGGTCATCAATACGCCGCGCGGTCGCGGGGCACATGCCGACGGCGACTACATCAGACGCGCTGCTAGCCGCGCAGGCTTACCGCTATTCACCACGGTGGCCGCAGCGCTCGCAGCAGCAAACGGTATTGCAGATCTTCGCGCGCACCCACTCACAGTTCGGTCGTTGCAGGCGTACCACCACGGTGTCCACCGTTCCAATGCGTAGTGCGTTACGTCGCATACGGCGAGGTCATGACGTGTCAGGTCAGGTAGACCTCGAGGTGGCGGTTGGCTCGACCACATTTGCGTCGCCAGTGATGTGCGCGTCAGGAACGGCGGGTCATGGCGTGGAGCTTGGTTCGTATTTTGACTTGGGTGATGCGGGCGCCGTCGTCGTCAAGTCGCTGCTGCACGAGCCGTGGGCCGGGAATCCCGCACCCCGGGTACATTCCACAGATGCGGGCATGATCAACAGTGTCGGGTTGCAAGGACCCGGTGTGCTGCGGTGGATCGACGAAGACCTACCGCAACTCATCGCATCTGGAGCGTCGACTGTAGTGAGCATCTGGGGCCGGTCGATCGAGGAATACGCCAGGGCCGCCGACATGCTCGGTCCCGTCGCAGAACACATCACCGCGCTCGAAGTGAATGTGTCGTGTCCAAATGTCGAGGACCGTGACCGCATTTTTGCCCATTCGGTCGACGCTACCCATGACGCCATTGCGGCCACCGCAGGTGCTGGGGTTCCACGTTGGGCAAAGCTGAGTCCAAATCTGGCCGATGTCGTTCCAATCGCAGCCGCGGCTCAGCGGGGCGGCGCCGAGGCCGTCACAGTGGCCAACACCATGATCGGTTTGGCTATTGATATCGAGAATCGAACGCCGCGACTCGGCAAGGGTCGTGGCGGCCTATCAGGTCCAGCAATCCGACCAATCGCCGTGCGTGCAGTAAACGACGTCGCGACATCGATCCCTGACCTCCCGGTTATTGGCTGCGGCGGCATCGTGCACGGCGTCGACGCAATCGAATTTCTCATGGCGGGCGCCTGCGCCGTTCAGGTCGGAACCGCAACCTTTGCTGATCCACGCGCGGTGGTGCGAATTCGTGATGAGATAGAGCGATGGTGTGTACGTAATAATGTCGCAGCGGTAACCGACCTCGTCGGCGCGCTCGATTCGTAACCCCCCGAGAGGAACTATCCATGACCGAAGACGCATTTGCAGCGATTCGACCAAAGCTAGCTATTGCTCTTGACGTCGATGATCTCATTGCCGCCACCCGACTCGCTCGGCAGGTCAGCCCATACTTCGGCGTCGCCAAGGTTGGTCTTGAATTGTTCTCTGCAGCGGGTCCTGAAGCAATAGGTGTCATGCAAGACCTAGGTATGAAGGTTTTCCTCGACGTCAAGCTTCATGACATCCCAAATACGGTGAACAAGGCCGCCCGTGTCCTCGGCGCATTCGGTGCGAACTATCTCACCATGCATGCCCGTGGTGGCCCGGACATGTTGCAGGCCGGGGTCGAGGGCCTTTCGGCTGGAGCCGAAGCGGCAGGTGTCGAGGCGCCGGTCGGCTTGGCCGTCACGGTGCTAACCAGTGACGCCGGGGCCCCAGACCACATCGTTCCCCGGCGACTTCGTATGGCGCTCGAAGCAGGTTGTGGCGGGATCGTATGTGCTGCGCAAGACCTTAGCGATGCGCGCACGCTCGTTCCCCGTCTTGTCCGCGTTGTCCCTGGAATCCGACCCGAGGGAGTGTCGACAGATGACCAGGCGCGCTCAGCATCACCGCAAGAGGCGCTTGACGGTGGTGCAGATCTCCTGGTGATCGGCCGGGCGGTGACCAATGCGGATGACCCCGAAGGCGCTGCCGAGGCACTCGTCAGCAGCCTCACCGTCAGCACCTGATTGTGGCAACCAACGCAGCCACGTTTGAAGACGCCATTGCACGAGCCGGTCAAGCGCGTGCCGCAATTGATCACATTGTGAGTTCGGTGCGGTCCGGCGAACGGGACTTGCCTGCCGCCTTTGCCGTCGCCGACGAAGACTCGCTGATCGGCCGATGTTTCGCCGTCAAGGTATTCGAAGCCGTGCCCGGAATTGGCAAGGTCCGTGCGCGGCGAACCATGGAGGCGCTGGGTGTTGCCGAGGACATCTGGTTAGGTGACGTTGACCAGAAAGCCCGTGCAGCAATCGTCGTTGCCTTTGGTGAGGCTTAAGCTGTTTCGATGTCGAGCGGAGCTGGTGCCCACCCTCAAACCAGGGCCCCGACTCCCATTATCTCACCCTCAGATGCCGTGACCACAAACACTGTGAACACTGATCCACTGACGTTCGTTTTGTCAGGACCTGGTGGTGTGGGCAAGGGCACGGTCGTTGACGAACTCTTGAGCGTCGACGCAAACCTGTGGCTGAGTCGTTCGTGGACAACTCGCGATCGGCGGCCGGGCGAAGCGACAGACGCCTACAACTTTGTCGACCGAGCAACCTTCGAACAGCACATCGAAGCCGACGGGTTCCTCGAATGGGTCGAGTTTCTCGACTACCTCCAGGGCACACCGGTCCCGAGTCCGCCCGAGGGTATGGACGTGCTCCTCGAGATCGATGTGCAAGGTGCAGCGCAGATCCGAGCGATGAACCCCAATGCCACCTTGTTGTTTCTCGATGCGCCGACGGTGGTTGAGCAGGAGCGGCGACTGCGACAACGTGGTGACAGCGAAGAACGGGTGGCGCAACGTCTTGCTACTGCAGTAGCGGAGCGCGAAGCCGCACAAGATCTTGGCTGCACGATGATCGTGAATGACAATCTCGCATCGACTGTTGCGCAGCTTGTTGACCTGATCGCCGACGTACGGCGCGAGCGGACACGCTGAATCGAAAGATTCTGCTGCTAGCGTAGGTTCGCTTCCAGCCCCAACCTGCAGGTTCAAAAATGGCTAACGAACACGATTCTATGATGGCGACCCCGATCGAGGACCTCCTCGAAGCGACGGGTTCAAAGTTCTCACTTGTCACGCTCGCTTCAAAGCGTGCTCGACAGATCAATGCCTACTTCGGCCAGCTTGGTGGCGGACTCGGCGCATCTATTCCTCCGCAGGTGACATCGGTAGCCCACAAGCCATTGACGATCGCGTTCGAAGAAATTGGTGCCAAAAAGATCGTCATGGGTGACCCCGCCGTCGTTGCGGCTGCAGAAGCTGCAGCCGCCGCTGCCGCAGCACAGGCCGAAGCCGACATGTTGGCTGCAGCCGAGGAAGAAGCCAAGGCTGCCAAGGCTGAAGCAACCAAGGACGACGAAAAAGGCTGATCAGGGGATGACGCCGATCTCGGTCGGCGGCCTCTAGATCACGCACCAGTCCCATGACGGGTCCCGGTACGCACACCGACGCCGCGTTGCACAACAAACGGATTGTGCTGTGCATCAGCGGCGGTGTTTCTGCGTACAAAGCAATTGAGGTGTGTCGTCGACTTGTCGACGCTGGTGCTCATGTCGTGCCAATCATGACCGAGAGTGCTGAACGCTTTGTTGGCAAAGTCACGTTCTCAGCACTTGCCTCGGAGCCTGTTCACACCAGCTTGTGGGACGACTGGGGCGGGCCGATCCCGCACACCAAGCTCGGCCAGAATGCCGACCTCATCTTGGTGTGCCCGGCGACAGCCCGGGTCATTGGTAGTTTCGTTGCAGGAATTTCTGACGACCTGCTTACAAATACGCTGATCGCGACCCGAGCACCGGTTGTTGTGTGCCCCGCAATGCACACTGAGATGTGGGAGAACGCGGCGATCGCCCACAACATCGAGGTCCTGACCTCCCGCGGCGTGCACATAGTCGCTCCCGAAGACGGCCGCCTCGCTGGCGGAGATGTCGGCAAGGGCCGACTCGCTGCGCCGGCGACAATCGTGCAAGCGGTTCACGATGTTCTTGACCCGAACGGGCTGGATATGTCGGGACTTCGAGTAATGGTGACAGCGGGCGGCACACGAGAACAGCTGGACCCCGTTCGCTTTATCGGCAATCGATCCACGGGCAAGCAGGGCTACGCATTTGCCGAAGTGGCCCAGCGAGCCGGTGCGCAGGTTGAACTCATCACCACTGTCGACCTGCCTGCACCTGCTGGTGCCGAGATCGTGCGGCTCGACACTGCTGCAGAAATGCACGAAGCATGCCGCGCCGGGGCCGAACGTGCTGACATCGTGATCATGGCTGCTGCGGTCGCAGACTTCCGTCCTGTTGCACCGAGTGACATCAAGATTAAAAAGGCTGATGGCACGCCACGAATCGAGCTTGAGCGAACGGTTGACATCCTCAAGGATCTCGGAGCGCACAAGAGCGATGGGCAACAGCTCGTTGGCTTTGCCGCTGAAACGAATGACCTAATCCAGAACGCTGAGCGCAAGCTTGAGTCAAAGGGCGCCGACTTCATTGTCGCGAACGATGTCTCCGCGCCAGGCGCTGGTTTTGCGCACGACACAAACAAAGTCACGATCCTCGCCCCGGGCGGGGTACACGATAGTCTGGCGTTGGCGTCGAAGCACGACGTCGCGCGTAGCGTGCTCCAGAAGGTCCTCGCTGCCCGACACAACAAGTAGTCACCGTCGTCCCTGGAGCAAACGTGTCTTCCTATTCATTTACATCGGAATCTGTCACCGAGGGCCATCCCGACAAGATGGCAGACCAAATCTCGGACTCAATCCTCGACGCCTTGTTGGCTGAGGATCCCGAGAGTCGAGTCGCCTGCGAGACCTTCGTAACCACCGGACTCGCCGTGGTCGGTGGTGAAATCACCACCAAGGCATACGTCGATATCCCGTCGCTCGTGCGTAACACGATCTGTGAGATCGGCTACGACAATGGCGACATCGGCTACGACGGCAAATCGTGTGGCGTGCTCATTTCACTCGACGAACAATCACCGGACATCAGCCAGGGTGTCACGACCAGCGAAGAGGTCCGGTCAGGCGATGTGGGAGAAACCGATGATCTCGATCTTCAAGGCGCTGGCGATCAGGGCATGATGTTCGGCTACGCGTGTAGCGAAACCGATGTGCTCATGCCGCTGCCAATCCACCTTGCACACCGCATGGCCGAACGCCTCGCTGCAGTACGCAAGGCGGGCACGGTGCCATACCTTCGCCCCGATGGCAAGACCCAGGTCACGTTCCGATACGAAGACGGCCAGCCCGTCGAACTGACCAACGTTGTCGTATCTACCCAACACAGCCCTGGTATCGACCGCGACAACATGATCCGACCCGACCTGATCGAAAACGTGATCAAGCCGGTCATCCCCGAGCAGTTCGCCAACGACTCGTACGAGATCTTCGTGAATCCGACCGGCAACTTCGTCATTGGTGGTCCTGTCGGCGACGCTGGCCTGACCGGACGCAAAATCATCGTCGACACCTATGGCGGCATGGCTCGACATGGCGGCGGTGCCTTTAGCGGTAAAGACCCATCCAAGGTCGACCGCTCTGCTGCCTACGCAACCCGCTGGGTCGCAAAGAACGTTGTCGCTGCTGGTGCAGCCGAACGCTGCGAGATCCAGGTTGCGTATGCGATCGGCGTGGCACACCCAATGTCAGTAATGGTCGAAACCTTCGGCACCGAAAAGGTTTCACCTGCTGCGATTGAAGCCGCGGTGAACGAGGTCTTTGACCTTCGCCCAGGTGCCATCTTGCGCGACCTCGACCTGAAGAAGCCGGTATACCGTCAGACTGCGGCTTACGGCCACTTTGGCCGGGAGACCGCTGGCTTTACCTGGGAGCGCACCGACCGTGTTGACGACCTCAAATCGGCCCTGGGCCTCTAGAAGGTTGCCAGGGCTGTAAGCCCCGGCAGGTCCAACCGGTCGACCATGCTGTCTGCCGATAACAACGAATTGCCCGAAGTCGTGCGCGTGCAGCCTGACATTGCCGCGCTCGATCGAGCGTTCGACTACGCCGTTCCGCCAACTTGGCGGGCCGGTTCCGACGTCGATCTCCGCATTGGCGGGCGCGTTCGCGTCGAGCTGCACGGACGCAGGGTCGGCGGTTGGATTGTCGAGCTCGAACCGGAGCCAGCGAGCGAGGTTGATCTGCGTTTGCTTCAGAAGTGGTCAGGCCATGGACCGCAGGCAAGTGTTATCGACCTGGCAAAGTGGCTCGCTGGCCGGTGGTTGGGTGCGCCAGCAAAGTCACTGCGAAGTGCTTCGCCTCGCAAGAACGTCTACCGGCTGCCAGGCGTTGGCGTAAGCCGCTGGGAAGGGCCGGTCGAGCACTGGGCTGCCAACGCGTTCAAGGGTGAGGGCACGAGCGTGCGGCTGGCCCCGGCAGCAGATCGCTGGCAACTTGTACTGGCAGCGGCAGCGCTTGGAAACCCGTTGCTCTTGATGCCCACGATCGAAGCCGCAACCCATCTGGCAGATCGGCTTCGCCGCGCTGGGCTCAGCGTTGCGCTGCTGCCCGACGACTGGGCTCGCGCCGCTGCAGGTGCCGTGGTTGTCGGCACGCGCGCCGCGGCTTTGGGACCGACACATCAGCTTGGGTCCATTGTCGTCTTTGACGAGCATGACGAGTCCTACAGAGAGGAACGAACTCCCACATGGCACGCTCGTGAAGTTGCAGTAGAACGTGCCCGCAGCGCAGGCGTGCCAAGCGTGCTTGTTTCGCCAGCGTTGACCCCCGCTGCTTTGCGAACGCACCCGGTTGTGACCCAAGATCGCGCAGCGGAACATGCGGGATGGCCAGCAATTGAGATCATCGACCGCCGTGGCGAGCCGCCAGGACGATTGGGGCTGTTCAGCGAAGAGCTCGCTCGAGCGCTGCGCCAACCTGGACGTGTTGCGTGCGTGCTGAACCGCACAGGTCGAGTCCGGCTGCTGGCATGTGTTGCCTGTGGCGAGCTGACGAACTGTGACCGGTGCCAAGGAGCCGTGCGCCAGGTCGAGGGCAGCACGCTCAGCTGCCTGCGCTGTGGCGAAGAACGGCCGCCGGTATGTGCGAGCTGTGGTGGCGCCCGCCTAAAGAACCTGGTGCTGGGAGTTGGACGGGCGAGAGAGGAACTCAGCGCGCTGATTGGCGAGGTCGTGGGCGAGGTCACCGCCTCGGCTCGCCACGACGCGGACGCCCGAGTCGTGGTCGGCACCGAAGCGATCTTGCGAGAGACTGCACCTCGCAACGCGCGATGGTCGGCAGTGGCATTTCTCGACTTTGATCAGCACCTCACGGCGTTACGTCAAACCGCAGACAGCGAGGCGATGGGTCTGCTTATCCTTGCGGCACGCCAGGTCGGTTCCCGTCGCGCTGGCGGCCGGGTGTTTGTACAAACCCGAATGGGGGAGCATCGTGTGCTCGATGCCGCCAAGCGAGCCGATCTTGGCGGGTTCTCGACGGCGCTTGCATCACAAGCGACCGAAATGCGCTGGCCGCCCGCCGTAGCTCAGGCCGAGATTTCCGGCCCGGGTGCGGCTGCATTTGTGGATCGCCTCGGCCAGCCATTGGGCCTCGATGTGCTCGGGCCAAACGACGAGCGCTGGCTTATCCGAAGCGATACAACCGACGCGCTTATCGCAGCTCTAGCACCAATCGATCGCGGTGACGAACGCCTCCGCATCGCAGTCACCTGATGGGTGTCGAGCGCCGGGAGAGGTCTTACGCTCACTTCCTTCAGAACATGGCGAGGCTCAACTGAGCGTGAGGTTGAGGTGTCCTTCTGCTCGTAGCGATGGGGCCGTGCCTAGGCGGGGCGCCTCGGTGTGGTGGTAGCTCATCTCCCAGTGAGCACAGATGCGGGCTAGGGCTATCTGCATTTCGGTTCGAGCGAAACGTGCGCCCAGGCACCGACGCGGACCAAGCCCGAACGGAAGGTAGCCAGGATGAGCCTCGTGGTTGCGGGTCGGGTCGAACCTGTTGGGATCCTCCCACAGTTCTGAAGAACGTTGGATCGCGTAGACGGGGATCATCACCATGGTGCCTTTGCGAATCTTTCGTCCGGCGAGTTCCGTGCGTTGTTTGGCTGAGCGGACAATCGAGATTCCGGCCGGGTACATGCGCATGGTCTCACGCATGACGGCCTCGGTGGTCGGCATCTGCGCGAGGGCGTCGGCGAGACTCGTGGTTGACGGGTCAAGGAGCGATCCCTCGGCGGCGACCAGCATGAGGCCAGCACAAAGACGATGACACCCAACAGGTTCACAAGCAGCCGTGACGCACGCATGTACCCAGTGTTCCACTGCGGCACCGCCTTGCGTGCCGCACGCCGCTACACCACGCCGTGAGAAGTCATGCTTGACGGGCGTCGGTGGGCGTGACCAACGACACGGGAGAACTGTCGCCGCGGACACAGCTGCCATGTTGTCGAGCGGTCAACATGGCATCCACACAGACGCACACGAGCACGAAGGCAGACACCTGTGTCAACAGTGGTTAGCGCACACATTCCAGCCCAGCGAGACAATCGCACACCGATCGTTTGGGCCGGAAGCAGACTCACAAGAGTCAACGTCGCTATGTCGCTGCGGGCTCGTGTCACGGTCAGGCGACTCGCCCCTCTCACTGGGGACGCAAAGACGCGCAGTGATCGACGGATCCAGGCGCGGGCGTAAGCGTGCGGGCAAAGAGCGCGAGGGTGGATGTCGCGGGCAGGCAACCATCTTTGCGGGAGCGGGGGAGAAGCTAGGTGTTGGGCAGAACACTTAGCTTCAGAACGGCGGAAGTGGTCTCCGGACCAGAGCGGGGGAATCGTTTACTTGGGCAGCGAACGGTTCCTGGGGTGGCACGGAGACAGAGGGGATAGGCAGGTAGGGCTTTGGCGCCGTCGTGGGATAGTTCGGTTGTTCTAGCGGACTATGCGGCGCCGAAGGCCTGTCTTCTCGCCTCATACATGGCGATCGAGGTGGCAGTCGCCACATTGAGTGAGCCAATGCGGCCAAGCTGAGGCAGAAAGACAACGCTGTCGCATTCGGCCAGTGCGTTCTTTGACAGGCCTCGGTCTTCGTGGCCAATGACAAGACATGTTGGCACCGTCAGGTCGGCGCTATGCATAGGTACGGCCTGGTCGGCGAGCTCCAGGCCAACAAGCCCATAGCCCGCGGCGCGCACTGCGGTGGTCGCTGAAGCGAGGTCGTCGTGCGCGGTCCACGGAACGAAACGATCTGAACCCAGCGCCGTCTTGCCAACATTCGTGCTCGTCGGATCGATTTGCATCGCTGCCAAGTACAAGTGCTCGACGCGATAGGCGGCGGCAGTGCGAAGAATTGAGCCGAGGTTGAACGGCCCGCCGAGGCCCTCAAGCAGTAGCGCCAGGCGAGGGGGTTCTTCTTTTCGCCAGCTGCGGTGCAGACGCTTCAATTGTGTGCTCGACAGCTGCTTCATGCCGAACCCTCGCCAGTCGAAGTCTCAGCGTTAGAAGCCTCAGGACAACAAGCCTCAGTGCTGCAAGCCCCGTCACTCGAAGTGTCACCACTGGACGCTGAGCGCGGTTGAACAGTCAGGACTCGATAGCCGCTTCGACTTGTGAGACGTTCTGTTGGCCATCCTTGTTCGTTGAGCCAACGGGCGAGTGAGTCGCTGCCGAGGTGTTTCTGAACGACTAGTTCGGCCCGGCCGCCCGGCGCCAGGCGGTCCAACCAGTGCATGAGCAGTGCGTGCAAGTTTTTCTTGCCGATTCGTATCGGCGGGTTTGACACAATCAGGTCGAACATCAGATCAGCGGGCACGGCTTCGGGCTCGCACACCGAGACGTTGAGTCCTAGGCGCTTTGCATTGGCACTACAGAGATCACGGGCTCGAGTATTGACGTCAACCGCCCAAACCGAAGCTTTCGGCGAACGAGTGGCAACTGCGCATGCAATCGGCCCGTACCCACAACCAATATCAAGGATCGTGGTTGCGTCGCCAGGTCGTGCGGCTTCGATAAGCAGCACCCTCGTTCCAGCATCGATTTTGTCAGCGGAAAAGACGCCGCGGTCAGCCGTGAGGTCAAACGCCATGTCGCCAAGGTGAAGCGGCACGGTGCGCATCTTGCTCTCAACGGCAGGATCATCCTCGAAATAGTGTCCTTCCACATCAACGAAGCTACCGGCACGACGGGCTCGGTCAGCCCCAATGACTCACGGCGGTAAAAGAAGGCGATCTATGGAACAACCAGTCGGCTCTCACGGTTACGCTGAACGACATGTCTACGCAGAGAATCCGGACATACGGCGACCCCGTACTGAATACCAAGGCCACCGATGTAACCAACATCGACGGCAAGTTCGCCAATCTCTGTAATGGCATGTTCGACGCCATGTACGAGGCCCCTGGCATTGGTCTTGCAGCGCCACAAGTTGGTGTGCAGAAGCGATTCTTTGTCTACGACGTCGCCGACGACCCTGGTGTTCTGATCAATCCAACGGTCACTGAGAGCGACGGCGAATGGGCGTTCGAAGAAGGATGCCTTTCGGTTCCAGGCATGTCGTTCGAGATCGTACGCCCCAAGAAAATTCTCGTGACCGGGATCGACCTCGATGGAAACGATGTGAGCATCGAGGCCGACGAACTGTTTTCTCGCCTGATCCAACACGAGATTGATCATCTCGACGGTGTGCTGCTTCTCGAGCACCTCGACGATGAACAGCGGCGAGAGGCGCTCAAGGAACTCAACAAACGCAAGCTCGCCGCCGATGCCGAGCGTGCTGCGCGCAGCTCGAGCGGCGGACTCCAGCTTCCGTAGCGTCTCGCTCCCCGTAGCTTCGTGGCACACATAACTCATACAGGCGGGCCCGCTCGGCTCGTGTATCTCGGATCTCCGGAGATCGCCGTGCAGCCACTGCTTGCTCTGGTGGATGCAGGACACGATGTCTGCCTTGTCGTCACGAACCCTGACCGTCGCCGCGGTCGCGGCAAGGATTTATCACCAACGCCTGTAAAAGCTGCTGCCCTCAAACTTGGGCTTGCGGTCAGCCATGAACTCGACGACGTCCTCGACGTCGACGCCGACTTTGGCGTCGTTGTTGCCTATGGACACATCATTGGTAACCACATTCTCGATGTGTTGCCACTGGTGAACATCCACTTCTCGTTACTGCCGCGATGGCGAGGTGCGGCACCGCTTGAGCGGGCCATTCTTGCGGGAGATGTGAGCACGGGCGTGTGCCTCATGGAAATCGCTGAAGCTCTCGACGAAGGCGACGTTTACGCACGCGTAGAGGTGGCGATTGAGGACAAGGACATTGACGAGCTGCGAGACGCGTTGGTGCAAGCCTCGTGCCAACTGCTGGTCACATCGCTCGCCGATGGTCTCGCTGCGCCGGAGCCCCAGGTGGGTGACGAAACGTACGCTCGCAAGCTTTCGTCGAGTGATTTCGCATTGGACTTTGCGAGTCCAGCGGAACAACTCGCCCGGGTGGTGCGCCTCGGTCGGGCACACACCACGCTCGACGGGCGCCGTTTTGTCGTCCGCAAAGCGATGGTTGACCCAACGCCTACCCAGTCTGAACCCGGCACCCTCGAACGCACTCGTGTGGCCACCGGCCAAGGTTGGCTCCAGTTGCTGACCGTGCAACCCGAAGGAAAGAAGCCAATTTCAGCCGACGATTGGCGACGCGGTGCAAGGTTGGGCGACAGCCCGCGGCTCGGATCATGAGTTCGCGACAAGTTGCCTTTGAGACCTTGCAACGGATTGACCACAAGGGCGCGTTCGCAAATCTGGTGCTTGACGGAGCGCTTCGACGCTCAGGTCTCGATGAGCAAGACCGGCGGTTCACAACACAGATGGTCTACGGCACCACGCGTATGCGTCGTGCGTGTGACTTTCTGGTCGACCGGTTCACCATGCGTGACGTAGATCCGAATGTACGCACGCTGTTGCGGCTCGGGGCGTACCAGCTCCACTACCTGTCGACCCCTGATCATGCAGCGGTCGACGCCACGGTGTCCATTGCGTCCAAGAAGACTCGAGGTTTCGTCAATGCGGTGCTTCGCAAGGTCGCAAGTAGCGATGTTGAGTGGCCAAGCGATGCGGTGCGGCTGAGCTACCCAGACTGGCTCGTTGAACTGCTCATTGCCGACCACGGTCAGGTTGATGCGTTGGCAATGCTGGAACGCATGAACGTCGAACCGCAAGTTCACGAGCGAAGTGACGGCTATGTCCAAGACATCGCGTCGCAATGGGTCTGCGCCGCGGTCGATGTTGGGCGTGACGACCTTGTACTTGACTCATGTGCGGCGCCGGGAGGGAAGGCGACATTGCTCGCCGCTACCGGTGCCACCGTCGTTGCCGCTGACCGACGGTTCAACCGAACCAAGCTCATCGCTCAGAACGTAGAGCGCACCGACTCGCCAAAGGTGCTTCCCATCGTGGCCGATGGGACTGCGTCACCGTACGTCGCCAGTGCCTTCGACCGAGTGCTTGTCGACGCGCCATGTTCTGGCCTCGGTGTCCTTCGGCGACGCGCCGATGCCCGCTGGCGAATTGACGCCGAGGCAATCGAGCGCCTCACCCGGTTACAGGCTCGACTACTCGCTTCGGGCGCAAGCTCAGTCAAGGTCGGTGGACGACTGGTGTACTCGGTTTGCACGGTGACCAAGGATGAGACGACAGCGATCGCGGCGACCATGGCGGACAGCTTTCAGCCAATTCCAGCCGCTGAGCTTGGAGAAATGTGGCGGCCATGGGGTGCTAACGGCGGCTGCGTCCTGCCACAAGATCGAGATAGTGATGGCATGTCAGTCTTTGCATGGTCTCGCGTCAGGTAACTTTGCAAGATGCCCGATCACGACACCGCAGGCCTCGACGCCAAGGTGCTTACCGTTTCCGATGGTGTCATTCACGGCACCCGAGAAGACAAGTCGGGCGTCGCCCTCGCTGATCTGCTCGCCGAGCACGGGTATACCATCGTTGAGCAGCGTGTGGTCGCAGACGGCGTCGAGAACGTGTCCGAGGCACTTACCGAGATGGCAGCTGACTTTTCGGGCGTCGTTGTCACAACAGGAGGCACCGGATTTGGACCTCGCGACCTGACTCCAGAAGCCACTCGACTGGTTCTTGAACGTGAGGCGCCAGGCATCTCTGAGGCGATGCGACTTGTCAACCCGCTCGGTCGATTGAGCCGTGCCGTCGCTGGCACGCGTGGCCTCGCCCTGATCGTCAACGCTCCGGGTTCACCCAAGGGTGCTGTCGAGACCGTGACCGCAGTCATCGACGTACTCCCGCATGCAGTACGACTCATGGCCGCTGCGCCCACTGATCACTAATGGCTGATCGTCGCGATGCCGACTACATGGGTCGAGCAATCAACGCAGCTGATGGATCACGGCTCATTGCACCCCCAAACCCGTGGGTCGGTGCAGCAATTGCGTCAGACTCAGCGGTCTTCACCGGCGCAACCTCGCACTACGGCGGACCACACGCAGAGGTAAATGCACTCGCCGAAGCTGGTAACGAAGCAAGGGGAGCGACGATGTACTCGACGCTCGAACCGTGTTGCCACCACGGCCAGACCGGCCCATGCACCGAAGCGATCATCGAAGCAGGAATTTCCCGAGTCGTCGTTGCGCTGACTGACCCAGATCCTTTGGTGGCTGGCAAGGGGATCGCTGAGTTGCGCGACGCCGGGATCGTCGTCGATGTCGGCGTTGGGGCAGCTCGCGTCGAACGGCAGCTGCAACCGTATTTGCACCATCGTCGCACGGGCCGTCCGTTGGTTGTGTTGAAGCTGGCGGCCACGCTCGATGGCTTTACTGCAGCGCCCGACCGTTCAAGCAAGTGGATTACGGGCACCGAAGCGCGATCAGACAGTCACCGACTTCGCGCCGAGAGTGACGCGATCCTGGTTGGAGCTGGCACGATTCGCGCTGACGACCCCGCCCTCACCGTCCGGGACTTTGCTCCGATTGGTGTCGATGGCGACGAAATACAACCGCTTCGGGTTGTTCTCGGCTCAGCTCCCGACGATGCGCGAGCTCGGCCGCTCGTCGAGCTCACCGGTGAACTCGACGACGTCTTGGTCGATCTGGCTGGTCGAGGCGTGTTGCAGTTGCTGGTCGAGGGTGGAGCTGACGTGGCCGGCGCATTCCATCGCCAGGGTTTTGTCGATCGGTACGTTGTATACATCGCGCCAGCGCTCTTTGGCGGCGATGACGCTCGACCACTTTTTTCAGGGACGGGTGCAGCCAGCATCGACGATGTTTGGCGCGGTGAGATTGTCGATGTTCGCCAACTTGGACCCGACGTACGTATCGAGATGCGTCCACAGACGCGTTACTGATCGCTGGTAGACGGTTTTGAGCGCTGCCGCTCCCATCGCTCGATTCGCACGAGCAAAAAACCGGCGCCAATAAGGCACACCGCGAGTAGCGCCCACAAGCCGTAGCGCGTGTCGTTCTCCGGCTCGATGTCGCCTGGCCGGTCGCTACCAATCACCGGATTGCCAGGTGGTACTTCTTCATCGGCCTGTTGTGCCGCCGCCGGAGATGGCGAAAGCACGGTTCCGACGGGGCCGATGGCCATGACGGCGAACGCCACAGCAAACGCGGCCAGCAACCGGCCCACAACGATGCGTGAGCTGTGACGTAAACTCGGGTACGTCGAGCGGCGCTGCATGAAGGCAGTGTGGCATGTGGATCCCGGTGTCGGGCATTGCCCAACCGACGACTACGCTCAACGGGTGCTCCGCCTGGTATTGCCCAAAGGGTCGCTTGAAAAGCAGACCTTCGAATTGTTCGCCGATGCTGATCTGCCGATCCGCCGCGACTCCGCAGTTGCGTACAAAGCCACTATCGACGATCCTCGTATTGCCGAGGTGCGCATCCTGCGTCCACAAGAGATTGGGCGGTACGTCGCCGACGGACTATTTGACGTCGGCGTTACCGGGCGCGACTGGATCGAAGAAACCGGTAGCAAGATCGAGTCGCTCACTGAACTCAAGTACTCAAAGGCAACGAGTAACCCGGTGCGCATCGTTGTCGCAGCAGCGGGGGATACGCCCTACAAATCGGCAGCCGACTTGCCCGATGGTGTTCGGGTGTCCACCGAGTACCCCGAACTCACTCGACAGTTCTTTGCGGAGCGAAACATCGATGCGGATATCCAGTTGAGCTACGGCGCCACAGAAGCCAAAATCCCCGACATCGTCGATGTGGTCGTTGATATCACCGAGACCGGCAGTGCGCTGCGGGCTGCAGGACTCAAAATCATTGACACGATGTTGACGAGCTACACCGAACTGATTGCCAACCCAGCTGCCTTTGCCGACGACGAGAAGCGCAAGGCGATGGGCCAAATTCAGACGCTGTTGCTCGGCGTGCTCGACGCACGGGGCAAAGTTCTCGTCAAACTCAACTGTGCAGTCGAAAGTCTCGAGGCGATTATTGCGCAGCTTCCAACAGCAAAGGCGCCGACGGTTAACGAGCTGTTTGGCGGTAGCGGCTATGCGGTCGAGACTGTCGTTGCTAAAAAGGAAATCAACATTCTGATTCCTGCGCTTCGCGAAGCTGGGGCAAGCGACATTATCGAGATGCCCATCACAAAGATCGTTCCATAGCGTCCGTTGGTAACGCGACGCCCGAACTGGGTCGTGGCAGTGCCCTTGTGGCGTTGCTGAACCGGTTGCAGCTGGGGTTGGAATCTGGGTAGTACAACTGCCCGTGAGAGTGTTTGGTGACCCAGTTACGGCGAGTGAATGGCTGGGCTATTCGCTGCTGAGTTCAACGTAGGCCAGCTGGATCTGTGAGCGCGCAGCTTGCAGGGTCTCTTCGTGCTCACCAAGACGACCAGGCAGCGCATCAACGATCGCAGACATGGCGTCGATCGCGACTTTGGCTTCGCTGAGGTTTGGCGGCGCGTCGCTCAGGTGGATAGCACCCAGCTCGTACAGGCCCATTGCATGGTTGGCCACCACGACCGCCGACGGTGTCTCGGCGAGTCGGGCGCGAGCCTCTGCTAACTCAGCTGCCATCGCCTCAGCCTGGGCCCGTTCTTCAGGACTTAGATCCTCAAGTGACGGTGCGCCAGGAACGCCTGGAGGGCCCTGCTCGGCAGCAGCGGGTTGGGGTTGGTCGCGAGGCACTTCGTGCTCGCCATCTGGTGTCCACAAGCTCATGTCGCCAGATCGTAGACTGATTGCTGAGCAATGACCCCAACCGCCGCCAATAAGAAACGATGGTCACGTGCGTATTTCACTAGGAAGCGATCATGCTGGATTCGACCTGAAGCACCATCTCATCGCGTTTCTGCAAGATCAGGGTCATGAGATCATCGACTGTGGGACCAGCAGCACCGAGTCGGTCGACTATCCCGAGTACTGCGCGAACGCAGCCCGAGCGGTGGTCGAAGGTCGGGCTGATCTGGGCATCGTTATGGGCGGATCTGGACAGGGCGAACAGCTCGCTGCGAACAAGGTCACGGGTGTGCGAGCGGCGCTGTGTAACGACCTCTACCTAGCGAGAATGGCCCGCTCCCACAACGACGCAAACGTACTGTCGATCGGTGGACGTGTTGTCGGCACCGGGCTGGCCGAAGAGATCGTGACAACGTTCCTCACTACTGAATTTGAGGGTGGGCGACATCAACGTCGCGTCGACCAAGTCATGGCCATCGAGGCTGAGTAGCGGGCTGGCTATTCGGCCGAGGTGGCCCCAGCTATAGCTAGGAGTGGCTCAATCGCGCCTGCGTAGCTAAGCGAGCGTGCATCGCTGCTTCCGAGTAGCGCTAGCCCAGCCGGGGGGCCGTCGAGCGGCAGTGGCAAAGAGATCCCTGGCAAGCCGACCACGTTACCCAATCGAGTATTCGCGACTATTCGTGGTGGGAGCGAAGGGTCACCAGCGTCGGCGACGGGTGGCGCCGCCATCGGCGTTGTTGGACCCACGATGACGTCGACGTCGGCGAGCGTTGCGAGAATCTCGGCCACCAGCTGTCGCCGGTACTCATGGGCTGTGGCAACCTCAACGGAGGTCAAGGATGCGCCAAGTTCCAGACGAGCCAAGATGTCAGCGCCGTATCGCTCGCCATGTGCAGCTAGTCCCGCTGCGTGAATCGCTGCTGCCTCAGAGAACATGATCGCAGTGCTCGTTACAAAGGTCTTTTCTGCGTCGGGCAAGGTTACGTCGACTACCTCAACGCCAGCATCACGCAGTGCGGCCAGCGCTGCTTCGACACCTTGCTGCACGTCATCGTCAGCCGCTTCGATGTCGGCGCGGGCAACGCCGACACGAGTCGGCAGTGCAACGGGATCTACCGCGTAGCCAAGTGCGGTGTGGGTTGCAATGACATCACTCACGTTCGCTGCGAAGAGTCCCACATGGTCAAGGGTGCCCGAGAGCGGGAAGACGCCAGCGTCGGGATATGTGCCGAACGACGGCTTGTAACCAACGACGCCGCAGAACGACGCTGGCCCGCGAATGGAACCGCCGGTGTCGGTGCCGATGGCGATCCGTGCAGACCCATCAGCGACTGCAGCTGCGCTGCCAGAACTCGAGCCTCCCGTGATTCGGTCGCGAGCGCTGGGGTTCACAGCGGTGCCCGCAAACCCATTGACGCCGGTCACGCCGAACGCGAACTCGTGCAGCGTGACGGTGCCAACAGCAACCGCACCCAAGTTCTCGAGCATCGCGACGAACGGAGCCGTCGACGTTTCGGCTGGCGCGTCCGCACGTACGGCGCTACCGGCTCGCATTGGACGTCCTTCTACAGCGAGCAGATCTTTGATGGCAAAGGTGAACGACGAGAGCGGTCCCAGTTCGGTTCCCATCTCGTCGGCAAGTCGTTGCTGCACCTGCTCGGAGAAGATGTCGAGGTATGGGCCGCCACGGTCGACTGTCTGGGCCAGGTCTACTCGCCGCCGAATTGCGGCGCCGCGAGTCTCATGGTCGGTTGGCTGAGCATCGCGTCGGAGGGGAGCGCGAACGAGGGGAGAAGGTCGGTTTGCATCGTCCCAGGTCTCCCATGTAGGCCATCTCAGGCCACTGCGGACTCGACCAAGGACTGGATCAATTGCGCTCATGTCCCCATGCTGGCATGGTCGAAGCTACACCGCTCAATGTTGAGCGGTGGACTGCTTGGCCACTCACTGATTGGCTAATAGCTGGGGTACTGGCGGCAATACTCGTACACAACCATCGATGTGGCGGTTGCTGCATTGAAGCTGTGGGGCACGCCATACACCGGAATCTCGATGACGTCGTCGAGAGCATCAAGAATCTCTTGCGAGATTCCCAACCGCTCGTTGCCAACGACGAGCAACGTACGTTCTTTAAACGTGTAGTCGTGGATGTTCTGAGATCGCGAGGCCTGTTCTATTCCGACTAGCCGATAGCCATCGTCGGCGAACGCCTTGAGTGCTGGTAGCAGGGTGCGACGCACGACGATCTCGAGCTCCTCAGCGCCGTCGCGGGCAATCTTGGTGATCAGCTTGTTGTTGCCGCACAGCACGAGCTTCTGCACGCCACACGCACTCGCCGTCCTGGCGATTGTCGAAATGTTGACGTTGCTTCGCATTGGTACACATGCGACCACAAGCTCTCGCGGGTACGAGAGCTCGGTCGGGGGTTTGTGTCGAATCTGTTCGAAGGACGCCATGTGCCTGCGGACGTTGTCGGGTGGGAGAACCAACGATAGCGACCGGTTCTGGTCGGGGGCGCAGCGACAACTAGCGTGGCGAGTATGAGCCCTTCACTTGGCATGTTCGGAATCAACTTTGGGCCAATGGGGGATCCCGCCACCATGGTGCAGGTAGCGCAGGCGGCAGAGCGATCAGGCTATGACTCGGTATGGACCGGCGAACACATCGTCTTGCCTGATCCGCAGGCGGCCCCGTCACCGGCGCCGCCCGAGTCGGTCTTCGTTGATACGGCGGCTGCGCTGAGTTACTTGGCGGCCGTGACCGAGACAATCAAGCTCGGCACCGGAATCATCATTTTGCCGCAGCGCCAGCCTGCGGTGTTGGCAAAGAGTTTGGCGTCGGTTGACCATCTCTCAGGTGGTCGGCTGATGTTTGGCCTTGGCGTCGGGTATCTCGAGCCTGAAATGACGGCGTGTTCCACCCCTATGGGACGGCGAGGGGAGCGCGCCGACGAATACCTCTCGGCGATGCGTGCTTTGTGGACTGAGGATGCCGCAAGCTTTGATGGCGAGTTCGTGCGCTTCTCGGGTGTGACTGCGAACCCAAAGCCCGTGCAGTCAGACCTGCATACCGTCGTTGGTGGCCACAGCCGTCGAGCCTCGCGCCGCGCTGTCAGCTCGGCGCATGGTTGGTACGGCTTCATGCGCGACCCCGAGACGGCCGCAGCTGATATTGCGCAACTACGGGCTGCTGCCAACGAGGTCGAACGCCCTGATCATCTTGGTGAGCTCGAAGTCAGCGTGACACCGGCCCGCCGGTTGAACCAAGAAGACTTCGACGCCTACGCCGAGGCTGGCGTGCACCGAATCATCGTGCAAGCCGGACGTTCCGCCACGACCCCAGCCGATCTCGTCACATTCGTCGAGCAGAACGCGCCCGCAAACTGGACCTGACATTGACCACGTCGTCGCCGCTGGGTATCTCGAACTTCACCAGCGACGTTCGCGCGAGCCCCGAATCCGAGGCAGTGGCGTGGGCAATCTCACGGACCGTGAACCGGAGTCGGTCTCCGACGCATACCTGCGGTGCCTCGACCTGCGCCGAGCAGTGATTTAAATGGTCTCAATCGGCTTGCGTAGTGCTTCCAACCGACCGGAATGGACGCGTGAGGCGACCCAGCATGAACAATGTGTTGCCCCGCTCATCACCGACGAGCTGATAGAGGCCTTCGCAGGTGGAAGTGCTGGTTTGGTGGTATTCCAAGAGCTTTCCGGCGTCGATGAAATCGCCGCTGCTTTGGGTAACCGCTTGCTGCGGTCGGCTCGGGGGCCATGTCGGCCTGCTGTCCTCGACGCATTGCCGTCTGGCAGCCATGTCCGTTTGCTGAACGGAGCTATGGGGTGTGTCGTGCAATGAATGCTGCAACGCGTGGCATTTGTTCGGCAATACGTCGTGGTGCGCGGGCCCGCAGCTGCTGGTATACGCCGATTGCTCTCGCATCTGCTGCTTGGTCTACGTAGGCATCAGTCACGGTGAGCAGCTGGGTGCTGACCTCGTCGGCGTTCATTTCGAGATGAGCAGTCGGGTCGCCGCTTGCAAGACCGGCTTCCCAGTAGGGCTCGATTGCCTCGGCCATACCCGGCAACATTGCATGAATATGGCGCTCTAGGAAGCCGGGGCGCACCTGATTGATGGTTTGTAGGCCAAGTTGGGCAGCCAAGCCGCGCAGCCCCGACCGTTCGTTCACCGCTGCTGCGGCCTCTGTAACGGCGTCGGCTGCAATCGAGGCTCTCACATGCGGGTCATCGAGCGCGCGACGTAGCGTCACTGCACGATCACGAACAGAGCACAGTCCTCACGAGTTGTTCTCGTCGTAGGTTCCGGACGGAAGTGTGTCTTTCCAACCGGACCCGGGCTCTTGTGGCATCTCGAACCCACCGATGATGTTCATTGCCTGGCTGTACCCAGAGGCGATGAGCAGCTCTGCCGCAGCATTGGACCGGGCACCTGATCGACAGAGCAGAAGAATGGGCGTGTCAGGATCGAGCCCATTGGTCGCGAGGTCTGTGAAATACGGATTCTGCGCGCCGTTCTCGTCGGTCCATGAAACGAAGCGGGCGGGGCGGCCAACGTCGGTGGTGTCGGGCACGCCAACGGTGCGCCATTCGGTCGTGGTCCGGACGTCGACAAGCACCGCTCGGTCGTCATCGAGCAGCATTTGCCAGGCACTACTTCCGCTAATCTGAGGGATGTCAGTCACGTTGTATCTTCCGTCACAATTCTTTTTCGATCAATCGGTTGTCAAAGGGTGTTGACTGCCGCTAGCTTATTGCGTCTGCCCGGATGTGCGTTCACCGCATATCGAAGGCAGCAAACGGAGCCCCTCCCCCCACTCCTCTCGCTCGAGCAATCGAACCAGAGTGTCGGACGGTGAAGCCCCGCAGATCTGGCTGTGCCGATCGATCGCTCTTTGAAAACAGAAGACAGGAAACGAAAAGCCAGTGCGGCATTTCATATGGACACTCTTTGTTCATTGATATGCCGTTCAAATAATTAAAGTCCTGCCCATCACTTCAGCCCCCGCGTTGATTGATGACCGCAGGCAATGAACAGGTCAGGAAGTTTCAGTCCCCGGTGTTTCTAACGTTGCACCGTTCTTTGCTGAAACTAACGAAACCTCCATTTCGCAAAGTAGCCATTAAGAGCATCTCACTTCATTGAGAGGTGTGGTTACAAGCAACTGATTTTTCAGGAAGCTTGCTTCCTGAAAATTTGACGGAGAGTTTGATCCTGGCTCAGGACGAACGCTGGCGGCGCGCCTAATACATGCAAGTCGAACGAGTACGGACTTCGGTCCATATGTACGAGTGGCGAACGGGTGAGTAACACGTGAGAAAC
>Ga0209828_1000069_pt1 | contig 80714 bp, 84 predicted proteins | sample MaitaG_FD_187429 | JGI IMG/M metagenome (GOLD analysis project Ga0209828, IMG submission 187429) | Marine algal microbial communities from Maine, USA - Maine_Asex2 metaG (SPAdes) (version 2) | ecosystem: Host-associated > Algae > Red algae > Unclassified | place: Maine, USA | collected 2015-01-05
AGAACCGACACCAGATCCCGAACCAACCCCCGCGCCTGAACCCGAGCCCGAACCAACCCCCGAGCCCGAACCTGAACTTCCGACTGAGCAAGTTCCGTTCGCGATCCGACAGCATGGCGAGTCATCGGTCACGTTGCCTGCCAGTTGCGGAGTCGACGACATCGACCTCCCCGGTGCTGTGCGACTAATTCACGATGGCGTCACCGAGAGTGGTGCTGCTCGGTTTGTTGCCGAAGCAGCGACGCTCGATGTCGGTACCTACAACTCAACTATTTCGTGTCAAGGACAATCAGTGGAGATTGAGCTGTTCGTCTATCGCCAGATTGGCGGCGCTCGAGGCGAGGCCAGCAGCATCAGCCGACTCGCCTCTGCTGCAGGTGTCTTGGCATTGGTTCTGGTAGGCGCCCCAACCTTGGTCGCCCGTCGCGAAGACTGAGCCTCACCGTTACCTGCGACGCCCGCCAAATGAGCACTACGCTCAGCGGGTGAAGGGACGCCGATGTATCCGATAGTCAAGGTGACCCAGCCGGGTCATGCCAATCTCTATCTCACGATTGTTGAACCGCTTGTGGTTGGTCGCGAGTGCGAGGGGCTGCTGTTAGCCGACGAGAAAGTCTCGCGTCAACATTTGCGATTGGCACCGGCTGGATCCAATGTGCTGATCACGGACCTGGGTAGCACGAATGGTTCATTCATCAACCAGGGACGTATCGATGGCGAGGCCACGTTGGTTCCAGGTTCCACGCTCACCCTGGGCGACACAGTCATCACCGTCGAGGCTCCGCCACCGCCTGGAGGTGCAGGCAATACCACCCGTCGCGATGTTGGCGGCACGATTGTTGCCACGCTGCAACCCGGCAACAACACTGGCGTGACTCAGGATCCGGCTCCGCCACCCCCGGTGAGTGCAGCAAACGGACCGGTGGTGAAACCACAGATCGTTGCCGAAGAAACCCGCCGAACGAGCATGGACGAAATCGTTGCGAGCTTCGGCGGGCAGATCTCGTTGCCAAGTGGGAGCGCCAACGACACCGTCACCATCATGTTCAGCGACATCGAGTCATCGACTGAGTACGCGCTGCGCGTTGGCGACCATCGCTGGTACGAAATTCTGACGTGGCATAACCAATTGATTGAGCAGCGAGTGGCATCTCATGCCGGGTTCATCGTGAAGAACCAGGGCGACGGCTTCATGATCACCTTTAACAGCGCCCGTCGGGCCATTATCTGCGCAAGCGAGATTCAGCAGGCCCTGCATCGCCAAGCGGTCGCGGATCCTGCGAACGCGGTACGAGTTCGCATCGGCATGCACACCGGTGAAGCAATTCGTCAAGACTCAGGTGATCTCTTTGGTCGCCATGTGATCATTGCTGCGCGAGTCGGAGCTATGGCGACCGGCGGTGAAATTCTGGTTTCGTCGATCGTGCGAGAAATCGCGTCAGCACGCGGCGATCTACACTTTGGCGAGAGCAAAGTGTTGGAACTCAAAGGTGTCGGCGATCAGACGGTGTTTCCCGTGTTGTGGGGCGCGGAACTCCCCAAGGCCTAACCAAACCAGCACGACCGACCGCTCTATCGACGGCCCGTTGTAACCGACACCCGCTTGAGCCGACGCCGGCGCTGTACCCGACGGAACGCTTCGCCAAGCGCCGCGCATCCAACCGCAGAAGCAGCGGCGACTGCTACTACGCCGACAACGGACGTTGGGGTTTGCAAGACCAGCATCGCGATTACTGCTAGCGCCCCTCCAGCTATCGCGCCGCTGATGAGCAGTCCGAGATATGGGGCCAACTTGACCCGGCGCGAGCGCATCGCTCGAAGGTTCGCCTGGACAGATGCGAGGCCACCTAAGGCGACCACGGCTGCCGCTACAAACGGCGCTGTCGGGAACACGGTATTCAACGTCCGGACGGGGAAGCTCACCGGTTCGCTGCTGTCGGCTGCTATGAATTCGACCACGCCGGCGCCCGTGTATCGCAGATAGCCCGGGTCAACCTGGCCAGCGACAACGTCGACGCTGCCGATAGGGATGCTTAAAAACCTGGCGTTGTAGGTGCCGTCGGGTACACCCGACACCGAGAACGGAGCGGTGAGATCCACTGCGACGGGTTCATCGTTTTGTACCGAAACGCCGTCGACGGCGGCGCCAAGCCCACTCGTGGCCAAAGGATCAGACCCGACACCGCTAAGCGCCAGCAGCACGGCAGCGGCGAACGCGACGAGCGCAGCAACGACCCACAACACGGGCGATCGCGGCGCTCGAACCTCAGAAAGGTTCAGCATGTCCGCTGGATCGAGATCGTGCAGGTTCGCCCCTGCGAGATGGTTTCTTTGCTGCGGATTGACCGGCGCCATTTGAGCAACCGATATCTGCGGAGCTGGAGCCGGCGCTGCCAGCCGCGGCGAGTTCACGGGTGCAGGTGGCGCCGTTGGCTGGGCAGATTGTTGTGGCGGGGCAGATTGTTGTGGTGGGGTCGATTGTCGCGGGGCAGATTGTTGTGGTTGTTCTGGCTGGGCAGGAGTTGGGGCATCCCGAGCAGGCTCGGCAACAGCTGACTGGCGGCTTCCAGCTGTCGTTCGTGATGCCTGTTCGATCGCCTCGCTCCCACGAACCGCAGTGCCGGACTCCGACATCCATTCGGCGCCCCAGGTGAGCGCTGCGGCCTCACCAAGCGCCACGCCGAACTCTTCGGCCGATGCGAAACGATCGCTTTGGCCCCGGGCCAAGGCATGCATGGTGACTTCGGCGATCGCGCCAGGGATCGTTGGACCAATCTGTGAAATAGGTATCGGATCATCGGTGAGCCGCGCCGTGGCCATGGCGAGAGCTGTCTCGGCATGGGGAAACGGCAATGAGCCGGTCAACATTTCGTACAGCATGGCGCCAGATGCGTACACGTCAGCCGGTGGGCCGCAGGCTGATCCCTCGGCCTGTTCCGGAGACATGTATGCGGGCGTGCCCACTATGGCGCCTTCGGCTGTGCCCATTGTTGATCCACCGGTCAATACCTGTGCGATACCAAAGTCAGTGACTTTGAGTTGCCAGTCATGCGTGAAGATCAGATTCTCAGGCTTGATGTCGCGATGCATGATGCCGCGGTCGTGCGCATGGTGGACACCGGCCAACGTTGCGAGCACCAAGCCGCACGCCCGTGGCGCTGCCAGGCCATGGTTCAGAAACTGGTCCCAGACCGTGCCGTTCGGTAGGTGTTCCATAACGATCGCGAGATGGCCGTTGCGATCAACGAAGTCGTGGATCACGACAACGTGTGGATGATCGAGTGATGCGACTACTCGCGCTTCGGTTAAGAACCGTTCGCGCACCGCGTCATCGGAAGCGAACGACGCTGGCAACTCCTTGATCGCAACCTTGCGATCAAGTGCTCGATGACGACCGAGGTACACGATTCCCATCGCTCCTCGACCAAGTTCTTGCGTGATCTCATAATCCGGAAGGGCAGCCTGAAGCTCGCTTGTTCCCGACACTGGTTTTCCTCGCCCGCCGCTGCGCTACTAGTCCGCGATCGCAATCGCGTACTCAGGACAGTTGTCCACGCAGAGCTGTGCTTTGTCGTGCAGCTCCTGGGGCACGTCGCCTTCAATCTTGAGGACGGCATAACCCTCGTCATCGACGTCAAAAATCTCCGGAGCCAACATGTAACAACGGTTGTGGCCTTGGCACAGCTCGCGGTTGTAGTTGATCTTCATACCAGTCTCCTCGCACGAGGATGTGGCGACCCCGCGTCTGCTACTGAGTATCGCATGGAATTCAGTCTCGCTCTGTATTCGAATTCACACAGTCCAACTATTCCCCGGGTGAAGTCGTGCGGCTACTCAGGTAGCGCTGGCGTGGACCGTGATCGGCAGCTCACGCGGACCACGGATTTGCCCAGTGGAGAAGCGCACCCGGTCGGGGTCGACCAGTGAGAAGTGCGGAACCCGTTCAACGAAGACTTCGAGCGCCACAGCAAGTTCCATGCGTGCCAGGTTTGAACCCAGACACCGGTGGATGCCTAGTCCGAAGGCACCGTGGCGGTTTTTCTTACGGTCGATGATGAACTGGTCGGCATCTTCGAACATTTCAGGATCACGGTTCGCTGCAGGAAACGGCAGCAGCACCCAGTCATCTGTCTTTAACGGGCAGCCACGAAGCTCATGGTCCTGCGCAACAACACGAGCCATCGTCACCGGAGCATACGCTCGCAGGAACTCCTCGATCGCAAACGGCCGCACGTCGGGTTCGTTGCGGAACCGTGCGAGATCGTCTGGATGCTGCGCCAGATGCCATATTGCGGAACCGATTGCGGACCAGGTTGTGTCGATGCCGGCAACGAGCAGGAGTATGACGGTTCCTCGAACATGTTCGGGCTCGAGTGGCTGACCGAAGATTTCAACGTTGAGCAGATGGTCAATGAGGTCGCCTTCGCCAGGCGGCTTGGGGTTCGCCTTGTGCGCTGCGATTTGTTGATCGAGGTACCACTCGATGGTTTCTTCTTCGGCGAGTTCACGCTCGATCGGGTTCTCAATGATGTAATGGATGAACGTACGAAACTTGTCACCGTCTTCGGGGGGAAGACCAAGCATCTCCGCGATCACGCGCACGGGAATTCCCTGGGTGTATTCAACTGCGGCGTCGAACCAGCCTTGGTCGCCAGATTTTGCCAGCGCGCTGTCGAGCAGGCTGTGGCAGAAGTCGCGCGTGAACTGTTCAAGTGCCTTGATCTTGCGAGGTGCGAACGGCTCTAGCAACAGCTTGCGCGCTGGGCCGTGAAACGGCGCATCTGAGGTGATCGGCGGCGCATCGCCGATCGGCGCAACCGCCGAGTCTGAGCGCGCCTCGGTAACCACAACCTCGCGGCTCGTATAGAGCCCGTCGGCGTTCTTTGCGATTGCCTCGATGTCGTCGTGGCGAGTTGGCAACCACATGCCACCGAAGCGCTCGCTGTGCGCAACTGGGCACTCTGCGCGCAGGTCATCCCAGACCTGGTGTGCGTTCGCCGCGTAGTCGGGGTGCGTGTGGTCGAAGTCAGTCTTCCAACTTGTCACCGGTGCTTTGGCATTGTCTGCCATGTTCATTCCCTCCATCACTCGGAGTCGACGTCCCAATAATCGCACTTATTGGGATTACGTACCTGATACTAGGGGCAGCCGCCGCTGATGGGGCCGGTCACCATGGGGGCCGTGATTCGAACGGCTCAAGCTTGGTCTTCGCACTGTGAGCTGAAAGTAAAAAAGCACAATCTGCCCATGTTCGATCCGGGTTGGTATCACGCCGACGGCGATCGTGCGGGTACCACCAGATATTGGGATGGCGCGACCTGGGTTGGCGCAGCCGTTTCGCAACCGCCCGAAACCGCAGGCGGCTATGACCTGATCCCGCCACCCCAAACCGCTGTATCGGGCTCCTACGGAGCGGCCGGTGTCGTCGCCAGCGCACAAACCCAAGAAGCGCACAAGCAGGCGGTCGCCAAAGTCGCCGCGACTTACCAACAGCCGGCGGTTCAATTTGCCCACACCGGCCTTCGCTGCCTGGTGTTTCGCGTCACCGGCCTCAAGATGATTCCGTTCGTGTTGTTTGCGGCCGGACCCTGGTATGTCCTGCCAAGCGGCACAGACTTCGACATCACGCCTAATGGGACACTCCTTGACCCCAGCAATCTTTCATTCGTCATGCTCATCGCGGTCGTCGCGATCGCGTTCGCGCTCTTGGCTATTCAGCTCGTCGGAGCGCTGATTGAGAACCCACTGGTAATCTTGGTGCCCGCCGCCATCATGTTCATTCCTGATGCGTTGCTCGGCCTCGAGGCCATCACATCGCTACTGAGGCTGCAAGGAGGGATAATCTTGAGCTGGCGCCCTATCGGCGCCATCCTTTTCACTGTCGCTATGCAGGCACGGATCGTGTTTTGGTCATTCACGATGGTTATGGCCAAGTAACGGGTCACGCCAACTAGGCAACGCACCGCTCGCTACGCAGCGAGCACATCCTTGCCCTGAGCAACGATGAACTCTGCGTCGCTGTCGGCTCCATCGATGTCGATATGCACGGTCGAGCCTTCAGGGAATTCGCCTTCGAGCACGGCTTTTGCAATGCGATCGCCTAGCTCCCGCTGGATCACTCGCTTGAGTGGTCGAGCACCAAAGGCCGGATCATGGCCGAGCTCGGCAATACGGCGTCGGGCATCCGCAGACACATCGAGCACGAGCCTGCGCTCAGCAAGTCGAGCGCTCAACCCGAGGAGCTGAATGTCCACGATCCGTTCAAGGTCGTCAAGCTCCAGAGCAGAGAATCGCACGATGTCGTCGATGCGGTTCACGAACTCGGGCTTGAAATAGTCCTTGGGATCAATCGGCAGATTGCTCGTCATGATCAACACGACGTTGCTGAAGTCGACGGTTCGCCCCTGCCCATCGGTGAGCCGGCCATCGTCGAGAAGTTGCAGCAGCACATTGAACACGTCGGCGTGCGCCTTTTCGATTTCGTCGAGCAAGACCACGGCGTACGGACGTCGGCGAATGGCCTCGGTCAGCTGGCCGCCTTCGTCGTAGCCCACATAGCCGGGGGGCGCGCCAATCAGGCGACTCACCGAGTGCTTCTCCATGTATTCGCTCATGTCGATGCGGACCATGGCGCGCTCGTCATCGAACAAGAAATCAGCGAGTGATCGAGCAAGTTCGGTTTTACCAACGCCTGTTGGGCCAAGGAACATGAACGAACCAATGGGCCGGTTCGGGTCACTGAGACCTGCGCGGCTGCGTCGAATCGCGTTTGCCACAACATCGACCGCTTCATCTTGGCCAATCACACGTTCGTGCAGAACTTCTTCGAGTCGCAGGAGCTTGCGAACCTCACCCTCCATGAGCCGCGAAACCGGCACCCCGGTGATGCGACTGACGACCTCGGCAATATCTTCTTCGTCGACCTCTTCTTTGAGCATCTTGCGGTCAGATTGCAGGTCGTCGAGCAGGACAGTGGCAACCTGAATGTCGCGCTCGATGTTCGGCGAACGGCCGTACCGCAGCTCACTCGCACCCGCGAGATCACCACTTCGCTCAAGGTTCTCGGCCTCGACACGTACCGCCTCGAGCTCTTCTTTGAGCTCGCGGATGCTGGTAATGGCCTCCTTTTCGCCTTGCCAATGAACCTGCATGGCGGTGAGGTCCTCGCCAAGGTTTGCAAGTTCCTCATCGAGCGTCGCGAGCCGCTCGCCCGATGCCTTGTCTGTCTCCTTGGCGAGCGCCACGCGTTCAATTTCAAGTTGGCGGATCCGCCGATCAACCTGGTCGATCTCGTCGGGCATCGAGTCAATTTCGATGCGCAACTTGGAACCGGCCTCGTCCATCAGGTCAATCGCCTTGTCCGGCAGAAACCGGCCGCTGATGTAACGGTCGCTCAGGATGCCAGCGGCAACCAGTGCAGCATCTTGAATACGGATGCCATGATGGACTTCGTACTTTTCCTTGAGCCCACGCAAGATCGCGATCGTGTCTTCGACCGAAGGTTCCTCGACAAGCACCTGCTGGAACCGGCGTTCGAGCGCAGGGTCCTTCTCAACGTACTTGCGGTATTCGTCGAGCGTGGTAGCGCCAATCATGCGCAGCTCGCCTCGGGCGAGCATTGGCTTGAGCATGTTGCCGGCGTCCATTGCGCCTTCGGCGCCGCCAGCGCCAACAACCGTGTGCATCTCATCGATAAAGGTGATGACCTCGCCATCGGCGTCGGTGATCTCCTTAAGGACAGCCTGCAGCCGCTCTTCGAATTCGCCGCGGTATTTCGCCCCGGCCAGCATGGAGGCGAGGTCGAGAGAGATGAGTCGTTTGTTCTTCAACCCTTCGGGCACGTCGCCTTCGACGATGCGTCGGGCGAGGCCTTCGACGATCGCAGTCTTACCAACGCCGGGCTCGCCAATGAGCACCGGATTGTTCTTGGTCCGGCGACTTAGGACCTGGATCGTGCGTCGAATCTCGTCGTCGCGCCCAATCACTGGGTCGAGCTTGCCTTCGGCGGCAACCTGGGTCAGGTCGCGTCCGTATTTCTCGAGCGACTGATAGGTCGACTCAGGATCCTGCGTCGTGACGCGATGGCTACCACGCACCTCGGTGAGTGCGTCGAGCAGCACCTTGGTTTCCACGCCGAGGCGTTCGTTCATGGCCAGCAACAAGTGCTCGGTCGACAAGTACTCGTCGTTCAAGTCCTTGCGGGCTATGTCAGCGTTGGCGAAGACGCGTGACAACTCCTTGTTCATCTGGGGTGCGTCGCCGCCGTAGGCGCTCGGTAGCGCTGACAATCGCTCTTCTACTTTGTTGCGTAGTGCCAACGGCGACACGCCAACGCGTTGAAGCAACGGCAAAACAAGGCCGTCGGGCTGGCCGAGCAGCGAGGCGAGTACATGGTCGGGGGTCAATTGGGGGTGACTGCGGGTCGTGGCGAGTTCCATCGCCGCCTGTACAGCCTCGTTGGTTTTGTGCGTCCACTTTTTTGGATCAAGAGCCATAGTTCTCTCCACAGAATTGCTGATCGTTGGTAAGTATCACGGGCAAACTGCTCGGTTGGCGCGTGACTGAATCAATCAACACATAAAACCTGCGTCTATTCCACTCAGGTTTCCCCGAAAGATTTCCGACGCAGGTTCCCTCTCGGTTCATGGGCTGGCCCGCACATCTGGCGTGAGTACAGTGAGTGCCTATGGCGACACCCGCCCTTGCGGCACACCACTACGAACGCCCGAGCCGGCGACGCACAGGTCTCGCGGTGGCCGTCTGGACCAGTGTGTTGGCCATTGTGTTGTCCGCCCTCGTGATGGCAACGCTGGTGCTCGCCCCGAGCGCTCCGGCGACAGCCCAAACAACAAGCTGCGCGCAAGGCACACAGGTCGGCTTGCTCTGCGAGATCGTTGGCACTCCCCCGGTCACAACCATCGGCTGCCCAGTAAGCGCGACGGTCGAGCTCGACAACGGCAACTGCTTTACCGTGACCCGGGCCTCATTGCCCCAGTCACCTTGTGATGGCCCCTATCTACCCAACGCAGGCACCGGCTTTTGCACCGTCGAAAATCCAAGCGCCGATCCCGGATTCGCCTGCCCTTCGCCAGGACCCAACCTGGACGTCATACGCTTCGTCGACGACATCAGCCGCAACCTGATTGTGAACTGCTCGCAGGCACCCGACGCCACCGACTGCCCAGCGGGAGCTACGCCCGAACCAGCGTTGGCGGGTTTCTGCCGCATGCCGGTCAGCCAGACCAGCACCTTGGTTTGTGATCCCGGGTTTCGGCCCGCTGGTTCGGTGTGTCATCGTTTCGAGCTGGCCGCTGGCATCAACCTGAGCTGCCCACGGGGAACGCTTGAGAACACAACGTGCAAGATCGATCTCGGCTGGGCGGTCCGGGTTGCATCGCCCCTAGGCGAGGAGTTCTGCAACGAAGGTGTCATCTACGATTCCGGCCGTTGCTTTTCGTTCACACGGCCAATTGGCTATCCGACGCTTGACTGCACGGGATCAGATGCGGGCACACCCATCTGCCTGTCCACGGTGCACTACGCCCAACCCGGCGGCGACATGCTGACGAACACGCCAACAACGATCACGTACTTCGATTGCCCCGGCGGGTCCGGACAGTGGGCGCTGCGCCGACAAAACAACAGTGACCTGGTGAGCTCATCAGTCGGTCCGCTTACCGAAACATCCCCGGGGGTCTACCAAGCAACGATCACGTCCTCAACGCCTGGCAACATCGAACTCGAGTTGTCGGTCAGCTGCAACGGCGCGCCCGCTACACCAATCGTCGACTATCCGCTGTTTACCTCCGGGTCTACGTGTGTTGGTTTGACCCCAACACTGTGGGTGACAGCTGGCCTGCCGATGGTCGGCACAAGCGGCAACGACGTCATCATGGGCACACTGGGCCGCGACAACATCGACGCCGGCGGTGGCGACGACACAATCTGTGGTCTCGCTGGACACGACCTGATCATCGCCGGACCAGGAGATGACGTAGTGGCTGGCGGCAACGGTAACGACGTCATCCGCGGCAACGGTGGCGACGACCGGCTGTCCGGAATGCAGGGCAACGACAAGGTTTTTGGGGGCGTTGGCAATGACCAGCTCAATGGCGGCGGCGGCGATGACTACCTCGGTGGCTTCGGGGGCGCTGACGTGATCGTGGGCGGCCCTGGTGGTGACACAATCTTTGGCGGCTTCGGCGCAGACAACATTCACGGTGGTCAAGATGACGACACGATTCGTGGTCTTGTGGGCGACGACACGATTCGTGGCGGCGACGGCGACGACATGCTCTTTGGTGATCGCGGCAACGACTTCATCGAAGGCGGCGACGGCAACGACACACTCGCGGGCGGCAACGCCAATGATCAACTCGCAGGTCAGTCTGGCAACGACGACGTCAACGGCGGACGAGCCGACGATTACCTATCAGGCGGCGATGGTGTTGACCGTTGCGCCGGCAATCAGCATCACCAAGGCGACGTCGCCGACTCAAGCTGCGAGACCACGTTTGGAATTCCGTAGCTGGCGAGACCGCGGCGGGAGCAGCCTTAGCTTACGCCAGCGAGGCGATCGTTGGGATCGCATTCAGCGCCGCCATGCTGAGCGCAACGAAGTCAGCCTTGCCTTCGGTTGCGGTCCACTGGCGCATAGCGATTCGAACGGCAGACATAGCAGCCCCAGCGACCAGCTCAGGACGTGGGTCTTTCATTGGATCAACGTTGAGCCGTGCTGCGATAGCGACGATGATTTCGCGCTCCCAGCTGACTTGGAGGACAGCGCGACTGTACGCCGACACGCTCGGCGACGTTGCAGCCAACCGGGCCTGCATTAGTCGGCGATCACGGTTGACCTCAAAGTCGGCGGCGAGGGAGAGCATGGCCTGGCGCAAGCTGGTCAAGATCGGTTCGTCGACTGGACGGTTGGCAAGCGCCTCGCGTAGCTCGAGTCGAGCGTCATCCATGTCGCCGTAGAGCAGCGCTTCTTTCGACGGGAAGTGGCGAAACAAGGTTCGCTGTGAGACATCGGCTCGCTCGGCGATATCACTGGTGGTAGTCGCATCGAAACCTTGTGCAGAAAAAAGGTGATCGCCCGCAGCGAGCAGTTCGTTTCGAGTGCGTTGCTTCTTTCGCATCCGACGGCTGGCGTCGGGGTCGTTGACCCGTGGGCGTGGATCGATTGGGCGTGGATCGATTGCGCTCGGATCGATTGGCATGCCGGAATCCACGGGAGCGACCCTAGCCGAACCCATCAACAATGTCAGCAATTGACTAATGTCAGCGACTGACATAAGGTCGTGCACATGTCGACCTCCGCAGCCTTCTTTGATCTCGACCGAACCCTCATTCGCAGTTCGTCAGCTCCCGTCTTCGCGAAGCACATCGCAGACGCTGGCATCGCCAAGCACCGCGACATTCCATTCGCGAACCTGTTCTTGAAGTACTACGAGAACGTGGGCGAGAGTCGCGCAACAATGATGCCAGCAAAGCTATCCGTGCGAGCGAACAACGGCTGGAGTGTTGACGCAGTCGAAACCGCGTGCCGGGCAGCATCTCACGAACTGCTCGATCACATTCAGCCGTTTGCGTCTGGCATCTTCGACGGCCACAGAGCAGCGGGTCGCACGTTGGTACTCGCGACCACATCACCTGAACCGTTCGTACGTCCACTCGCTGAGGCTCTCGGTTTCGACGACGTGATCGCAAGCAAGTGGAAGAGCAAAGACGGCCAGTACACCGGTGAACTCGATGGGCCGTTTGTATGGGGCGTGGAGAAAGCCCAGGCAGTCGCCGAGTGGGCCGAGGCCAATGGCGTGCGCCTTGATCGCAGCTACGCGTACAGCGACAGCTACTACGACTCGCCCATGCTTGATTCGGTCGGCAATCCAGTTGCCGTTAATCCTGATCCGAATCTGACAGCGACAGCAGTGATCAAGGGGTGGCCGATCCGCCACCTCGACAAGAACGAAGGGGTCATAAAGATCGCCGGTCGAGAGGTCCAAGAATGGACCCGCCCCTTCATGCGACCCGAACTAGTGACCCCATATGCGAACGTCACCTTTGCCGGGCTTGAGAACGTACCGCAAGACGGCGGCGCGATCTTGGTGTTCAACCACCGCAGCTATTTTGACCCGACCGTGATGGGCATGTTGGCCGCACGCGCCGGCCGTTCTGTTCGCGGTCTCGGCAAAAAGGAGGTCTTCGACACCCCAATCATCGGCAAGATCATGGCGGCGATTGGTGGTATTCGAGTCGAGCGAGCGTCGGGTTCCAGTGAGCCACTAATCAAGGCGGCCGAGGCAATCACCGGCGGTGAGATCGTAATGATCGCACCCGAGGGCACGATCCCGCGGGGCCCTGCATTCTTTGACCCTGAGCTCAAGGGCCGCTGGGGAGCCGCCAAGCTCGCAGCAATCACAAAAGCCCCTGTGATTCCGGTTGGGCTGTGGGGCACCGAACATGTGTGGCCCCGCAGCTCCCGACTCCCCAATCTGTTGGCGACCACCAAGCCCGAGGTTTCCGCCACGGTGGGCGAACCGATCGACTTGTCGTATGCCTCGGCAGACGAAGACACCCAAACAATCATGACGTCGATCGTGGCGTTGTTGCCCGACCAAGCCCGCATCAAGCGGAACCCTACGGCCGAAGAGCTCGCTCTGACCTATCCCTCTGGATATGCGGGCGACCCAGCAGCCGAAGCAGCACGGCGCCCCGGCACCGATACCTGAGAGGATCAACATGTCTCGAAGAGAACGAGAGTTCGCGACAAGCGAGCGCATGAGCGAACACGAAGCGCTCATGTGGAACGTCGAAAAGGACCCGTGGCTCAACGCCAGCGGTGCGTCGTTGACCCTGCTAGACATGCCCGCCGATTTCGACCGTTTGCAGCGAATTCTGAGCGCTGCGATAGTGCAAATGCCGCGTCTCACCGAACGCGTCGTTCCTGGTTTCGGCCGGTTGTCGACGCCTGCGTGGGCGCCAGATGCCGAGTTCGATTTGGACTACCACCTGCAAGAGGTCGAACTGACGGGCGACGGCTCAACCCGCGAGGTTTTCGATCTTGCGACACGCTTGTACAACGAGCCGCTTGATCGGACGCGTCCACTTTGGCGCTTCGTGTCGATTCGTGGCCTACACGGTGGTGGCGGCGCGATCTACGTAATGATGCATCACGTGATCGCCGATGGAATTGGCCAGATGCGGATGGCCGAGCTGTACCAGCAGCTCTCTGCCGACGAGCCTTTACCCGCCGTCGTCGACCTCGACGCTCATATCGCAGCGGCTGTAGCCGCAAGCAGCGCCAAGGAGTCTGGTGGTGCTGCGGGCGACGCGCTTACCGATGCCGTTCGCGACAGCGTGGCGCACTTGGCGCGCCGCCAGATCGGGATTGCACGACGGGTTGCAGGCGAGGTTGTTCTGTGGCCAGCCGACCCCGATCGCATGAACGACACGCTGGTCAAGCTCGGTGAGAGCACCGCGGCGGCACTCAACCAACTTGCGCCTGCGTCCGGCGACGAGAGCCATGGCTCAGCGCTGTGGAAGGGACGGTCACGTCATCGCCACTTGGAACACGTGTCGTTACGTGTTGACGATCTCAAAGCCGCAGGCCGTGTGGTCGGCGGAAGCCTGAACGATGCGTTTCTGGCTGGCTTAGCCGAGGGGGCGCACCGATATCACGCCGAGCGCGAAGTTCCGGCACAAACGTTCAACTCAAGTTTCGTGCTGAGTACCCGCACTGACACCAAAGCGGGCGGCAACGCATTCACTCCGGTACCGGTGCGCCTACCTGGCGGGCCAATGCCAATTCGTGAACGACTGGAGCTTGTGCACAACGCCGCCCTGGCAGCTCGGGAGCAGGCTAAACGTACCGGCGGACTCGGCGGCCTGTCCGGTTTCGCCAACCTGCTGCCCACCTCCGTCGTGACGCGAGCCGGTCGTTCTCAGGGGGCTCGCATCGACTTCGCTACATCGAACCTGCGCGGCGCTCCACTCGAGCTGTTCTGTGCTGGCGCCAAGGTTGTGCGCACCATTGTGCTTGGTCCTGTCGCTGCGACTGGCGCAAACATCACGGCGATGTCGTATGTGGGCAACTTCGAAATCGGCATGTTCATGGACCCGGCCGCAATCACTGAACCCACCGCATTCCGCGACCACGTTGAAGCCGCCTTCGCTGACATGTTCGCCGAGCTTGTCCCGGCCCCACCCAAAAAGCGGAGAGCAGCCAAAAAGAAGGCCCCACCCAAAAAGCGGACAGCAGCCAAAAAGAAGGCCCCACCCAAAAAGAAAGCAGCACCGAAGAAGAAGGCAGCACCGAAGAAGAAGGCAGCGAAGCGATCATGAGGCAGCTATCGGGTGTCGACACGAGCTTCCTAAATATCGAAACCGCTACCTCGTTCGGTCACATCAGTAGCTTGTCGATCTACGAACGTCCGGCCGATGATCCCGAATTCGACCCGTACGAAGTATTCCGTAACCAGGTCGAATCCAAGCTTGGGCTACTCGAACCGTTCCGTCGTCGGCTCGTTGAAGTGCCGCTAGGGCTTGACCGACCGTACTGGATTAGCGATCCGGACTTTGATCTCGATTTCCATGTTCGCCACATCGGGGTTCCCGGCGAAGGTTCACAGAAACAGGTTGGCGATCTTGTCGGACGTCTCATTGGTCGCCCGATGGACAGGAGCCGGCCGTTGTGGGAGGCCTACGTGATCGAAGGCCTCGCGTCCGGAGAATTCGCCGTGCTTCTCAAGCTGCACCACAGCACGATCGATGGCGCCGCTGGCGCCGAGATGATCGCCATGCTGCTTGACCCCGAGAGAGGCGAAAACGACGGCGAGTGGTCCCCCGAGGCCGAGCCTGGCCCAGGCGAACTGTTGGCTCGTACCGCCTTCGGCATGATGAAAACGCCAGCCAAGGGTGTGCGGCTACAGGTCAAATTCCTGAACGAGTTGGGACGCGTTACGCGTAGTCGAGGCATCACGAACGTCGCCCGTTCGATACAGCGAGGTATTCCAGGCCCGGCTGGCGACCTCGTTCGCAAGGCCCTCGGCTCTGGAGCGTCGCCAGACGAACAGGATCAGGTCCCACTGCTGCCTCGCTTCGGTGGGCCACGAACACCATTCAATGCCAGCATTACCGCGCACCGCAGATTTGCCTATCGAACGGCGCCGTTAGCGCACATTAAGGCCATCAAGACTGAGCTTGGAGCAACAGTCAACGATGTTGTCATGGCTGTGTGCTCTGGCGCGTTACGCCGCTACCTGGCATCACACGAGGCGTTACCCGATACGAATCTGATCGCAATGGTTCCGGTGTCGATTCGCACGGGCGAAGAGACCAACAAATGGTCAAATCGTGTCTCAGCAATATTCGCTGACCTGCCGACAACGGTCGACGACCCGATCCAACGGGTCGCCGACGTCCATACGGCAATGGTCGCAGCCAAGGGGCAGCACGACTTGATGCCCGCCGACATGATCTCCGACCTCAGCACCCTTGCCCCACCGGCGCTAGCAGTGCGCGCCGCCCGGATTGCGGCGCGCACGCGCATGGCCGACCGCACAAACCCACCGGCCAATCTGGTGCTCTCAAACGTGCCGGGCCCTCGATCGCCGCTCTACCTTGCCGGAGCGACGCTTCAGCACTACTACCCGGTCTCAACGGTCATTGACGGCCAGGGCTTGAACATCACGGTGCAGAGCTATGTGGACGCACTTGACTTTGGGCTGGTTTCGTGCCGCGAGCTGGTGCCAGACCTGTGGGATCTTGCCGACATGCTCGTCGACGAGATCTCCATTCTTGCCAACGCGATTGGCCTCGAACTCGACTAGTGCCAGAGCGCTGGTAACTTGATGCGATGGTGACTGCAGCTCCGACTATCCCTGAGACAGGCGTTGGGGCACCCCCACTCTGGATGACCCTGCTCGAGTCGCGTGCTGCACTCGAATACGCAAACTGGCGTGCTCTACAACCAGTGCTCCGACGCCTACCAGCTGGTGACGGACATCCGGTACTTGTGCTGCCCGGCTTCACTGGTGCGGATCGGTCCACAGCTCAGCTGCGCTGGCTTCTGCGCCAGCTCGGCTATCGAACCTATGGGTGGCGTCTCGGCACGAATCTGGGACCGACCCCGAACATCGTGCAAGGCCTTGATCAACGAGTCAGTCGAATTCGAGAAGCCAATCCCGGGCAGCCAATCAGCGTGATTGGCTGGAGTTTGGGCGGCATCTTTGCCCGGGTACTCGCACGCGAAAATCCCGAGCACTTCCGGCAAGTCATAACCCTTGGCAGTCCGTTCCGGACGCGCATGGGCGACCGCAGCGCAGTTTCTGGTCTTTGGGAGTCTTTGACGCCGCTTCACGATGAATCGTTCCTCAGCGCGTTCAGCAACGATGAACGACCGCCACTGCATGTTCCGACAACGTCGATCTACAGTCGTAGCGATGGCATCGTGAACTGGAAGCTGTGCCTTGAGGCCAAGAGTCCAATCGCCGAGAACGTCGAGATATTCGGCAGCCACAGCGGAATGGGATTCAACAGTGCAGCTGCATACGTCATTGCCGACCGGCTACTGCAGCCCATTGGCGGGTGGCAACGCTTTCGTTCTCCGTTGCTCCTCCGAGCGTTGTACCCGCCATCTAAGAACTATCGCCCGCCGTTAGTGCACTGACCGATGTTGCCGCGTGGAACCAGACGTGAGCATGACTGAGATTCAGGGCTATACCAATCTTGAGATCATTGGTCGCGGCGGGTTCGCAATCGTCTACAAGGCGACCCAGGTTTCCGTCGGTCGAGATGTAGCGATCAAACTCTTGGTTGATCCCGCACCCGATGACGATCTCGTGCGGCGATTCCAGCGGGAGTCCAAAGCGGTCGGCGCGCTGTCGTGGCATCCGCACATCGCAGCAGTCGTTGATGCTGGCGCTACTGCTACTGGTCAGGCGTACATCGTGTTTGAGTTGCTGGCCGGTGGTTCCCTCGAGGACCGCATCGCTGAACGGCCTATGCCATGGCCCGAAGCGGTTGCGGCGATGATCGAAGTCGCCGATGCTGTCGAGGCGGCGCACCGCGCCGAAGTACTCCACCGCGACGTAAAGCCAGCAAACATTCTGCTTAACCGGCTCGGGGTCGCCAAGCTCGGCGACTTTGGCATCGCTTCGGTACAGGACGGAAACAAAACCGAGACGGGCATGCTTGCCACCACGGTTGCTCACGCTGCTCCTGAGTTGTTCAACGGCGAGGCCGCGTCAGAAGCGACCGACGTGTACGCGCTCGGGTCGACACTGTTCACGCTTGTCGCTGGCGCGGCGCCGTTCTCTCCTGGACCGGGGGAACGGATTGGCACCACGATCTCTCGTATCGCCTATGAAGCCCCACCAGCGACGCCGTCCATTCCGGAGAACATCTCTGCGGTGATTGCTCACGCGCTCGCAAAGCAGCCGCAGTATCGGCCGCGATCAGCAGGGGCGTTCGGTCAGGCGCTTCAGCAGGCCCAGCAGCAACTCGGCCTCCGCGTCACGACGATGCCGGTCACCGACGCAGAACCCACATCACCTCCCCGACCGGAACCCGATCCACCAACAACCCCAGCCCCAGCCCCAGCCGTCGCCCAACCCCTGCCTGCGTCCCCGGCAACGCAACACGTGCCGTTCGAGCCGGTGCCGCCCCAAACCAACATCGAGCCGAAGAAGCCGTTCAGCCGCACGATCCTGGGACTCAGTGTTGTAGCCGTAGCCCTCGCCGTACTGCTTGGCGGCCTGATAATTTTCGGCGGTTCCGCCATAACAACGACTCGAGGAGGCGCCCAGATACAGGCAGTGAGCGCACCACCAGACACGGCCATGGATGGGCAGTTTGATGCCGGCAATGCCGTGGACCTGGACGATGCAACGTATTGGGGCGTGCAACGCACGGCGACCGACGGGCCGGTTCAAGGCACCCGGTACGTAGTCGCACTCGAGCAGGAGCAGGATGTCGTGGGGGTCGGGATCTCCAACGGAACGAGCACCGAACTCGGACGAGTCTCCGCTTTACGTTGGGCGACGAGTGACCAACAACTCGATCAGCGCGGTGACACTGTCGTGACCCAGGTCATTGGTGATGCTCCGGGCGAGCACCGGATCGGCTACAGCGTCCGAACAAATCGACTCGTGCTTGAGATTGTTGGCGTGCATGCCGACGCTGTCAATGTAGGAATTGCCGAAATCTTGATCGAGGTCGAATGAGCGACGAACGTCAAATAGCCGCAGCTGCAGCGCAGCTGGTCGAACACGTTGGCGCCGATGGCAGCGTTATCGAAGTTGTGACTCGGGCCGAGATGAGAGCACGAGCGCTACGCCATCGGTCGGTCTACATCGCCGTGGTGAACGACACCAACCAACTGCTCGTGCACAAACGAGCCGACTGGAAAGACGTCTTCCCCGGAGCATGGGACCTGGCATTCGGTGGTGTCTGTGACGTTGGTGAGGATTGGGACTCCTCGGCGCGGCGCGAGCTTGCCGAAGAAGCAGGCGTCACCGGCGAACTTGTTGACAAAGGTCCGGTTTCGTTCGAGGCCCCAGGCGTCGCACTTATCGGCCGGCTCTACGTGTGTCGTCATGGTGGGCCGTTCTCGTTCAACGACGGTGAGGTCACCGCTACGAAATGGGTCGATCTTGATCAACTTGGCGAGTTTGTTAGCAGCCATGATGTTCCGCCAGATTCCAAACTAATTGTGACCTATTCGTCTGTCATCCAGGGACCGAAGCTATGACTACATCGAACCCACATACGACCGGACGCACGCTCACCATCGCGATGCCGCTACGTTCTGTGCCTAGATCGCATCGGGCCGAATGACGGAGGCTTCGTGAAAGCAGACTTGTATACAGCAGACGTCCGGGCCGCAGCTGGTGCTGGGCTCGCATATCGAACTGCTGCTGGTTTCGTGGTCCTTGCAGCAAGCGATGGTGGCAACCTCATCGGCCTTATCGAATCAAAGCAACACGAACCGGATCTGATCGAACACATTGCTGCGCAAGCCCCAACGAGCACCAAGGGCTTCGCCATGCTCTTCACGGCTGGTGGCGAGCTGCACCTCGTTGCAACCGGCGAAGTCACCGCAGTGATCAGCTCGCCATCGACTGAACTCGTGCTTCGGCCCACGGGTGACCAGGTCCTCGTGCATCCAGTCAGTGCGGCAATTGGCGACACCGCCGTCACCATTCGCCTGCAGAACAACGACATGGTTGGCGGCACGAATGCATCGCTCGAACTCGCCACGGGCACGATCGACGCTGACTGGGTCGAGGTTGGTGTTGGCGAAGCTGAAATCGGCGATTTCGTGGCGCCCCTCGCCCCACAAGCTGCTGCACCTACAGCAGCAGCCGAACCGATCCCAACACCGGCACCCGAACCGATCCCAACACCGGCACCCGAACCCGCACCGACCCCGGCACCTGCACCGACCCCAGCACCTGCACCAGTGATCCCGGCACCTGCACCAGTGATCCCGACCCCAGCACCAGTGGCCCCGGCCGATGTTCCGGTCGCCGGCACTCCTGTCATGGTGCTCGGCGTCTCTTGTCAGCAGGGTCACCACAACCATCCCGACGCGGTGTATTGCTCACAATGTGGCACCAAAATGGGCGTGCACCAAACGACGGTGCTGGCGAATGGCCCGCGACCACCCCTTGGCGTGCTCGTCGTGGATGACGGCACGACCTACTCGCTTAGCGAAAACCTTGTCATCGGGCGTGAACCGGCTTCGCATGCCGCTGTGCAGTCCGGGCATGCATCACCAATGATCCTGACTGACGACACGCTGTCGCTGTCACGCAAACACGCTCAAATCACGCTGAACGACTGGTCCGTTCTTGTTGAGGACCTTGGTTCCTCGAACGGCACGTACCTAAGCCGGGCGGGGCAGAGCGAAGTGTGGACCCGAGTTGAGCCGTCCGCGGCGAAGTCGCTCGAGCCTGGTGACCGACTGCGGGTTGGCGGTCGAATCATTCAGATCGAGCTACATCACGTGCGCTGACACGTGCTGATCGCCGAGCGTTAGCTCGGGCGGCCGACGCCACCTTCAGGTTGACCAAACATGTTGCTGTTCAGGCGAGCGTCACCCATGATCTTGTTCACAACCGCGCCGACTGACTCGGCGTCTTCGCCCTGCTCGCCATGGGGGCCGAGCACCCAACCCTCGGAAATGCCAACCCGGCTGCCTGCGACATCGAAGACTCGGCCGGTCACGCCTGCCGCCTCGGGACTTGCGAGCCACGTGGCGACGTTTGCGATCCACCGTGGACCCAAACGTTCTTGAGCCTCTTCGTCCATCTGCGAGAAGCCAGGCAATTCTGAAGTCATACGCGTGTAGGCAGCAGGTGCCAATGCGTTGCAGGTGATGCCGTACTTGGCGAGCTCCATTGCAGTGATCACGGTGAATGCCGCGATACCAGCCTTGGCAGCGCCATAGTTGGCCTGCCCAATGTTGCCGTAGATGCCCGATGGTGACGATGTATTGATCACCCGGGCGTCGTTGTCTTCGCCTGCCTTGGCGCGCTCACGCCAGTAGTTGGCGGCGTGATGGGTTGGAGCGAATGTGCCTTTGAGGTGCACGTTGATGACGCCATCCCAGTCAGACTCACTCATGGAGAACACCATGCGATCACGCAGAATGCCTGCGTTGTTGATCAAAATGTCAAGACCACCAAAGGTCTGGATTGCCTGGTCGATCATTGCCTTGGCTTCAGCAAAGTCGGCGACATTTCCGCCGTTGACCACGGCTTCGCCTCCCATGCCTTTGATTTCGGCAACGACGTCTTCAGCTGGACTTGCATCGGTGCCGCTTCCGTCGGTGGCACCTCCAAGATCGTTGACAACGACCTTGGCGCCATGCGATGCGAGCATGAGCGCGTGTTCGCGCCCAATACCTCGACCGGCTCCGGTAACGACGGCGACACGACCCTCAACGAGATTTCCCATGGTCAGCTCCCTTGCTGCGCGTGGTGATTCAACAGCTGTCAAATGTACGGTCTGTAGTGCGTATGCGCGAAATAGATCCGGAAAATAACTGATGAGCGGTGCACCGTTGCCAAGCTCACCCATCCCACCACCTCCCGTTGGTCCAGCTCTCGGCACAACTGGAATCGACCGCGAACGTCCATGGTGGAATGGCTTTGACGCCCTTATTGCAATCATTTGGTTCCTTTCCGCAATGCTCCTGGCTTCGATCGTCACGGTGATCGCGGTGGCAATCGCAGGCGGCGAGGTCGAGGATCAACCCGTCTATTCGATCTTTTTTGGCACGCTCGCGTTCCAAGTTCTGCAGGCCGCCTATCCCTGGGCCGTTTCGAAACGCAAAGGTCTTGGCCTGAAACGCGACTGGGGTTTCACAGCGAAACTGCCAGCGGACATGGGCTACGGCGTTCTTCTTGCGGTGGGCTGCGCCGTAGGTGCGTACGTTGCGACAACGATCGCGGCCGCAATTGTTGGCCTCGAGAACAGCGAGGACGCATCGAACACGGCCATCGTCACCGATAACCAAGACTCGCCTTGGCTGATCGGACTGATCGTGCTGATTGTTGTCGGCGCGCCGCTCGCGGAAGAGTTGCTGTTTCGCGGCGTGTTGTTGCGCACGATTCAGAAGTCCTTTGGAACAACCGCTGGCATTTTTGGTTCGTCTCTGCTCTTTATGTTGCCGCACATCCAAGCCGACGCGACATGGCAAGAGACGGTCGTGCTGTGGTCTGCGCTCGCCACGGTCGGCGTTGTTCTCGCAATTGGCGCCGTGAAGCTGGGTCGAATTGGGCCAACCATCATTGCGCACCTGATGTTTAACAGCATGGGCGTTCTTACTGCTCTAGCCGCTACGGCCTAAACCACGACAGGGTGGCCCAAACCACCCGTTTCCGACCGGTATCCTCGGCGCAGTGCCTGAATTCTCAAATCCCGATACAGCGATACCGCTTATCATTATTGGTACCTGTCTGATGCTCATGGTGATCACCTGGGCGTTTACGCGGGGACGCGTGAAGCAACGGCCTGATGTTCCCGTGATCGAGCAAGCCACGCCGGCTCCAATCGTTGGCAAGACGCACGTCACCCAAGCCCAGCTTGGGGCATGGCATCGGTCTCACGGGGCAGCGGTCAAGGAATGGATCGAGAACCACGAGAACTTACTGAAGCAAGTTTCTGACGGCGGCATGGCGATCGACCTACACGCCGACCTTGCCTCGGGTCACGACCGACTTGGGCCGGCGATCGACGCATCGATTGCAAATCACCCTGCGCCACAAATGCGTGCACAACTGAGTGCGTTGGTTGTTGCGAGTCGCAACACTGTTGAGTCGCTTCGGCGAAGCAATTGGACGAACGCCGAAAAAGAACACATTGCGTACTTGGAGTACCGCGATACCTGGCTCGACCGGTTGCGTCAGTTCACGACCGCTGAGTCGCAGGTCCAGGCGTTGCGATCGATGGGGACTGCAACCGTGCCGGGATGGCTTGACCGCGACGACAGCTCGCCCGGCTAACTACTGATCCGAGTTGTCTTGGCCGAGTCGGGCCAGATGCTCCTGGATCGCGGCAGCCATGATCTTGGCGAGTTCAGATGTGCCACGCGCATCTGGGTGCACGCAGTCGGCGGGGCTCACCCAGGATGCACCAACTGTCTCACCCCGAGCACAGTACGGGTGCACGTCTTGGACCTCGCCAGCTATGAGGTCGCCGAGGACGCCAAAGCCGCCTTCGCGAAGCCCATCGGGCCCGTACCCGTTTGGGGCTCCTTTGCCGATGAACGGTGTTTCGAAATCGACGAACACGACTTGGCCGGGGTCATAGCCACGCACGACGGTTTCGATGGTCTCGTTCATTGCACCAACAACTTCGTCGGCCGCGCTTCGAAAGCATTGCAGACGGCATGTGGGAATGCCTTGCGGGTTCTCGGCAGTTGGGTTGTAGTAGTTCGATACGAAGACGGTCGCATCGGTTGCTGCGAGTAGCTCGTCGATAACGAATGTCAGATCCTGTTTGATCACCGCCATGCGCCGCTCTACTTGGGGGCGATCAAGCGTCACACCGTCTTCCAAAAAGAGCTTTGCTGGACCAACGAAACCGGTGTCGTTGGCACCAATGGTCATGGTCACGAACCGTGGATTCGAACGAATTGCCCACTCGAGCTGCGTGCGTTTGCCACTCACCGGTGTGATGTTTGAGAAGCCGCCCGAGACCTCACGCTCGAACAGATCATCGACGTCGTAGCCGCTGCATGCGAGCAGCGAGAACTCGCCTTGACCAGTCGGGAAGACACCTGCATTGTTCAAAAGATCGAACGTCTGCCGCGGATAGGAATTGGGGCCTCGCCAGCACGGGTCGTTGCCAAGGTAGTCCTCGATGTCTAGGCCGTGCCCTGATGGGACCGAATCACCGAGCCCAACAAGGGCCTGCGGGTGGCCACGAAAGCGGCCCAAGAGCGTTACCTCACCAACAACAGCCAACCCTTGACTGTCGGTCACTCTTACCCGCGCCGTCTGCGTGCCAGCGCTAAGCGGCCGGTAGCGCAGTGTGTGGTCGGCCATAACGGCAAGTTCGTCAGGTCCCTGCAAAATACGTACTTCAGCAATCGTGCCATCGCTGTCCGTTGCGATCGCTTGGTTGGTGCCTTCACTAATGATTGCTCGGATCGGCTCACCAATGAACTGCGGCGGAAACATCGGTGTCGGCGAAGGTGTGGGTGTCGGCGAAGGTGTGGGTGTCGGCGAAGGTGTGGGTGTCGGCGAAGGTGTGGGTGTCGGCGAAGGTGTGGGTGTCGGCGAAGGTGTGGGTGTCGGCGTGGGAGCTGGCGTCACCGTCGGCTCAGGCGTTGCTGTGGGTTGTGGGGTCACCGTGGATTGTGGGGTCACCGTCGGTTGTGGTGTGCGGGGCACCGCAGGGGCCTGGACCGCCCCCTCCTCATATTTCTCGTCGTCGTCATCGCCCCGCGGCGCAAAGCCATTGGCACAGCCAGACAGAAGCAGCCCAAACAAAACCAGCCCCGCCAGGGTGAAAACGAACCTCAAGGTGAAGCGAGAACGGAACACAGCAACCAACAGTAACGCCGCACGGTGCCCAGCCATTCCCGCTAGGAGAGAAGGCCAGCGAGCGGCCCGGCTACGCTACTCACGTGCATCCGCCCTCAGTCGACCGTTTGGCTCGATCGCTCGCACACACGGGCCTTCCGCATCCGCTACTCGTCGATGTCGCTCGTGCCGCAATCGCCGCCGACGATCATGAAAACGCCGAGTTGCGAGCTCGACAGCTCGCACGATCACTGCTCCAGCCAGTGATCAACGCCACAGGCACCATGCTGCACACGAACCTGGGCCGAGCGCCATGGTCACATACCGTCGAGGCAAGCTTCACCAATCTCGAGTTCGATCTACGCACTGGCCAACGAGGTTCGCGCCAGCGACACGTTGGCCAGCTCTTTGCTCAACTTTGCGGTGCTGAGTCAGCAATGATCGTCAACAACTGTGCTGCTGCGGTCACGTTGGCAATGGCAGGCCTCGCCGTTGGACGCTCTGTTGCCGTCTCGAGGGGCGAACTCGTTGAGATCGGTGGCGGTTTCCGGGTGCCAGAAGTCATCGAGCAGAGTGGCGCCGCACTGCACGCTGTCGGCACAACAAATCGTACTCGCGCAAGCGATTTCGAAAAGGCAGTTGCCAACGGAAGTGCCGACGTGGCCGTTGCGCTCTTGGTCCATCAGTCGAACTACAAGATTGTCGGATTCACCGAGGCGCCAACGGTCGCAGAACTCGCAAACCTCGATGTACCGCTGGTGTGCGATATCGGATCGGGTCTGCTCGACGCCGCCTGCCCGTGGCTCGACACCGGACCACCACAGTGGCTTGAGAATGAGCCGGCCGCCCGCCAGACGATCGCAGCTGGCGCCGATCTGGTGTGCTTCTCGGGAGACAAGCTTTTGGGTGGTCCACAAGCTGGCATCATCGCCGGGCGAGCTGACTTGGTTGCACAGTGTGCAGCCCACCCGCTCGCACGTGCGTTCCGCCCTGGTGGACTAGTCCTGAGCGCTCTACAAGAACTTGCGATGCACTACCTGCGGCGAGACGGCGACGCAATTCCGTTCTGGCGTATGGCCGCTCGAACACCTGCTGGCCTTCGAGATCGCGCCACCGCTATGAATGTTGGCACGGTAGTCGACATGATGTCGGTGCCGGGCGGCGGCACGTTGCCAACCGTCCACGTGCCATCGGCCGGCATTGCGCTCAACGGCGACCACACCCGCGACCTACGACAGCATGAGCCGCCGATCATTGCACGCGTTTCTGATCAACAGACCTTGATCGACTTGCGAACCGTGGAACCTTTCCACGACGAGATGGTCGCCGCTGCACTACGTTCAGTGATCGCGTGAGCGCAAGCCACGTCATATCGACCGCGGGCCACGTCGACCATGGCAAGTCGACCTTGGTTATGGCGCTGACCGGCACCAACCCTGACCGATTCGCCGAAGAGCAAGAGCGGGGATTGACCATTGATCTTGGCTTTGCGGCAACCGATCTGCCGAGTGGCCGCACGATTGCCATCATCGACGTCCCGGGGCACGTCAGATTCCTAAAGAACATGCTTGCGGGTGTTGGTGCAGTCGACGCATGCATGTTCGTAGTCAGTGCGGTCGAGGGCTGGATGCCCCAAAGCGAAGAACACGTACGGATCTTGCAACTACTCAACGTTTCGCACGGCGTCGTGGCACTTACCCAAGTCGATTTGGTCGACGAAGAGACCCTTGAGCTCGCGCAGCTCGACGTCGCCGAACACCTTGAGGGCACCTTCTTGGCCGAAGCACCCATCGTGTCAGTCGATTCGATCAGCGGTTCGGGGCTCGAAGATCTCCGATCGGCGCTCGACAACGTACTCAACGACACCCCTCGCGCCGAAGACGTGCGGCGACCGCGGCTATGGATTGATCGAGCGTTTGCCGCTAAAGGCAGCGGCACGGTCGTGACTGGCACCTTGACTGGCGGAACACTTCGCGTCGACGACGAGCTCGTTGTTGAACCATCACGCCACACGGTGCGCGTTCGGGCGATTCAGTCGCTGCATCAGTCCCGAAAGAAGATCGGACCAGGCAACCGGGTTGCACTCAATCTCTCGGGCGTTTCCCACGATCAGGTCCGCCGAGGTGACGTCATCGTCAAGGCTGGCCAGTGGCATCGCAGCTCGGTCTTTGATGCCAGCGTGCACGTGCTCGAAGACCTTGATCACGCGTTGTCTCGCCGAGGTGCCCACGTCGTGTACCTCGGTTCCGGTGAACACACGGCTGCTTTACGCGTTCTCGGACCCGAAGAGTTGGTACCTGGCTCGTCGGGCTTTGTGCGGCTGCGGCTCGACAGCGCCTACCCGATGCTGCCTGGAGATCGCTTCGTACTCCGCGAAAGCGGCCGCTCCGAAACGATCGGTGGCGGCGAGATCCTCGATATCGATCCGGTCACCAAAGCCTCCGAGGCGAAACCCGATCGCTCCGTCGACCGCGTCATCGCTGAGCGCGGCTGGGTTACAAGCGAGGAACTGTTGCTGTTGACCGGTGAGAAGCGGCCACCCACGATCGGGCCATGGATCGTTGAAGCTGACGTGTTTGAAACCAGCTGCGCCGAGCTCAAAGCGCGTGTCGAAACCGCTGCTGGTTTGGGGCTACCACTCGCTGAACTCGACGACCGGCAACGGGCGCTCATCGACGTGATCGACGACATCGCTGTCGATGGCACCCATGTGCGCATCGTTGACGCAGCCGATGCCCTGAAAGACCACCCGTTTCTAGCGGCGCTTACGGCCGAGCCGTTCTCGCCACCCAAGGCCGATCGGTATGACCGCGCCGAAGTACGCGAGCTTGTTCGCCGCGGCCTCGTCGTGCATTCAGAAGACATACACTTCGCCAGCGAGGCAATCGACCAGGCGATAGAGATCATGGCGGACTTGCTGGCTGCAACTCCTGACGGCGTGACCGTTTCTGATATCCGTGAAGCCCTGTCAACCTCAAGAAAGTACGCGCTTCCACTCGTCGCCCATCTTGACGCCACCGGTGTCACCCGGCGGCGCGATGACGTTCGTATTGCTGGTCCGCGACTGCCGACCCGCTAGTTGTCGGCCGTCTAGCTGTCTGCTGCCTTGATGAGCTGGCGACGCTCAGCTTCGCTCAATCCGCCCCAGACCCCATGGCGCTCACGGATCGAAACGGCGTAGTTCAAACAATCAGACATGACCGAGCATTGGCCACAAATAGCCTTCGCTCGTTCTTCTCGAGCAGCGCGTTCATGTCGACGCTCACCTTGCGGTGGCGGAAAGAACGTCTGAGATTGCGGTCCACGGCAGGCAGCTCTGTGCTGCCATGCCATATCGGCCATTACTGCTGTCACTAAGGCACCCCCCGGTGTTGTGAAGCGTTTTTAAAGCTGGTTTGCAACTTAGAGCCTCTAACACACCGAGCGCAAGGGGTTGGCCAAGAAGCAGTGCTAATTTTCGGAATCGTCGGTCCGGCGCTCTCGGTAGTCTCTCGCTCCACCGGACTCGGGCTCAACTTCGAGCACAAGGCCCTCAACTGCCACGACGCGCACCCGATCGCCGATCGCCACGGGCGTCGCACGGTTGGTGCGCGCTTTCCATAGGGCCTCGTTGATCTTGACGACGCCGTCGGGAGCGACATCTTCGACCGCATTACCAAGTTCGCCAATCATCCATTCGCGACCAATCGTGGGAGTCGAGAATCGAGTCCTCACCATGGTCGGCATACCCGTCACCATCATCATGGTGATGCCGAGAATTCCCACGACCATTGGAATCCATGACATTCCGACGCCATCGGTATAAAGCGTCACCGTTCCTGCTGCCAGGGCGAGTGCTCCAATAATCGTCCAGAACCTGGGCACCCCTGTTTGCACATCGACAGAGAAGGCAAACATAGAAACCACGAGCAATACAACGGCAACGATCGAGACGGGCAAAATCCACAGGCCGAAACAGCCGAGTAAAAACATGCCAGCGCCGACGACACCAGCGACGCCGACGCCCGCGGTGTAGAACTCAAAGACCAGCAGCGCAAGCCCGATGCTGAACAATAAGTAGGCCACTGGGGGACTGGCAACCGTGTGCAGCTGTTGTCCAACGAGCGAAAGCCGTTCGAATCGGACCACCGTGTCTGAGATGGTTCGGGCGTCTTCACCCTCGCCCTGTACCGAGGTAACGACACCAAAGTCCGTCAGCGAAATAGCAAAGTCACCCACAGTCGGAGCTTCCGCTGGCGCAATGCCGAATTCGAGCGCTTCGGCGGCGTCGAAGGTGTCGTTGCTCAGCAGCCTTGATGCTGGACCTAAGAGATCGCCGAACCGGTCATCGAGCACCCGGTCCGATCCCGAATTTCCTATGCGCGAGCCGGGAGCAATACCGATGCGATCAACAAGTCCGGCCAGCTCGACCCATGGCCCCTCGACCCGAGCGCCGCTTGGTCCGACCCACATGGTTACGGGCACCTTGGCATCAGCGATAACCTCGGCGAGGTCGTTCAGTTCATCGGCGGAGATAACCGAACCCGTACTATTGATTTGCAAAATGACGACCTTGACCCGGTCGTCGCCATCAGCATTCTCTATGCCATCAGCCACAAAGTCGGCCAGAAGTGGATCGAGAAGCCCGCTCACTTGGAGCACTGCGACAACGCCAGCCTGGTCTGTTTCGGCGTCAGATTGTGCATGCGCCTGGGCGCCAAACATGGCAAACATTGGTAGAGCGAGCAGCGCAATCAGAAGTGAGCGCGCCCCACGAGCGGTTCGACTGGCCATTGGGTTAGTCAGACGATTCGGGCGCCGCATCACCCAACAGCGTTTCAACGCCATCTTCGAGTGTCTCAGTGACAGGCACGATGCGATCAAATCCAGTGGTGTGCAGCAAACGCGTTAGGGCTGGCTTGTCACACACAACAACGATCTCGCCGTCGTGATCGCGATTTCGCCGAATGCCACCAATGAGCGCTCCGAGCCCCGCAGAGTCCATGAATGGGACCTCTGACAGGTCGATGAGCAGGCGAGAGACTTCGGCCAAACCGGAAAGTGCCTCACGAAACTGTCCAACGCTGTACGCATCGATATCGCCACGGGGGCGCAGGATGCTGTAGCCCTCGTGTTCTTCGGACTCGACTTCAAAATCTGACATGCAGTCCTCCACCGCTGGACCCCGATCGTACAGGGTGCGCTCGCAAAGCCGAACTCATTGAATTCCGGAGAGCGACAACTAATTTGGCGAGATTTGGGCACTAACCTGCCTAGTGTGACGAACGTGCTGTTGGCAACTGACGCAGATTGGCTCTTCGACGAGGTATCCGCAGCGTTGGCGGAGCCGGGCACCGTGGTGTCTCGTATTACCGAAGGCCGAGACGTGAGCCAAGCCGTAGCTCAGCTCGAACCCGACCTCGTGCTACTTGATCTTCAGATTGGCACCAAGGGTGGTGTTGCGTCGTGCATCGACCTTCGACATGACATCGCGATGGAACGTGCCAAGCCGACCAAGATCCTCATGCTCCTCGATCGCGATGCCGACCGATGGATCGCCCGGCAGGCCGATGCCGATGGCTGGCTCATCAAGCCACTCGATGCCTTTCGATTGCGGCGGGCGGCCCATGCCATCATCGCTGGCGACCCAGTATTTGAGGGCGAACCAGTTCCAAATTCAGCCACCGAGTCAAGCGAAGAGGCCATTGACGAGACGGTCGCCGTCGGAGAATAGTTTCTCAGTCCACCTAGACGTCATCCCCAGGACGGGATAAGATTGCCCACGATATCAGTAGGGGCCGCATAGGCAGGGGCCGCATAGGTAGGGGGATTGCGCGTGGACGTCGTTGACGTAGCATTGAAAGTTCAGAATCGTGCTGTCGACCGATTCGCACCGCTTGATCGAGCATTCATCGATCCCGCAGAAATGCCGTGGGTGGCCGAGCTTGAGGCTCACACCGCAACCATGCAGCGCGAGCTGGCCGCGTTACTCGAGTGCACCACCCTGCCTTCCATGATGTCGCTCTCAGATCGTCAACGGGGTATGGGCGGCGTCGAGTGGCAGTCCTTCGTTATGCGCATGTTCGGCAACGAAATCGCGTCGGCCTCACTGATCTGTCCTGAAACCACCAAGATCGTGAACAACATCCGCCAAATCGATACCGCGATGTTCAGTGTTCTTCAGCCAGGCGCATCAATTGAAACCCATTGCGGGCCAAGCAAGAGCGAGCTCCGCTACCACTTGCCGCTGATCGTGCCGACCAGCGATCCCAAAGTCTGTGGCCTTGACGTCGGGGGCGAAGTTCGCAGCTGGCGGGTCGGCGAGAGTTGCATGTTCGACGACACAGTCGACCACTCCGCATGGAATCTCAGCGACCAAGTCCGCGTGGTTTTGTTCGTTGGTTGTCGTCGGCCGATGCCAACGCCCCTCGCGCAAATCATCGATGTACTTACGCGACTTGCGACCAAAGGCCATCCCGATGTCGCCGAAATCGTTGAGAAGTCAGATGCGACCAACCGCAGGCTGATCCAGAGTCTTATGACACAACACGCCGCAGCGCCTGAGACCTATATCGACCTGCGAACGACGACGCGCGAGCAGCTCGAAATCGGCCAGCTATAACGGCTGAGTGCACATTGCCAAGCACTGATGGAACGGGCCCGTGGCAGCGATTTCGAGAACATCGCGCTCCTACTTCACTTTTAGGTCATATACGCGTAGAGTAACGGGCTTCCGGGCTGACAATTCCCTCTTGGAGATACTCATGATTCAAAAAATGCTGGCGACTGCGGTCGTTCTCTTTGCTCTGGTATTCGGGGTGCTTCCGGTATCCGCAGACGCACAAACATCGGGGTGCGGCACCGATAGCTACGGCGCTGCTATCACATGCACTGGCTCCGACCTGGTGTACCCGACAGGCGGCTTCGGTGGCGTCCGTGCCACGCCAACACCACGTCCTGCAGCAACAGCGACGCCGAACGTTCCTGCAGCTACGACCAATGCCACCGGCGGTAGCCGCGGCGAAGCAACCATTGCTTTCACCGGTTCTGAGAGCACGGTGCTTGGTTATGTCGGCGCTGGCCTCATCGGCTTCGGCGCACTGACTGTCGTTGCTGCCCGCCGCAAGAGCGACGACGCTAGCTAGTCCCGCTCAGCGAATCCGATCATTGGGCTCGTTCCCCGCCAGCACCCGCTGCGCGTTGGCGAATTGAGCCCGATTGATCGCGTATTGGCGCTCAACAGTTCCGCTCGAGATGTGCGGTGTTGCGATCACGTTCATCAGTGAAAAGATTGGATGATCCCCTGGTGGCGGCTCGGGGTCAAACACGTCGATACCCGCGCCGAGAAGGTGGCCGGAGCGAACGGCTTCGGTGAGAGCATCAAGGTCATAAGTCGGTCCCCGGCTCGTGTTGATGAACAAAGCTCCCGACTTCATCGCCGCGAATTGTTCTGCTTGGAACATGCCTTGGGTCTCGTTCGTGAGCGGCACGTGAAGCGTGACAATGTCTGACTCGGTAATCAACTGCTCGCGTGTCACGCGCTCAAGGCCACACTGCTCGACGAGCTCAGCGGGAGCCCCAACGATGTCGGTGTACAAAATGCGGCACCCGAACGCCTGCGCCAGCTGTGCAAGCCGCTTGCCAATGCGCCCCAAACCAATAATGCCCAACGTCTTGTACGACAGGTTGTGCGACCCTTGCCGCCACCCAAGCATGTTCCACTCTCCAGCGCGCATACTGTGCTGCACTGCCGGAAGTTGCCTTGACAGCGCGAGCATCAGTAACAGCGCGTGCTCGGCAACCCCCTCGGGCGTCATTACTGGGGTCACAGCAACAGGAATGTCCATCGACGCGAGCGTGTCCAAGTCGATTGCGTCGTAGCCAACGCCGTTGTGCATGACGAGCTTGCATCGTGTGAGCAGCCGTGCCTGCTCGGTAGTGAGCGACAAGCAGACCAAGAAGTCGGTTCGAGGCAGCGTGGCTTGCACCGCCACAGGATCGGCAAGGTCAAGGAACTCGACATCAAACTCGACAGGTTGCACCTCGGCAACCACCTCTTGTATCCAAGAATGACAGGTGGTCCAGACAACGAGGGGCTTCGGTTCGGTCACGTTTGCAGCCTAGGTGTGCTGGCCCCGACTGAAATAGGTGGCCGGTCGTTGAGCGGTGCTCGTCGTGCCATAGCCATCTATCGTCTGGAGCATGTCCGTCGAACAGGTCCGCACACGAGTGGCTTCCACCGTGCGCCAGCTCATCGCTGGTACCGAGGACGTCCCGAGGCTTGCAGCTTGGGACCCCAATGACCCGAACCCGATACCCCTCGACAGTCCCGTGCGGACCGTTCATGCCGACCCTGCCATGTTCGTTGGCGGCGTGCGAGCACTGCTTTTTCAGACGCTGCACCCTGTTGCCATGTATGCCGTTGCCGAACACAGCGACTACGAGCATGATCCGCTCGGACGGCTCCACCGCACTGCAGAGTTCATTGGCCGAACAACATACGGATCAGGCGCAGAGGCAAACGAAGCAATCCACCAGGTCCGCAGCATCCACACCCGCGTCGTCGGAACCCTGCCAGACGGCACGCTGTATCGCGCCGACGATCCCCATCTACTTGGATGGGTGCATGCCACCGAGGTCGACAGCTTTCTCGCCGGGCACCAGAAGTACGGCGAGAAACCATTGACGCCCGACGAGTCTGATCGGTACGTCGCAGACATGGCGTTGATTGGCGAAGCCCTCGGTGTCGACGACGCCCCGCAGAGCTGCGCCGAACTAGCTGCCATGATCGACTCCTACCGCCACGAACTAGGACCATCAAAAGAGTGTCGCGATGCCACGCGCTTTATCTTCGCCCCGGCACTGCCCATTACCGTCTTGCCGTTCTATGGACTGGTATTTTCTTCCGCTGTAGCGATGCTTCCGCGCTGGGCGCGATCGATGCTGTTACTGCCGGTAGCACCGGGTATCGACCCGTTCGTGTTGCGGCCAGCGACGAAAGCCCTGACCCACGCGCTGCGCTGGGCCCAAGCCGGACCTGCGTAGCGGACTACAACTCGAAGCGCTCGATTGCTCCTGAGTTCTCGGCACGTTCGATGATTTCGAGCCCGAGCAGCGAGAAGAAGAAGTACACGACCGCGCCAGTGAGTATTGCCCAGCCCCATTGATAGTTGCCGACCAACGCAAAGAGCAGCCCGACCGCCGCAACTGCGGGTGCTGCGAGACCGCTGAACCCAAACCCAATCTTGACGAACGCAGCGATTGGTGGACTGCGGCGAAGCAGTCCGAGTGACCACACCAAGGTTGACGAAACCGTGAGGGCCGCTCCAAGCCAGCCCATTGTTCCGAGCCACCAATTGATGGCAGCGAATGAGGTCGACCCAACAAGCATAAGAATGGCCAATACCGTCAGATCGCCCGCTGCAGCGGCTTGTCGTTCAGCATCGGTGAGCTCACCACCCGATGACTTGTCGGTCATGGCGGATTCGTCACGTAGCGGTTTGCTGCGTCGGTGAGTGACAAGTCGAGTTGATTCGCAAGCGACGAGAGCCAGGCGAGCACGTCTCCGAGTTCATGAAGCTGTTGTTCACGCGTTCCTTTGCGGACTGCCTGCGCGAGCTCACCAACTTCCTCGCAGAGCCACGCAACGGTGCTCGGCATACCCCGCTTGCGATCCTCCTGCCCGTACAGGGTCTCCATCAGCTGTTGAAACTCGGCGATCTCCATGGCCGTAGTCTGGCACTAGCTCGCTAAGACCTCGGCGATTTGGACCGTATTCAGGGCCGCGCCCTTGCGGAGGTTGTCGCTGGACAGGAACATGACGAGACCGTTGCTCGTCGAGGGGTCCCGACGGATGCGTCCAACCAGTGTCGGGTCGATGCCAGCTGACTTGAGCGGCGTGGGGAGCTCATCGAGCACAACGCCTTGTGCGTCGGCCAAGATCTTGGTGGCCTGTTCTGGGGTGAGGTCTTGCTCGAACTCGGCGTTCACGACCAACGAGTGGCCGGTGAAAACCGGAACTCGCACGCACGTCGCGCTCACCGCCAGATCAGGAAGTTCGAGAATCTTGCGGCTCTCGTTGCGCAGCTTCTGCTCTTCGTCGGTTTCAAGGCTGCCATCGTTAACGAGACCACCGCAGAAGGGTACGACGTTGCAGGCCAGCGTTGCTGCGAACTTGTTCGGCTCGGGGAACTCGCCTGCGGTGCCGTCGTAGGTCAACTGTCGTGAATGGTCGCCTGCTGTCTCTAGTTGCGCCGCAAGTTCGTCTACGCCGTCGAGACCTGAGCCCGATGCCGCTTGGTAGCTGCTCACGACAAGGCGAGTCAGACCGGCTTCGACGGCCAGGGGCTTGAGTACCGGCATTGCGGCCATCGTGGTGCAGTTTGGGTTTGCGACGATCCGCTTTGGCATCGTTGTCAGAGCGTGCGGGTTAACTTCGGCGACCACAAGTGGCACCTCGGGATCCATACGCCAGCCCGATGAGTTATCGATCACGATTGCGCCGTCGGCTGCCACCTTGGGAGCCAACGCAAGTGAGGTTGTCTTGCCCGCGGAGAAGAGCACCTGATCAAGGCCGGTGTAATCGGCGGTCTCGGCGTCTTCGATAGTTATCGAGCGACCCTGCCATTCGATGATGCGACCAGCCGAACGAGACGATGCAAAGAGGCGCATGTCGTCGACGGGAAAGTCGCGCTCGGCGAGGATCGACAGCATGACGCCGCCAACCTGGCCTGTGGCTCCAACAATTCCGATATTCATGCGCCCAAGGCTACTGGGCGCACGCCGGTACAGCCCGCGAATATTCTGTTCTGCCTAAGACACTGGGCGATCGAGCTCAAACGCTTCGTGCAGCAGGCCAACTGCCTGTTCAGCCTTATCGGCATCGACAACAGCGCTGATGCGGATGCCCGAGGTTGACAGCATCTGAATGTTGATGCCGCCAGCGGCCAACGTCTCAAACATTTGCGCTGCGACACCAGGGTTGCTCTTCATGCCAGCGCCAATGATGCTGACCTTGCCGATGGAGTCATCGCTGCTGACTTCGCCAAGGTTGAGGTCGTTGGCGACACCAACCGCTTGTTCGAGTTCTGTGGTTGGCACGGTGAACGAAATGTCGGTGGCGCCTTCGACACTGACGTTTTGCACGATCATGTCGACGTTGACCCCAACGTCGGCCAGCGAGCGAAAGAGCCGTGCAGCGATTCCCGGCTCATCAGCCACCCGTGAAATCGTTACCTTGGCTTCGCTCATGTCGTGAACTACTGCGGTGACAATTGCTCGTTCCATCGAGGTCTCCTGGTCGTTGACCCAGGTGCCTTGCTCCCAGGTGAATGCAGATCGGATGTGCAGCGCAACGCCGTGTCGGTGTGCGTATTCGACCGAGCGCATCGCTGGCTTTGGGCAGCCGCACGCGGTCATCTCTAGAAGCTCGTCGAAGCTCACATGCCCCATCTTTCGGGCATTGGCAACGAGTCGAGGGTCGGTAGTGAACACGCCAGATACGTCGGTGTAGAGCTCGCAGGCGTCAGCTTCAAGTCGATGCGCGAGCGCGACAGCGGTGGTATCGCTGCCACCGCGGCCAAGAAAGGTGACTTCCTTGTCGGTCGACACACCTTGTGATCCAGCCACGACAGGCACTCGACCGGCATCGAGTGACACTCGAATACGGTCAGCCATTACTTCGATGATGCGAGCATTCTCGTGCGCAGTGTCGGTCACGATGCCAGCTTGGCTGCCGGTAAACGAATCTGCAGGTACCCCAGCCCCATGAAGAGCCATGGCTACGACGGCGACGGCTTTGCGCTCTCCTGCGGTGATGAGCATGTCCATCTCGCGGCCTGGGCGAACGTCGGACACCTCGTTTGCGAGGCGAATCAGTGCATCGGTCTCTTTGCCCATGGCGCTCACCACCATGACGACTTGATCGCCGCGGTTGACGGTGCGGCGGACGTGGTCGACGACCTCGGCAATGCGCTCGGGGTCGGCCACCGAGGTGCCGCCAAACTTATGGACGTACAAAGCCACGGCAAGACACCGTATCTGCGCCGTGCTGGGTTTGATGCACTGGCCCACTGGTTGCCGTAGCGGTTGGCACACCCGTTGGGCGGCGCTAGACCGTTGGTAGATTTTGAAGCTATGGGAACAGAAAAGCGAGCTCGTCAAAAGGCTAACCGCGCAAGTCGACTCGCAGAAGTCGAAGCCGAAGAGGTGAAAGAAACTCGAGAAGCCTCAACCAAGCGTTGGGGCAGGATCGCAGCAGTAGTCGGCGGCATTGTTGCGCTCGTTGTGCTCATCGGCGTCATCCGAGGTGGCGACGAGCAGAGCGGAGAAATCGAGTTCGCAACGACCGACGACACCGAAGTCGTGCCAACGGCACTACCTGAGATCATTCTGGCCGATGAGATCCCAGACGACTTTAAGCCGTTCTCGGGCCAAGGTGCGCTCGCAGCAGTTGAGCCTGCGGCGCGCAACAATGCGTATAACGAACCTCCACCAATGACGATCGACCCGACCAAGTCCTACGCCGCTGTGCTCGACACTTCGGTGGGCCCAATTCGCCTGACGTTGTTCCCCGCCGATGCACCGGTCACCGTTAACAACTTTGTAAATCTCGCCCGCGACGGCTTCTACGACGGCGTGAGCTTCCACCGTGTCATGAGCGAGTTCATGGCGCAGGGCGGCGATCCGACCGGCACCGGAACCGGCGGACCCGGCTATAGCTTCGCGGACGAGCTCGAGTCAGGCCGCGTTTTTGACAGCCGGGGTCAGCTTGCTATGGCCAATGCTGGTCCTGGCACCAACGGCAGTCAGTTCTTTGTCACGTTCGCGCCGCAACCCGAACTGAACAACAAGCACACCATCTTCGGCGAGATCGCCGATGACGGCCCTGCGCTCGATGCCATTCCCGTGACCGGCGATGGCGAGGCAGTCGTTATTAAGTCGGTGCGGATCATCGAGAGTTAGCGACGGGGTGTACGGCGGGCGTTTCCGATGACAAACTCAATCATCGACTCTGACCCCGGAACCACAACTCGGTCGAGTGCAATCGGAGACCAACCAGCTCGCCACAGCTCAAGCGTCGCGTCGTCGCGCCACCCACGTGCGCGCTGCCAGGGCTTTGCGATCTGTGCTGTCGGCATCACAAAGCCAAACTCGGCGGTTTCGGTCGCAAGCGCCTTGACGACCCCAGCGGGAAAGTCGACGATGAGCAGTGTGTTCTGTATAGCTGGATCGCTTGGCGAGCACGCTCGCACATCAAGTGATGCCGCAAAGGCCTCGAACCCCGCTCCGACTCGAAGCGTGACCGGTTCTATCCGTTCGTGTAGCGCGCTAACGAGCGTTCGAACGGCGGCGGTCGCGACCAGCGTTTCGAGGGCGTGCACATCGATGACGCTAACGCGAAAGCCCGGCCAGACATGACTGCGGAGACCTCAGACGAACACCCGGCGCCGCTGCCGCCGACGACATGGCAGTTTCCTCACGCGAGCCAAAGCGATGAGCACGGCGTGGTGGGCGTCGGCGGCGACCTTGAACCCGCCACCGTGATCCACGCCTACAAAAGTGGGCTATTCCCCATGCCGATTGACGATGCGGACAACATCGCGTGGTGGTCACCACCAGAGCGCGGGGTTCTCGATTTTAGCGACCTGAAGATTTCGAAAAGTCTGCGCCGTTCGTGTCGACGTTATGAAACAACGGTGAACGCAGCGTTCGACGACGTCATCGACATGTGTTCTGAGTTGCCGCGAGACGGCGGATGGATTTCACCAAAGATCGTTACGGCGTACAAGCGGCTGCATCGCCTTGGTTGGGCACACAGCGTTGAGACGTGGCAGGGCGATGACTTGGTCGGTGGTTTGTACGGCGTGCAGATACGCGGACTGTTTGCGGGTGAGTCGATGTTCCACCTCGCGACCGACGCATCCAAAGTCGCACTTGTTTCGCTAGTTGCTTCGTTGCGCAGTGTTGGTGTCGAGCTTTTGGACGTGCAGTGGAGCACAGACCACCTCGCCACGCTTGGCGTGCGTCGAATCACGCGACGTGAGTATCTCCACCGGCTGAATTCAGCGCTACTATCTCAGGCTTCGCCTCTGTCGAGGCTGTCAGGGCAGAATATCGGTCATGAAATGCTCGAAACTCCTTGATCGAATTTGCCAGCAGCCGATAGGAGCAAGCACAGCTGTGAGTTACCGGAGCAAGCTATGACCGAAAAATCGCCGTCCCAAGAGAGGGCACCCACATTGCCGGGGCTGCTCGCGTCGGCGTTGGCGGTCATTGCAGTGGTCGTTGCCGTTGTCGGCGTCGCTCGCAATATTCCCTCTCTTGGTCTAATCGCCGGTGCGATCGCGGCGATTCTCGCCGCCGTTGTGGTGTGGGTGAATGGCAACTTCGTGTCACAGACCGCTCGGCTGGCAAAGGCCGAGACTGAGCTGACTCGTTTGCAGTCAACGGCAATCGCCGATTCGGTCGCAATGCGCATCACCGGTGACCGCCCAGCTGCCGTGAACACGATTCGTACGCCTGGCGGTGACCTCACCGGCCTTGATATCAGCGATACTTCTGATCTTGCTGATCCTGACACTGGACTGCTTGGCGAACGCTACTTTGTGATCACGCTTGAAGCCCGTGTAGCAGCCGCTCGCCGCCACCTTCGCCCGCTCGCACTGATCTTGCTCGAAGCGGTCCATGATCCGACCGGCGTTGCATCCGCTATCGATGCAACGGTCGCTGCCGATGTCGTCCGTGAGACGTTGCGTGACGCCGACACATTGTGCCGATTGCACAATGGTCGTTACGCAATCTTGCTTGAGGACACCCCAGAAAACGGCGCGATCTGGACCGTTGAACGCATCCGACGCCGTCTAAGTGAACAGCTCGAAGACGTGACCGTCTGGGCTGGCGTCGCGTGTTATCCCGCCAACGGATTCGATGGCCCCGAGGTGCTTGACCGAGCACGCGAGGCGCTTGAACAAGCTCGCGAGTGGCGCCAAGACCGCACCGAAGTCGCCGACACATAAACCACACGAGCTACCGCCGGTCCGGGACTACTGAGTTGGACGCTGTCGACAGAATCGCGAGCGCAGCGAGGATTCGGACTTCCCGAGCTACCGCCGGTCCGGGACTGTCGACGTACTGACTGTCGACAGAATCGGAACGCAGCGAGGATTCGGACTTCCCGAGGTAGCGGAGCGGTCCGGGACTGTCGACGTACTGACTGTCGACAGAATCGGAGCGCAGCGAGGATTCGGACTTCCCTAGCCCCATTGGCTGGGTAGGCGTCCTTCGGCCCACCAACGGCCTGAATGGCGCCAGTGTGTTGAGGTGGGCGGCGCCTTGCGCGGCAATGATGGTTTCGGCCACGACATTTCGATCGCTGCGACGATGGCTGCGACCTCGTGTTCGCTGGGCGACCCTTGGACTTCGACGCGGCCGACCGACGATTCAACGACAGCCATTACAGCGGCACAATTCCGTGCTTGCGGCGCGGCTGCTCTTCACGTTTGGTGGCGAGCATGTCGAGACCGGCGATGATCTTTGAGCGCGTGTCTGCTGGGTCGATGACTTCGTCGACGTAACCCCGTTCAGCTGCGATGTACGGATTCGCGTACTGCTCCATGTAGTCATCGACGAGCTGGTCTTTGCGTTCAGCACGAGCGGCTTCGCTTTCGAGTTCGCCGAGCTCGCGCCGGTGCACGATTTCGACGGCTCCCTGTGGTCCCATCACGGCAAGCTCTGCAGTTGGCCATGCGAAGGTCAGGTCAGATCCGACCGACTTTGAGTCCATGACGACGTACGCCCCACCGTAGGCCTTGCGGGTGACAACAGAGATGCGGGGCACCGTTGCTTCGCAGTAGGCGTACAGCAGCTTGGCGCCGTGCCGAATGATGCCGCCGTACTCTTGGTCGACGCCGGGGAGGAATCCGGGCACGTCAATGAGCGTGACGAGTGGAATGCCGAATGCGTCGCAGGTTCGGACAAATCGGGCGGCCTTCGAAGCCGATTCGATGTCGAGCACGCCTGCAAGGACCATCGGTTGATTTGCCACGATGCCGACGGTGCGTCCGCCCATGCGGGCATAGCCGCACACAATGCTCTTCGCCCAGTGGGGGAAGTACTCCATGAAGTCGCCGTCGTCGACGATCTCCTCGACGACTTTGATCATGTCGTAGGGCTGATTTGGCGACTGCGGCATGAGGTCTCGCAGCATTTCGGTCGACCGCTCAGGATCGTCCTTTGGCTCAAAGTACGGCGCCGATTCGAGATTGTTCGATGGCAGGAAGCCGAGTAGCACTTTGACCGAATCAAGAACCTCTTCTTCGGACTCGCCGACGAACGTTGCGACACCAGACTTGGACGAGTGGCTGCCAGCCCCGCCGAGTTCTTCAAGCGTGACTTCTTCGCCGGTCACGGTCTTGACGACGTCGGGACCAGTAATGAACATGTGCGATGTTTCGCGCACCATAAAGATGAAGTCGGTCATGGCCGGGCTGTACACCGCTCCACCAGCACACGGGCCCAGGATTACGCTGATCTGTGGGATGACACCCGATGCTGCGACGTTTCGGCGGAAGATGCCGCCGTAGCCGTCGAGGCTGACAACGCCTTCTTGGATGCGAGCTCCGGCGCCGTCGTTGAGACCAACGATCGGGGCGCCAACAGACAAGGCCAAGTCCATGATCTTGTGCGTCTTCTCGGCAAATACTTCACCGAGCGCGCCGCCCATGACCGTGAAGTCTTGGGCGTACACAAAGATCTTGCGGCCATCGACGGTGCCCCACCCGGTGATGATGCCGTCGGTATAGGGACGATCCGCGAGTCCGGCTTCGTGTGCCCGGTGGCGGGCGAGCATGTCGACTTCGTGAAACGATCCTGGATCGAGCAGGTAGTCGATGCGCTCGCGAGCTAACAGCTTGCCCTTTTCGTGCTGGCGGGCGACGGAGCGCTCTGACCCTGCATGCAGGGCTTGTTGACGTCGTGACTCAAGATCGTCGAGGCGGTCTTGCATGGTTCGTTCAGCCATATGCACGAGAGGATAGGCGGCGGCGGCGTTAGGGTCACATGTGGTGAAGAAACTACGCAGCATCGCCGTCTTCTGCGGCTCGAGCAACAACGTCGATCCGAGCTATCTCGATCTCGCATCACGGGTCGGCACGGCCCTTGCTCAAGCCGACATCACGATGGTGTACGGCGGTGGTCACAGCGGTCTGATGGGCGCAGTCGCACGGGGAACAATGGCAGCTGGTGGTTGCGTGACCGGTGTGATTCCAGGGGGTCTGTTCACAAACGGGATCGAAGCAGGCGACATTACGACGCTCGAAGTTGTCGATGACATGCACGAGCGCAAAGCTCGCATGTATGACCTTTCCGATGGCTTCATTGGACTACCGGGCGGGCTTGGCACCTTCGAAGAGATCTTTGAGGCTGCCACATGGACACAACTCGGCCTGCATAGCGAAGGGCGTACAAAGCCGGTTGTGCTGCTCGATCAAGACGGTTTCTGGGATGGCGCCCACGCGCTACTCGCACGATCGTTCGAAGCTGGGCTGCTGCGCGAAAAGAATGTGTCGATCATTCAACCGGCTAAGGCGATCGACGAGGCAATCACGCTGATCCAGGCTGGTTTCACACATGAGACCCCCGCGTTCGTCACTCCCCCACGCAACAAAGGCGCCTGACGAGCTAGAACTCGATGAGGCGGGCGAAGGTGCGGATCTCGTCGAGGTAGAGCTCTGGTTGTTCGAAGGCAGCGAAGTGGCCGCCCTTGTCCAGCCGGTTCCAGTGCACGATGTTCTTGAATCGCTGCTCGGCCCAGCGCCGTGACGGGCGCATGATTTCTTTGGGGAAAATTGATCCACCCATTGGGATCGTCACCTCGCCGGCACGGCCCTTGCCGAAGCTCTCCCAATAGATCCGTGCCGACGATGTCGCGGTCTCGGTGAGCCAGTACAGCATTACGTTGTCGAGCAGTTCATCGCGAGTCAGGACGTCTTCGGGACTGCCGTTGTTGTCGGTCCACGCATAAAACTTCTCAAGAATCCACGCTGCTTGTCCACTAGGGGAATCGGCCAGGCCATAGCCGATCGTCTGCGGCCGTGTTGATTGCTGCTTCGAATAGCCGCTGTCCCAGTCTTGATAGAACTTGAGCGCGACCATGCCGTCCTGCTCCTCGTCGGTGAGGTCTTCCATGGTTGCCGGATCGGGCCTGACCCACGGCATGTTGACATGCATGCCGGCGCAGTGCTCGGGGTCGACCATGGCGATCGTTGTGGTCACCGCCGAGCCCCAGTCACCCCCCTGTGCCATGTATCGGTCATAGCCAAGCTGCGCCATGAGCGCTGCCCATGTCTCGCCAATCTTCTCGACGCCCCAGCCCGTCTTGGTTGGCTTGTCACTAAACCCGAAGCCGGGAAGCGACGGGGCGACCACGTGGAACGCGTCGGCGGCATCACCGCCATGAGCGACGGGGTCAACGAGTGGCTCGATCACTTTATGGAACTCAACGACCGAGCCCGGCCAGCCATGGGTGATGATCAACGGCCGCGCCTGCGGATGCGGGCTTCGCTGATGGATGAAATGGATACCCAGATCATTGACGTGAGTGCGATAGTGATCGAACCGGTTGAGCAGTGCTTCGCGGGCGCGCCAGTCATAGCCGTCTGCCCAGTACTCGCACACGTCTTTGATGTACGCGAGTGGGATGCCTTGGGTCCAGTCGTCGACGAGTTCGGCCTCGGGCCAGCGGGTCATCGCTAAGCGCTGCTTCAGATCAGCGAGTTGTTCATCGGTGGCGGCAATGGTGAATGGTTCGATCGCGGACATGAGCCGAACCTACTTGGCGCAGCGGCGCGTACGTCAACGAAGCAGCGATTGCCCGTCGATGCGTTCGCAATATTCAGCGAACCCCGGCTGCTGACCTTGATACAGCAGGCTGTCGACGTCGCCGACCAGTGGGCCATCGGTGTCGACCGTGGCGATGCGACGAAAGAGAAAAGCGTCTTCAACGTTTTCGACCAATGTCTCGCCAAGCCGCGCTGCGCTTCGGACCGTGACATCCCAGGTCGCTGGGTCAGCAGGAATGTGTTCCAGGTGTTCGTAACGCGACAGCACGGTGGCCGTTGATTTGGCGCCCCAGCCCTTGAGGCCAGGAAAGCCATCGGCGGTGTCGCCGACAAGCGCGAGGTAGTCGGGAATCGACTGGGGTTTGACACCGAACTTCTCGATCACACCTGCTTCGTCGACCAACAAACGCTTGCGCCGATCGAACTGCACAATGCGGCCGTCAGAGGTGACGCACTGCGCGAGATCCTTGTCTGGGGTGCAGATGAACACCCGCTCGACACGGTCGTCGGCAGCCGCCATGGCGGCACCAGCAGCCAGACCGTCGTCGGCTTCATATTCGATCATGGGCCACACGGTGAACCCGGCGAGCTCAAGGCCTTCTTCGAGAAGAGGAAACTGCGACATCAGTTCTTCGGGGACACCTTCGCCGTTCTTGTACCCGGGATACAGGTCGTTGCGCCACGACTCGATAACGCTGTCCGTTGCCACGGCGATATGGGTAACCCCATCCTTAATCATCGAAAGCATCGAGCCGATGACGCCGCGCGTCGCCGCTACTTCTTGACCTGCCGCCGTGACGTGTGAGGGCATCGCAAAGTGATAGCGGAACAATTCGTACGTCCCGTCGATCAGATGGACCTGCATTGGGGTTTCCTTCGGCTTGGTGGTGCGTTAGCTAGCATCGCAGGATCAACACTATGACGTCCATTGAGAGAGTTGACTTTGTATGGGCCTGACTCCAGAGGAGATCGCTGAGCGTGCGTTTACGCCCAGCGTTGATGGTTACCACCAAGGCGAGGTACGCGACTTTTTACAGCGCGTGGCGAACCAGCTGCAGGCGCTGCAGCGCTCGCTGCCAGAAGGCCTCGTCGAAATCGCCGAACTCGCCACAGCCGTGCGTGGTCACGAACCTAGACTTGCCAAGTTTGAACAACAGCTCACAAGCGTCATCGCCGATCTGACCACCGCGACGGCGCAGATTGCGTCCGACCAACGAGCAGTGCTAGCCCAGCTCACTGCTGAGCAGGAAACCGTGAGTGCACAGCTTGCATCAGTGCAAAAACTCGCTGAACAGCAAAGCGACGCCGCCGAACATGTCGTTCTGGCTGGCGAACAGGTCACCTCGCAGCTCGAGGCGGCACACGCGCTGGCCGACAAACACACCGTGCTGCCAGTCCCGTCGCCAATTTCGCCGGTCTCCTCTGTTCCGCCAGTCGAGGCGGCCCGGCCAGTCGAGGCGGCCCGACCAGTCGTTGCCGCCCCCGCGCAAGACGACGTACAGATGGCGGACTTGTTTGGTCCTGACCTCGCCGATCAACCATTGTTCTCAGATAGCGCAATCGACCTGCTCGATGGTGTCCTCAACGACGTCATGGGCAACCTCAACGACGAAGGAACCTCATAATGACTACGACCGTTATCGCCGGTGGCGCACGCACACCGATCGGCAGGCTCTTGGGCGGCTTCGCGAGCCTGAGTGGTGCCGAACTAGGCGGCCATGCGATCACCGGCGCGCTGGACCGTTCCGGCGTGTCGGCGAGCGATGTCGACTACGTGATCATGGGTCAGGTCCTGCAAGCTGGCGCCGGCCAGATCACGGCCCGGCAGGCCGCCAATCATGCCGGTATTCCGCTATCGGTGCCATCGACGACGATCAACAAGGTGTGCCTGTCGGGCATGAATGCCATCTATCTTGCGTGGCGCATGATCATGGCGGGCGACGCTGACATCGTGGTCGCAGGTGGCATGGAATCAATGACGAATGCACCCCACCTTCTGACCAACACGCGTGGCGGCTGGAAACTCGGTGATCAGGCCGCAATTGACTCGCTGAACCACGACGGCCTCTTCTGCTCGCTCGAGCACGAACTGATGGGCACCGCAACTGATCGGTACCTGGCCAGCACGTCGTTTGATCGTGTGATGCAAGATGAAATCGCACAGGCATCACACGCACGTGCAGCCGCTGCGCAAAAGAACGGCACGCTCGCCGAGGAAATCGTGACGGTGGCGGTCCCACAGCGTCGCGGCGACCCGCTAGACATCGCCGACGACGAAGGTATTCGCCCCGCAACAACAATGGAGTCACTCGGCAACCTGCGCCCAGCCTTTACCACGTCAGGCAACATCACCGCCGGAAATGCTTCTCAGATCAGCGATGGCGCATCGGCCACGGTGGTTATGTCGGCTGCCAAGGCGGTAGATCTCGGTATTGACCCATTCGCCGAGCTGGTCTCCTATGGCCAGGTGGCGGGCCCGGATTGTTCGCTGCTCACACAACCGTCGAACGCTATTGCTGCGGCACTCAGCAAGACAACCGATGTCAGCGCCTCAGATATCTCTGTGTACGAGATCAATGAAGCCTTCGCCGCAGTGGCAGCCGCGTCAATTGATGACCTCGGCATTTCGTTCGACGATGTCAACGTGAACGGCGGCGCAGTGGCGCTAGGACATCCGATTGGGGCGTCTGGCAATCGCCTCGTGCTGACGCTCGCACACGAGCTTCGACGCCGTGGCGGCGGTGTCGGAGCCGCTGCACTGTGTGGTGGCGGTGGCCAAGGAGACGCCGTCCTCATTCGCTGCTGACTCAACCTGAGATTTCTCTCCAATTTTTGCTTGACATTTACGTTACGAGTCGTAACATGACTGTCATAAGCGGGTGAGGAGGGGTTCTCTCTTCCCTACCCGTTGTTGGGGTGTCGCTACTTCTCAATCTCTGCCCGTGCCCGAGATGTAGCGACATCCTGACTTCGTTTTGGTTTGAATTTTTGGCCTTTTTCTGCGCTTGACTGGCTATTCGTTGATGAGACGGCGACCCGTCAGCGCCCGACCCAATGTGATCTCATCTGCGTATTCGAGGTCAGAACCTACGGGAAGGCCCGACGCCAGTCGTGTTACGGTCAACGCAGGTGTTGGCGCTAACACTCGCGCCAGATACATGGCGGTCGCTTCGCCCTCAATATTGGGGTTGGTGCACACGATGACCTCAGAAACGGCGTCTGCGCTAATGCGTCGCATCAGCTCTGTGATACGCAATTGCTCGGGCCCAATGCCCTCGATCGGGTTGATTGTTCCCTGCAGCACGTGATATCGACCTGTGAATTCATTGGTGCGCTCGACCGCAATCACATCTCGAGCATCTTCGACAACACAAATGACCGCAGCGTCGCGCTGGGGATCAGCGCAGATCTCGCACTGGTCGTGTTCGCTTAGGTTGAAGCAGGTTTGGCAGAACTGGACCCGCTGCTTGGCCTCAACGATTGCTGTGGCAAGGCGCTGGGCTTCAATTGCGGGGACTCGCAGCAGGTGAAACGCTATGCGCTGCGCCGACTTTGGGCCAATACCGGGCAGACGACCAAATTCGTCAATGAGGTCTTGTATTGGAGCGCTGTACACCGGTTAGGAATCGCCGCCAAGAAGCCCGCCGAGACCCAGGCTGCCAAGATCCATGCCACCCAGATCGGGGCCAGCGACAAGTTCGCCAGCCTGGCTCACGGCGTCATTCAACGCAGCCAGTACTAGGTCTTCAAGCATTTCTACATCATCGGGATCGACGGCACTCGGTGCGATTCGTACCGACAAGAACTCGCCGCCGCCGGTCATACGGACCTTGACGGTGCCTCCACCGGACTGGCCCTCAACTTCGGCGTCTTGCGCGGCCTCTTGTTGCGCCATGAGTTGCTGACTCATCTGTTGGGCTTGTGCGAGCAATGCGTTCATATCGGGCATCTGCCCGCCTGTTTCAGACATAGGGACCAGCCTTACCGATCGTGAGGTTGATTCTGGGGATCATCGACAAGCGTGCTTCCTTCAAAGGTTGCCATGATCCGATCTTGGGCCGATGGGACATCGCCGGTTGCATCGACCAGATCATGCACGTCGACGGTGTCTTCTTCTGGAATCTCGTCGGCTAGGGCGACCGCTCCCGCCCCCCCACTTGGGGGTGTTGTAAAGAAATCGGGCTCTTCTTCGACCATGTCGACGACCAACGTGAGCGGAACTGGCCGTCCAAAGGTCGCCGCCAACGTGGCATCGACCTCGTCACGAATCTCTTCGCATCGATCTCGATGGACAGGATTCGGGAGGCCAAAGACCGCACTCTCCGCCGTGGTCTCCAAGAAATGGCCAGCACTGAACCTTGAACGGACTCGGCCGGACATGGATTCGAGCAGCCCCTGCCACGCACCTTCGAGTTCCTGCAGCGTCGGCAACGCCCCGCCTGCGGGCTCGGGCTGTTCCGGCGCTAGCGATTCGGGAACCTCTGCCGTTGGCGGTTCCGGCGCTAGCGGTTCTCGAGCCTCTGCCGCTCTTGGTTCTGACTCGGGCGCTAGTAGCTCCGCCGCAGGCGCTCGTGGTTCTGGCGCGGACGGTTCGAGAGCCTCTGACTCGGGCGCTTGTAGCTCCGCCGCAGGCGCTCGGGGTTCTGGCGCTGGCGCTTGCGCAGCAGCTTGGCGCTCGCGCCGCGCCTCAGTGTTTGCCGCAACAACTTCGGCATGCGCTGTATCTGCGCCCATCGCTTCGGCCGCTGCCTGGCGCTCGCGCCGTACATCAGCCAACGTTTTACCCGTGCCCGCTGGCTGCGCCGCGCTAGTAGCTGGCGGTGTCGCGACAAGATCGCTCGCCCGGGCTGGCGGTGCGGCGATGCCCTGTTCCGCTAGCGCCGCTCGCACAATGTCTGCGCCACGTTTGCCACCACTCTGCTGTGGTGCTTGGGGGTGAGGCGCAGCCTGAGGCGGCTCTGGCTGTGGCGGCTCTGGCTGTGGCGGCTCTGGCTGCGCCGGTTGGGCGGCCGGCGTTGCCGGTTGCTCTGACACGGCCGCTGGCGCAGGTGGTGCGGCAGAAACTTGCGCAGAGGGCACAACAAGCGGTGCTCCCCCACCAATGTTTTGTTCAATGGCTTCGATGCGTTGCAGCAGCGCTGCTGGGTCGGTGTCGAGATCGGCGCGGGTGAGTCGCATGAGCGCGACTTCGAGATCGACCCGCGGGTCGGGCGCCTGGCGCATGTCAATGAGCGATGCGCCAATCACCTCGACGGCTCGAGTCACACGCGCTGGCGGCATTACGGCAGCCCGTTCGCTCGCTCGGGCCTGATCGGCTTCGGGGAGATGGCTGACATCTGCCCGCATGGCGGCCAGGAAGACGGTGCGCAGCTCGTGCAGCAGCGCCGTGCCAATGCTGGCAGCGTCGCGACCGGCGTGGAGAGCGCCATCAATTGCCGTCAACGCAGCCGATCCATCACGAGCGATGAGTGCTTGGAAGAGTGCCTCAAGGTGTTCACCACCCTGCGGTGCGCCACCGGCTGCAACAACCTGATCCAACGCCGAAAGGGTGTCTCGCGCCGATCCACCACCGGCTCGAATGACATACCCACGATCTTCAGGCGTGATCTCAAGACCAGCGTCGCCGACAACATGATCAACGAGCTCGCCAACCTGCGCCGCATTGAGCAGCGAGAACTCAAGGTGCTGCGTGCGGCTACGAATCGTGGGCACAACCTTGTTTGGTTCCGTAGTACACAGCACAAAAACCACATGTGGTGGCGGTTCTTCGAGGGTCTTGAGCAGCGCGTTTTCGGCGCCCGACGAAAGCATGTGGACTTCGTCGAGGATGTACACCTTGGTGCGGCCCGGAGAGCCAAGTGCGACCTTGCCAATGAGGTCGCGCATTGCTTCGACCCCGTTGTTTGAGGCGGCATCGAGTTCATGCAGGTCGTAGCTGCCACCTGACTGAAATGCCAGACACGAGTCGCACTCGTCACACGGCTCACCGCCCTGAAGATTGGTGCAGTTCAGTGCTTTGGCGAGAATGCGCGCCGAGGTGGTCTTTCCCGTGCCCCGTGGCCCGCTGAACAGATAAGCGTGACCAACGCGGTCACCTTCGACTGCGTTTCGCAGGGCGGCAACAATATGTTCCTGCCCGAAAAATGCGTCAGCGAATCGAGAGGGTCGGTAGCGCCGATAGAGCGCCTCATAGGCCATCAATCCAGAGCCTAACCGAGCTCTATGACGCACCGCCCATGATCGCCTAAGTTCAACCCGTGGATCTTCAACAACTCTCAAAACCTGGTGTCTGGTACTTCACCGAAGGCATGTCGGCTGCGCAGTCTGCAGACTTTGCGTTGCGCATCGAGGAACTCGGCTACTCGGCCTTATGGGTGCCCGACGCACGAGGCCGTGACCCGTTCGTGAATTGCGCAACGCTGCTGGCTGCGACAACAGAGCTCATTGTTGCAACGGGGATCGCGAACATCTGGGTGCGACACCCGAGCGCCATGGTGCAAGGAGCACTCAGTCTGGCCGACATGTCGGGTGACCGTTTCTTGCTCGGCATCGGTGTAAGCCACAAGCCGTCGGTTCAAGGAGCTACGGGTATCCCATTCTCCAAGCCGCTTGCCACCATGGCTGATTACCTGGATGCCATGGGGGCATCTGAGTGGCGGGGTCCTGAAACGGCGATGCCACCGGTGGTGGTCGCGGCGCTTGGCCCCAAAATGCTTGCGCTGTCACGGGACACAAGCTCAGGAGCGCACCCGTACTGGACGACCCCCGAGCACACAGCGCACGCACGCGAGATTCTTGGACCTGACGCGCTGCTCTGTGTCGAACAGAAGGTGTGTCTTACGACCGACGCCGAGATTGGTCGGGCCAAGGGCGCGGCACAGCTGGCGATTTACAGTCCACTGCCCAACTATCGAAACAGTTGGAAGCGTATGGGTTACACCGAAGAGCAGATCGCAACAAACGACCCTGCCTTTGTCGACGCCGTCTTTGCGTGGGGCGATGCTGACGCGCTGCAAGCGCGCGTCGACGCACACTACGCGGCGGGCGCAACCCATGTGTGTGTGCAACCCGTACACCCAACGGCTGAGCGCGGAGCCGTTGATTGGGACGCACTTGAGGCCCTGGCGCCTTGAAGAAGTCGTCGAACCGCCGAGTTTAGGACCGAGTGTCCCAAAATAGTTTCCCGCTGAGGCGCTTGGGCAGAGTGCGCCTCAGCGGGAAGATCTTCGGGATGTAGATCTCTAAAGAGCTACCGGTTTCCCCTCGCAGACCCCGCCGGGGCCCACGGTTCCTTTCCCGCTTCTTCTAAGACAATATCGCGTCCGTCTTGATTGAAGAAAATTATTCCGGACTTTTGACTGAGGTCGTAGCTATAGAACTGCATTGCACTATTGACGCTAACTTGATTGAGAGTCCAGATGTTTCCCGTGGCCTCCCACAGCATAGGAATCTGGCGCACACCAGTATCGTCGATGAAGTCTTGGGCGAATGCGAAATCGTCTTGGGCTCCAAGCCCTACTACCTGGATTTTGTCCGCGTGATCGAGAGCAAACTGCTCTACGTCGGCACCATGGCGCCTGCAGTTGGGTCAATGGGGTGCCCAATACCAAACCAACACCGGTCGATCGCCGGTTACGACGTCAGCTAGCGAGGCGATACTGCCGTCTGCGGTGTCTAACAGCTGACTCGACCCGATGTCTTCGGTTAGCTGCAGTTGCGGCGTGTTGGTTTCAGCAGCGCTCGCTGCCGCATTCAGTTCGACCGAGGTCGCACCTCCACCGCCGCACGCGGTCGCAAAGAGGGCCAGCGAGGCCACGGTTGCGGACAAGATGCGGCCTTTGCGCTTTCGTTTGTTCACGGCAAATATCTCCGGAGTTTTAGGGTTCGCAAGGGAACCCCGCTGCGCGAACGAGTATTCCGAGAGTCTTGTGGAATCTCGCGTTGGCCGCGCACGGCTTGGGCGCACAGTAGCCCGGGTTCGAAAGTGACGACCAGGCGATCTGCGGCACACATCAGGCTTCGTTGAGAGCTGCTCCGTTCCCGGCCTGACTCGGTTCACAAACTGATGTTGCACAGGACCCGGCCGTCACATTCCAACCCGGGCTGACTTCACGATAGCGTGACATCTTCTGTTGCGACTCGTCGCAACAAGGAGGAGTGCGAGAGCGGCCGAATCGGCACGCTTGGAAAGCGTGTGTGGGGAAACTCACCGTGGGTTCGAATCCCACCTCCTCCGCAATGGGGACTGTCAGATCCCCGGAGCCGTGACCTCCGTCTCGTAGTCTCCCTGTAGCGATACTGCAAGCGCAGCAAGCTGCGCCTCGACTTCGCCCAAGATCGCCTCTTGACGCATGCCTTGTCGTCGCAAGTCGGTCCGCTTCGACGCTCTCCCTGCGTAGATGTGCTCGTTGGCGGTCTCGGACGGCCAAAGTGGATGTGGCCAACTTCAATCGACGCGGCGTACGGATCGATGCGCAGGAAACTTGCTAACCCCAGGCAACGGCCCGACGAGTGTTCGACAACGGTGAAGAAAACGGGATCGCTCTTGCGTGCGCACTGTTCAGCGAACGCTGTGAACTCATCGACTTCGGCGAAGGGGCCGTACGACAGATAGGTCCAGTCGCCGTCGTCGGCGGCTGCGTTGTACGCTTGGAACAGCTCAGCAGCGTGCGCCCGCGGCCGTTCAACCGTGACTGGCCAGCCGACCGGCTGCCCAAGCGTGTTCGTGACGTTGCGGGCCATATCGAGAATCTAGTCGAGTCCAAAGAACGTTCTCATCAACGCAACGATCGCAGAGTCCTGGCCCTTGGGCGAATGGTTACCCGGTACCCACTCGAGCTGGACCTTGCCAGGAATTGCAGCGACATGGCGCTTAAACTCGTTGCTCGTACCAAACGGGTCCTTCTCCCCTGACACGAAGAGCGCTGGCACTTCGATCTCAGGAAAGTGGTCGACTCGCAGCTTGTCGGGCTTACCGGGCGGATGCAACGGATAGCTGAGCAGTACGAGCGAGGACGCGGGTAGCCCCTCGGCGACTGCGACCGAGCACGAGCGGCCGCCAAAGCTGCGGCCGCCGTACGCAATCTGGTCAAGCGGAATCTCACGTCTGGTGGACAACTCGTGTGCTGCCGTCACAATCTTTTTGACCGCACCGGGCACGCTGGTGGTTGCCAGCGTCAAGCGAACAACGACGATTTCAGGAAGACCAGCCTCGATCGCGACCAGTGTTGGGTGATCTCGATCAGCACTCGCACCGGGAGTCACAATGAGAGCTGCCGGGAGAGCTGACGGCGTTTTCGATTGCTTCACCATGGGGTCGCCATTTTACAGAAAGAAGCATGCGTAGCTGGTGCAGCACTAGTCTTCGCTTGTGTCCAGTGATGCCAAGACGTCTGTTGTCATGATCGAAGATCAGGTGTCATACGGCGACGCATTTGGCCTTGCGCTCTCACTCAGCGACGACCTTGAGCTCGTTGCGCTCGCCGCAGAAGGTGCATCTGGCATTGCATTGGTACTTGATTTGCACCCGGGTTTGGTTGTCTGCGACTACCGCCTGCCCGATGGCGAGACAGGCACAGAGGTGGCCATAAAACTCCGCCAGGCGCACTTTGACGGCCCAATCGCCTTGCTTACTGGATTTCTTGCACCGCAGGTGCGCCGCGAAGCTGCAGAGATCGCAAATGTGCACCTGCTCTCCAAAGACACCGCTATACGCGAGATCATCGCCGATCTACAAGCCATCGTGCAGGGTCGACCGAGCAACGCAGCCGACTATGGCGAGGATTCTGATCTTTCCGTCGGCGAGCTCAAGGTGCTTGAGCTGCTCAATCAAGGAATGTCGCCAGCAGAGATCGCGACCGATCTCTTCTTGTCTCTTCACACCATTCGTTCGCGGATCAAGTCAATGCACCGCAAACTCGATGTTGTTAGTCAGGTCGAGGCCATTGCAGTGGCGACACGACGCGGATTGCTGGTGCCGCCACAATGACTGCGCCACAGAGCTCGCCAATCGACGAAGTTCGTGCTGTTCTCTTCTCTGCTGAGCGCAACGACCTCGACGCTTTGAAGCACGAGGTCGCCGAGCTTAAAGCGCTCCGTGCGACCGTCTTGGAACAAGAAGAAGAACTCGTTGCGTTACGTGCCGCCCTCGCGCAGCAACAAAACGAGATCGATGGCCACACCGCCTTGCTCGTTGAGACCGAGGGTCGAATGTCCGCAGTCAGCGAGGTACTCGTTGGAGCGGTTGAGAACTCTCCGCACCAGCAAGGCATGTTGGGCGAAGCGCTTCGGCCCGAGATTGAACACGCAGTGGGCCTGTCGGCGCGACAGGACAGCGTGATCCTCGCTGAAGCCCTGTACCCGGTGATGGGCCCAGCGATTCGTAAAATGATTGCAGGATTGTTCACGGTCGACGCACTTACCTCGCGCGGTGGCCAGCCGTTTAGCGTCGACCAGGCGCTACTCATTGACCGTCAAAGCGGCCTGCTGCTCGCGTCATCGCTCAGCAACGCTGAGCGCGCCGACGACGCCGACATCGTTTCTGGAATGCTCGATGCAATCCGGCTCTTCGTACAAGAAGCCTTCGACGCTCAGGACCACGACGGCCTCCGCGACTTGCGAGTTGGCGACACATCGGTGTTGGTCGAGTGGGGTCCCAAAGCGGTTCTCGCGAGCGTCGTTCGGGGTGTACCCACTGACCAGTACCGCCAGCAAGCCGCCGAGACGCTTGAGACGCTACATCTCACCTATGGTGACCGACTCGAAGACTTCGACGGCGAGATTGCCGGATTCCAGCCGGCGGCGAGTGAGCTAGACCGCCTGCGTCAGCGCAGCGCTGCGGCCCTCAAAGCCGAGGCCCGCAAGTCGACACTGCGGCGCAGCGCTATCGGTATCGCGATCATCGTGCTGCTCGTCCTACTCATCATTTGGATCCTGTAAATGGCAGGAGCTCTGCCTGTCATCCGGGCCAAGGTCGTGCTGTTGGGGGCACCAGGCGTTGGCAAGACCAGTTTGGTGCGGCGATTTGTACACAGCGTGTTCAGCGATGACTACCGGTCGACGTTGGGCGTCAAGGTCGACCGCAAAATGGTGGCCATCGAACATGCAACGGTGACCATGCTTCTGTGGGATATCCACGGCGAGACAACAGGCCTTGACGTTCCCGAAAACTACCTGCGCGGCACATCGGCAAGTATCGCTGTGTTCGACGCAAGCCGGCCGCCGACGATCGAAACAGCAGCAACCTTGCAACAGCGTGTCAGCGATCTTGCGCCGGGGGCGTTTCTTGCATCCGTTGGAAACAAGGCAGACCTTGATCCCGATTGGGATGTCGTGGACAAACAACGCGCTGCGATTGTGGCGGACGAGCACCGGCAGACGAGTGCCAAGTCCGGAGCTGGAGTCGAGGAATTGTTCGTAGCGGTTGCGCAGGGCATCCAATTGCGCATCCAACAAAAACGCGACGGAGCATAGGCACTGAAGCTAGAGGGACTAGGTGGTCTCGGGCCCTGGGAACTGGATCCAGAACACCACTCCCCCATCGGGGTTGTCCTCGACTCCGATCGTGGCGTCGAAGGCATCAAGAATGCGGCGGCTTAGCGCAAGCCCAATCCCAGAACCCGCCTCTGTAGTTGATGCCCGTTCGAACAGGCGGAAAATTCGTCGACGGTGTGCTGGCTCTACGCCAGACCCATTGTCGGCCACCAGAACACGAGGCCCAGCTGCAGTCTCAAGATAGGTAATCGAGAGCTTGAGCTGACGAGTTGAATCGCGGTAGCGGATTGCGTTGGAGATCAGGTTGGCGAACACGCTCTGCAGTGGCACTGCAGTCGCTGTCACAACAGGCAATGGACCAACAAACACCTGTGCGTCGATCTCGGCGAGTTGCACGTTGAGGGTGTCTACCGCCGCTTGCACAACTTCATCGACCGACACGACTTCGTTCGCGTTGGGGTCAGCCGACCTTTGCGCGCTTGACAGTTCGAGAAGATACTGCACCTGCTGGGTCATCCGTTGCAGTCCAGCACGAATCTCACTCACGCATTCTCGGCGCTGTTGTTCGGTCGTGTTCTGATCGCCAGCTTCGAGAACTTCGGCATACACCGCAACAGACCTCAACGGAGCAACGAGCTCATGCGCCGCAATGTACGCAAACTGTTCGAGCTCCTGGTTTGATAGCTCAAGCCGATCTTGGGTGGCTTGTAGATCGACTTGGTTCGTTCGCAGCTGCTCGCCAAGGTCATCGAGTCGGACCTGTTCCAAAGCACGGTCGAGTCGGTCTTCGACCAGCCGTGCAGAACGGCCAAGCAGAACGAGTGCAGAAGCATCAAAAGAGTCAGGTTTCTCGTTCGCTGCGACGAGCCAGCCCGGTTCGGCCTCGGGTCCTGTTACTGGGACCGAGGCGTATGAGCGGACCCAGTCCGCACACGTGCCGTCGTAGTCCTCAGCACCCGTGTCGGCAACCAAAGTCGTTTGGGAGCTGGCGACGGGGTCAAGCTCAATGCCTTGATCGATGCCGCCGTCGGTACCTGTAACCCGTTCAGGGACATAGCCAGGTCGCGCAAGCACGAACTCGACAACATCGGCTCCGGTGGCGACCCTGGTGAGTTCCAGAAGGTCCCTAGAAATCACAAACGAGGACACAACATCCATACTCTCAAAAATCCCGTGAAACGCCACGGCATCTGTGCAGGACACCAGTGTTAGTGCGAGTGGGTGCGGTGGCCCGAGCGGGATCAGGCCACCGCAATTCCCGAGACTGCTCGCTGTGTTCCCGGTGGGTGGGAACATATTCGTCGAACAGCCTCTGTGAACGTAACGATTTGCGAGGGCTTTGGAAAGATCTTTGGACTACTCGTACCACTATTGGGGTCCGGATCTAGTCCGCGCTACCCTCTGCGGCATCACTAAACCCATCACTAGACCCTTGGAGTTCACGTGACGGACCAGACAGGTACAGCGAACCCAGCGATGCAAGGCACCCCGGAGTTCGCAGACGACGACCTCGGGCGACTGCAAGGAATCCTTTTTGGTGACCACGCCCGCAAGACTAATGAACGACTCGACACGCTCGAACAGGCACTTCTTGGAGCTATCGCCGATCTCAAGAACGACCTGACCAGCAAGATCAAGGATCTACAGAAGCAGGTCGACCGTGAAGAAGCGACTCGCGCCAAAGCCACCGCGAACCTGACCGAGCGCGTGACCGAAGAGATCAAAACCCGCACGAGCGAAGCCAAGAAATTGCAGCGACAGCTCGATGGTTCTGTCGACAAGCTCAACGGCATGATCGAAGACGCCACAAGCGGTGCGCAACTCGAAACCGAGTCCAATCAGCGAGAACTCATGCGTATGGTCGAGGAAAGTGCAGCTGACTTGCGCGACTACGCCGTCGACCGTCGCGCTCTATCGGCGCTGCTCAGCACAACCGCCGATGAGCTGAACGCTCCAGACGGCGACTAACAGGTCGAAACCTTGGCTGCGGTCAACTCGTGAAGAAACCGTTCGGCTACTCGTAGCGAACCATTCGAGCGTGCATGGACCTCGCGCAGCTCGTCATCGCTGATCGAGAAGACTCCAGCTGGACCGGCACCTGCAAACCCGGCACCTGCAACCCTGAGTCGGGCATCGACAACGCGACGAAGCGTCGTGATGTCGACCGCCCCCAAGCGTTCGGTAATCACTGCGAGGCCGCAGCGTCGAGCAGCCGCTGACACGTCGCGATGGGTACCCACCACCGCTGTGGCTTCTGCCTTGGCTAGTTGGCGGAACCAGTTCCACCTCACCAGGCTGGGCAGCCGATCAACCTCGTCGACATACAAGAGATCGGCTACTGGTGGGCGCTGCCACCGTTTTCCCAAAGGCCCAGGTGGAACGTAAACGTACGGGCCGGGGTCATCCCGGCGCCACGCGTGCAATTGCGTCGTCTTGCCCGCCCCTCGGTCCCCAATCAGCTGCACCACTACTTGGGAACCTCTGGGTGGAAGCTCGGCTAGACCTCGGGGCACAAACACCTCGTGCGGGTCAGCAACATCGAACGCAAACGGGTTATGGCTCAGTCCGTGCACGCGATAGCGGTCCAGGACCGTCATGGGGCGAGTGGGTGTGGCCGGTCGTACACAGTGAAGCCGTTGCGGGGAACGATCAGTAAATCAACGTGCTGTTTTGGATCACGCGCCAACTTGATGTCGAGGCGGGCTTCGAGCGCCCACTGCACCCGTATCAGCCGTCCGTCATAGGATATTGGTCCACCATTCGGCACATTCAGCGAGATCACCGCATTGACCGCTCCGTGCTGATCACACGGGAACTCCTGGGTCGACACCGCAGCCGTGTTGGTATCGCCGCGCCCGACGGTCTTGTACCGCAACGAGAGTTCGATCTTGCGCACCTTGGACTTTTCGGTCACGCCATCGGTATCGGGCCATCGCACCAACCGGCCTGTGATTCGTTCGCCAACTTCGACGACGTACTCGTCGAGCGTGATTTCGATCCCGAGCTCATTCATGAATCTTGAAGGCGCCCTGGAGCCTTGTGCAGAACGGGCACGACCTGCACGTCGAAACGCTGCTCGTCCTTGGGGAGGCCCTCGCCTTCTACGACCGTGTGGATGAACCACTCAACGGTGTTGTTGGCGAGCTCAAACGACGGCGAGCCACCCGTGACTGGGATGTCGATCGGGATGTCGGCTTCGAGCCCGTTCGCAGTCCCCACGCCCGGCGATTCGAATGTTGCCGAGAACACCGTTGTGCGTTCGCGTTCGGTGTCCGTTCCTTTTCTGTAGGTCACCGTTTCCCGACACGACAGTGTGCATTTCACAACGCATCGTCCTATGTCGCGTGGCTTCTTGGTATCTCGCAGATACCGAACGGTCGGCGTGGCCCCAAGTTCGAATACCGCCTGCGGAATCTCCAACCGCGCCTCGTTCCAGACAAATGCGGCCTTGATGGTCTCGAGGCCGAGCACCAGCAGCACGAGCGCTCCCGCAATCAGCGCGATCAGCGCACCTCGCAGGCCAAAGATGAAGAGCGCAACGAACGCGACGATGGGAATCGCCATTGGAGCGCCGGTTTTCTGAAGCAGCTTGGCGCCGACGCCTTGGGGCTCAAGCGTGATCGGCCGACCGCTACCGTGCATGGACATACACCAATACTAGGTCGTAGAGCACAATGGGTAGATGCTTGACCCCACCGCTGATTGCACCACGCTGAACTCCGAGAGAGACGGCGCAGTTCTTCGGATCTGGTTGAACCGACCCGAGAAGTTAAATGCGGTCGACAGCGTTGTGTTGCGCGAGATCGGTGATGTGTTTCGCAATCTCGAACGAGAGGCTGAGGCTCGCGTCATTGTGCTCGGCGGTCGCGGGAGATCGTTTAGCGTCGGCGCTGACCGGTCCCCTGACCCAGATCCTGAGTTGCCCACGACAGTTCGAGGCCAGCGGTGGTTCGCTCATCTTGGACGTCGGGCGTGCCGGGCAATTGAGGAGTGTGAAATTCCAACGATCGCGCGGGTCCAGGGCCACGCCATTGGCGGTGGTATGTGCTTCGCAATGTCCTGTGACTTTCGAATCACGACCCCGGACACCGTGTGGTACCTACCCGAGGTCGAACTTGGTGTTCCGTTGACATGGGCAGCTATTCCACGTCTCACCCAAGAGATCGGCGCAGCACGTGCGCGCCAGCTCGTAATGTTGTGCGAGCGAGTTGACGGCGCGCAAGCGGCTGCCTGGTCGCTTGCACATGAGTGTGTCGAACGTGAAGAACTCGACACAACGATCGACCAGTGGGCCGCCAGGGTGTGCTCGTTGCCCGAGCTTGCCGTTCATATGACGAAGACGACGTTCCGCGGCTACAACCGTTTGTGGTCGCTTGGTGACGCATCAGAAGCCGACGCCGACCTGATCAAGCTCGCCGAACTTGATCCGACCGTCGCCGCAAACTTTGGCAAGGAATCGCCCAGCGGGCGGGCCTAGCCACGCAACATCTTGACCGACTCGGTTCCGACGCGATTGGTGATTCTGTCGATCGCCACGAAACCGTGGCGTTCATACAGCCGGATTGCGGGATTCTCTGCCGAGCAGTCAGAACGATCCGTGGCAGGCCGGAATCATCGGCTCGCACGAGCATCTCGACGAATAGCTGGGTTCCAATGCCTTGGCCGGTCGCTCCTATATCGACGGCGATAACGAGCTCCGGGGTTGTTTCGTCGTAATACGAGACGTCGCCACTCTCACTGGGCAGGAACCTTCGTAGCCAGCACGCAGCAACCGGCGTTTCATCACGAGCCGCAATCAGGCCGGCGTCACCATCGCGCCCCCAGCCTGCAAGATGTCGCGTGAGGTCTGGGTTCTGTTTAATGTCGGCGAGCGTCACGCCAGGTTCGTCGTGACTATGTGATGCGTAAAACAGCATCTGCCACATGAAATCGACATCGGAGGATTCAGCTGTCCAGATGGTAATCACCGCGTCAGTTCAGCACATAGGACCCGAACCAACGCGTGACGTGGGTCGCATGCAGTCTGTAACTCAGCGCGCAGACCACGCTGAAGTCTCTCGTCAGACTGGGACCATATTCGCTTTGCAAGAGGGAGATCCGCGATGACTACAACGACCGCAACCAGTTCGACAGCCAACTCGACGATGTGGCACGAGTTCGCCATTACGGGTCCGAACGGCAATCAGATTCCGCTGCGACAGGTTGACGCCAACCTGTTTAACCTGGGCGAGGTATCGATTACCTTTACCGGCGACACCGGACTCGGTCGTTATGTCGAGAGCGGCAAGCTCTCACAGAGCTTGCTCGACGAAGTTCGAACAATCGATAACGTGTTGCTCCCCGAGTCCGATCTGGCATCGGTCCCTGGCCCAATGCGATGGTTCACGAATACCTATGGGCCACATACGCCAGCAGCACTTATCCACGACTATCTGATTCCTGACAAGGGTGTCGAACCCAAGATCCCTGAGATCTATGCAGATCGCTACTTCCGGTTCATGTTGGGATCGGTTGGCGTTCCGTTTTTCAAACGTTTCATCATGTGGGCCGCAGTCGCCATGCGCACCCGGCTGCACGCTCCCCGACTGCTACCGCGTGTTCTGTTGGTGACGTGGGCACTCGCCTCACTCGTTGGGTTGGTCCTCTTCGCCATAACGGCACCGAGTGTCTTGTGGGGTACCGCAGACATCGCTGGATCGAAAACGACAGCGATCTTTGCGCTCTCGTGCATCGCTCCTTTTGCCTGTTCAGTTCTCTGGGGACGCCAATGGGGCGCAGGAATCACTGCGGCGATGGCTGCGCCATGGCTGCTACCTGCTGCACTCGTCACCGTGATCGGCTACGTCGTCTACTGGGCTCTTGAGCGCATCGGGTCGATAATTGGATCCGGTATTGGCTTCGCCCAACGGCTCGTGCGCATCGCCTTTGCCTAGGGCTATCCGCGCTGGCTAGATCGGGAGTTGGCTAGATCGGGAGTTGGCTAGATCGGCTCGCGGAACATGGTGGGGTTACGTTTGCCTTTTGGCTGCATGTCCCGCTCGTCGCGGATGTCGTAGTGCACTGCAAGTTCGGCCGTGGTGAAGACCTGACCACTGCGCTCAAACCGTGCTGTGTCGGTCGCAAGCTCTGCGATGACTCGCCCGGTGTACAACGGCGTTTCTGCGTGCTCCTGATCAAGATTGATATCGCCCTTCTCGATGCTCCCGAGAATGAACTCGGTGAGCACCTGGCTCGGCCATAGGCCAACAACGACAAGACCGTCTTCTTTGCCTTCGACGGCGAAGTCTCGAGTCAGTCGGTCAGTACCAGACTTGGCAATGCCGTAGCTCGTGCTCAGCGCGTAGCGTTCCGAGCCGCTGGAACTGATGTTCACCATGAATCGCAGCGTGTCATCGCCCTTCATCATCAGGCGCACGGCGTGCACGCTTGCGACGTACGCAGCCCGCAGACCAATGCCCACTTGGTCATCCCAGACCTGAATCGGGTGTTCCCAGAACTTGCCGCCCCATACCGGGGGGTCTGGGATCTTGAACGCATTGTTCACGTGAATGTCCAGGCGGCCCTGTTCGGACTCGATCTTTGCGTAGAGGGCCTCAATCGCCGTGTCATCAAAGAAGTCGGTCTGTGCAGCGATCCCCACGCCGCCTGCCTCGGTCACCATGGCTGCAGTGGTATCGATCGTCAGCGGCCCGTCGCCGGTCGAGCGACCGGTTACGTATACCGTCGCTCCTGCCTCGCCAAGCCCAACTGCAATACCTCGCCCGATACCTCGGCTCGATCCAGTAACAACAGCAACGCGTCCACTCAGTGGCTTTTCAGTCATGACGTGACACTAGAGGCCAGGGGCCCAACATAAGAAGCTGCGGGCAGCTATCGAGTGCGCGCGAAGCAAAGCATGTCCTTTGCCTCACCATCGATGAGCTCCCACGCCGCCAGTGTCGCCTCGTTCACGAAGCCGCTGCGCTCGGCAGTCTTGATCGAACCGACATTCCACGGCTCGATGTATAACGTCAGCCGATGCACCGGCAGGTGATCAAACGCCCAGTCGCTCAGAGCCGTGAGGGCGGCAGCTGCGTGGCCAGCGCGACGACCGGACTTTGCGATCCAGTAGCCCATTTCGCAGCGGCCACGGTGAAGATTCGAAATCCACAACCCGACCGAGCCGACCGCTGCGCCTGTTTGCTTCGATTCGATAACGAGCGACCAGCCAGCCCGGGTAACGAGCCGACTGGCCTGACGAGCGAGAAAGGCCACGCCTTCCTGCTCGCTATAGGTCGAGGGAACCGTGGTGATATGCGGAATGAGGTCGTCGGCCGAAGCTTCCTGAATCAGCGACAAATCGCGCTGCTCGAATGGTCGCAACACGATTGGCCCAACATCGACCCGAAGCTCTGGCAGCGGTCCGTCAGCAGGAAAGAAGTCCACGCCGCCAGTCTCGCTCATGGTGTGCGGCAAAAATGCAAATTCCCGCCGACACACACGCCTAGGTGGCGCAGTTCGACGGGAAGTTGGTTATGCGACGCCGGCAGCCTCGAGGGCTCGGCGGGTCAAGACGGTGGCGAGGTGCGTTCGGTAGGCAGCATCTGCGTTGTTGTCTTGTGGAGGTGACGTGTCTTGTGCGGCCAACGCAGCGGCGTCAGCAGCTGACGCGCCGCTCGCAACGGCGGCCTCAGCAGCGGTTGCTCGTATTGGGGTTGAGCCCATGTTGACCAAGCTGATGCCCTTGCCGCCATCGGCAACGCCGACACCAACAATTGCCCAGTCCTGTGCGCGGCGGTTGAACTTCTGGTAGTTCCAACCGCCGGTGCCGGTTGGGATACGAACCTCGGTGATGATCTCGTCGGCGGCGAGCACCGACTCGAAGTAGCCGGTGAAGAAATCACTCGCAGCGATCTCTCGGGTGCCGCCAGATCCTTGCGCCACGATGGTGCCGCCGAGTGCAAGCACCGCTGCAGGAAGATCAGATGCGGGGTCACTGTGAGCCAGCGTTCCACCCAACGTTCCACGGTGGCGGACCGATGGGTCACCAACGAGCGCTGCAACATGGCCGAGCATTGGCGCCTGAGCAGCGACAACCGCTGAGGTTTCAAGTTCGTAGTGCTTGGTCATGGCGCCGATGGCAAGGTGGCCGTCTGCTTCACGGATGTAGCTGAGGTCGCTGATGCGAGAGACGTCGATGAGCACGGTTGGCGTGGCAAGTCGAAACTTCATCATGGGGATGAGTGAATGACCACCGGCGAGGAGCTTGGATTCGTCGCCGTGCTCGCCCAACAGCGCAATGGCTTGTTCGGCTGACTCTGCGACCTTGTAGTCAAAGGCTGCGGGAATCATGCGCCACCTGCCGCACTCATCACTGCCTTTACGATGTTGTGGTACCCGGTGCAGCGGCACAGGTTGCCTTCGAGGCCCTCGCGAACTTCGGCTTCGGTGGGGTTCGGGTTCTCTTTCAAGAACGACGTTGCTGCCATGACCATGCCCGGCGTGCAGTAGCCGCACTGCAGTGCATGGCACTGCTGAAACGCCTCTTGCATCGGGTGCCAGTCTTGGTCACCTACCGAGCTGCCAGCAGCACGTGCGGTGTCGGCGAGACCCTCAATTGTGGTCAGCTCAGTCCCAGCAGCTTGCACCGCAAGCATGGTGCATGACTTAACGGACTGGCCATCGAGATGGACAGTACAGGCGCCACACGACGACGTGTCGCAGCCGATATTTGTGCCGGTCAAACCGACGTTCTCACGAATGTGATGCACAAGCAATGTGCGAGGCTCGACGTCATGGGACTGACTTTGTCCATTGACGTTCATTGAGACATCCACGAAGGACTCCTCCTTTTAGGCGGTCAGGACGTGACTCCAGTGGTCAACGGCCGGGCACGATCATGCCACATCTTGGCGGCCTGCGCATTATTCAGAGGGCGTAAACCTTGCAACGCTGGCGCTCGGGTGCCGGGTTTCAGGAGCAGATTCGAGTAGTCGCGTCATACGTCCCTTGGAATGGTCGCTAAGCGCCTGACCGAACATGGCGAGGAGTGGGCCCATACACAATGCAATTACAACGGTTGCCGGGCCAAAGCTGCCGCCAAGCGCGATGCCGATCATCAGTACGGTCACCTCAAGGCTGGTGCGGACCGTTCGTCGGTCGAGGCCTCGAAGTTCACCGGCGCACGTGAGCAGTTCGAACGCTCCACCCGTAGAGCCTGAGTGGACGACTAGGGAAACACCGCCTGAAATTGTGCAGACGGCTGCCGCCACAAAGAAAATCCGTGCTGGCATTGCTACCGGACTGTTGATCAATCCAGATACGGCGTCGATGGCGACACCGTTCGCGAGTACGTAGGCGATACCCCAACGACTGGGTCGTTGACCCAAGATCGCGGCGATGAGGAAGAGGACCCCGGAGACTACCCACACCGTTTGTCCGAAGCTCAGGCCGAGCCGGGGCAGCAAACCTGAAACGAGAACGTCATAGGGAGACAGCCCTAACCGTGCCTGGGTGAGCAGCGCTACGCCGGTACCTATGAGCAAGGATCCAACAAACAGCGACGCGGTTCGTCGGGCCGGTGTTTGGGCACGCTGAGGGAATCGCCGTCGCGCTGCCACAAGGCCGGCGGAGCGGCCGAACCCAAATGGGCCTACGAACTTCAGAACGAACCGGAGCAAGCCCTTGAAGGTCGTGAACGTGCGGGTAGTTGCCGCACGCGCAAGAGAAGTCATGCGTACAAGTGTCGCCGGTTTCAGCGCGAACGCGGTCCGCTCTGCCGGTGGCAGCAGTCACCCTGTTGCAGCAGTCACATGCCCTTACTATTCGCGCTAAACGAGCGATCAGCTACCGATGTTCTTCAACGCGTTGAACTCGGTTGAATACTCGTCGAGAAGGCCTCGCTCGAGCTCGTCTCGGAGCGGCTCAAACGTTGCCTGCACTTCGGCCTCATAACAGTCAAGGTCGGCGAGTGCGAGTGAGATCTCTCTGGCCTGCAGATCACGGAGCGCGTCGAGATCAAGATCAGGCAAGTCGGCAAGATCAAACGACTCACCTGATACGAGCGCCTGGCCCTCCTCAGGCGTCAGTTCTTCGAGGGCTACCTGCATTGGAGCGATCACCTCTTCGAACTCGTCGCCAATCGCGTCTTCTGGATCTTCGAGATCGGAATAGCCGGCGTAGCCAGACTCGCCCATACAACGGGTCCATGCTTCGACGACGTCGACCATCTCGCGCCGATCGAAGAGCGCCTCTTCGCCTTCGTCGTATGCGTCACCGAACGTCTCGATGCCTTCAATCGCTTCTTGGCCTCCGGTCGAGATCAATGCGGCGCCGATACAACCCTGCTCTTCGAGGGGTTGACTGCTGAAGTCACCGCCGCCTGCATCGCCGAAACCCCCACCAGTGAGGGTTTCGATCCACAGTTCACGCTCGGCGGCACCTAGCGAGAACAAGATGTCGGCATTTGGATCAGTGGCCTGATTCTGGGCGATCGAATCGAACGAGGTTGAAATGCCATACCCGTACTCGCCGGTCCACTCGCGTTCGGTCAGTTCGTTTTGCAGATCCTGCACTTCGTTGCGGTTGTTCTCGGTGCGGACAAACTCGAATCCCTGTTCAGCCATACAGATAACGATCGCTTCTTCGACCCGAGCGGTGTACTCAGCAATCGCTGCTTCGAAACCGCCGTCGTCAGCAAAGAACGCGCCGATCGGCGACGAGGCCGCCATTGCATCACCCTGGGCATCATCACCCTCTGCGTCATCACCCTGGGCATCATCACCCTGGGCATCATCACCCTGGGCATCGACATTGGATTCGCTATCGTCGCCCGGCTCGGCATCGCTGGCGGTGCCAGAGTCGGCGGTTACCGCGGTCGCGGTTGTCACCTCACCCGTTGATGAGCTGCCACAACTCGTAGCGAAGAGCGCAAGCGAAGCAACAATCAATGCGGCAACACGGACAAAACTGCGATGACGAATCATGCCACGCAGCCTAGCTTCTCAGCCGCTACGCAGAGCCGTGATTGGTTCGATGCGGGCGGCGCGTAGAGCGGGATACGTACCGGCGATCAGGCCGATAAGAGCGCCGAGTCCAACGGCAGCAAACGGTAGGTAACCGTCGAGTACTGGTGTCCAGTCGCGAGCAGCGGACACCGCAACAATCACGAGCACACCCAGCGAGGCGCCAATAATGCCTCCGAGCAACCCAGTAACGGTCGACTCAAGAAGGAACTGCGCAGCAATGTGACGACGGGCGGCGCCGAGCGCTCGACGCAAGCCGATCTCGGGTGTGCGTTCGAGTACCGACACCAGTGTCACGTTTGCGATACCAAGGCCGCCAACGAGCAGTGAGACAGCTCCCAAGATCACAAAGAGCGCATTCACATCTTGTTCAACGTCTTGCCGCACTGCGGTGTAGCCCTGCGAAGCTTGTGTTCGCAATGACTCCGGATCATCGGGAGTTAGCGCCAGCGGCGCCTGCCCTGCAACCAGCTGGGTAGCGCCTATGTCAGCATCGATGTGGACTTCGGCGGGTGCATTGAGACCGAAGAACTCCCGTGCGGTGCCATCGGGCATCACAATTGCATTCAGTAGGTCTGGCTCACGAGCGACGTCGTCGATGATGCCGAGCACCGTGAAACTCTGCTCGCCAACGAAGATCGCAGGTTGAGTGTCAAGACGAAAGATGTTCAGCCGTTGTGCGGCGGCAGGGCCAAGGACCACGACTGGGTCGCGGCGGTCGTTGTGACCATTGTCAAAGAATCGTCCGGTTCTGATTGAACCGCGCACTGCGTCGAGCAGCCCGCCAGAAGTTGCAATGACGCTTATCTGGTGTTCGTTAATGCCGAGCGGGTCGACCACCGGCACCGATCGTGAAAGGGCGCCAGAGATGTCGACGTCGCTCTTGGTACCAGCGGCGGCAACGCCGTTCAGCCGCGTAAGTCGCGATTCGGCGTTCCACGGAATTGAGCTCGTGCCTTCGTTGCCGCCAAAGCCCGTGTCCGCAGGCGACACAACCACGCGAGTTTCTGTCAGCTCATCGAAGCGGCTGACGATCTGCTGACCAGCGGTCTCGGCAAGGCCGAGCGTGGAGATCAGCGCAGTGATTCCCAGCACGGTGCCGAGCGCAGTCAATACGAGTCGCGCCGGACGGCCTAGTAGTCCGCTGACCATCTCTTCGAAGAGGTCTCGCATGCCCATCTTGGGATGCTGTACTCGCGAACGGTCGCGAACCGGTGGCGCCAAGACGGTGATATCTGTTGAATCCGTCATTGTTCGCGCAGGGTTCCGTCGACGATGCGCACTTGACGTTCGGCACGTTTGGACACGTCGAGATCGTGGGTGATCACTGCGAGCGTCATGCCGTCGGCATGCAATCCGTCGAAGACCTCCATGATCTCGCCCGACATCTCAGTGTCGAGGTTGCCGGTTGGTTCATCGGCCAACAGCAGGCTTGGTTCTGTAACCAACGCTCGGGCTACGGCAACCCGCTGGCGCTCGCCGCCGGACAGGGTGCGAGGGGTGAAGTCCATGCGGTGTGCCAGCCCCACCCGCTGAAGCGCCCGTTCAGCTCTCTGGCGGCGCTCTTTGCGGGGCATCCGGTTATAGATCTGTGCAAGCTCAACGTTCTCCATAACGGACCGGTGATGCAGCAGGTGAAACGATTGGAACACGAACCCGATGCGACTACCACGCAGACCCGCTCGTGCGTTGTCGCCGAGCTGTCCGGTGTCGATGCCGTCGAGGAAGTAGTTACCGGTTGTTGGCCTGTCGAGAAGACCAAGCAAGTGCAAGAGCGTGGACTTACCCGAGCCCGATGGCCCGATGATTGATACGTATTCACCTCGACCGATTTTCAGGTTCGATGGTTTGAACGCTTCGACAGGCGGCGGTCCAGCAAAGGTGCGTCCGAGTTCGCGTAGGTCAATGACAGGCGTGCCGGCTGGCGGTTCGGTTGGGGGACCCGCAGCAATGGCCTCTTCGAGGTCGACGGTCATGGTTAGCCGTCGCTCTCTTCGGCATCGCTCTCTTCGGCGTCGCTCGCATCGACCTCAACAACTGCTGGTTGTTCGATCCCGATGATCACGAGATCACCAGCTCTGATATTGCCATCGATTGGTTTGATCTCGACTCGGCTTGCGTTCTTGTCCTGCAGACCAACTTCGATCTCAACCAACTCGGTGGAGCCGTCTTCTCGTTCGACTTCGACTCGGCTTGATCCGTCGGCGCCAGCGGAGAGAGCTGCGAGCGGCACGGCAAGCACTTCGCCCTCGCTTCGCTCGAGCGGGATTTTCAGCCGCAGGTTGATCCCAACGACTTCTGTCACGCTGTATTCGCCCGTTGGTGTGACGACCATGTAATAGCGGGTGTCGGCGACGTCGTTGGTTCCCGTACGGTCGGCCAATTCAGTAATCTCGCCGTCTAACTCGATTCCAAGTTGTTCGTTGTCGATGATGACGCGAAGCCCAACCTCGAGGAGTGGTCGATTGGACTCGGAGACACCGGTGGTGATCCGAACGTCTGTGCCGCTGATGCGCATGACTGGCCCATTGACTGGGTCACCGCGCTCGACGTCGATCGAGGTGATCGTGCGAGGCAAACTTGGCAAGAACACGACCTCGGCAGCGGGGAGTCGAACGCCGATGTCTTCTTCGAGCTCGGCAAGATCAGCCTCGGAGTCTGCGAGTCGGTCTTGGGCGGTTTCAATAGCGCTGCGGGCGTTCGAGGTATCGGTGCCGTCGCGGTCCTTGGCAGCTTCGATCTCGTCGTATTGAGCGAGTGCCTCACGTGCCTGTTCGAGTGCTTCGGTGGCACCGTCTACTCGGGCTTGTTCGGCGTCTTGAGCGGCCATGACTGCCTGCTCTTCAGCCCGGGTGTTCAGGCCGAGTGCCTCGGCCTCTTGCACAGCGACGATCGCGTTGAGCAACTGGTTGCTTGGGCGGTCGGCTTCAGCTTGTTCGAGCACTTCTTCGGCGTCCGCGATGCCATCGAGCAGTCGTTGGCGGCTTTGTTGCTCGGCAACGAGTTCCTGTTGCGACGGCGGCTTGAGCTGGTCCGACAGGTTGTCGTTTGCATCGGCGAGCTGTGTTCGAGCTGCCTCGACGGCGTCTTCTGCTGCATCGAGCTGTGATTCTTGGCCGTCGTCGGCTGAACGGGCTTCGTAGCCAGCCGTTGCGTACATTTCGGTGATGGCGTCTTCGGTGGCTGCGCCGTACAAACGGTCGGGCTCTACGTCGAGGAAGCCAAGCCGGGCGAGTGCCTCTTCTAGTTGTAGGACGTCGTCGCCTTCGAGGCCGGGTTTGAATTCGCGGAAGGCTGGGAGCACACCTTCGAGCACAAAGACGGGTCGACCGGATACCTCTATCGCTATATCGCCTTCGTTAACGAGCGTGTCGATCTCAGGAACCCGGCCGGTTACGACTCGGGCCGTTCCGTCGCCAAGGCTTGCGTCGAGTTCAAGGTCGACTGCACCTTCGAACTCGGCATCGCCACGAACAATGACGTCGTTTGACAACGCGATCGATTCAACCGGGACGGCGATGAGCGACGGCTCAGGGGCTGCGACTACCGCACGTGCGTCTTCGGGTGACTCGAGTTGTTGACCCAGCAGGTATCCACCGACGCCAAAGGCAACAGCGATTGCCACCACCAACAGAAACAGACGTTTTCGGCTTTTCATGCTTCCTCCAGCTTGCGACGATCTCCATAGTGGCGCACCATCATGGCGATTCCTCATCACCCACAATTGGTCTTCTCATCTGGCCGTAATCGCTTGAACTTTTTCCTGCCACGACGGTAGCCGTGCCGTTCCGCCTGCTCGTCGTTCTTTTGTACGATTTACCCTGGCCTTACCCTCACCACATCGACCGATGGCTAGGGAGTGTCGTTCTGGATCTCACCGATCTTGAATCGGTTGTCGTCAAGAAACTCCTGCTCGTAGTCGTACCGGAGCTGGTTGATTTCGTCTTGGAAATCTGATCGGCAGTCGAGACTTGCCAGGGCTGCGGCCTGTTCGTAGACGAGCAGTTCGTCGAGCAGCTGTTGCGATGACGGTGTTGGGCGTCTGTTGGAGTCGATCTCGACCTTGAGCAGGCGTGCATAGACGTCGTCGACGAGGGCTTGTTGGTTGGCGTACCGGTAGCCCATTGCATCCATGCATTCCGACCACATCATCTCGAGTGTAAGAACGCGCGGGTCCGAACGCAGGCGTGAGTTGAGTGAGTCGAGCTGATCGCCAAACGCAGAAATGTACGTGATCTGTTCAACGATGTCGTTGAACGCCTCGCCCCAACATCCAGCGGGAGCGTATGCCTCGGCCGTCGCGCCGGGAGTCGCTGCGCCAATCAGAGCGGCGTCGTATGCTGCGGTTTCTTCTGGGGTCAGCGAGTTCACGTAGCTAAGGTTCTCGGCGATGGCGTCGCCAGCAGACGCAGTGTCGCTCGATCCAGTGTCGCTAGCGAACAGGTCCAGAAAAGACGACGTGATCCCCAGCCCATGCACACTCGTCCATTCACGCGTGCCGTCGCCCACGTACGCGCCTGGCCGTAACGACTCATCAACGGTCTCAACTGCGTAGAAGAACCCTGCGTCTTGCATGCACTGAACCATCTGTGCGTCGGCGCTTCGCTGTTCGGTCAGCAGTTGATATTGCCGACGACCTGGATCACTCGCGATCTGCAATGTGTCTTCGAGCGGCGATGTCGCTGGCTCGGCGGACTCGCCGTCGCCTGACCCGGCGCATGCAGCAAGAACAAATGTCGCGAGAACCAGCCCCGCAATTTGTCCCATAGTGCTCCGGATCACGCCCTGAGCGTAGAGCAACCGGATTAGGCAGCTCGCCACCGTCCGGGTTCGACTTCGACGGCTTCGCCTCGCTCGCTCATGCGGGCGATATGAAGCTCGGCGGTTCGCCGCTCGACCGAGTCGGCGAAGACGTGCTCCACGTGAGGCCGGTAGACGAAACGGTGGGTCATCATTTCATCGAGCGTGCGCGGTTCAGCCAAGAATTCGAGCATGGCGCTGTGGCGACGGTCGATGACTGCATGGAAGTTGTCAATTCGCTCAACGAACGCGCCGCGGCCTTCGATGATTCCCTTGTGGTGGAAGGTGACGTACCAGTCGGCCTCTTCATCACGAACGCGACGCAAGCTCTCGTCGAAGTCTTCGAGGCTGGACCACATGTCGCCGTAGTACGGGCCAAACCCTGTGAGGTCAATGTCTGACAGGAAGAACACGCCACCATCGATGCGGAATCCGCTGTGGCCGCGGGTGTGACCCGGTAGGTGCACGGCTTCGACCTTTATCCCGCCGAGGTCAAAGACGTGTCCGTCGCCGAAGCCTTGGGCGTCGGGCCGCGGGGCGTAGTGAAATTCGTCGAGCACTTGCAAGCCAAAGTCTTTGCGAGGCTGGCCCTCGAGTCCGTACACGTCCATGAGTCCATCCAGGCTTTCTGCGCCGAGTAGATCGTCGTGATGGATGTGGACTCGCGCATCTGCGAAGAAACCATTGCCCGCTAGGTGGTCTTCGTGTGCATGACTGTTGATCACTGCGTCGATGGGGACTCCTGCGCCGCCACGCTCAACGACGGTCACCGACGGATCAATGATCACCGATTCGCCCGAGCCACGCACCACAAGCGAATTCCCCGAGGGGTAGGCCCCGTTGTCGGGACCGACCAGCACGGTCACGTGTTCGGTCAGTTTGCGAGCGTCGTCATCCCAAGTGATCATCAATCCAACGCTAGTACCGCAGGCAGCGCTCTCGGTTAGCGTGCTGGGGTGGATGAAATGCAGTTGATGGGCCAGGCGCTCACCGAAGCCCGCAAGGCGCTGGAACACGACGATGTGCCTGTCGGCGCCGTCGTGGTTGTCGATGGCGAGGTAGTTGCGGCTGCGCACAACGAACGCGAGCTGCGGGGCGACCCAACCGCCCACGCGGAGATTCTGGCGATTCGAGCTGCGGCCGAGGTCGTCGGCTCGTCTCGCCTTGATGGCGCAGTTCTTGTTTCTACGCTCGAGCCGTGCCCGATGTGTGCAGGCGCTGCGCTCATGGCCCGAATCGGTCGTGTCGTGTTTGGCGCCGAAGACATGAAAACTGGAGCTGTCGGCTCGTTGTACAACATCGGCGCAGACCCCCGCCTAAACCACGAGTTCGACGTAAAGCCGCGGGTGCGACAAGGCGAATGCGCGGAGCTCTTACAGGAGTTCTTGGCTGCCAATCGGTAGCTACTCAGCTCGCTGTACTACGGGAACGTCGCCTTTACATATGCGACGACCGAGGCTATCTCTTCTGCGCTCAGGCGGTCAGCGAACCCAAACGTCACCGGATGGCCGTTTGTAAGTTCCTCGATCATGGCGCTGGTCGAATACTTGGATCCGACATTGATCAGCCCAGCGCTGTATTGCCCCACCTGCGCAGATCCCAGGCCATTCTCGCCATGGCATCTCGCACATCTGAGGGTGTACACCTCGGCACCATTCGCCGCCAGCACCTCCTGCGACCCACTAACCACCGGTGCTGCGGTTGCGGCGGGCGCCGAGGTCGACTGCGTGCCGGGCGCCGGGGTCGGCTGCATGGCCGGCGCTGACGTGGCAGGCGCTGGTACCGCGGTAGGCGCTGGCACCAGTGTTGGTAGCGGCACTGCGGTCGGCACGGTGACTGCGGTCGGCATGTCGTCGACGGCTGACACCGTCGGCTCGACCTGCAGCGGCGCCGTTGTCGCGACAGACTCTCGCACCTCAGCGACCACGGCGTCCTCACTCGATGCACAGCCGACGACGACAAACATGCCGAAGACGGCCAGCGCAACCAATCTCACAGTTGTCAACAGCGATCGCGTATCAACCGCGATCGCGAAGCTCTCGACGAAGGATCTTGCCAGAGGCTGACTTGGGAACTTCGTCGATGAACTCGACCAACCGAATCTGCTTGTAACTTGCGACTTGGTCAGCAACGAATTGTTGGATCTCTTCGGCCGTTACTGATGCTCCGGGAGCGAGGGTGATGAATGCCTTTGGCAGCTCGCCTGCTTCGTCGTCGGCGATGCCGATGACCGCCGCATCGCCAATACCGGGATGGGTGAGCAGCAGCCCTTCGAGTTCGGCTGGTGGCACCTGGAAGCCTTTGTATTTGATGAGCTCTTTGATGCGGTCAACGATGAAGATGTAACCGTCGTCGTCAAAGTGGGCGACGTCGCCGGTGCGGAGCCAGCCGTCGCTGTCGATGGTCTCAGCCGTAGCTTCGTCGTTGTTCAAGTAGCCCTTCATGACCTGCGGACCGCGAACCCACAGTTCGCCGTCGACACCAACACCGCAGTCGTTGCCTTCGAGATCGACGATGCGGCATTCGGTGTTTGAGATCGTGACGCCGGATGCACCTGGCTTGTTGTCAAACCCGGGCGATGCGTGCGATACCGGTGAGAGTTCGGTCATGCCGAATCCTTGCACCACCGCACAACCGAGGCGCTTTGCACATTCGTCGCCGAGTTCTGCTGATAATGGCGCAGCCCCTGAGAACACGACTTTGACCGAGCTCAGGTCGTAGTTGTCAACGAGCGGGTGTTTGGCCAACGCAAGCACGATTGGCGGTACCGCGAAGAACCACGACACCTTCTTCTCTTGGGTGATCGTGAGCGCCTGCTCGAGATCGAAGCGAGGCATGGTGATGATCGTGACGCCGTTGGCCAACAGACCGTTCATCAACACCTGCATGCCGTAGATGTGGAAGAAAGGCAAGATCGCGAGTGCGACGTCGCCTTGTTCGAGCAGCAGCACATGCTCGCTCTGCGCGATGTTCGCGGTCAGGTTGCCGTGGGTCAACATGACACCCTTGCTACGGCCGGTCGTACCTGAGCTGTAGGGCAGGACCACGACGTCGTCGTTTGTCACCGGCACCTGTGTGGTGAGCGGTTCACTCGTCATCAGTTCGGCCATCGATGGGGCACCTTCGACCGGGTCGATCGTCATGACCTCGGTGACGTCGGTCCCTTCGATGGCTTCGCGTGCGACGTCGAGGAACATGGAGATGGTGACCAACATGGTCGCGCCGGAGTCTTGGAGCTGGTGCCGGATCTCTCCCGCGGTGTAGGTCGGATTAATCGTGGTGACAACGCCACCGGTGTAGGCCACGCCGTGGAAGAACAGCGCGTACTCAGGAATGTTCGGGGCCATGAGAGCCAAGGTTGAGCCGGGCCCAAAGCCACGCGCTGCGAGACCACCGGCGAGAAGCTGGATACCGCCGCGCAGTTCGGCAAAGGTCATGGTGCGGCCGGTCGGGCCGTCGATAATCGCTGGTTTGTCAGCTAGCGCATCGACGTGTCGCAGCGTGAAATCTGTGATGGAGACATCGACCGGGATCTCGACATCGGGAAGAGTTGACTTGTAGATCATGAGCCCTCTGGAACGGTTGCGGAATCTTTGACTGACGTTACCGACCCCGCTTCTGTTCTACTTAGATACATGGCACTAGATTCCCACGTGACCCCGCTGCCGTCTGACGGCCTGTTCTATGACGACATGCATGTCGGATTGCGTTTTCCGTCGCCGCCAGGTGTCCACATCGATGCCAGCATGGCGACGCTGTACACGGCGATCTGTGGCGATGGCTTGCCGCTCACCCAAGATCAGTCATTGTGCAAACAAGTCACGGGCAGTAACGCCTTGCTCGTGAACCCGGCACTGGTGCTGCATGTTTCGATCGGCGCCAGCACGGTCGCGACACGAAACGTGATCGGCAACCTTTTCTACCGCAACGTTGTCTTGGCACGCCAGCTCTATCACGGCGAGACCCTGCGGACCGTCACGGGAGTTGTCGCCATGGCTGACACCCGACCGAAACCGAATGTTGCTCCACGAGGCAAGGTGGTCCTGAGCATTTCGACGTCGACCGCTGACGGCGACATCGTCGTTGACTACGAACGCTGCCCGCTGCTCCCCTGTCGCGGTAACGATGCTCCTGGTTTGGCCGATGAGATCGGGCCTGCTGCACCAGAATTGGACCTGGCCCGTTTCATTGACGCCGTGCCGACAGGGTGGGACCTTGACGGACTGGGCGCGCACGACCATTGGGACCTTGGCACGACGCGAAACGATCTGCAACGCGACGTTGTGGACATGGCGACAGCGTTGGTCAGGATCACACACAACCAAGCTGCGGTGCACCGAGACACCGAGGCATCAAGCTACGACGGTCGGCTCGTGTACGGCGGCCACACGGTTGCGCTTGCGCAGGCCTCGCTTGGGCGAGTTCTGAGCGGAATGGCAACTGTGGTTGGCTGGCATTCGTGCAACCACAGCGCACCAGTGTTCGAAGAGGACATCTTGTCGTGTTCGCACACGCTGGTGGACCAGGCCGCCGTTAACGGCGGGGTGCTTCGGGCAGTGCACATTGAGGTCAAAGCCCATCGCAAAGGATCCGAGTCGACCAAGGTCCTGGACTGGACACCCATCGTCTACACCACCTAGCAAGGGGAGACGGGAGTGGAGGACTAATGAACGAAGACAAACTTGGGCTCGCCGACGCCTACGCGGTGGATACCCCCGATGACAATCGGGCTCTGTATCGCGACTGGGCGACGACCTACGAATCTGACTACATGGACGCGCATGCGTACATTTACCATCGTCACGTTGTCGAGTTGTTTGCCGCGACGTGCGAGGCGCCGGCTGGCCAACTCACCCCAGCCGCGGTACTCGATGTCGGGTGCGGCACGGGAGTGGCCGGTGTCGAGCTCGCTCGTTTAGCTGACTCGGGTTTGGGTGACTGGGTCATCGACGGTATTGATATCTCGCCGGAGATGTTGGCGGTTGCGAAGGACAAAGTCGTTGACGGCAAGCGGGTGTACCGAACGCTGAGCGAAGTTGACGTCACGCTGCCGCTTCCGCTTGCGACGGCGTCCTACGACGGGGTGATCAGCTCTGGGACCTTTACCCATGGGCACCTCGGTCCTGAACCATTGCGTGAACTCGTGCGGATCGCTTCGTCTGGTGCCCGGTTCGCGATCGGCATTAACGCCGAGCATTTCGAAGCGCGAGGCTTTGCAGCTGCGCTCGACCAACTCGTGGCCGACGGCCTCATTGTCGACCTCGCCATGAACCACGTGGCCATGTACGACGCCTCGGCTACCAATCACGAACACGCTCATGACCGCGCGGCCGTTCCTACTTTTCGGCGAACCGGTAGTTAGACCAGCGCGGTCGCAATGTGGGTTTCGTCGTGCAACGAGCACGTCGTCACTGGCGACAAGGTGGTCGTCGATGTAGTGGTCTGCCCAGGCCGCGAGAAGATTGGCGACGTTCGACGAGAAGTTAGTGTCACCAAGGTCACCTTCGGGTCTGCCCAGGCCAGTGAAGTCAAACCGCGGTACCGCATACCCACGATCTGTCAGGTGAGGTCTTTGCCGCACGAGAAACACTGCACGAGAAACACTGCACGAGAAACACAGCACGAGAAACACAGCACGAGAAACACAGCGCGAGAAACACAGCGCGAGAAACACTGCGCGAACAGCGTGGTTGCTCGCGTGGGGCCGGCTGGAAGGTCAAGCCGAGCTGCGAGCTGCTGACCATCTGCACCTTTAAACGTGACGTTTTCTGATTTCATAGTGACTCAAACCCCCGCGCACATGAGACTCTTCTACAGATCATGAAATACTTGCCGCATGCAGGGTTTGCAAACGGTGCCGACCAGGGTTCGCCATGAGGGTCCGACCGTGAAGGGATCACGGTTTATCGTGGACATTGCACCCATCACGGCCGAGACCGAAGCCCGCGCCTTTCTCGCCTCGGTTCGCAACGACTTCGCAGATGCGTCACATCATTGCTCGGCCTGGCGGATTGCAAACCCAGCGATTGAACGATCGAGCGACGATGGCGAACCTGGCGGGTCGGCCGGACGGCCGATTCTCGCTCAACTCGGCGGTCGAGACCTTGTCGATACGGCGGTGATCGTGACGCGCTTTTTCGGCGGCACCAAGCTGGGTGTTGGTGGCTTGATGCGGGCCTATGGCGGTGCGGCCGCAATGGCATTGGACAGCATCACCCTGCGACCCTGGATCTTGATGGTTGAGGCAACGGTCGAGCATGGCTATTCGTTCACCGACACGATCGAACGCATGACCACTGATGCCCAAGGTGAGGTATGCAGTCGAACGTTTGGAGAAACCGTCGTGCAAACGCTCCGGTTGCCAGCCGACGCGCTCGACGATCTCATTTCTGCTGTGGCCGACGTCACGGCTGGCGCGGTTCAGGTGCGTCCGGCGGGCGCGTGAATACCCCATCGTTCCCGGTTATGAGTCGGTTGGCTTCGCTCCGTTTGGGTACAAGTTCCCGCCGTATACCACGAGGGTTACCCCTCTGAATCCTTTGACCCAGTAGCGCAAAGATCAATGCTTGAAGCAAAGCCGATGAAGTCCTCAGCGGTGGTCTCTCGGACGCCGATTGACATGTATGGCTCCTCATATCTCAAAGATCGCAATGACGATCATCACCGTTGTAACTGCATTGTCTCTCACCGCTGGCGTCGCATTCGCAAATGCGCAGCTGCAGACACTCATCGAAACTGAGTCGTCAAACACAGCGATGGGTGCTGGCCCGGAAACATCGGGCGCAACATACAACCCGATCCGCAACACATTGTTCACCGTCGATGATGGCGGTACGGCGCATGAGTTCCAGCTCGATACAGACGGCTCGATCGATCAGTCGTTGGCACCTCGCGAACTTGATCTGAACACCTCGAACCAAGACTTTGAGGGCATTGCGTGGATCCAAGACAACATCTACGGACTGCTCAGCGAAGACGCCAAACAAGTGATGTTCGTCGACATCGATGACACGATGACCGAAATTGTTGACAGCGACGTGTTCAGCAGCTTTCAGGTCGCCTGGGGCAACTTGGGCAACAAAGGCCCGGAAGGCCTTGCAACCGACGGCCAAGACTTCTTCGTCACCGTTGAAATGCCAGCAACCCTCAGCAAGTTCACCGGCGCTGGCAACTTCGTCGCAACTGTAGATCTCTTCGCACTCGCTGATGCGAGCGGCGTTGCAGCCCTGAGCGATGGCACCTACTTGGTGATCAGCGACGAGAGCCGAAAGGTGGCTCACTACGACGTCAATTGGAATACCGAAGTAGCAACCCTGCTCGGCACCCATGATGCCGGACTCTTCGACCAGCTCGAAGGCATTGCCGTCGTAGGAGACACCGATGCGCACATCTTTGGTGAAGACAAGCCCGGTCAGACGTACTCCCGACTCGAAGGTCAGCTCGTGCCGACGAACTCAGGTGGCAACAGCGGTGGCGGCGGCTCCGTTGCTATCGCCGACGTGAACTGCTCAGGCACCGTAGATGTACTCGACGCAGTCATGGTGGCGCAGATCAACAGCGGTATCGCTCAAGCTATGCCCGGGTGCGGTAGCGGCGATCACAACCTCGATGGTGTGTTGAACATCTTCGATGCTGTTTCTATCTCGCAGTGCACCGTTGGCATCGCCAACGCTGGATGCCCAGACATTTAGACATCGACTAGCCGACATCGAGCCAGTAGCCGCCGTCGGCGTGGGCCTTGATATGGCCAGCGGTTGGTGTGGCGAAGTGGGTTCCAATAATTAGGACATCTGAGTCGACATAGTTGGCGAGCAGCGACTCTCGGGTCGCTTGGCCAGCCGTTTGATCGAAGTCAGCGCTTGAGCACCAATCTGTGCGAGTCATCTGGCATGGATGGTGAATGCAGTCGCCAGTTATGAGCGCCTCGTGACCTGCCGAAGTGAGATGAATGCTGCAATGGCCGGGTGTGTGTCCCGGGGTTGGCTCAAGTTGCACGCCCTCGGCAACCAAGTGTTCCCAATCGACAAAGTCCACGAGGCCTGCGTCGACCACGGGTTGCACTGAGTCACCCATGATGTCGCCATAGCCATCAGGCGGTTCGCCAGCCCAGTAGTCGTATTCCTTCTTTACTAGTAGGTAGCGGGCATTGGGGAAGGTTGGGACCCACTCGCCGTCGACGAGCATGGTGTTCCATCCAACGTGATCCACATGCAAGTGCGTGCACAGCACCGTGTCAATGGACTCACGTGGATACCCGGCGGCGGCAAGGTCTTCTAGGAAGCTTGTCTGTAGGTTGGTCCAGTTTGGAATACTGCGTTGTTTGTCGTTGCCGATGCAGGTGTCCACAATGATCCGACGATCGCCGGTGTCGACAACGAGCGCGTGGATGCTCATGATGAGCGCGCCTTCTGCGTTCATGAAGTGCGGCTGCATCCACGCGAGCTCCAACGCTGCCTCGCGCGTCGCGTCCGGCAGGATGAACTTGGTTCCTCCGGCTACTTCCATCTCAACGATTCGGGTGACTTTGAAGTCACCGACCTGCCACTGGCTTCCTGGCTTCATGTCTCTCTCCTATCTAGACGTTTGGTACGACGTCGGTCATGAACGCTTGCATTGCTTCGAGTCGACCCGACGGTCCACCGGGTGCGGTGATATCGACAAGCACGTGGTGAACGCCGATGTCCTTCCATTTCGACATAGCCTCAATCATCTGTTCGGCACTGCCTGCAATTGAGAGTTCCGGCTTCATTGCCGACGCTGGATCGAGGTAGAGCCGGATCGACAACCGCATGTCAGCCACGTTGCGGCCGGCTTCGACGGTGAGCTCTTGGACGCGCTGCCACTCGTGTTCGACCCGATCGACTGGCTCAAACGCAGCGTGAAAGCAATCGCCAAATCGAGCGGTTCGACGATATGCAGGTTCTGACGCACCTCCGATCCAGACCGGTACTCGTGTCTGCACGGGTTTGGGTTCGAACTTGATCTCGGGAAATGAGTAGTACTCGCCGTCGTAGCTCGGTGTTTCCTGCGTGAAGAGCGCTTCAAAGATCTCTAGCTGCTCATCGGCTCGTTTGCCACGGTTGTCGTACGGCATGCCGAGTACTTCGAACTCTTCGCGCATCCAGCCAACACCTGCACCCAAGATTGCTCGGCCCTCAGACAACACGTCGAGCGTTGCGATCAGCTTGGCGGTCTGTACTGGTGGCCGGTAGCCCATGATGAGCACCGTCTGGCCAAGCAGCATTTTCTCGGTGATTCCCGCAACGAAGAGCAGCGTGCCGATGGGTTCAAGCCAGGCCATGCTGTTCGGCGCTGGAAACGACCCGTCGTCTGAGTACGGATACTTCGATGAGATATCTGCGGGCCACGCGAGGTGATCGCTGACCCAGCCCGAATGAACGCCGAGCCGTTCGGCCTCGGAACAGAACTCTTTGAGCGCCGAGCGCGTGGCGCCACGACCGAGTTGGGGAAGATGAACGCCGATGTCCATGGCGTGCTAGCGACCTTCGAACGATGGTTCGCGCTTTTCTACGAACGCCTTTGCAGCTTCCATGTGATCAGCGGTCGTGCCTGTGTGACGATGGTGCGTGGCTTCCAGATCAAGGGTGGTCATGAGGTCGCCGGTGACCGCCCGGTTGATGTTCTCCAGCATGTAGCGGTAGGCGATTGGCGGGCCGCTGGCTAGCCGAGTTGCAACGCTGCGCCATTCCGACTCGAAGCTGTCGGCCGTTGCCGTCCAGTTCACGATGCCCAGGTCGAGTGCTGTCGCCATGTCGAGGCGTTCAGGCAACAGGTACAGCTCCTTGGCCTTGGCTGGCCCAACGAGTTGGGTGAGAAACCAGGTACCGCCATAGTCACCGGCAAGGCCAACGCGAGCAAACGCAGTAGTCATAACAGCAGTGTCGAGAGCAATGCGCATGTCGCACGCAAGCGCTAGCGACAAGCCCGCACCTGCAGCGGCTCCGCCGATCGCTGCGATCGTGGGTTTGGGCATCGAGAACAACGCACCAGCAGTATTGCGATGGCTCAATCGCTGACCATGCACGCCCTCGTCCCAGCTCGCACCTGCTGAAGATCCTGCACCCCCACCTTCGGCGAAACCCTTGACATCGCCGCCAGCACAAAACGCGCCGCCGGCTCCTGTCAGAACGACACAGCGAACGTCGGCGGCGGTTTCGACATCGGCGAGAGCGATCGACAGGCCTTCAAGCATGTCGTCGGTCATTGCGTTTCGCCGCTCGGGGCGATTCATCGTGATGACAGCAACCCCAGAGTCGTCGACCTCGGCACGTAGCGTTTCGGTCTTCGTGTCAATTGTTCTCGCCATGCGTTTCCCCTTCTGTAGTGCCTCGATCCTGCCACTGGACCCACAACAGAGCGAAAACGACGCTGGCCTACTTCAGCCGACGGGTCTCATTCAGCATCAGCGCACCGGCCGCAAGTGCGGTCGCAGCGATCAGGGCCAGGGTTGTGCTGCTTGCACCCGTATCAGGAAGTTCCGGTTCCGGTTCCGGTTCTGGTTCCGGTTCCGGTTCTGGTTCCGGTTCCGGTTCCGGTTCTGGTTC
>Ga0209828_1000070_pt1 | contig 80582 bp, 69 predicted proteins | sample MaitaG_FD_187429 | JGI IMG/M metagenome (GOLD analysis project Ga0209828, IMG submission 187429) | Marine algal microbial communities from Maine, USA - Maine_Asex2 metaG (SPAdes) (version 2) | ecosystem: Host-associated > Algae > Red algae > Unclassified | place: Maine, USA | collected 2015-01-05
CCGCGGCAGGAAATAGCGCAGCATGATGACATAACTCACCAACCAGATAGCAAACGGCAGCATCATCCACAGGCTAAACGATGACACCAGCAACATCGCGCCGATGAAATACACGCTGACATACACCAGCACATCCAATACCTTGAGCACAGCATCACGTATGGCAAGTGAGGTCTGCATGACTTTGGTGGCAACACGCCCGGCGAATTCATCCTGATAAAATGAATAACTTTGCCCCAGCATCCAACGATGCGCTTTCCAGCGGATAGTCATGACGAAATTACTAATTACTGTCTGATGTAACAACAAGGACTGTATGAATCCTGCCAGCGGTAACAGAAATAAAATGACAAGCCCCATCCACATCAGGCGCGATGACTCTTCAGCCAACAAGGTTTCAGGGTCGCGATTGCCCAGCCAATCAATCAGGTTACCCAGAAAGCCGAACAAACTGACTTCCAGCACCGATATGAGGCCAGAGAACACCGCCATGGTCAAAAGCCAGGGCCACGAATCCCTGGAGTAGTGCCAAAGAAACGGCACCAGAGTGCCAGGAGGGCGCTGGGCCTTTTGATCAGGGAAAGGTTCTATCCGCTGTTCAAAGAAGTCCAGTAGGCGAGTTATGACTGTCATGATGGTTTAAACGTTGGATAACAAGACTGTTATGGTGTTGATTCTTGTCCACACAGCCCAAAAAAGAAAGAATATGCACGCCGTCATCACAGTCGTCAACGCACCTGTAGAGGGACTCGCTAACCAGCCAAGCATACCAGCGGCCAGGATGAACATAATCAATGCAGCGGTTGCACAGCCGGTTCCCAGACGTCGAACCGCACTGACCTGCTCCAACGCCGGTGCGGATAAATTTTGCATACCGGCAAGTTCAATACTCAAACGCACATCGACAAACAGTGCCAGCAGAAATAACAGCGAACACATTAAAAACATCAAAAATACTGCTTGTGACAGGCGACTGTCGATCCCATAACGTAGTATCTGAGCTGCAATGGATATAGAAAACCCTGACAGGAGACCGCTAATGAACGCGACTTGGCCGGTTTGTAACTCGAGAAGTTCGCGCATGGCGCAGTGCTCTACCCTGTTCCTGATTGTTCCACAATTATACGCCTGCAAAGCCTCATGAACGTTTTACCCGGATGGCGTGGCTGGTTGCAAGCCATCATTGAACCAAAAACCACACCAGCACTGGACCAACTGCTTACCAGGCATCGCCAGCAACTACCTGTGCTCTGGCTCATGGGCAAGACAGGCTCTGGCAAGTCCTCCATTATTCAGAGACTGACAGGAGACACTCGCGCCCAGATTGGCAATGGCTTTGAACCCTGCACACAAACAGCCCTGCACTATGATCACCCTGCCACCGCGCCAGTGCTGCGCTTTCTGGACACTCGCGGGCTGGGCGAAGCCGGGTACGATCCAGAGGAGGATCTGAAAATGGCGCGGCATGGAAGTCACGCGCTTCTGGTTCTAACACGTGTTGATGACCCATCTCAGGATACTGTACTAACTGCGCTTAAAGGCCTGAAGGCTAGTGCAGATAAACTTGCCGTGGTGCACGTTCACACAGCGTTACATACCTTGACTCAACCTGATCTGGATCGTGCGATTAACTATAATTCACAACAAGTTGAACAGGCACTGGGGCGCGCCGTCGATATCGTGCAGATAGACTTTACCGAAGTTGATGACGGGTTTGAAGATCCTCATGTTGGTCTCACCGACCTACGGGAAGCCATTATCTCCATGGTCCCTCAATTGGCGCGCATACTGGCACGCAACTCCAGTGATTCACAGGAAGAAACTCTATTTCTTAGTGTCCGTAAGGAAGTACTGGGTTATTCAGGGGCCAGCGCTGCGGCTGACTTTTTTCCCGCGGTGGGCCTGGTCGCGGTACCTACCTTACAAGGAAAAATGTTGCACGCCCTGGCGGGTCGCTATGGACTAACGTGGAATAAGCGTATGGCAAGTGAGTTCGTTGCAGCGATGGGAACCAGCTTTCTTTATCGCTATCTGGTCTCTTTAGGTACACGACAAGCGGCAAAGTTCATTCCCTTCTATGGTCAGAGTGCCGGTGCGGCTGCAGCAGCGAGCATCAGTTTTGCAACGACTTACGCTTTGGGGCGAGCCGCTTCCCTGTACTTTTATCGACGTAATCATGACCAGCCGGTGGACGCAGAAATTTTGCGTCAAGCCTTCACCAACGCTTTCAAGGAGCAGCGCCGCTAATATGCTATACAGACAATTTTCTGAAAGATTGCAGCCGGTGCTACCCGCATGTTGAAGCAATTAATGATCTCTCAACGAGCAGCTATCTGGTATCTGCTTCTGGTGGTCTGCCTGCCATTACTGACTCTGGTAATTCTGGGGCTGGTCATGCTCTGGCAAAACAATCTGCTGATGATGGTGAGCGCTATCTGGTTGTTAGTGACCACAAGCGGTTATGTAATTTATCGTTTTTGGCCAGAGTCCAGGGCTACACACCCAAGCGCCAGTAATTCAAACCCGACGGACGGTGTGCAGGACCAGACAATCAATGCAACGCCACCACCCGATGACCTGGAAAGCGATAGAACTCTGAGTGCGAATCTACCGTTGCGGCTGGAGGCGCGCGATGACTGGACAGCTATTGACAAGCGTGTCTGGTTGCGATCAGTCGAGGCGGTTGAAGATGCACTACTTCAGCAGCCTGAGTGGAAAGCGCTACCAGAGCTTTGCCTGCAGATGCTTACGGTGATCTCTGAATACTACAACATCGAAAACCAGCTTTTAATAGAAGATAATGCAGGAAAATCAACTGGCAAACCCGGCAAGATTTACAGCTTCACCTTGCCAGAAGTTCTTCTGGTACTGTCCATTACGTCCAGTCGTTACCGGCAATTGGTACTTGACTACATACCGTTTTCTGAAAAAATCAAAGTCTCAGCCTTGCTGAACCTGTATGCAAAACAGGATCAGATCATGACCGGTGCAAAATGGGCAAATAACATCAGGCGCACGACTCGCTTTGTCAATCCACTAGCCGCCGTCACGGCTGAACTACGCGATCAGTTCACCAATCGCATATTTACTAATTTGAGCGAAAAGGTGCAAAACGATTTAAAGCGCTTGCTGCTTCAAGAGCTGGTACAGGTAGGTATGGATTTATACAGCGGCAGACTCAAAAGCACCATAGCCGAGCTATCTGATTATAGTAGCAGCAGTTTCTCTCAAGATAGCAACAGTCAATACGTGCCAGTCGAACCAATAAGAGTTGTGTTGGCAGGTCAGGTAAGTTCTGGCAAATCTTCTTTAATCAATGCTCTCATCCATCGGTTACAAGCCGAAACTGATATCTTGCCGACCACCGATATCACGACTGTGCATTCATTGCACTGGCCAGCTGACGACACAAACCATGCAGACAACCCAGTAAAGCCGGAACCAATACATCTGATAGATACCATCGGTCTTGACAACAGCGCTGACAATCTTTTATCGCTTGTCGATATTGCGCAACAGGCAGATCTACTGATTTGGGTGGTGCGCGCCAATCAGCCCGCCAAAGCACCCGACGCAGCCCTGTATCAATCGCTTCAGAAGGCTTTCAACAGTCAGCCGATGCGAAGACCTGCACCCGTTCTACTGGTGTTGACACACATCGATCAACTCAAGCCAAAGGCCATCTGGCAACCACCTTATGATCTGGATAGTAATGATGCAAAAGCCATAAACATTAAAAAGGCGATGGACAGTTGCAAACAACAGATAGGGCTCCCTGACAATCTGCCAGTGGTACCCGTCTGTCTGGCTCAGAATTCAGGCCTCTACAACGTGGACCTGGTAGCAGCGCAAATCATGTTGCTATATTCAGACGCCTCGCAGACACAACTGAACCGTCGCAGAATTGAAAAAGACAGTGCCGGTAGTAGCTGGCGTGATCGTTGGAACCAGGCGAGCAAGCTTGGCACCGTCACTGGCAAGGTATTGGTTAGATCGGTACTCGGGGACTAGTTGACAGGCTCCTAGTTAAGATCAGCAGCCATGCCGGTTAACACATCAAGTGGGATGATTCGCAGGGCTGCTTCATGTGTGGACTGCACATAGACCTTGGGTGCATGACCGGCATCGAAGGCCTGCAACCAGCGACTTGCACACAAACACCATCTATCTCCATGCTTTAACCCCGGAAATCCATAGGCAGGCATCGGGGTGGAAAGATCGTTACCTGCAGCTACAGTGAACTCCAGAAACTCATCGGTCACGGCAACACAGACCGTATGCGAGCCTAGATCTTCAGGTCCGGTATCACAGCACCCATCGCGATAGAACCCTGTGATTGGGTCCATACCACAAGGAATCAGATCTTCACCGAGAATATTCTTAGCCGTCTTCTTCATGTCCACAAGTGTGTATCAAAAACGGCAAGACATCCAGAACTTTTCAAGAAAGTATAGGCGCGGGTGGTAAGGGCGAGCGAGAGTCATTAATATGATTAGCGATGTTGGTGAAAAAAATCGTGCTGATCGCCATCACAAGATCCATCAGATTCTCATCACTCAGTCCCGCCTTGCGAGCCTCGTCCAACATTATCTGCGGAATGCTTCCCGACTGTTTGTAGACGGTTCGAGCAATGTTCAACAATGCATCAATTCTGGCATCACCTGATGGATCACCGGCGCGAACTGCCAACTGTTGCTCTGTTGATAAATTTGCATGCCCTGCCTTGACACTGTGAATCGAAAGACAGTAGTTACATCCCGTCTGCTCACTCACCCAAAGCTTGACAGCTTCCACCTCGGTCAACGTCAATGAGCCTTCGCGAAGGCTCTCCTCCATGTGCAAATAGGCTCGCAAGGCCAGCTCGCTATTGGCAAATTGCAGATAGACTTCCGAGATTTTTCCATTGAGCCGGGCGGGCTCAAGAGCCTCAAGGGTTAAGGGTTGAAGTTCAGATGCTGCACGGATTGTGAGTCGGGACACGGTATGATCAACCTTGCAATACGGAACCCCATTATGCCTGAGACGCTGCGCCCCCTCACAGACAAACTACTCACTAGCCTCATAGGCCTGTGGGTAAAACCTGAAGTACTGCCAGAAAATCCCCGGGTACTGATTGATCCGGAGCTTCCCGTTCTGTATGTGCTCGAGGTCGGCGGTGCGTCAGACCGAGCTGCTCTAGCCATCATTGCACGGCGCTTATCACTTCCCGACCCTGCCGCCAGACTGATCTTCGGAAATGCTCGTGAGAGCCGCTCGGTTGATGTCTTGCAACTACGCAGAGGTGTCTTGTTTAGAAAACACCGTCACGTGGTGTCAAAGCGACTGACACGATTGGTCGCTGCTGGCGAAGAAGCTGCGGCGGGTGAGCTTCAGATAGTTCCGGTCAGCGTCTATTGGGGACGTGCGCCGGAAAAAGAATCCTCTATCGTCAGGCTATTGTTCAGTGAGAACTGGCAGATAGCCGGGCGGACACGCAAACTTATTACCACACTCATTCATGGTCGTCATACCTTGTTGAGTATCAGCGAACCACTGTCCTTCACAACTCTAAAAAGCTCTGGTCAGAATAGCGACATTCTTACTCGCAAGTTGTCCAGAATTCTGAGAGTGCATTTCCGGCAACGGCGCATCGCCAGCCTCGGGCCCGACCAATCGCATCGACGCATGCTGGTAGATCATGTGTTGTCTGATAACGCTGTACGCAAAGCTATTGCTGAGGAGGCCACAAAAGGTAATACGACGCGAGTAAGCGCAAGGGCTCGAAAATATGCCTACGAGATATCGGCAGATGTCTCCTACCCCACAATACGCATTCTGCATAAACTACTCAAACGCTTATGGAATGAGCTGTACGATGGCGTTGAGCTCAGCGGTATCGATCGGCTGAAAGAGGTAGCGGATGGGCGCGAAATCATCTATGTTCCATGCCACCGTAGTCATATTGACTACCTGCTATTGTCATACATATTGTATGTGCAAGGATTTTCGCTACCGCACATTGCCGCTGGTGTAAATCTTAATCTACCCTTTGTCGGTGGCCTGCTACGCCGTGGAGGAGCATTTTTTCTACGCCGTAGTTTTGTTGGCAAACCACTCTATAGCACGGTGTTCAATGCCTATTTAAAAGAGCTCCTGCAAAGGGGCCACGCGCTTGAGTACTTTGTAGAAGGCGGCCGCAGCCGCACAGGTCGCCTGCTACCTCCCAAGGGAGGCATGTTGGCCATGACGATTCATGCGTATCTTACGCAGCCACAAACACCCGTTGTATTCGTGCCGGTGTACTTCGGTTATGAACGACTGCTGGAGGGAGGCGCTTTCACCAGTGAGCTTGCCGGTGGGAAAAAGCAGCGAGAGAGTATATTTGCGTTGATAAAATCCTTGAGAACATTGACTGAAGAATACGGGCGCGTACATGTCAGCTTCGGCGATCCGATTGAACTAGACCCGCTACTCCAACGACACAAACCAGACTGGCGTGCAATTACGACCAATGAAGAACGACCGACATGGATAAAACCTGTGGTTGCTGAGCTGGGCATCACCATCATGCAACGTATTAATGAGGCTGCAAGTGTCACTCCCATCAGCTTGCTTGCCACGACGCTATTGGCAACACCGCGTGGCTGCATCAGCCACGACGAACTTACACAGCAAATCGACATTTACCAACGCCTACTTGAGGGAGCTTATGCGAACACTCTGGTAAGCATTCCGGAGATTGAACCACAGGAACTCATTACTCATGGCGTGCGGCTAGGATTTATTCATACTACTCATGACGAAGTAGGACCGATTGTCGAGCTACTGCCTGGACAGGCAGCGCCACTGACGTACTTCAGAAACAACATACTTCACTTGCTGACACTGCCAGCACTAGTAGCAGCAACCTTTACAGGTCAGCGAGATCGCACTTACAAGGAAATCGAACACTTGGTGTCTCTGACATTTCCAGTGATACAGGGTGAGCTTTTTCTACCAACCGAAATCCGAAGTGAATCACTCGCGCAGACCCTTGATGGTCTTGCTGGCGCGAAACTCATAAAACGTCAAGAAGATACCTGGTCACGAGTATCAGCAGGATCTATTGGGGCAGTAGCCTTGGCGCGCCTTGCGAATGTAGTTACCCCCGCACTTGAACGAGATTACCTGTGTGCCTGCCTGCTGGCACTGGCGCCCGATGCTCAGATAGACGCCTCTGAACTTGCGAAACAGTGTCAATTAACTGCAGAGCGCCTAAATAGAACGCATGGAATGGTCGCCACGGAACTCTACGACAAGCATCTTCATATGGCTTTTATAAATACAATGCACAAACACGGCTACATCGACCGGGACGAGAATCTGATACGGGCCAATCGTTCATTATTTCTTGTAGAGGATGAAACCAGGGCCATGTTATCTGAACAAACACGCCACGCTATTATTGCAGCCAGTCGCGCTGTTTTAAGCTCGCGCTCTGAACCTGTCTTACCGTAAAATACTTCCAGCACCAGGCAGCTAATAACTCGTAAACAGGGACACAATTGAATGCCTTGCCGGGTTACTAAACTGTAGCAAAAACGCGGTACAGTATGTGCTTTTAGTCCACCAATAAACACCGGCTTAGGGCGGATCAGGTGACTCAAACGTTCCACGTTTATCCACCACCCACCCCGCTCTTTACAGTCAAGAATAATTACACAGGTAAACTTATGATCCGGATTCTTACACACAGCACGCTAAGCTCGATCGCAACCGTTTTGGCTTTGAGCTCAAATATCGTTCTTGCCAGCGATGCACGTGCTATCGCTTTAGGAGGCTCAATTATCGCTAACGGAAAAGGCGTACACGGTGCAACGGCGAATCCGGCATCAATGATGGCTATGCAACGCCGTAGCGAGAGAATCCATGTACGTATTGGCATGGCTACCGAGATTCGTGATAGCGGCAGCATCATAAAAACTGTGACAGAACCTGATAACGATGACCTATTCAACGATATCGAAACAGAAATAGATCTACTCAGTGAAACCGAAATCCAATGTAACCCCTTACTACCAGACGAAAGTCAGGTGTGTGTGACGGGCACTCAACCATTGGCAGATCTGTCCGGCAGGGTCCTTGATATAATGGACCAGCTGGATGAAGACAATTTGTCAGCGTTTGGCTCCGCAGACTTTGGTGTCGCGTTTACCAATACGAAAACACCGTTTGCCATCAACCTTCGAGCCAGCGCAACAGGCTATGGAACTTCGGACATCAAAGACACTGACCGTGCCTATATTTCAGAGTTCAGTACCTTACTTGATGGCGGCGACATTACACTTCAGGAAGTAAATGACTCACCTTTCTTTAGTGGTACTCAATTAGGTGAGCCATTAGGCGTGACACAGCCTGAGGAAGTTCTGGAATCCGAAGGATCTGGCAATGCCCTTCTGCGCACTCAAATCGGACTTAGCTTTGCAACGACAATGACCATTGCACAGCTCGAGATTGATCTTGGGGTAACACCAAAATTTTCATCCTTGCAAGCAGGTAGCATTGCGCTGAATGCAGGCGATGAGTTTCGCGACGGCACGCAATCGGCTGCCGATCGATTCAGCGACAGCGAAGTCACAGAGTCATCGTTTACGGCAGATATTGGTGGTTCAATGATGTTACCCAATGCCCCTGTACAAATAGCCGCTGTTATCCGTAACCTGATACCTGAATCAATAAAAGCTGCCGATGGTTTTGAATTTGAAACCACACCACAATTGATCATGGGAGCAATGTATCAACACGGCATGTTCAGTTTTAACGGCGATATGGCCTTAAATGAGGCAAAACAAGATAACTTCGCCACTCAGAAAATAGGCGTGGGTATTGAATATGGCACGCGTTTACTGTCAGCTCGTGCAGGTATAAGTCACGATGCCGCCAGATCCAACGACAGCACTGCACTAAGTCTCGGTGTGGGACTTGGCGCTTTTTCGATCGGTGGCAGGTTGGCTGAAGTTGAGGGGCTTGAAGTTGGAGCACAGATGGCATTCAGCTTCTTGTAGCAAGTGCGTTTATTAAAGTCCGTCAACTTGACAGCGTAATGCTCCACACATTCCAGTTGGTGGACAGCTAGTCCCCATACAAAGCAAGCCCACGCAATGGGCGCCTTGTTATTGTACGTGCCTGACGTTGCGCACTGGGCGACAAGCCACTGTTCTCCAGATTTCTCGACCACGCTCTTGCATGTACAGGCTCGTCACTGAACACGCCAATGATGTTTTCATAGGTGGGCAGATGCCAGCGATACCCCGACCTGAAACCTGAAGCACCGACGACAGGCAAGGCATCATTCAGCTCTCTAGAGTCGATACAGTTAGCCACCAACAGCCCTACCGGAGTCAAGTGCCTGCGCAAAGTGTCCAGCCAACGCGAATCCAGAGGACAGGCTCGTACAGGCTCCCCGGCATCATGTCCAAACAAATCATCAATGATCAAATCAAAGGCTGGACCTTGATAACGGTGAAGCCAGTCAATGGCGTCATCGTGAATCAACGACAGGCTTTCGCCGCCAACACCAAACCAGTCCCGGGCGATTTGCAGATGCTGATCATCAATTTCTATCGCTGTTATCGAATCGTAGCAAGCAATCATCTGTAGTTGCTTGATAACCGCTCCACCACCAACACCCAGCAGCAGAATACGTTGGATGTCGTTCGGCGAACGATACAAGGCAGGCAGACTCAGGCAATCCCAAATACCTCCAGCGAATGGCATTTTCTCATTCCACTGACTGTGGAAAACCCGATTGGTATAAAGGCGTACCGATCCGCCAGAGCTTCTAACGCTGTAGTGGGTATCGAGGGTAGACTGCTCCCAAAGAACGCTCATCCGAAAGCGCATGCCATTTGATCAACGTCTGCAAAATTTACCTGGGGGTCAAGAGAGCAATCAACCACCGAAAGGGCTAACGCTAATATACCTCTGACGCCACTATGGTAAAACAACGCGCACTCCGTGCATATCAGGAAAAAAATGAAGAGTAGTAGCATGGGAGACTCTCCTGTGTAATATCAAATCAGATTATCGGTACAGTAGCATTTTGCCAGTGCAGGTATTTAGATAGGGGCTGGGTCCAAAATGTAAATTAATTTTGGCTACAGCCCACAGGGGTTTACTCGTCTGTTATTACTTTGTGCTTGGCTTGCATAAAATCACGATGTTTAATGTACATGAGATCGCACAGTTTTCTTATCGTGTAATCCTCATATCTGTCGATATCACCATCAGCTACCGCTACTCGCCACATGTGCTCTACCAGGCAAATTTTGTCCTGTTTGCTAAATTTTTCATTAATGACGTTGACATGCTCATGCAACGAAATAGTGGCTTCAGCAGCCTCCATGGTCTCACTGATCATCTGGTTGAGCTCTTGTTTATCGAGTGATGATGCCTTGTCAAGCACGTTAACGATAACCTCTTGCTCAGTGTCGTCAATCTGATGATCGGCGCGGGCTATTTCTATCAGCAACATGGCACTTACACGTTCTATATCTACCGGTGCTACGGCACTCGGAGCTGCGGGATCAAGAGCGGCGCTGATTTTTTGTAACAAGATATTGAAGCTACTCATCGAATTGTATTTTGTCCACGAAGGATTATTGGGCGGTAGTCTTAGCGACGTAACATCAGGGACGTACTCTCAGTAACGTACTCTCAGTAACGTACTCTCAGTAACGTACTCTCAGTAAGGTACTCTCAGCGACGAACTCTCAGTAACGTATTCTCAGTAACGTATTCTCAGTGACGTACTATCAATGATGTCCCTGCTGAAGCTCATGTCGCAACTGTTCAGATTGACCCTCAGACTGTGATAAAGCCGATATTGACTCAAAGCGTCTGGCTTCTGAAGCTACAATGCCGTCCCGGTTTTCACACCAGTTCAATCCTGACGTCATTTCACGCTTGAGTCCTTCATTTGAGGCAATGAATTCATCATTTTCTGATATTGAGCCATAGACTTTTTCAAGAACCCATTTTGCTCGCGGCAACACGAACGGATCAGATAGCCTATTGTGTTGTCCCCAGCCCAATATCAGTTCTGAGCAACGGGGGTTTTCGTTATCCGCAGGCCGGACAGAATAGCCCATTAGAAAATCTACATCGAATTGTTTCTTCATCATTGCTAACTCTAGCAGGTTCGCAAAATCTTCCCGTTCAGTATTGTAACTGTAAAATTTTATAGCACCCTCTGATCCCATGAATGAACCTACGTCAGCAGGCGTGTATTGTTTTTGCTGTTCTGTTGCTATGTAGCCCTGAAACTTAACTTGCGCAAGGTACAACATTTCTGTCGAGCGTAATGGCAGCTCGGCAGCTAATTGTGTCGATGCACGGTAAGATTCGAACGCCTCGATAGCGTCAGCGGGATTAGAGGATGTGTCTACAAGCTGCATGAGATCGGGATGCATGTAATCAACAGCATGCCCCAGCTCGTGATACAGCAGCGAATATACTCGGATTCGCAAGTCCTCCAATGTGCGCTCATCGTAGGAGGTCAGCGTGTGGTAGGGATACGCCCGCTGACCATTAATTCGAGACGATTGCAAATGGACGAAATTCAACTCCTTGCCATAACCTGATCTAAAATCCTCGGCTACTGAGACATTGGCTTTCTCTTCCAGACTCATCCACAAAAAAGCGGGGTCCAGCCGGATGCCGCCTGTCCCTATCCAGTAGTTGGATGGCCTGACAGTGCTGCCTATGCTGATACTGGTCACTGATGCAAAGAGCTGGAGCATGTCATCGGGCGCTTGCTCAAGCAAAGTGTCAAACTGCCGCCCCATCCATTCATGAGTGACTAGAACTCTATCCATTACGCCTGCGCGGGTCACTGCATTCCCACTCTGGCCGATAAAGGGTAGACGTTGAAGTGAGCAGCCATTTTCTGATCGGGTAATCAGGGCACAGTCTTTTAGCACATCTCTGTAAGGCCCCTGGCTACTGTAGGGATAAAGTGATTCAAGCCCTCTCACATCGAATCGGGGCAGAGCGTCAGGATTTTCGCTATCGCCACCACCACCCCCGCAGCCAGCGATAGCCAGAAATAAGAACACAACAACTGCGAATTTCATGGTTGCAATTCTTATTCTCACAAAAAACTCCCTGTTTCTTGCGATAGTCTACCTCTTCTCGCCAATAAATGAGGCGGCTGGCGTACGAAAAGTATGTCGAGCCGCCTTCAATGTTTTTACCGATATTATTGCAGCTGAATTTCTGTACGGCGATTCAGAGCGCGACCCTCAAAGGTATCGTTATTACTAATCGGACGCTTTTCGCCATAACCGACTGTTGTCATACGTTCGCGAGATATTCCTTTGCTTTCAAGGTAATTGGCAACAGACTCCGCTCGTCGTACCGATAGACTCATATTGTAAGCTTCTCGCGCTATCCAGTCTGTGTGTCCTTCAACCATTAAATCCAGATTGCTATCTTTCAACTGTTCAGCGAATCCGTCCAGCTTCTTTTCCGACTCTGCTGTTAATACAGAGTCGTCCACGCCAAAGTAGATATAAGGGGCCTGTAAAGCCTTGAACATTTTTGGTTCACTGGGCGCAGCAGCTTTCGGCGCACTTTCAACTTGCTCTACGACCGCCGGTATGGCGGCAGCGACCACCGGTTCAGCCCTGCCAGCACTACCAAACCGCTTGAGAATGCCGATGTTGACATACCGGGCATCGGTGTCCATGCCCATGAACTCAGTACGCAACGCTATGCCATTGGCAAAGCCGTACTCGAGCCCCAGACCAAACACGGCGTGATTAGGATAATCGCGACGATATTCAACTTGCGTCGAATCGTTCTGCATGTGCCCCACACCGAATCTGCCGTAAACAGAGGCGCCCTCACGAAGGAATAAACCGATTTTCTCATCATCGCCCAACGAGAGGCCGGAGCGCGAATTAAAGAGATAACCCAAAGCACTAAGACCGAAGACAGTGTAGTCAACACTGCCCACATTAGTACCAAGGAACTCTACCTCGGCGCTTCCCAGTGTGGCAGCATAACCTTCGATACTTAGAAATCTGCTTACATCAAACCCGACCGCAAGATGACCACCAGCGTCGGAGTTGTCACTGATTTTCAGGGCATCTGTAGGACTCACCGGCTCCACCTGGGTCAGACCCACTCCGCCGTTAAGATAAAAACGTCTACTGAATTCCTGAGACTGTACCGGTGCAACCGTCAAGAATAGCGACACGAGAATTAACGCAATGCTGACTTTCATAGCATGACGCCACTCGAATATCTTCTGCAAGAGGCTCATTTCACTTCCCTCCCTTGCGTATCGCGGGAAGATGTAAAGGCGACGCTTGCAGACGCCATAAACCTAACAGCAGCAGTGCTAGAACGAACCATTTCGACATATGCCCGATACCTGCGCCGTTGACACCCGTTTCGAGTACCAAATCGGTGCAGTTACACTCGACAAAATCGTTCTCCCCGTTGTTGTTCAGATCGCTAAACCGCACCACATTGACACTAACATTACCCGTTCGAGTCGTGTTTTCGCTGTCTTCCATCGTGTAGCTGAATGTATCGGGATCGCCTTCAGGGCTGAAGTACCCGTAATTAGGTGTATAGACAACTTCGTTATTGACGAACGAGATAGTCGCGTTTGACGATTCACTGACACTCGTTATCGTGAGGCTGTCGGTATCCGTGCCATCCACGTCGTTTTCCAGAACAGGCAATATTTCGTCAATGGAGCCTTGGTTAACATCGAACTCATCAGAATTGGCCGCAGTTGCATCATCGTTTTGAGATCCATCACCATCATTATCGTTAGTCTCGCCGCTAGTTGTTGAAGGCCCGTTGTCGCCAGATTCGTCACCGCCGGCGCCCTCTGTCTCATCACCGCCAGCACCCTCCGTCTCGTCACCGCCAGCACCCTCCGTCTCGTCACCGCCAGCACCCTCCGTCTCGTCACCGCCAGCACCCTCTGTCTCGTCACCGCCAGCGCCTTCTGTCTCGTCACCGCCAGCGCCCTCCGTCTCGTCACCGCCAGCACCCTCTGTCTCGTCACCGCCAGCGCCCTCTGTCTCATCACCGCCAGCACCCTCTGTCTCGTCGCCGCCAGCACCCTCCGTCTCGTCACCGTCGGACCCGATAACACCGACTCCACCGTCGTCCTGCTCGGAACCTGACCCGGTACCGGAACCACTGACAAATGAGAAGTTAACCGGCTCAGGGTTAGTCCCGGCAACAGTTAATGGCTGTGGATTAGTCCCAGGCGCAACCACAAGTCCTTGCGGAATCTGAGCGTCGTCACTGTCAATGGCGACCAGATAGTTGCCATCAGGAAGCCCTGGAAACACGAAGGAGCCATCTGTACCGCTCAACAAGCTATCGCCAACTTGCTGATCGACACCTTCATCGATTATGCCGTTACCATTAACGTCAATGTAGAGGACGACAGTCACGTCACTGACACCTGCCTCGTCACTATCGGGAACGCCATCCAGATCGACATCAAGAAAAAGAGCGCCACTGGCGGAAGCGATATCATCACTTAGAAAGTAACCAGTCAGCCCCCCGTATATATCTGCATCGTCGCCTTCAACGACGTAGTCATCCGCTGTATCATCCGGAAAAGTTTGTGGGTCAATCAAGGTGTGGATGTCAGAGTCAACATCGTCAGCGAAAATTGAAAAACCGTGATAACGCTGTCCCGGTGTAAGGCCCAGATCAGCAGCTGAGACGAAAGCCATGTTTACCGCTTCAAGAGAGCGTTCAGTCTCTGCCGGAAGCCCTTGTGGCGCATTGAATTCATTCTGCAAAAACGAGTAGGTGTGCATCAGATCCGTTTCACCGTAACAGATCTCGTGTGCTGCACATCCAGCTGCAGCAATGGTCACAAGCTGGCCGTACTCTGAAGGTTGGCCTAAAGAATCCAGTGACAATATCGCCGCCACCTTCACTGGATTATTGCCACGTTTTTCCGCAACTACATGGCCACCCTGGTTCAAATTACCCTGACTCAAAGGTGCCAGTGCGCCAAAATGAAAAAGGTAGTCCAGTCGCTCTATATTTTTGGCATCGGGCTTCTTATTTGAAAAAGCATCTACAACGCCGCGGTTGATGATGCGACTTTTAAGCAGTGCCTCCAGATTGCAATTTCCGCTCCCCGAAGCATCTTGTGGGAAGTCTGCCGCGTAGTCGCGGCTGCGCTCTGTCAGCATTAGCGCTTCAACAAAAATGCCACAAGGCTCGCCACTGGTGACATCAATGATATCGTCGCGTCGGACAATGACCTCGTCAGCGGACATGAAGTATCCGAAACTACGACCTTCGACGATAAACCCCTCTATTAGCTGATTTTTTCCGCGGCCCCAGTTGTAATCGAAGCCATCCAGCGTATAGCTGAAAGGTGTAGCTGGCTGCACAGAAATCTCAATGCTACTGACTTGTCCAGCAGCAAGAGTACTGGTCGATACAAGCATAGCGGTCAAACAGCTGGCTAGCCTACTCATTGGCGATGCAGGTTTCATGAATATTTGTTCTCTTTACTTTACCGGGTAAGCCTTTTATCTTCACTTTCAGATGAGCGGCTTACATGACGGAGATGTGCCCTTGGCTAATGGCAGAAGTAGTGAAGCGCTGCACCAAGCCAATAAATTGACTTCCTTGACTTGTAGAATAAACGAAGTTTAGCTGACAATGTGGTTATTACTGAACTGGACACATGTATTGTTACGTGTGGAATTTTATCAAACGGACTTGCAAATGCCCTTCAACAAACTCACACGGTGTTGTCGGGATACAGAATCAATGCCAATGTGATCTACTTATCAAAAAATTAATAAATCTTATGAGTTAATGACGTACACAAATCCTTCCAGGCATTAAAACGGCAGTTAATTTCACTAAAAGTCAAAGATGTTTAATTGTGCATATTGAATCAGAAGGATCGTTTTTGCATCGATAATTTTACCCTCTTTAATCCACGCAACCGCCTGATTAATCTCCACCTCCAGTACTTCAATGTCTTCGCCCTCCTCTTTCAGACCGCCACCAAGTCCCGAGCGCTCACAAGATTCGTACGATGCGCTAAAAAAATGGAGTTGCTCGGTAACTGAACCGGGTGTTGCGTAAGCGCGGAAAAGAAATTCTGGCTGATTAATGACGTATCCAGTCTCCTCTTCGGTCTCCTTGCGCACAGTCTCATGTGGGCTTTCCGATTCGATGATGCCTGCAGGCACTTCCAGCATGAATCCATCGTCTCCTGTGTCCCATGCGGCAAACCTGAACTGCCTGGTCAGCACCAGTGTTCTCTGGGCCACGTTGTAAAGCAGAATGGCAGCACCATGGCCGCGATGATATATTTCCCGTTGCTGCGTTTGCCAGCTACCATCACTACGCAAGTAGTCGAACGTCACCTGTTCAAGACGTGCCCACGCGTTGGAAAGCTGTGATCTTCCGCTAACGCGTATGCGATCTGATCTTTCACGAGTTGGCGAAATTTTTGGCTTTAGATCATCCACGTTGGTATTTTTCCCGCAGGCTTTGACAAAAATTCTGTCGGTATCGTTAAGACAGTCAGTGCCCAAGTTTAGCGCCAACTGCGTATGAAGCCTTGTTCATGACATATAACAACACCATGCAAACCGCAGTCCGGCAAACAATACAAAAAATCGACCTCCAATCGCCAGAATTCAAGGAATCTCCACAAATCACCTGGAAAACTCTGGCCGATCAAGGCCCGATTGTGACCACACAACAGCCATTGCTGGGTCGTATTGCACTAACAACAAGATACGAGGAGTCGCAACAGCTGCTTCGTCGTCCCGACGTTTTCACTCTCGATGCCAGACGGTGCGGGCACAAGGGAGCGGCCGGTATGCGATGGTGGGTACCGAAATTGTTTAGACCGCTGGCTAACAATCTACTGACACTTGATGGAGATGAGCACAGGGCACTGCGCAAACGTGTTGACTATGCGTTTAGAAAAACAGAACTTGACCACCTGCAAGAACACATTAGTAACTTTGCACAACAGGCTCTGGAAAATCTGCATTCAACCCTTAAAAAAGAAGCCAGCGCAGATTTTGTCAAACATGTCGCTCGCCCCATGCCTCAATGGGTGATCTCTCACCTTTTGGGTCTCGATCCATCCTTCGCTCAAGCTGGCAATCCACTCAATCGCGCGCTCGCAAATCTGGGCGCAGTAAATAGCGCTTTCGATTTGTTCAAGGTCCTGCCGGCCATCAGAGTCATATCCAAAACGCTATCAGATGAGATCTGCGGTCGTCGCAAAGAGCCCAGAGATGATCTTCTAAGCCGCTTGATCAGCGAGCATGGCGACGGGCGTCCATTGAACAACGATGAGCTGCTGGCAATGGCATTTCTTCTCTACGTTGCAGGACATGAAACTACCACGCATCTACTGTCCACCTCGCTCTGGTCGATTATAAACAAGCCAGAGATTGCCGAACAGATTGATTCGCCTCTGGATGACAGGGCTATCCACGAATTTATCCGCCATAACAGTCCCGTGCAGATGAGCAAACCTCGTTTTGTTGTTCACGACATGGAATTTGGCGGCGCATGTCTCCGGCGAGGCGATACTATTGCTGTACTCATTGGCGCAGCCAACCATGACGAGCGCGCGTTCAGTAATCCGCACCAATTTAACCTATCGCAGGCATCGCCTAAACATCTGGGATTCGGCGCTGGAGCCCATGCCTGCTTCGGCATGCACCTCGCACTACGAGAAACGGCTACTGCACTTAACCAAATTTTACAAGAGATGCCGCTCGAACCAGGCAAGAATACTTGCAACCATGCCTGGAATAGAAGGCTTGGGCTTCGATCACTAAAATATCTTGCGGTGTCGCATGCAACCTAGCCACTGGCATTTTGCACCCCACCAAAATACGTTGGTGAATTCAGGCCGTTTGAACTAGCTTGCCGGTAGAACGTCGACGCGCGCCAGTCGTGCTCATTCGCCCACCAGTTATCAAAGTCGCTAAAGGTGGATAGATGCGCACTGCGGCGTTGACGATAACCATGGCGATTGCCATTGAAATCAGGGGTGCAGTCACAAACCAGAGTAGGTAGACGTGAGCATCACGGTCACCCACCAAGGGTAACCAAAATCCGTTGAACAACAGGCTAAGCACCAGGAAATGACTGCAAAACGCGGCAAACAGGTAAGGCGCTGTGAAATCAACCAGCCGAGTCAATCGCGTGCCTCTCAAAAGTGGCAAAACTGTCCAAATCGCCAAAGAACCAGACAATCTGCAAAGTGGATACAAGAATGTCTCTTGCAAAGATACTCCCCGATCGGCAAGGAAGACTTCAAACCCGCTCAGAAGACCAGCACTAGTCCAGATGATAAGCACGGCGAAAACCCCTGTCAGAGCAAGAAACCAGGCCCAGTATTTGTCTAGCGAACCAAGATTCACTTTGTGCAATGCCAACAGCATGCCGGTAGCAAAACCCAGAATGACCAAGGGACGCAAGACAATATAAAACTGACCGGAATGTGCGAAGAGATAAATACCAATTAGCACGCCGATCGTTATTCCAGGGGCTTTTTTCAAAGCCATTGAAAGTAACGGGCTGAGAAGAACGCAGACAAATAAATCGCGCAAAAAGCCCAAATGCAAGGTGGCGCCATAGGGTGCGTCATATATAAAAAGGACCAGGTTCAGCTTCTCATGCCAGCTTGTTGCCGCGCTGACAAAGCTGCTGCCATCCTTATCCAGCAACAGATACACAATGCACGTTAGCGATGCCCAGAAGAACATCGGTAGCACTATGGACACAAAGCGACGCCCGTACAGTCCTGCAACCGACTCCCGCCGACGACCCAGTGAGTACACGATCAGATAACCCGACACAACACTGAGCAACGCGGCGCTAGCGCGACCAGGGCCTTCGATTAACAGGGCTTCCAGCCAATGATCCAGACGTGTGTTGGCCAATAGTCCGGAGGCAGCCTCTGACGTCTGGCCGTGAGGAACATGGACATACATCATCAGCAGAACACAGGCCACTCGCGCAGTATTGATTCTGTCGCGAATGACCGATGCTATTGTCTCTGAAGACTGGCCAACATCAGCGCGGTAGTTCGAGAATTTTTGCAGCAGGTGCATCATGCGGATAGTGTATGCCTGCGGACGATTCAATATATGACTAACCTGGTAATGTTGCCTATCATGTAATGACAACCTAGAAAACGCAGAGATACGTAAAGTCATGATGTCTATCAGTCGGCAAGATAATAGGTATTGCTCATGGCGCTCGCTCCACTAACCCATCACGACATCATTCGGCGCATAGCGCCACTGACCCAGAGTGGGCTGAAGGTTAATCTGGCAGCGTGCGACCGTGCCGCGCGATACATAGAGTTCGAAGCAGACCGAAATGAAGCATTAAAATTCAACATTATTTATTCGCTGGAGATTGATAGTGACGATCGTCAGATACTGTGCCGTGTACTTGTGCACGACAACGCTCTGGTCAGCACGCTTCACGCCAACAGCACAGATCTTACATCCACACTTGAGCAACTCGAGCAGATTCCCCTCTCCCGTCAAATTGTACTTTGCAATTACTACGCTTGTGCTCACAGCTACAGGTTGGACTCGAGTATCGATAGAGGAAACGAGCGGCCTACGCTGCGGTTACGCTTCTCCTGTGCTCAGGTTGGACACCTCCAGGTACGCGTAGATACCAGCACGGGCGGCAATATGCCTGCTGACGTACGCATACTGCCCATGGGAAAAACCAGCAGCTACTTGCGCGATACCCTTGCCGATGGACGTGATCTTCCGCTAGAGCACAGGGCTGCCCGTAAATATCGACTTAACGCGCTCGAAAAGCCAAACAGAACTTCACTATCATCGCTGCCCGACGACATTCTGGCCGTCCTCGGACCGCAGTGGCGCCCGTTGCGATATCAAGGTGACCACTGGAAAGGCGTTTTACGCCAGTTAGGCACGCGAGATAGTCGAACAGGCAGAGCTGAAAAATTCATCGAAAGCGCGTTGGAACATTTACACATGACATTTACCCGCTCGCCAGAGCTCTACCAGCGTGATCACGCAAAGGCTCGCTGGCAGGTATACATCCGCAGACTGCAACCGATCATGGTGTTCACAGGTATTCTTGCACTCATGCCTATAAGCTGGTTTTTTGTCTCGAGCGGTGTTATGACCATTCATCCACTGGCGCTGGGTCTGACACCATTGCTAATGGTTGGTGTAGTTGTTCTGACGGCCAGAGAGATACCTGTGATGGAGATCCCTCCCAGGCCATCTGCCCTGACTGAAAGCGCCTGGGCACCGAGTACCCTGATTACTCATCACGCTGACCCGGTGCCGGTCTTTGCACCTAACACTGAAAAACCCACTGAAAAACCCACTGAAAAACCCCCAAAAAAATCACAATAATCCATAAACCCATGTATTCAGATCATCTTTTGTTCGAGTGCTCAAAAGTGTTAGCACAGCATCCGTATCGTATGAGACTAACCAGTACTTCGCGGCCAGCAATCTGATGAACACATCAGCGCTGAACATTCCACCTATAGCTGTCAATACATTGAAGGATGCACTGCTGGCGCAATTCTCAGATCCGGTTTTACGATCCCGAGCCACCATGCTCTGGGGTACCAGAGGCGTTGGAAAATCCTCAGTGGTCAAACAGCTTGCCGATGCCGCTTCAGTACCTCTGATTGATTTACGACTGACCACCATAGAACCTGTCGATTTGAGAGGCGCTCTGTTCGCCGACGACAATCTGAAACAAACCGTGTGGTTTCCCCCGGAGTTTTTGCCCAAACCTGATCAGGAAAGTGGCATTCTGTTTCTCGATGAACTTACTGCGGCTGATCAACGCCTGCAAACCTCTGCCTACTCTCTTATTCTTGACAGGCGGGTTGGTGACTATCGTTTACCCGATGGCTGGATGATTGTGGCGGCTGGCAATGCAGCTTTTCATGGTGCAGTGAGTTACGACATGGGCACAGCGCTCGCTGACAGATTGTTTCATTTTAATGTGCAGAGTGTTATCGAGGCATTTCTGGCGTACGCCTTGAGCAACGGATTTGCACCTGAAGTCATGGCGTTTTTACAAGTCAGACCTGACAAGCTGGATGACACCTCACAGCAACTGGCTCAGGATCATCTGACAGGCGCAAGTCCGCGCGGCTGGGAAGATGTATCGCGCGTTTTGCAATCAGCTCTTAGTGAACAACAGAAAAAACTGTTCGTTCAGGCGCGTATCGGTGCGGCAAACGCGGCTGAATTTCTTGCCGCTATAAGCGAAATTCAGGCGGGAAGTAATGTTATAGCTTTGCTGGATGCATCATCGGGAGAGGCAACATCTGCATTGTTGCCAAAATCGCTGGATGCGCTGTACGGTCTGGTCTACGCCCTGGCTTCAGCCGCGACGGAACGCTCCCGTATAAACCGCATCATTGAAATCGTTGAACAGTTTACCGATATGCCCGGCAATCTTCCCACACAGGAATCCCAGACTCTGTCGATGGAGCTTATTCTGGGAAAAGCGCTGGAGGCAGGCGTGGAGGATGAGGTAGTCAACAGCGCGGCGTGGCTGCGCTATAGCGAAAAACTAACCACTGATGCTGATACCCGGTAGACAGGAGGTGGCCACGGATAAATTCAGCTATCAACTGGGTGCTGGCGGACACCGTGGCACACGGGCTATTCAGCGACTTGTAGAGTATGCGCCAGCCAGCGGTGGACTTGCTCTATGGATGCAACATCGCGATGTGCAGCAAGTGCCTGCAAATGTACTATTTGCAGATACTGACAATCGTCGAAACCCTGGACGCTGGATTGTGGGCAACGATGGAAGTACTCTATTTTACGGGCCAGAATTCACCAAACGCTCTCTTGATGAACAAACAGGACTTGTGGCACATCAAGTATTACATGTAGCACTCAGGCACGTTGAGCGCGAGCAAAAGCTTCGCCAACGTCTGGGCGATATTGACGCCGAACTGTTTGCCGTGTGTGCTGACGCTATCGTCAACGCCTCGTTATCCCATCTGAGCTGGCTAAGCCTTCCAAAGGGCAGCGTTGTACTGGATGCTCTTCTGCTGCACGTGCTCGGTATAGAACAACCACTGGATGTCAGTTTGCATCATTGGGACACCGAAAAACTCTACCGGGCAATCGATGACAGACACGGCCCTGCTGGCGGCACAAGCCAACAACAGGGTGGCGATAGCGAATCAGGCGATGACAACGATTCAGCAAAAAACGGCAAAGGACGCTCCTTACAAACAAATAGCCCTGAAGACACACAACTGAGCGCAGATTCTGCACAAGTCTCCACGTCCCGATCAACAAGCAGACAACACAACACCCAGCAACACGATGGCCCCAAAGCACATGCTGCGCGCCAGCTTGCCGCCACTATTATTCGCGACCTCATCCCTGCCGCATCGACCTCACCCGAAACGCGCACAGAGCAAAACATGCAATGGTCTGAACGCCTACTCCGTGCGCATGCTGTTGATGGCGAGCAGTCATTCATGCGCCAGCTTCTGGCAGACAACAGAGCAGCTAGCGTAGCGTGGGAGCACATTCTTCGTACCCGACTACAACGCGCACTTAGCCTTCAACCCGAACTCAACTGGTCGCGACCCACACGTAGCTGGATTGCCAATCAGGGGCGTACCTCATCAGGCAAACGTCTGCCATGGCAGCCCGGTACAAGCTATAGCCGCACCTCACCACGGTTGTGCATTATGGTGGATGTATCCGGTTCGGTGAACGAAAAACTGATGCAGCGTTTTTCCAATGAGATAGACCGGATCATTCGCACTTATCGCACGGAGGTGTTACTCATCATCGGTGATGATCAGGTGCGAGAGAGGCACATGTTAAAAAACGGCGTAGCCGAACTGCGTTCCATCGAGTTTAGTGGCGGTGGAGGCACTGACTTTGTGCCGCTGATCAACTGCGCAACCCGGTTCAGACCGGACATTGGCTTATTCTTGACCGATCTTGAAGGACCCGCAGGCCATGCACCGAGTTGGCCTATCGTCTGGGCAGTGCCCATTGATGCAGCGGTTCAGCCGGTACCTTACGGTCAACGAATTATTCTTGATTAAGGGCCTGCAGGCGTTTGACTTGCCACTCCGGGACAAGCTCAACCAGTAACATGGCGCTGAAGATCAAGACGCAGCCCCCTATGCCAAGCACGCCAATTCGCTCGCCAAGAAAAAGAAACGCAAACAGGGCTGCAAAAGGCGCTTCAGATGAAAGAAAAATGGCTGCCTGAGGCGCTGTGGTATAGCGTTGCCCTATAACCTGTAAAGTAAAGGCAATACCACTGGCAAAAACACCGGCATATAGAATCTCCGGAGCTGCATCGATGATCGCTGACCAGACTATCGGCTCAAGAATTACAGCCACCAGCAAAGCAAGCACGGCAGTTACCAGAAATTGTGTGAGGGACAATGCCAGAGGTCGACCGGACTGGCCAACAAACCGTGCAATCATCACCACTTGCAACGCCCAGAAAAATGCACTGAATATCGTCAGCACATCACCGATCACCAACGCACCCGGATCGCCACCTGAGAGTAGGAAAATACCGCTTAGCGCCAGCACCGCTGCTGGCCAGATAACTGGATGAGGCCTGTCTTTGAACAAAGCCACACAGATAATAGGCGTAAATACTACATACAGCCCTGTCAGAAATCCGGAATTTGTAACACTTGTGGATAACAACCCCACCTGTTGGCAGGCCATTCCCGCAAATAACGTAAGACCGATGAGACAGAATTTTGCGATGTCATCTCTGGTTAACAGGTGCGCATGCGCGGCATGAGCGGCATGAGCGGCATGAGCTACATCAGTATCGGCAGGTAATGCCCGATCAGCGGCCTGGCGCTGATGACGTGACGACTCCAGCATAGCAAACGGCAGAACAACAGCGCATGCCACCAGAAACCGTAGCCCGATAAAGAGAAACGGGCCGACACTATCCATCGCCTTGGCCTGCGCAATAAAGCCCATGCCCCAGGTTGCACCAGCGAGTAATAGTACGGCATTGGCCTGTAGTCGATTCATGCAGCGCTTACGTAAGTTATAGGCAGAATTCAAGCGTTTGCTAGCGTACCATTTGTTATGGACAAACCGGATATTTACCGAAGGACATCCCATAGATGCCACTTAGTCGACTGACCCCCCGCAGCTCTCGTACCGGTGTGGCTCGCCGAAAGAGCCGCGCTCAGAGTGACACGCAAAGGCATCTGCATCTCTGGGCCGCAATCAGAAATACCCGCGAACAGCTTGATCAATGGGATCGACAAGCGAAGCAGGTTGATACATTGTTCAATCAGCACATCGTCCCGCGCGAGATAGAGCTTACGCAGGCCGTATGTGCAGTGACATCACAGCTTATTACACAGTTCTCATCAGAGGCGCTGGGTATTGCAGACCAGTCCCTGTTGGGACTCTGGATTACCGATAATCTGAGTTCATTGCAAAATCATCCTTTCGCAGATGATCAACTAACCATCTCCCTTGGCGATCGGTGGCGACAGCTGCTAAATAAAGACGGTCCAGTTGAAAACCAGCTTGCGCGGCTAGCCAGACTACGCAGCTACGAGAAGTCCGAAGAGCAAACCGACTACGCGCATGCCGAGGATGATCAAACCAGAGCTGATAACAAGAAAAAGCGCGATGAGCCTGAACTTGCAGACACCATCAAAAAGCTGGAAGACAAGCTCTCCGTAGAGCATCTGTTCAGACAGCTTGCCAAGGTTTTGCATCCGGATAGAGAACAGGATGAAGTGGCCAAGGCTGCAAAGAATGCACTTATGAGTCAGTGCCTGAAAGCCAGACAGGAAAAAGACATTCATGCACTGCTGACTTTATATTGTGAACACGTGGACGAATTGCCAGATGATCTGAACAATAATAGTCACACCGAACTCGTCAATGCTTTGGAAACACAATTAAAGCAACTGCAAATCGAGCTTCGTGACAAACGCTTCGGCGACCCGCTTCACACAATGATCATAGAGCGTTATTCATCATCCAGCTCAGCCGATAGCGAACAACGAGTCAAAAACCACGCGCAGTCATTGGACAACGAGATCGTGGCAGCCAACACACTGGCAAGCCAGCTTGAGAATCATGATGGGCTACTGGATGCCCTTGAAGAGCGACGCGCTGTTGAACAGGACCGCCTGGCGATAAATGAGCTTACTGGAATGTAGAGGTGTTTTATCGATATCCACTCATGATTTAATATTCAACGCTAACAGGGAATTGATGGCTATTCTTGCAATATCGTCAACGCCCAGTGCCACGGCGCTAAGAAATTGAGTGACGTCACTGGACAGTGCGGGCGAACGAATATCGAACGGTACTGACTGCATGAGCTTTCTGCCATTGCCAGAGAGCAACTGGATCTGACCTGACAGATGAGCGCCGCCACCGGGCAAACCCAACAGTCGATCAAACAAAATATCGATACGTGCCTGAGGCGCGTAATCACGGGGATAGGGCTCAACCAGCACCGTAGCCGACGCACGATCTCTTAAGCGTGCACTAAGCAATCGTGTTATCGCCGCCTCTGGCTCCTCTGCCCAACGTTGTACTTCGTGCTGAACAATACGGCCATTAGCTTGTATGCTAGCGATTCTTTCATCGCTGGCATAGCCCGGTAGCGTGATCTGGCTAATGCCCAAGGCTTCGAGCGATGTCGTGAGTGCAGCATCTGTAGATACACCCCCAATGCGAGTATCCAGTAAAAACAGTTGCGGCGGTGGACCGCCGCTGCAGGCTGCCAAACCGACAACACTTGCAAGCATAACGGTAGTTAGTGCTTCTTTTATGCGCGTGCTATTTGGTCGAGTACTCAGAGTATTCACTAACCATCTCATAATCTAGCGTCCTGTAAGAACAGCATTGGGATTCTCTTCGAGAAGTTCTGCAAATGCGGCAATGGATTTGGCGGCAATACGCAGTTCGCGCGCCGCTGCTGACAGCTCGATATAGATTTCAGAATCTGGCGACAAGCCCTCCAATACCTCATTCGCGTTTTGAGACGCCGAGGTTAATGCTGTCACCATATCTGGCAGATCAGCACTGGCTCTGGATAACGAGTCCATAGAACTTGCTAACTGCGCTGGTAATGAGGCGACATCCGGACTTGCAACAAGCGTGCGAGCATCATTCAGCAACTGCGTAGCGGAATTCATCAAAGTATCAAACGGTAACTCAGACAGATTGCGCACCAACGTTTCTACATCTTCTGTTACTGCTTCAACATTGGAGGCAATGACGGGCAGCGATGGATAGGGTTTAGCATCAAAATTTATTTGCTCAGCGCTCAGATTCGGCTTTGATACCAGTTTGACAATAAGTGCTCCTGTGAGAAGGTTGCCTGAAGCTAGCTGAACACGCATACCATTGGCGACAAGTGAGGCGGCTTTTTCATACCATTCATCTTGTGTGATGTTGGGGAATCCGAGTCTGGCAGGTTGAAATTGCATGGTAACCAGCGCACTGCCAGCATCGCCTGTGCCTGTTGGCAGGGTGACTGATACAGCATCCACACGCCCCACTTTAAGGCCATTGTATTCAATAGTGGCATCAGGTCGCAGACCTTTTACAGAGCCTTCAAATTCCGCGATAAAACGATAACGTTGATCTTCCAGACCATCAAAAATACTGTCTCGTGCCTCACTACGAGAGTCAAAGAGCCTGAAGTTTTTGCCGTTCGATGCAACCGGTGTCGTGTTGGTTATTTCTGGCGGATTTTCAAACGCTATACCACCTGTAAACAATGCCGACATCGATTCAATTCTCACCGACGCACCCTCAGCACCTACTTTGCCCTCGACACCTGAGACTCCAAAAAATCGTGTATCCGGGTAAACACTGTTGTGATGCGGAGCTTCGATGAAAATATCAAACAAGACTTGAGTTGCGTCGTTGGACAACCGACGTCGCTCCACCCTGCCCACCTCGATCTGACGCAAAAACACCGGCGAGCCAACATAGATATATCCGGCCTCTTCCGCGGCTAGCGTCAGACGCAATCCCGGCGTGCCACGTTCTGTGAGTGGTGGCTCTTTCAGACCCACGAATTCTGTAGATCGTTCACCCGATAGATCGTCCCAGTCCACCTCAATATACGAACCCGATAGCAGCGTTCCCAGACCTGATATTTCAGTTGTATTGATGCGCGCATTGACAATCCAGAATCGCGTGTTGTCATCAAGATAGGGTGACACTAGCGGGTCCAGCCGCACACTGACCACAACAGAATTCAGATTGTCTGCCAAACGCACTGATTCCACCCGTCCGACATCAACATCATTTCTACGCACGCGTGTTTCACCGGCGGTGACACCTCCAGCATTGTCGAAAGTTATTTCAACCAGTATTCCGCGTTGCGAGTAAGATTGCCAAATCACCCACAGTGCGAACAAGACTGCGGCCAAAGGCAGGATCCATGCAAACGACACCCGAAAAGCGCTGCCTCGCCTGTTTGAAAGCCTGGATGTAGCAGGTGATTTAGAGACCATACGCTACCTGTCTTGTCGTCAGTATCATGTCGTTGCCGATTCGCCTCTGTCGGTAGCGTTGCATGCGTTTTGGGTTTCCCATAACATACGTGGATCGAGTGAACTGGCTGCCAGCATGGTAAACAGCACCGATACAGCAAATGCGTTGACACCGATGCCCGGGGTGATTGTCATGATAGCGCCAAGCTGGATAAGTGCAGCCAACACCGCCACCACGAACACATCAATCATAGACCACCTGCCAATAAACTCCGTCACAGCGTGCAAACGATGGCGCGTATGCTCAGACATATCCCATTCAAACTGCAAGCTAATTGCCAACAGAACGATGATCAAAAACTTGCCTACCGGAACGCAGATGCTGGCAACGAAAACCACGACCGCCACAAAATAGTCTTCGGTACCAATTAATGAAAATACACCACTCAGGATAGTATCTTCTCTTAATCCTTCATAGGAATCGGTGATCATTATTGGCAAGATGTTGGCAGGGATGTAGGCAATCATGCCCACCAGTAAAAATGCCCACGTGCGCTGCACACTCATGGGCCGGCGCAGCAGCACAGTGGCCCCACACCAGCGACAAGGGCTGTCGTTGTCGATCTTTTGCAGGCGACCACAGCTTGAGCAACTCTTCAGCCCAATCTCTCTTGCGGTTACTGATCCTGTCTGAGCCGAGCCCATATCGTATCCTTGCACAAGGTGGAATTTATAAGCCAGGAGACACCAACCAGCGCCAGCAACGCCCAGAAAGCGATTCCGACAGACAACTTGGCAAGCGTGCTGATCTTAACCAGAGAAACAACAACACCCACCATAAAAATATCGGCCATCGCCCAAGGCTCCAGCTTTACGGCCCAACGAAAGGCCAGGCGCATCGACTGTCTGACTTTGCGTCTCAAGCGCAGCCGTAATAGTACATAAGCCATAAGCACGAGTCGGCCAAGCGGCAATAGCACTATTAAAGCAAGCGTTGCCAATCCAAGCCAACGCATCTGGGAGTTCCACAGTGACTGGACGGCATCGAGCACGGAAATGCTGCTTTCAATTCCCGCACGAGAAAGAGACAGGAAAGGTGTAAACAGACTTAGCAATAGCAGCACTAATCCCGCTAACGTAGCCGCCAGGGACCGGTCTACAGTGTGAGACTTGCACGTCTGAATAACATCATTGCAGCGTTCACATTGAGCGTATTCCCCCAGCGCTAATGCCCTTCGATGGTGGAGCAGATCGCAGCCCGGGCAAGCAACCATATTATCGAAAGACACCTCTTGGTTGGACGACGTAAATGTCATCAGTCGACAGGAAGCTCCAGCAGATCAGCGATTGTTGTAAGGTTTTAATGGGTGCGCAGTCCGTATTATTACTTAATAGCGTGGATCGCTCGCGCAGACAGTTTTTAATTGGCGGTATCTGGAAAGACCATCAACGAACTGCAGAGTTCAATACCCACTTCTGTGCATACCTCATATCTGGATAGGAAAACTCACCCGCAACGCATGATAGTGGCGATGTGGGTGAGAACCTGGTTTAGCCCAAGCGAGGTTTTGCAGATACGACTAGCTGTAAAGCGTGGGAACACCCAATTTCTGATGTATCGAGTTAGCGTCTGCCTCACTCATGTTGACGCCCTTGCGAAGCATGTCCAGATACTGTGCTTCCTCACGCGAATCAAGATCGATACCTAGTAGGGACATCATGTATACCTGTGGACCGGCACCTTGTGGAATGCTTTTGATAAAGCCTTCAGCATCCAGTGGCGATTGCATCTCGCTGATGACAAATTGACGCTCCTCGTCGCTCACCTCGTCACCCAGATTGGCAACGATTTTCTGTTGTTCTGTCTGATCTATATCACCATCAGATTTCGCAGCGTTAACCATCGCACGGATTAACAACCGGGCGGTATCTTCCTGGGCTGGCTCAGGCTCAGGGATACTATCGCCTTGCAATGCACCGTTGAGCAAGTGACCCAGGCTGCCACTTTGCGGAGCTTGCTCACCTGCATTACCTGCTACAGAACCGCCACCAGAGATACCTTCGAGTAATCCGCCAAGGCCACCGGCCATACCGCCAGCCGCTGAACCACCCGCTGAACCACCACCGCCGAGCAAAGAGCCAAGATTACCTAAACCGCCGGCTGCCCCACCGCTTGCGCCGCCGCTAGCACCTCCGCCCAGAACACCTCCGAGTAAACCACCCAGTCCACCCGCTCCAGCGCCACCACCGCCAAGAGCTCCACCTAATGCCCCACCTAAACCACCACCGCCGCCACCACCTTTATTCATCAGCGATCCGACCCCTTTGGCCATGGCCACACCTACCGCGATTTTTCCCAGTGTTCCAACAAGACTCATAGTGCTCTCCTAAAGTTATTAACATACGCCGCTTCAGCGACGCGATACGGTACATTGTAACCGATCAGACCTTACACACAGATTTTCACCATGTATGCCTGGCGCCACGATTAGTATTGACAAACAGCTTGCACGACGTGTGTGGCTGCAATTGCAGGGCCTTTTGTCGGCCCCGCACAGCACCCGATCCGAACACGGCGTCCTGGATACCGTGCGTCAGCTTGGAATGGTTCAGCTGGACACCATTAGCACTGTTGCACGTGCTCATCACCACATCCTCTGGAGCCGACACAATACCTATTGTGAGGATGATTACAACGCATTACTAGGCAACGAGGCATCCGTATTCGAGCATTTCAGCCACGATGCAGTGATTCTGCCGTTAGATATATACCCATATTGGCAAAGACAACATCAACGGCGCAGCGATTCATACAAACGTGGTGCCCTCGGCAGGCAATTAGCTGGTGTTAAAGTGCAGAAAGAGATTCTGGCGCTTATTACTGAAAATGGGCCTATGTGTTCCAGAGATTTTGCTGTTACTCACAAACAAAAAGCGGACAAGTCGAAGCATGCCTGGATGCGCCCACCTCACAAACTAGCGCTGGACTATCTGTGGCTCAAGGGCGATCTTTGCGTGTCACATCGCCGAGGTTTCACAAAGTACTACGATCTCAGTGAGCGTCTAATTTCGAAGGCGCTTGGTTATGACAAATACACACATCAGCAACAGATCGATTTTCTGTGCAGCTCAGCCTTGCAACGACTTGGCTTTGCAACAGCAACTGAAATACAACGCTTTTACGAGGCCTGTGATTTGTCTGAGGTTAAGCTCTGGTTGCAGCAAAACACCCACAAACACTGCACGGTATCTGTCCAGGGCCACGACGATAGACTGTTGCTACGCTATGCGCCGAAAAACATCGAAGCCACTCTGGAATCATTACCCAAGCCTTGCCGGCGAATGAGAATTATCAGCCCATTCGATCCCGTGGTGCGTGATCGTACCCGCCTCAAGCAACTTTTCGGCATGTACTACCGGATCGAAATTTACACGCCAGCGGCGCAACGAAAATATGGCTATTACGTTTATCCGGTGCTGGAGGCAGATCGAATCGTTGCGCGAATTGATGTTAGTGCCAATAAAAATACCGACACCCTTGAGGTGAGGAAATGGTGGCTTGAGCCGGGCGAAAAATACACAAATAGCAGAGCTCAACGCCTGCGAAGCGAACTCAAGCGTCTGGCAAAGCTTGCCAGGGTCAGGCACATCAGTAATTTACCGGATCCGTCAAAACATCCTTAGGCAGGCGTCTTGTATTGCTTCATTAAAGAAGTAGCCCACATCCCCGCAAGCATGAACGCTGCAAAAATCAGCGTTCCCGGAGCAAGTCCCGCCAGCGATGTCCACAGCGGGCCGGGACAATAGCCGCTCACACCCCAGCCTGTCCCGAAGAGTACCGCGCCAACAACCAGTGGCCGATCGATATCACGACGGGTTGGCAACTGAAAACTATTGTTAAACACGGGTTGCGCTCTACGCTGAACAAGCGGATAGCCGATGAGCGTGCACGCCACCGCGCCCCCCATGACGAAGCCGAGACTCGGATCCCAATGACCTAGTACATCCAGAAAATTAAGCACTTTTGCCGGATTAGCCATTCCTGATATCAGCAAACCTGCACCAAATAAAAGGCCTGCGCACAATCCCAGAACAACGTTGCCTGTCGCATTCTTTAACATCAGATCAGATGCCTGAGCACCGCCACAACAGCAGCTGCAGTCAGCATGAAAATGATCACGGCAATCAGTGAGCGCATCGAACGACGGCCAAGACCGCAGACCCCGTGCCCTGATGTGCAACCCGATCCGATCGTGGTGCCTATTCCTACTGCAAGACCTGCCAACGCCATGCTTGTAAGGTTTTCCGAAACTGGAAGTGAACTGACAAAGCTCAAGCCCCACTGATCGAGACCAAGTGCCGTCATGAGCCATGGGGCGAAGACGAGTCCGAGCAGAAACGCGATACGCCAAAGCCAATCTTCCGACGGTATCAGCAAACCTGCTTTGGTAATACCTGAGATCCCCGCGATACGGCCAAACAACAGTAAAACGAGCAACGCTGAAACGCCTATCATGACACCACCAACAAGGGATGCCAGTGGGGTGAACTCGGTAAATGTAGAGGGCAGCATGTGTACTACATTGAAGCCGGTTGTTCAATGGACACACGTTTTCCAGTGCTCAACGACTCATAGGCAGCTTCAGCTATAAGCAGAGCGCGCTGACCATCAATACCCGACGAAGACGGCTGGCACTTACCATCAAGCACATCCACGAAATGTTGCCACTCCAGCTGATAGGCATCAGCGTAACGTTCAATGAAAAAATGCATGGGTGCTTCACGCCGGACGCCCTCCGCCCTTTCCAGAACAAGCGTGGTGGCAGGAACATTCTCGGTACGCAAAGAGCCAAGCGATCCGAGCACCTCTATGCGTTGGTCGTACCCGAAACTGGCGCGTCTGGAATTGGTTATAACTGCGATCTTGCCGCTTGCGCACTGCAAAGTAATGCAAGCCGTATCGATATCACCAGCTCCGGCTATTTCATCGCTTACCAGAGCTGAAGCTGTAGCCACCACACTCGTTGGCTCCTCTCCCAGCATGAATCTGGCCATATCAAAATCATGAATGCTCATATCCCTGAACAGGCCACCGGACACTTTGACATAAGCTAATGGTGGTGGCTCTGGATCCTTGGAAATGACGGTAACAAGTTCTATATCACCAATATCGCCAGCAAGGACACGCTCGTGCAGGTCGCTGACAGCAGGGTCAAATCGTCTGTTAAACGCAACAAACAAGGGAGCCTGACAAGCGGCAATGTTTTTCAGAAGAGCATTGACGCGCTCAATGGAGAGATCTATCGGCTTTTCACAAAAGACCGCTTTTCCAGCTAACAGGCTTTGTTCGATATAGTCTGCATGAGTGTCAGTAGCGGAACAGATCACGACGGCATCTATCGATTTATCTTCAAAGGCGAGGGTTGCCGTGACAGCTGTTGCGCCGGTTTTCTCAGCCAGCTCAGCCGCGGCCTCTTCAAAAGGATCCACGACGTATTTAATAACGGTGTTTGGATGTTGATAAATATTGATCGCATGAACTTTGCCGATCCTGCCGGCACCCAACAAAGCAATTTGATAGTTCTTTGGGGATGACATTACATCGTTCTCACTGTGAGGGCTGGCCTGCGATGTAGTCAGCAAGCTCCTTACGTTCCATTTCGGCTTCTTGCAATCGGGCGTTGACGATGTCGCGGACACTCACGACACCCGCCAATACATTATTCACAGTGACTGGTACATGGCGAATTCTCTTCTCATCCATAAGCGCCATTACCGAGACGACTGTCGCCTCCGGCCCGCACGTAAATACACCGCGCGTCATTAGATCGCCCACCTTGTGAGAATCGAATTCGATGGTTTCATCAGCAAGCGCCCGGACCACATCACGCTCACTGAGGATTCCTTCGATGATGCGGCGATCTTCGCTGACAAGCAAAGCGCCGATTCGCTGTGATGCCAGCAACTTTATAGCGTCCTTGAGCAATGTGCCAGATGTCGTGGTCTCCACGTGAGCACCTTTTTCACGAAGTATATCTGCAATCAGCATGGGTACGACTCTCCAACTAGGTAGGCGGGAGGTAGTTTAGCTCAAGCAGGACACGTTAGCACTATCACATCACCCCATTGGCAAGGAACGAGGCTGAAAACGCGTATTTAATTTGACTGAATTTGCACTATGATCATGCACTACTGCTCGGCCACACCAAACGTGGCATTACCCAAATATTGTCCGCGCTGGTAAACACGGATGTAGTCAGCCTCAAACTGCAGCGGAAAAAGTGACTCATTAAGGGCATCCGGTGTTGGCGCCCACGCACTGCCTGCTACCAGATAATTAACGATATTCATGGGCCGACGTGACACCTGTGGCCCGAACAACCGTTTGACTTCCACACCATCAATGTACCAGATAATAAGTTGGGGCTCCCAGAGCACGCCAAAGGTGTGCCATTGGCCATCATCTGCGTACGCCACGCCCGCAGGGTTAGCTGCAGACATAGTAGGGGCAGAACGTTTCACCACACCACTGGGTGATGGTGATTCGTAATGGTAGGTTTGAAATGCATCTTCAGCTCCGAACGGGTTCTCACCCAGGTATTCCACAATGTCAATTTCCGGAGCATGATACGACGTACCTGTTCCTTTGTAGCGATGATAAAGGTAGAAACTGGATAACGCGCCTGGCACTCCACTGACTTTAAACCGTCCTTCCGTATAGCCATAGAGAAAACCAAAGCGATCAAACGAGGACAAGGCACCAGATAGAAATTCGCACTGATCGAACTCAGCGCGTGCAGCGTCATCACAGGCTTGCGGAAGTTTTGATCGCAAATCATCTGGCGTCGGAATAGCTTCTATGATTAAAGACTCGCCTGTAAATCTGAAAGGATCATAACCAAAGTCAGGATCGTCCTGCGTATCGACAAAATACTGCTGCTCACCATTGATAATGGTTTCGTCACCCCATGTTAAGCGAGTCTGCCATTTGTCCAGATCAAGCGATGAGCCATTGAATTCGTCCTGGAACACTATCTCAAAGCCTTTGTCGATAAAGTGATCAACTGCCGACAGGTCATTATCCTGCACGAAGCTGTCTTCACTATTACGGAAGAAATCATTGTATTCAGGAATCGGGGCATTTCTCTCTTGCAGATAGGTTATGGACAAAGGCTCCGATGCTGCTGATTCCTGACCATTATCATCCACCGCTGAGACCGTGTAGGTATACGTTGTTCCCGGCTGTGGCTGCCGCCCGTCACCACAGGCATGCAGGCGCTGGTTGAAGCGGGTAAAGTTACAGTCGATGAAGGAGGTCGTATTCCAATACTTGTCAATCTCATCCTGAGTGCCAGACGCTACATCTGTCTGGTCAGCACGGATGATGTATTCAATACCGTCATCGCGGCGGATCGTGTATTGCACTACTTGCCCATCATCATTGGACGGTGCCCAATTAAATTCTGCCCAGTTGTTGGATATCAGCTCAACTCTCAAGTTCTTTGGCTGAGAGGGTGGACCTCCGGGTACGGCGGCCTCTGCGTCAAATTCCAGCCTGAAACCAAAAGGATCATCCGCGTCAGGGCTTGCAATAGCTGGAGCAGAAGGGTCGACAAGTGCTGGCACCTGAGCTGGCTGCAAGTTTGAGGTTACTGGCCTTATACCCGGTGCAAGTGCAGCAGGATTGGGCTCGGTATTGACTACTGGATCCGTGCTTGCCCCTACAACCCCGGCGTCCGGACCATTGTCTGTGTCTGTGTCTGTGTCTGTGTCTGTGTCTGTGTCTGTGTCTGTGTCTGTGTCTGTGTCCCCTACACCAGGAGTATCATCGAGGATCGGAGTACCAGTTAATTCTAAAGGCACCTCAAAAGTGTTTCCCGATGCGTTGTTCAACGGCGGCGGTGGCTCTGAGGTTTCAGAGCAAGCGGAGAGGGACGCAGCAAGTATTGCTGGCAAAGCAATTTTGCAGGATTTATTCATAGGGCTTCTCTATATTTCAACTCATAGTCACCAGACTTTCATGCGTCAAACACGCAGCGCTTCTAGACGCTTGTCGCACAATATTTATCCGACGAAGTATAGAGGCGCACCCGATGTTAAATGTCTTAAAACAAGGCAAGTAGGTAATACATGAGTAACAACACTGTTACTTCGGGTCACACCAAAAGGGGTGAGGCCGTAGCTGTATTGAGCAGTATCAATTTGTTTTCAAGTTAATCACTGGCAGATATCATTGGCAGATATCACTGGCAGATATCATTGGCAGATATCACTGGCAGGTATCATTGGCAAATATCACTGGCAGGTATCACTGGCTGGCAACACAGGTTTGCCTAACGTTCTACCAGCAACAAAAAATACGATTAGCAATACAAGTGCAACAATCATCAGACCAAGCCCTTCGCGAGCGGTCTCGACGTTGTACCAGACATCCTTAGTCCAGAATTGAGGTGTCAAGGGCCAGAACCACATAACACCGATAAATGACGCTGCAATGTTAACTCCCAGCACACACTTGGTGAAGCGGTATTCGAATGCTCTTTGCCAGAATATGGCTATCGCACACCAACATGCAGGTATGCCATAAATTGCCATCCACATAAGCCCATCAGGATCGTTGTACTGAACGCCCATAAACATCAACATGAAACACATTAGAGCAATGAATACATATCGCATGCTTGACTCCTGAAAACAAGCGCTACAGCTGCAATTCAAAAAACCTGCCATGAATTGCATCGCCCCATTACCCTGGCGTGATGGCACTGACTTCGGGCCGCCAATCAAGCAACTGCATTGGCAGAGGCTATTGCAGTTTAAGCATCTTTACTGCTAATGCCGCCGCGCCGAAACCATTGTCGATATTGACCACTGCAATACCAGGAGAACAACTGCTCAACGCGCAATTAAGTGCGACATGTCCTCCGGCAGACACTCCGTACCCCACTGATGAGGGCAAAGCAATGACGGGGCCTGTTACCAGACCAGCCAATACGCTGAACAAAGCACCCTCCATCCCGGCTATAGCTATAAACAATGGGAACTCGTTCAGCTCATTGGCAATTGAGGTAAGCCGCCATAGCCCTGCTACACCGACATCGACGTAACTTGACGGTCGTACTCCGAAAAAACCCAGGCATTGTTCAACCTCGGCAACCAGTGCATGATCGGATGTGCCGGCCGCAACCACCGCTACTTGCGAAACAACAGGTATTTCTGTCTGCGCTTTGCTGGCTCCAACTACAAGAGTGCTGGAAGCCTCATGCCAACTGACAGCGGATTCAAATTGGCCAAGCAGCTCAGCAGCTTTGTCAGCGTCAATGCGCGTCATTAATATGCGCTCTTCCTTTTCGATTGCCTTGCCAGCGATACTCACCAATTGAGCAGTTGTTTTGCCCAACGCAAAAACAACTTCGGGAATTCCCGTGCGCTCGCTACGCTGCCAATCGAAACGGACCGTATCACTCATGACACAATTGGTGAAAAAAGCCCGGCCGTTAAAAAGGCGCTACCACGTTCATATTGCGTAAAGCCTGCCAGCACCCGACCATCTTCGCTGATCACCTGACTCACTTGTTCGCAAACCTGCGTCCACGCCTCGGTGCTTTTTTCCTGGAGTTGGCTTGCAACCTCGATACGCACACCCGCTGCAGTAATTCGGCAGCGAATATCCCCTGCCCCCAAGTGCTCTTTAAGCAGAGTTTCAACTTTATGTACAAACACAAGATCACCGGCATCGATAGCAATGCCGGTCTCTATTCGACTGGACAGGCAGGGCTGAGCTGGTAAATCAGCAACGGTTTCTAGCCCCAAAGCCGAGGCTATGCGGCGAACAGTCGCTTTATCTATTGCCGCTTCAATTAATGGATGTATTACTTGCTTCTCACTTGCAGCCATGAGTCCAGGACGGTAGTCACCCAAATCGTCAAGGTTCGCGCCAGAAGCAACTGTCCCCTTCCAGACCTCACTAATACGGCGGTAAAGACTGGACTTGCAGTAGTAGCATCGATCGACAGGATTTTGCCGATACTGCGAATCAGAAAACTCGTTAGCGTCTACCACTTTCAAGTTCCAACCATAACGCAAGGCACATTGTCGCACTCGTTCTGTAGCCTCAGGGGGCACTGCGGGTGAGACGGCGTGTACCATCAAGGCACCTTCACCCAATACCTCATGCGCGACGGCGGCCAATGTTGTGCTGTCGACACCGCCACTAATAGCGATAGCTAAATTATCGTAGTGTTGCAGCTTTAGTTTTAAAGCGCTTAAACTCTTTGATGAGTGAGCGTGCAGTGATGAGGTAACAGATGACACGTTTATGACTCTAGGATTGTCGAGTCAACCAACTCATCGGGGCCTGCGCTATTCAGTTTCTCTGCCAACTGTCTGGAACGTTCACGGCGAGCTTGCAATCCGGGTATTCGACGTAAGTCATCGCTTTCAATTTTCAAGGTGTGCTCTTCAGAATCGCCCACGGCGTTTGGTCGCTTTACTACTTTTGCGCCAGCATTACCCACAGTATCCTCAACCTGCATGGCTTCACGCTTCAGTACTCGCCTTGTCAGCAACTGCACACGCATTCCCAGGGTGCTGGTCTCCGAAAAACACAGGCGACTGATATCAAGCTCCCTTTGCGGTGAACAAAGCACGTTTACATCAAACATCATTCGACCTTTTTTCCCGAAAGATGTGTGATGACTGACATCGATCACCCCATCCGATTGTCGAATGTACTGTAAGGCGACCGCTAACTCCTCCGATGTCATATCGTCAATGGCAAAAACAAGTTGCGCTACCTGATCGATTTCATGATCAAACCTCGCAGCCTTGATTGACCATTCAGAAAATTCAGCCACTGCATTACCCGGGCCCTTAGTGTCAATCAGACTAAGTCGAACTATATTAGGCCGGTGCTTCAGACTGCGTTGACCTGCACCCGAACCAGAGGCAATACCAACGCCCTGCGGTCGTCGATAAAAATTTTGATCATCTACAGCAATGCCAGCAAGGTACTTGACCAGCGCTGCACCCGTCGGCGTCACTCTCTCACCTGGCTCACCATCATCGTGCGTCAGCAGTCCATTCAAAAGATGCAGCGTTGCGGGGGCTGGAACAGGCAGCATGCCATGCTCGGTTTCAACAAGCCCAGAGCCAAGCGGCAAACAACTGCAACTCCAACGGCTTACTTTATTGCGTTCAATCAGACTTGCCGCAGCCACGATATCTGCAACAGAATCCCAGTCAGCCACTTCGTGAAAATGTACATCGTCTATAGCCACACCATGTACCTGACTTTCGGCGACAGCAAGTAGTTCGAAAATATCCAGCACCCGGGTAAGCACAGGCAGATCCAAAGCGCTATTTTGTAGCAACAACTTCAAATCACGATAATGGCCTGTAGCGCGTGGCTGGTCAGTTTTGTTATTGACGCAAAATCTTTGTACCGCAAGACCATGGCTTTTGCCTGACTCCAGCGCCACGTCGACATGCTCAAGCACGCCACTTTTCTGCAGATCCAGCAGACAAGCTTCTAGCGCCTGTGGAAACAAGTCGAGCATAGCGGCGATAAACATATCACCAGCGATTCCACCAACCGGATCCAGATGCACATGGTGGCTATCAGATGGCAAAGCCACTAGGCAACGGCTCTACAGACTGGCACGACATACGGGCCTTCCGGAATGACAGCAACATCTGGATCATCATGTTGTTGGATGCTGTTAATGATGGCCTGCTCAATACTGTCAGTTTTTTTTACGCCAGTTAATTTGAAGTCATTGTCACTCAGCCCCGTGGTGTACAGATATACCGTGCCTGCACGCATGGGCTTCAGCTGCATTTCTGTTTGCCACTCATCAACGTCGGCCAATTGTTTGGCTAATAAGGTATCTAAAAAAGCCTCTGGTCCGAGCGAGACCAGTTTGGCCTGAGCGTCACGGTAATGCTTCGAACCTAGCCCTTCTGCACACTGTGAGGCGATGATAAGCGTTCCGCCCGGAGCAAGAATATCGAGCGGTGTCACCATACCCTTGACGGTCTGATAGTAGGTTTGATCCAGAGGGAATCCAGCCGACGAGGTTACCACCGTATTGAATTTACGACCGACCGGAATTTCAGTAAATCCACGCACAAACTCAACAGCGCTCAGATGGCTTTCAATGATCTCGCCAAAGGTGGCATGAACCAAATGACGCTCTTCATCGATGATGGTATTCACTGCATAGACATCGCCCAGCATCCGCACTATTTCGAGTTGCTCCTCATGCAAGGGATTATGTGCAAGGTTGCATTGAGTGGCCGCAGGGTCTTCCATAAACCGCGCACTATGAAATGTTCTGATGGTTTCATGATGTGCAACCCCCGGCGCAATTACCTTACGCCCACCTGAATAACCCGCCATGAAGTGCGGCTCAACAAGACCTGTGGCAATGCGCAAATCGGCTTCAATAAAAAGCCGATTCAATTTTACCGGTGTACCACGTGTGGCTGTTCGGCCCAGATCAACGTGATCCTCATCATTCATCGCGAAATGGTTAACGACGCTAACCGTTTCAAGCACCCAGTCGTCGCCGACAAGTTCGGCCATCTCGTCACCTTCATTGGGACGGTGAAGACCTGTTGCAATAAGTACTGTAATGTTCTCAGCGGAAATCCCTGCGGCCATCATCGTCTCAATCATCGGACGAAGAAAGACATGGTTAGGCACCGGACGGGTGATGTCGCATATAAGAATACAGGCGCTACGGCAATTATCGCAAAGTACTTCAAGACGTTCACAACCAATCGGGCTATCCATAGCCGCAGCAAATACGTGATCGGCGGAATCGGCTTGCGGAAAGGCAGGTTTCTGAATGACATGCGCTTTCGCTGATTCAGGCATCGTCACACCTAGCGTTCCACGGCCGTACAGCAACTGCAACGGTGTCTCTGGCATTCGTCAGATCCTCAGTAATAAACAATGGGTCATCAACAATGAATAATCAAAATGGGTAACCAATCATACGCAATTAACCATGGCCTGCACCATACTGCCAAGCGATGTATTCAGGATTTCTCACTGTCAAATTGACGCATGCGCTGAATCAGACTCGATGTATCCCATCGACCGCCTCCCATGCGTTGCACATCGGCATAAAATTGATCAACGACAGCTGTGACTGGCAATGAAACACTCATACTCTTGGCCTCATCAAGCGCAATACCCAGATCCTTGCGCATCCAGTCAACCGCAAAGCCATAGTCAAATTTACGATCCACCATGGTGTCTGCGCGGTTGGTCAACTGCCATGAACCACCGGCACCTTTCGATACCAGTGATGCCATCTGCTTGGCATCAAGACCTGCCTTTTCAGCAAAGTTAATAGCCTCCGACATACCTTGCACCAGACCTGCAATACAAATCTGATTACACATTTTCGTGATCTGACCACTACCTACATCACCAAAACGCTCACAAGCTTTGGCGTAGGCATCCATGATGGGTAGAGCATTGTCGTAATCTGCCTGCTTGCCACCACACATGATAGCCAACTGCCCGCTCTCGGCCCCTGCTTGCCCTCCAGACACTGGCGCATCGACAAAACCCACTCCACTTTGCAAGCCAGTTTGCGCAAGCTCACGCGCCACGGTTGCTGATGCAGTGGTGTGATCAATAAAAACACTGCCCTTTGACATGCCTGCAAATGCGCCTGTCTCACCAAGTACCACAGAGCGTAAATCGTCGTCATTGCCGACACAAGCAACGACGAAATCTGCACCTTCTGCAGCTTTTATCGGCGTTTCAGCCATTTTTTCACCGAACTCCTTCACCCAGGCCGTCGCTTTACTGGCAGTTCGGTTGTAAACCGTCACATCGTGACCAGCCTTACTCAGAAAACCCGCCATGGGATAGCCCATTACGCCCAGACCCAGAAAAGAAACCGTCGCCATGTGTGCAAACCGTGTTGTAGATGAGGCTTAATAGTACCCGATTCGCTCTTCTCCACACGCACACAGCCTGCCCTCAGAGATGACAAAACTTACCAACCCGTATCGCAGTCTAGTTCTCGGCGGCGTAAAGTCTGGCAAATCCCGTTATGCCGAGCAGTTAGCTACTAACTATTGCGCAGATGGCGCTGGCGGGGTCACTCTTATCGCTACAGCCCATGCTGGCGATGATGAAATGCGAGCACGAATCGAACGACACAAGGCAGAACGCGATAAAGACTGGCTGGTGATTGAGGAGCCAAATGCCTTGGGAAGCGCTCTGGCAAGGGCCGACCAGAGCGCAGCGTATTCTGTTGGGTCGTCGTGCATCGTTATCGATTGCTTGACTCTCTGGATCACCAATCTGCTGATGAAATCAGATGAAAAACTACTGATGCGAGAAATTGATTCCTTCATGAAAAGTGTAGTATGTTGCCAAGCTCGACTCATCATGGTGTCCAACGAGACCAATATGGGCATCACCCCGATGGGAGAGCTGTCACGGCAATTTTGTGACGAAACAGGCTTGCTGCATCAGGCTTTGGGACGTAACTGTGAGCATGTCTGCCTCATGGCTGCAGGCATCGCATTGGATATCAAAGGATTCGCGCTCCCTGGCGCCTAGAATACGATACCTAGCCTGTTTTGCAGCGCTAATCGCAATATTCAGGATAAAAGTCAGATAAACATCAGTTTGTGCCTGGCTTGCATTTGCATAACACGTGTGCCGCAGGTAAATTGCTGCTCAGTTACTTTATAGGTAACCGATTGTCAATCCGAGGAGAAATCAATGACAACTTTCCGTAAATCCACAGTTGCAGCAAGCATGGCGCTTTGCAGTGTTGTGGCTGGCGCACATGCTGACATCGTCACCGTCGCTACCGTTAACAACGGCGACATGGTGCGCATGCAGGAACTTGTTGTAGACTTTACAGCAAAAAACCCTGGTATCGAGATTGAGTGGGTTACTCTTGAAGAGAACGTTCTTCGACAGCGGGTTACTACAGACGTAGCGACCAAAGGTGGTCAATACGATGTAATGACTATTGGCACTTACGAAGTGCCAATCTGGGCTAATCAAGGTTGGCTTGCAGGCCTCGACGATCTGGGCGATGACTACGATGTTGATGACATTCTGCCAGCAATCCGCGGTGGCCTGTCTGTTGATGGAACCCTTTATGCAGCACCTTTCTATGGTGAATCATCCATGGTCATGTACCGCACAGATCTCATGGAAGCCGCAGGACTTGAAATGCCTGATTCGCCAACGTGGGAATTCATTGCTGAAGCTGCCAGCAAAATGACGGACAAGGAAAACGACGTGTATGGCATCTGCCTGCGTGGCAAGGCTGGATGGGGTGAGAACGTTGCATTCCTGACCGCGACTGCCAATTCGTTTGGCGCACGCTGGTTTGATATGGACTGGAAACCACAGTTCGATAGCCCACAATGGGCAGAGACGCTTAACTTCTACGTCGACATGATGAATGAATCAGGACCTCCAGGCGCCTCTTCCAATGGCTTCAACGAAAACCTCGCTCTGTTCCAGACAGGTAAATGTGGCATGTGGATTGACGCAACCGTTGCAGGTTCTTTTGTAACGAATCCGACAGATTCTGAAGTCGCTGACAAAGTCGGTTTCGCACTAGCTCCAGACACTGGCCTGGGCAAGCGAGGCAACTGGTTATGGGCATGGTCACTGGCCGTCCCTACTGGCACCGATGTTGAAGAGTCTGCCAAGAAGTTCGTTGCTTGGGCAACATCAAAAGCTTACCTTGAGCTGGTAGCTGCAAAAGAAGGCTGGGCAAACGTACCTCCTGGAACACGTACATCACTGTACGAAAACCCTGAGTACCAGAAAGTACCTTTCGCAAAAATGACTCTGGACAGCATCAACTCTGCTGACCCTACCAAGCCAACCATCGATGAAGTTCCTTACGTCGGCGTGCAATTTGTCGCAATTCCTGAGTTTCAGGGCATAGCAACATCCGTTGGACAGCAGTTTTCAGCAGCACTTGCAGGAACGACTTCAGTTGAAGATGCATTGAAAAATGCTCAAGAGCTGACAGAGCGTGAAATGAAGCGTGCTGGCTACCCTAAGTAAATTAGTAGGTACGTGAACGAACTTAATGATTACAGCTTGTGGCCGTGAAAGGGAGTTCACGGCCAATGCCAGACTGATGTACCAGATTTCGATTTCAGCAGGATGCTCAAGCGCCTCACGCGACAGCCAGCGATTGTACGCACAAGAAATTTAACGGTTGACATGAGAGCGAGGCGGCATTCGCCGTGGCCACACCCCATTCCCAATCGACTGCACGCTGAACGATATCGCCATCCGTCATTCTGCTGTTATCCTCGATGACTAAATTGATCATCGACCTAGCTAAACTTGCCGACCATGAGCTTGCACAATGAATAGAGGACGACGCAAGCTTTCCGGTTACAACAGTACCTCCAGTGCCAGAAACTGATCTGCTGCAATACTACGCTCTTATATCAACTCGCTTTGCTAATCCGAATATTGGGGATACCATTCGACGTTTGTGTCTTGATGGGTCCAACCGTCAGCGTGATGAAGCTGGGTCAGCTCATCCACTGCATCGTTAACTGACCTGCCAAAAGATATCTGCGTAATTTTTGGGTCTGAGAATTCAAATAGTGCATATATCGAAGATAGACAAGCCATCTAACAGTACACAAATTCCACCTTTCTTATACTTAAGGATTGTTTTCAGACCTTGTTTAAGGTATAAATTTACAGTTTTACCCGGATTGTGCGCTCCGCCGAAAACCGTATTTTTTTACCTTTATGGAGGCTCTTGGAATTTACTAACCTTCTTCCGATGAGCCAGTAGCATTGCCAGTGTTGCATAAAATTTCGAGTCCAGAAGCTCGTGGAGCTGAGTATAAGTACCGGGGCCGCCTTCACCCTTAGATGCTGCTATGGAGGCATCTAAAGGGTTCTGTTCGGCGCCGCCCGCCTGAGGCCGCAATTTTATGCAACACTAGGGTTAAGTAAGTACCGTTAATCTATGACCGATTTGATTTGTTAGATGGCATACATGAGAAGTTCTGGAAAAATCTACTACCCAATGAGCATCTCCGCCACCGTACTGGTTTTTTGTACGGTATTCGGAAGTACTGCCATGTCTCAGGAATCCATAAAGAACGGCAGCGTATCGCCTATGGGACGATGGCTTGAACATAGGAAAACTACCTACACCGGCGAGCCCATTCTGATCCACCTGAGAACTGGATACGAGCGCGCAATTGTGATGCCGGAGAAAGTAGAACTACGAGATGGAGAACAACATCTGCCTGACTTTGAGATTAAGATCGAAGACCATGTAATTGCATTTTACCCCATCGAAATTTTTACCAGACGTCCTGTATTCTTCATTGGTAAAGAAACAGGCACCATCTACGAACTTCGCGTACGGGCCAGTACGGAAGGCATACGTCAGCCATTGAAAATCAACCGCTAAGACTCTGTCCTGAAGACTCAAACATTTCAATCTACGGACTGAATATATATAAAATAAGCTAATATCACGAATTGGTTACAGCTGACGCTCTTCACTATTGTTTAACTGATAGGTCGCTTTAAAGTTACCACAACACCACGTCTGGGCATACGTTCGTCAAACGCCTCTTCAGCCCAACATCCTTCTGCCAGAATTTTACTCTCAGGCACACCTGAATACATAAGCTCCTCTTGAACTCTCATCGCGCGACCGCGGGCTAGTTCTTCCTGACCACCGGCGTGATTCGTATTTCCAAGTGAACAACCCACGACCGAAAAAATATCGCTGCCGGGATCAAAGCTCTTAAGTAGATCCTGCAAACGGGCTTTATTCGCATCGCCCATCCGAGTGGAATCGTTGGCAAAGGTCAGTATTTCTTCGTCGACTATACCCATATCGCTGAACATTGATTCAAAGTTTGATCTCTGCAGATCTCTGACGTTCTGGGTATTGTCATGTGACAAGACAGCAATCGCTCCAAGCGATTGCGGGGTAGCGGTGGACACCGCTGGCGCTACTAGCTCAAGTAGCGGGCGGTCTGTCGTTGTAACTACCGAAGATGATGGATTAGATTTTGCCTGATTCGATTCCACACTTTGCTCGGGAGATAGCGGTAATGGAGAAGTATCAACGCTGGCTAATTGTTTACTCGTATTTTCTGGTGCTGGTGGCGCTTCAGGAATCTTATCGGGATCTTCTTTACCTGATGCGGGTAGTGAAAAAATATCGTTAACAAGCCGTAATCCAGTCGCATCCACACCACGCACCTGCATGGATCCAACGGGGGACACTTTGCCTTGCGAGTCTTCGGAATAGCTTCTTCTTACCGCGATATCTCCGAAAGTGACCGTCACTGTTTGTGATGTCACTGAGGCCTCGTCAGAGTCAAGCGTGTCGAGTTGATAGCTTACCGGGATTGTCTGTGCACCAGCGCCTGTTGATCTAATTGCGTAGCCAGCAGCCCGAAATTCGCCTTTTAGAGCTTCTGCGAAAGCTCCCTGCTGCAAGTTTTCATCTGAGGTTCCCAGAATGGTGGTATTCGGCGCCAGACGCCCTATCTGCATAATAACCGACACCACGTCTTTGGCGACAAGTTGCTCAAACAAACGAGGCTGATTCGCTGTTTGCTCCAGCGTAGGCTCTTGGCCCTTCTCGGATATAAGCGAACACCCTGCAACCAGATATATCGCTAAGGCAAGCACTGATAGCGTGCGCATTTTTTGCGTCGACTTCATGACCCGGAGTTCCTGTCCTGTTATATCCAAACATCGGCGCTTCCCGCCAATGCGTACGTTACCATGCTCAGCGGCAATTTTCACCTAATCAAAAAGAACTTGAAAGTGCTTGCTTTGAACGCATACAGACCCCTCCCGGAGTTCACGTCGGCAATATTTCTGAAAAATTCGAGATAATGTTCACCATATTCTGCGTTTTATAGGAGTTTTCACCTATATACCGACCCTTCTTGTTCGGGTAAAGTTTGCCGCATACATAGGAGATTAAGCAATGGTCGGTGTATTCAATACCAATCTGCCGAAGCCAGTAGAGCCAAATCAGCATGCACTCAATAGAAATCAAAGACCTCTTGCGTCTGAAGATAGTGGTGAGCCCTCCTGGTTTCTACCTCAAGAAGCCACCAGCCTTCAGACCATCACAGCGACCGACGCTATGAACTTGCAGGATATGAGCCCTGATTGCGTCGCTAGCCAAATTCTGTCGCACATTGGTGGCTAAGTCTGTTCCGGCGTCCTTCGAGCTCTATTCCGATCCTGACTGGCCTTCTGCAGGACAAGACCTGATAAATGGATTGTGCGGCGTTCCTGAACCTGAACAAAAAATAGAACTTGGTTGCAAGCGATGAGTCGGCGAAAGACCTGTACTGTCACAAACTTCTGGCAGATGCTGAATATCCTATGGGCGGCTCATTATCAAGTCAGACCAGAACGCGCATATGTTGCAACTAACCTTCGAATGAAACGAGACGCATCGTTGTGTCAGCTTCTGTGTTGTACGTATCGTCGCGTAACATCTATTGCTCTCCCAACATACGAATCACCGTTTTTAAAATACGATACATAAGTACCACATCGAATTCTTACCCTATATATATCCGCTGTCGATGTGCGCCCTTGAACTTGCCTAAACTCTGGATATTCATGATTATCCTTTAATTGAAATTCGATGTTTTGCATCATGTATTTTTCTATGAGGACTATCGACAAATGGCATGGTCAAATCCAATACATGCCTCAGAATATATAACTCATATACATTAATAGTACGAAAATAAGAATTTAGTGTACTGAGCCACATAGTTTCGTATGATGACTAAACTCACCTCGGCGAGTTTATATTCGCTGCTTTCAGTGGTGTCTCGTTCAAATAGAAATAGCGCAGGGGACACGGGTATTGAAGTCCAAAGAGGCAAAGATCCAAACATGGTTCTAAGCACATAACGGGGTGTGAATTCCCGTTCAGTCGCTATAAACGTTTTAGATTACACTGAGAGGCAAATTGCGTGTGGGATTTGAAAATTCCTTGTGGAATAAAGATGGCTCGGTAGCAAAAGATAATGCTGAGTGAGCGTGTTGAAGAGGTTGCGCGATCTATTAAACGGATGTAGGACTAATGGCACGTCAATGTCATAATTCAGAATCCTGGAATATAACCTTGATGTACCACGGTATGTTACCGGCCTTCAGGACGGCGTGATCAACCGGTACTGTGCTGCCTTGTTCCGAAGAAAGGGCAAGCCGTTGTCCATGACTTCTTCAAAGTTTTTCGCTACCGGTCGCCAGACCGACAACCCGAAGGCAATCTCCGGCGGCATGTTGATAAAGCTCTCCATGGCAAGCCCTCCCTTGAAGCCGATGGCCGACAGGGTTGAGAAAATCTCGTCCCAGTCACAAGTCCCGGCCCCCGGGGTGCCTCTGTCACTTTCCGACAGGTGGATATACTTCAGATGCTCGCGCGCGTCGAGAATGCCATTGCCCGCGCCCTTTTCCTCGATGTTCATGTGGTAAGTATCGAGGTGAATGAAGATGTTGTCGGAGCCCACGCGCTCAATCATCTGCACGGCCTGCCATCCGGTGTTGATCAGATGATTTTCATAGCGGTTGACGGGTTCGATGCCGAACAGCAGGCCTTGAGTCCTGGCGTATTTCGACGCCGCTTCCAGAGCTCGGGCCACGTTGTCGTATTCACGTTCGGTGGGAAAGGTGCCGGTACGCTCACCGATGCCGCCGAAGGTGACACCCGATAGTGCTTCACCGCCCAGGTCGCAAGTCTTGTCGATGGCACGCTTCAGATGCTCGATGGCGCCCTCAGGATTGGCTGATGCCCAGACGGGTTCTGGCAATCCGAGTGAGCAGACCGCCCGCAGTCCGCTTTTCTCCAGCAGTGCTCGCGTATGCGGTGCGTCTACAGCATCGATGTCCAGCATCGGAATCTCGATGAAATCCATCTTATAATGTTTAGCCGCGGCAACCGCAGCCTCTGCGCCGGGACGATCCCAGCTCATGGTCCACATGCTTGTATGCACGCCAAATCCGTTCATGTTCAGGTTCTCCAGCGACTGAAAAGTGTGAGGCGACCGGACAGATGCCGGACCACCATGACCGCAATCAGGAACAGGCCCCAGACCGCGGTGGACAGATGTTGATTGGCGCCCATCAGATTCAGACCGGAAGACAGAATCTGCAGTATGACCAGCGCAATGACGACGGGAAAAACCTTGCCGAAGCCCCCGAATGGATCTACGCCGCCTAGAAAGCAGGCTAGTACGGTGATCAGAAGAAGCGCTTCGCCATGACCGACGCGCACCGAGTTGAATCGAGTCAGCATGAGGATGCCAGCGACAGCGCACAACACACCGGACAAGGTATAGATGAGCGTCAAGGTACGTTTGGTGTGCACGCCGGAATACTCTGAGGCTCGAATGTTGGAGCCGATCATGTACACCGCAAAACCGTGTCGGGTATGTGCCAGTACCACATGCCAAATCAGGGCAACGCCCAGGAAGATCAACAAGGGGATGGGTATGCCCAGAAAGAAGCCATGCCCCAATGGCTGCAGAAAGGCCGGAAAGCCTGAAATGTCGCTGCCCCGTGTCAGGAATTCTCCAAGGCCTTGAAGGAAGATCATCATCGCGAGCGACACCAGTATCGGATGCGCGCCGGCATAGGCGATGGTCAGTCCCATGACGGCACCGGCAAGGGCGCCGACAATGATGGCTGCAACGGAGCCGATCACGAATGCCCATGGGCCAGCTTCGGGTCCGCCGAATTGTATCAGCACCCAGGCAAGCGTCAGACCGGACAGATTGGCTGTGAAGACGATGGCCAGATTCAGACCTCCGGATAGAATCGGGGCGAGCATGGCCAACGTCAGCAGGCCGAGCACCGGCAGCTGAAATGCAATCGAGGCAAAGTTGCCTTCGCTCAGAAACTTCGGTGCGAACAGTCCGAAGCCTATGAAGACTGCGGCCAGTACGATGAGCAGAATGGTGCTTTCCGAGTGCATCCACGAGGGCATCGCGGGCGATTGATTGCTCATGCGCTCACCCCGCGCCGATTCTGAATCAGGCTTCCCCAGGAGAGATTCGAGGTCGAGATGGCGATTAAAATAATAGCGCCGATAATCATCTTGAATGCGTAGGCCGAAACGCCCAACAGATTGAGTCCGTTCTGCGTAACCGCTACCAGCAGAACACCCAGCAAGCAACCCAGCAGTGTGCCGCGCCCGCCGCCAAGGCGCGCACCTCCCAGAACTACCGCCGCCAGTACTTCCAGTTCGCGACCGATCAAGGCGTTGGGAACGATCTCCTGGGTGATGTTGACTTGCATCAGTCCGCCGATGCCCGCCATCATGCCCATCCAGCCGAAGGCCGTGAATTGCATCAGTCGAGCATCGATGCCGGCTCGCAGTGCAGCCTCCGGGTTATCACCAAAGGCATACAACTGTCTTCCAAGCGTGGTGCGTCTGATGAGTATCCAGGTGAGCACAATGCAGATTACCATCGCAAGTACGGGCAGGTTCAGTTCAGCCCAGCGACCGTCGGCCGACTGATGCTCCCACAGCACTACCCGTGACCCCCACCAGTCAGGCAGGTCGTAGATGAAGCGTCCCTTGCTGAAGAACATCAGCAGACCGAAGAAGGCGTTGAAGGTTGCAATGGTCACCACGATGGTGATGATGCGAAAGCCGTGAATCAATGCCGCGTTGACGCAGCCAAGCAGAATGCCCAGTGCTCCGGCGATGATGAATCCGATGGCCCAGTTGCCACCACCGATGCTGTCGAACACGACGATGGCTACGTACTGCACGACCGAGGCGGCAACGGCAAACGAGATATCGATGCCGCCCGCTATCAGTACCACCAGCAGACCCACAGCCCAGATGATGTTGACCGCGTTGTTATTGAGTAGCGATGTCAGATTGCCGGCAGACAGAAACTGTTCCGATGTAAGTGACAAGCCAATACACATGGCGGCCAGCACTAATGTTAACCAGAGCTCGGTAGGGTGCGCGCGCAGGTAACTACGCATAGATTCGTGCTTCCAGTTCGTCCAGAGTGATATCTCCTGGTCGGTACTCGGCCTTGATGCGACCGTCGACCATGTGCAGTACCCGGTCAGCGTTGAAATACACCTCTGGCACTTCATCGGATATGAGCAGAATGGCCAGCCCTTTCTCGGCCAGTCCCTGAACGACCTCGAACACCCCAGCGCGGGCGCCGACGTCGACACCCACCGTCGGGCTGTCGAGAATCAACAGCTTCGGGTCGGTGGTGAGCCACTTTGACAGCACTACGCGTTGCTGGTTACCACCGGACAGCGTTGAGACGGCATCGTCCGGCCCACCAATCCGTATGGCCAGCCTATCAATCCAGCGTTTGACCGTGTCGCGCATGCGCCTGGCCGACAGCAATCCGCTTGCATAGGAAAGCGGCGCAAGCACTGGTAATACAATGTTGCTGGCGATCGATTGTTGTTGAATCAAACCCAGTGACAGGCGATCCTCCGATACGTAAGCCACACCCGCTGTCATGGCTTCTCGATTCGAGCGAGGGAAGAACGGTTGCCCCAGTAGACTCATGTGTCCACCATCAATGCGTGTCATACCAAACAGCGCGTGCGCCAGCTCGGTTCGACCGGCACCGATGAGCCCCGTAATGCCGACCACCTCGCCTTGTCTTATCGACAGATTAATATCCCTGAATTCTCCGTGACGTGTCAGACCCTTTATGTCAATGACCTTGTCAGCGCTGGATCGCTCGCGGCTCACCACGCTCTGGTCAAAGGTCTGACCCGTCATCAGCTCGGTGAGTCGGGCTTGCGTCATGCCCTCGGTGCTGAAGACCCCTACCTGCCTGCCGTCTCGTATGACCGTCACCCGGGAGGAAATCTCCAGGACTTCGGCCAGCCGGTGGCTGACAAAAACGATTGCCACACCGCGCTGTGAAAGACTGGCCACCAGAGCCAGCAAGGCATCAGTTTCGGTCTGAGTCAGCGAAGCGGTTGGCTCATCCATGAACAGGATGCGTGCCTCGCCAGCCAGTGCGCGGGCTATGGCAACCATCTGTCGTTTGGCAATGGGCAGAGTTCTGACTGGCGCATCAAGATCCAGATCGATGCCCAAAGAATCGAGCGTTTGTCTTGCCACGGCCTTGAGACCGGATAGATCAACCAGGCGCAGGCCTCTACCGATGAGAGCGTCAAAGCCAATATTCTCAGCCACGCTCATCTCCGGAAACAGCGCAAGGTCCTGCCAGATGACAGCGATACCTTGAGCACGCGCCTGCACCGGTGTGATGCTCTGGAGCTCTTGACCGAAGTAGCTCATTCGAGCTCCGTCCTCCGGCAAATGCACGCCAGTGATGACCTTGATCAGTGTGCTTTTACCGCAACCGTTCTCACCGGCAAGGCAATGCACCTCACCGGGCAACAGATCGAAAGACACATCATCGAGCGCTTGCACGCCTCCGAAACGTTTGGAGATGTGACGAAGGTGCAGGACGGAATCCTCGATCTGACGCGCTGGTGTATGCGAGTTCAACGTTGTATCGGACAGGACAGTCATGAGACGGCCGGCTGATCACCGGCGTCCCAAAGGTCGTCGTAGCTGCTATCTACAGTCCCAGATCGGCCAGGTCACCGACGGTGTCTGCGTTTATCTCGAGCAGGTTGTCGGTGATGATGTCGCGGGCTTCAACATCGGGGCTGACAATGCCCAGGCCTTCGATGTCAGTGCCCTCTGCAATCTCGACTTCGTCGATCAGCATCTTGCCCATCGTGACGAATACACGGCCTGCTTCAGCCGGGTTCCACATGTAGCCGCCAGAGATGATTCCTGCCCTCACCAGCTTCTGGCCCTGGCCAGGAGAGAAGGGACCCAGCACGTGCACCTTACCGCCCAGGCGGCGTTCTTCGATGGCGCGTCCTGCACCAATGGGGCCCTGGCTACCGAAAGCCAGAAACCCTTCAAGATCAGGATGGGCAGCAATCAAATCCAGAGCCGTGGTGCGACTGTCGTCGACATTTTCGGCCACGCCATAGCGCTCACCCACCAGTTCGATATCCGGATGATTCTCGGCCATGTAGGCGTTGGCCGCATCGGCCCAGGCGTTGTGCAGAGGTACTGTCAGGGAACCAACGAAAACGGCGTATTTGCCATCGCCGCCCATCTTCTCAGCCAGCAATTTTGCATGTGCTTCGCCAAACCCGGTGGCGGAGGCCAGTTCAAAATTCCAGTCGACATTCTGCAGACCAGGCCCTTCGTGCGAGACCACCTTGATGCCAGCATCACGGGCTTTCTGCAAGACCGGCTCAAGCGCAGTTTCATCATTGGGAACCACGCCGATGACGTCTACCTGGCGGGCAATGAGATCTTCGATGGCGCGCACCTGCAATGCCGGATCTGCAGAAACAGGGCCGACCATGAAGGCGTCCATCCCAAGTTCCGCGCCTTTCTCCTGGATGCCGGTTTCCATCGCGTTGAACCAGGGTATGCCGCCGATCTTGACGACCACACCCATGGTGGGCTTGTCCTGGGCAGTGGCGGCGCCTGAGAGCGCTACGGATGCCGCGACGATGGCGGCGCTGATGAGTGTTTTCACGTGAGTTCTGACCTCGGTTGATGGGTGCCAAGCGGTGCGTAGAACCGCATCCCTCGATTGCGGGAGAGCTAAGAATTCGGCACAAAGCGATCTACACAATCGACGTTACATATCATCCGCACGTCATCAGACCTTGTCAAGTTGTTCATGAATGCTGGATACACCGACCGCGCAAGCTCGCTTTTAAGGGGCTGACCGCGTTGGTCAGCGGGGGGCAGCGGCGAAAGGGTGCAGCACCATTCCTGAGTATAGAAGGTGTAAACCACCTACCACCATCAAGCCGTCACACACAAAATCGCTAACCTAGGCTATTTGCATCAGTGAATCGGCTTCAATCACTTGCCCACAGTCTGTTTGAAACACCCGCTAGCACCCGGCCAATCTACTCCATCAAACATCGGGCACCTGATCAATCTCTAACGCGCACCCATTGCCCTACCCGCTTCTTCCTTGTGCAGTATCCATCGACCATCCGCAGCTTTTGTGGGACAGGTGGAATTTTCGGGTACATACAGGATTTGTTCGGTATTAATGCTGCTATCGTAGTTGGAAACCAGATTTTCATGCTTGGCGGACAGGGTGGTCCGGTTACAGATGCATTCGGAAATCTCACACTGTACGGACAATTGCTTACCCGAGTGTTGCATAAATTCAGTGGCTATTCATAAGCGTAACCTACACTATTGGCATGCAGGTTAATCCAAGAAAACGCAAGACGATAGGATCGTTCTTGAAGAACTCAATATCACGCAAGCGTCGATAGCCAAGTAGTATGCCCACGATCAGTATCAGTACGATGCTGGTGTGGAGAATGACGGACTGCCTTTTTGATGCTCAAAACAGCGGCTTAGTCTGCGTTTGAGATCCAGATCGATGATCAATTTCTGAAAGACGATCAGCCCGGAAAAAGAACTCAACTGCTGATCATCAAATCGCAATTCAGGCAGACAGGTAAATTTACAACGAACGTCAGATTTGCTATGTTTCACTGTTCGGGGCGGGTTGTTTTGAATATGTTTTTCGCAAATCCAGTTTATCTCAACCCAACCCGAATTCTCACTAAAATCCGGTAAATTTCTAATGTACTGAAGTCTCACCGACAGTGAGTGGGTTCTCAGTACACATGAAAAATCCATTGTATACACTGCTATACAAGCACGATCAGCTGCTTTTTATGCTGAATTTACAGGACACCCGGGTAAGCTATGTATTTCGGTTATTTCTGCGCCTGTCCGGCAAGCACGGATCCGACCGAGCTGGCTATTTAACCGAAGAACAACACTGCAGGGCAGGATGCAGGGACGATCGAAATGCAAAAGTTTATGTTTCACGAGCCCTTAGCCTTGGGCCTAGCCCCGGACTTCGCTTTTGCTTTTGCTTTTAATTTCGCGCTGGGCGTGACCCTCGAGGAAACTTTGGATTTCGCTTTGGCGTTAACCTTCGAGTAGATTTTTGATTTGGCTTTGGCTTTGGCTTTGGCTTTGGCTTTGGCTTTGGCTTTGGCTTTGGCTTTGGTTTTGGTTTTGGTCTTGGTCTTGGCTTTGGCTTTGGTTTTGGTCTTGGTCTTGGTCTTGGCTTTGGTCTTGGCTTTGGTCTTGGCTTTGGTCTTGGCTTTGGTCTTGCTTTGGTTTTGGTCTTGGTCTTGGCTTTGGTCTTGGCTTTGGTCTTGGCTTTGGTCTTGGCTTTGGTCTTGGCTTTGGTCTTGGCTTTGGTCTTGGCTTTGGCTTTGGCTTTGGCTTTGGCTTTGGCTTTGGGTATCACATTTGAGATAGCCGTGGATTTTTTTTTGGTTTTTCCCCGCGCTGGCACCTTAACAACAGCTGACATCTCAGATACTGGACCATCATCGAGATCGATACCAAATATATCAACCAGGTCACCCCTGACATTGGAGCTTGCTTCACCGGTATCAACGTGAACCTCATCTGTGACAAGTTCTCGCTGATCTACGCCGCGCAATGTAAATAATAAAGATGGATTTTCGTCCAGTCTTGTACCTACTCCGTAGAGCACAGCCGCCAGGTGTTTGCACAGATCGGCCCAATCAGGGCAGTTACAATTCAAGTGAATTTCGGATGGTTTGGGAAACAGTCCAGTGCGTTGATCGGTAACTGTACGCATCACACTATCGCTCAATTTCCCCTGCAACAGCTCCACCACGGAGCTGATACTTCCAGCACATTGCTTCTGTATTTCCTTCCATTGACGTTTTGGCAGCATATCAATCTTGATCGATATGTCGTAAATATGGTTGCCCGCCACCATGGCATCAATACGCCCTTTACTGATTTGCAAGTGACAGACTGAACCATTGCGCACATAGGTTCTTCCGCGTGGCAAGCGATTTTTATAATCACTGAACTTTTCCAGATGCTCACACCAGGCCTGACCCCAGAAAGAACGGGCGATGGCACGACCTTGAATGTCCACCGGTAACATCGACATACCCTTCTTCTTCAAGGCCGCAATTTTCTTTTGTGCCTTTGCCTTGCGTGTGGCAACCGACACATATTTAGGCCATCTGCCGTAAGCCATAAAATTATCCCTTAATCTATTACTGCATGTTGCAAGTCCAAACGCACCAAGTCAAGGATGGTGTCATCGTCCATTTCTGTGAGTGATAACTCTTTGGCCCCGTTAAGCACACCATCCGCCATCGTGCTTTTGTCTTCAAGCACCGCGTTTATTTTTTCTTCAATAGTGCCTCGATTGACGAACTTGTGGACCAGTACGTTCCGTCTCTGACCGATGCGAAAAGCACGATCTGTGGCTTGGTTCTCTACGGCTGGATTCCACCAGCGATCAAAGTGCACTACATGCGATGCTGCCGTCAGATTAAGGCCGGTGCCTCCAGCCTTGAGTGACAACACGAAAAACGGCGGACCATCGTCAGCCTGAAAATCGCTCACCATCTGCTGGCGCTTCCTGGCCGACGTACCACCGTGCAATATCAGTCCTTGCCGCCCGAACAATTTGGTCAGAAAGTCTGCCAGTGGCTCACACATCTGCCGAAATTGTGTGAAAATCAGAACCTTTTGCTGACGATCTTTGATCTCTTCACAAATCTCCTGTAATCGTAGAAACTTGCCGCTGTCCTTGGCATTGAATTTCGTATCGTCGAGATATTGCGAAGGGTGATTGCATATTTGTTTGAAACGAAGAATGTAAGTCAAGACCAGGCCTCGCCGTTTCATACCGTCTACGCTTTGAAGAAGGCGCCCCAGTTCGTTCACACTTTTTTGATAAAGCGTTGCCTGACGCTTTGTCAAACCGCTCCACGCTATCACTTCGCTCTTGTCGGGCAGATCACTGATGACACTTTTATCAGTTTTAAGGCGGCGCAAAATGTAGGGCTGTACTAATCGACGCAACGGTGCGTACTGCTCGGTTTCACGGTTTTCTAGCACTTTGCTGAATTGTTTGAACTGTTTAAAACTACCTAGTAGTCCAGGATTGATGAAATCAAACAACGACCAAAGATCTGACAATCGATTTTCGATAGGTGTACCCGTCAGAGCAATGCGGTGCAACGAGCGTAGTGATTTGCAGGTTCTGGATTGCCGAGACCCTGCGTTTTTAATAGCCTGTGCCTCGTCTAGTATTACAGTATGCCATTGCTGCTCCTGTAGCCAGGGTTGTCGTGGAAGCGTGCCATAGCTGGTCAGCACCACGTTGGTTTTTTTTGGTACGCCTTGCTGTGCCCACTCAGCAAGGCATTTTCTGTCAGTCATGGCACTATGCACAAAACACGCCTTCAACGAAGGTGCGAACCTGGCCATTTCGGCCTGCCAGTTGCCCAACAAGGATGTAGGTAGAACCAGTAAACAGGGGTACTCGGCTTTGTTTTTCTTCAATAGCAATAACAACGATAGCACCTGTATTGTCTTACCCAGACCCATGTCATCCGCCAGACAAGCGCCTAACCTCAGCTGATTAAGCTGCCACAACCAGCGCACACCGTTTTCCTGATAGGGCCGTAGTTGCGCTTTCAATAAGGCGCCCGGCAAACTGCCTCGTAATGTTTCAGGATGTCGAATTTTATACAGAAGCTCTGCAAGTGGTTTGTCGGCTTGTACTGAACCCCATGTCGCGGACAAAATTTCATCGGCACCCCCGGACGCAGCATAATCAGCACCGGCCAACAAACGCATACCCTCAAAAAAACTCAAACCATCTGACTCCGCCAACTCTTCAAGTTGCCCCAGATGCTGCATTGCTTCGTCAAGCTTTTCTCGATCAACCTCTACCCACTGTCCCCGTAGAAGCATCAAACCAGTATCGCTCTGCATAAGCTCTTGCCACTCATCGTCACTCAGAGGCTCGCCGTTAATCACAGCGTTGACATTGAAACTCAATAACGTTTCTGCTCGAAGGGCGCTGACATTGCTCGTACTGAGCACAGCCTGCACTTGAGGTTTGGTCCGCTTTGCCCACCAATCAGGCAGCCTGACAATGACGCCGCTCTGCTGCAACAATGGCACTTGCTGTAAAAAATCATAGGCTTGTCCAGCAGCCCATGCCTGTGGTTTGTAAATGGCTTTACTGCTTACAAGTTCATCTACCAGCTCGCTATGTTTACTCGCTAAGACGATGGGCTCAAGCAATTCAAGTAACTGCTTTTGCTGGCCTTTGGCAGCGTAGCGAGTCAGCGCTGTTGACAGAGGTTGGTGTCGAGACTGCGCACCATTGTGCTGCGGCAACCACGTTGCCATAAAAGCAAAGGGCCGCTCTGTGTCGTTGCGATTCTCAGCCAAGTGAAAATACACCTGACCACTGACGTGCCACCTTGGTGCTCGTGCTTTCAGGAAGTCCTGTATATCAGCATAGTGCTGCTGTACTTCGGCCAGTAGCCAGCTGTCCAGCTCACGCCACAAGCGCTGCAACAATTCAGCGCTCAGGTACTCACCACCCAGCATGGGAGCTGCGTTGTCGGCTAGCGTCTGCGCCCGCTCTGGCAGTAATCCATCGAGCTTCTGTAGTGAGTCATTGCCTTCAGCATTACAGCGCATGCGCAAGTACTCGGCACCAAATTCGTACCAATAATGGTATTCAGGTGACAATCCCTCCAACTTGTTGGCAGCAAGAACAAAAAGAGCTTCACTACTGCGCTTTGTTTTCAGTAGCTCAAGTACCACAGAAGGCAAGGTTGTACCGTTTTCTCCTTCAACCAGATAGAAAGAGCCTGAGGGTGACAGCGCTAGAGTCGTCTTCATTGAAGATGTGGGTCAAGGTACGACATTATTGAAAATTGTGACAGGCGAATCTGGAATTGCAACAGAATAGCCTAATTCAGTTTGCACCGCGCCGTCATCGTTGAAAAGTCTGCATGATGCCATCGGACTCGTTCAATAGCAGCACGATAATTGGGAGATCTTTGAACGCATGACTGCGCCTACGAACGATACGTGTCATCTGCTGAAGGGGTGAATACCGCGAGTCAGTGTTCGTCTATTTCCTATGTGCAGATGCTGCAGGCTACAGGGCTATCCGAGGTATACTCAACGCCACGTTGTATACTCTCTTGAGCCTCTGTGACTTTATGCCCTTTAGAGTGCAGCACAATCATATACGCTTACCCACCCCCAGATCCGGCTCTTCCCGTCCATCAGCTTCTGGTCCGTTAACATGACAGTGTTGCCAGATATTAATTTTGGATTACAGCAATGATACGAACCTCTGGATTCCAGCTGCACCTTGTGCGTCATGGAGAATCTGCCAACAACGCATTACCTGAAAATCAACGTGTAGCTGACCCTGCGCTCACTACCCTTGGAGAAAAGCAGGCACGTCAATTTGGCTCGCATTACGCCTCTATTGATCGCCTCGACCATGTATTGGCCAGTCCGTTCCGACGCACACTGCAGACTGCGCAACCGCTGTTGAATGCGCGTAGCATCCGCGCGGACATCTGGCCTGATATCTACGAGGTAGGAGGGTGTTTCGGAGGCTATGAACCAGATAAGCTAAGCGGTGAACCAGGCATGAGCGATATTGAAATTCGCAGTGAGTTTCCTGAATTTAACGTACCCGATGAGATTGACAAGAACGGTTGGTACAAGCGTCGCGCGTTTGAAACATGGGATGTGGCGGTTGCTCGGGCCGAGTCTCAGGCAAAGAAACTGCGCGATCATTTTGAACACACAGACAGCGTGGTTTTCTGTTTCATTCACGCGGATTTCAAACAATTGCTGCTTCAGCAACTGGTGCCAGATCAGCGCGCCTTTCACCGTGGTGGTATTCTCAACAGCAGTGTTACACACATAAGGTTTGAAAATGGCAAGGGCAATGTCATTGACTACTGCAACACCGATCACTTGATGCCAGGTGATGAATCCTATTAGTCCGCGATAATATAAATCCATGGGACAGTTAATCGACAAGACTGAATTCTCAGCCGAGGAGCACGAGCATTTTCGCCGCAGGCTGGCGACGAACCTGCTATCCCTGCATCGGCTGCTCGATCGGCCAGGTTTTGGAGAAGGGCCACGAACACTCGGCGCAGAGCTGGAGCTGTATCTGGTCGATGAACAAGGGCGGCCTTTACCAAAAAATCTTGAAGTACTTAAGCGAGCAAGCGATAAGCGTTTGACCAGCGAACTTAATCGCTACAACCTTGAAGCGAATCTGACGCCGCGTTTATTCGATGACTCACCCTTCATGGCACTCGAACAAGAGATGCACGATGTGCTGGCAGCGCTGAACGAGCTCCTGAAAGATTCAGGCGGGCACGTGCTGCCCATCGGCATCCTGCCCACACTGATACGCGAAGACTTCTCTCGCGACATGCTGACACCGGAAGATAGATTCATTGCCATGATGCATGACATACGCAAGCGCAGGAAAGAGTCGATTGCCATCGATCTGCAGGGTGAGGAGTCTGTGCAATTTACCACCGATCTGGTGACCTGCGAAGGGGCGAACACCTCGCTGCAGATTCACTACCGCGCAGAACCGTCGCGTTTTACCGATCTGTTTAACGCGTTTCAGTTCACCACGCCCGTGATGGTTGGGTTGTCTGCCAATTCACCGTTCTTTCTTGGGCGCAGTGTCTGGCATGAAACACGAATCGATCTTTTCCGGCAAGCCATTGATGCACGCGACGAACGTCGTCGCGAATTGCAGATGCCGGAGCGTGTCTATCTTGGGCATGGTTGGGTTCGTCACGGACCATACGAGCTGTTTGCGGAAAAAGTAAGCCTGTTTCGTACGGTGTTGCCGGTCTGTGACGACGAGGATACGGAGTCGGTATTGGAATCGGGTGGCACCCCGAGATTATTCGAGCTTGACATGCACGCAGGCACCGTCTGGCCCTGGAATCGGGCAGTTTACGATCACAGCAACCAGGGGCATGTGCGAATCGAATTGCGCTCCATGCCGGCTGGTCCCACCTCCAGCGATATGGTCGCAAACGCCGCGTTTGCAATCGGGCTGGCAGAAGGGCTGGCTGGAGACATGGAAAGTCTGATCCCGGCTATCCCGTTTCAAATCGTCACCGACAACATGGAACGTGCGGCTCGGCATGGTTTGGATGCAAGCCTGTTGTGGCCTTCAGACAAGCGCCGCGAACTTGAGGAGCGCTCGCTGCATGAATTGGCGACTTCACTGTTGCCGCTGGCACGACTCGGTCTAACCAGTATCGATGTCAGCGAAGCCGAGATTGATCGCTACCTTGGAATTATCGAGCACCGCCTTGCTAAGCGACAAACAGGAGCCTCTTGGCAACTTGCCCAATTTAATAGTTTTGCAGAATCAATGCCACACAAACAAGCATTGCATGAAATGCTCGCAGGTTACCGGCACCATCACGATAAGGGGCAAGCGGTGGCTGATTGGCCTTTATCCTAGACATTATGTAGTGACCTGCCCATCTCAAGAGCGTGCATAGCCTGAGCCACAAATTGCACAATCAAGATAATAGCGATTAGCGCAAGCAGATATCGCAATCAATGGTGTAGCCACCTTGGGGAAACCAAGCAATAGATGCAGCACAAACCTTAAGAAAACGACAGCGTTTGCATCTCATGCCCTGGCCTGGCGCCGGTCGTGCAGAATCATGGGTACGCATTGCCTGGGATCGTCGTGGATAGAAACACAATCCAGGCACTGGAAGCATTCGTTGTAGGCAATCTGACCGTCCTTTTCAATTGCATCGTAGTGGCATCGGACCTTGCAAAGCTGGCACGGACTGCCGCACTCGACACGGCGCGGTATCCAGCGCCTTATACGTAGCAAACCGCCCAGTGCCATAAATGCTCCCAGCGGGCAGACATAGCGACAGAATGGCTTGAACCAGATCAATCCCAGTGCCAGCCAACCCAGCGCATAGGCTGCAAACCACCACTCACGCAGAAAATACACGGTGATTGCGGTCTTGAATGGCTCAATCTCCACCAGCATATCGTTCACCGCCGGCGCGAGAAATCCGGTGATAATCAGAAGCCCAAGAACAACATACTTCAGTTTTTTCAACCAGTAATCCACACGTCCTGGCACGCGCCGCCGCTTGAAACCGAGAAGGCGGCCAAGGCGATCAGCAAATTCCTGCAACGCGCCATAGGGGCAGAGCCAGCCGCAGAACAAACCTCGTCCCCACAGCACGAAGCCGATAATTGCTGCAAGCCAGACGAGTAGCGAGAACGGGTCATACAGTAAAAAAAGAAAGCCTGTCCATTCCACCGCTGCCCGCAAGGTGCCAATCACGGTCACAATGGATAGCTGTCCCTGTCCCCACCAACCCACGAATACAAGCATAAACGCAAGAATTCCGAGCCGGTACGGACGTAACCGCCGTGCACCTGCAATGAAGCTTTGACGAAACAGAAGTACACCCGTCAACAGGAATACAAACACACCCAGAATCGCAAGATCGATACGCCTGCCAAGCACGCTCTCGACCCAGACTGGACGCGATACCGCTACCGCAGGTACATCAAAGAAGCGTACGGGGGTTGATTGAGTCGTGCGAAACTCTTGCACCCCCACTTCCGGCATAAAAGAACCGTGGCGGCGTATCGCTCGGATAATCAGATCCCAATCCTGTGTCGGGTTAAAACCGAGACGGCGGTCGGTACGCAGCATCAGTCGATGCTCGAAGTCCGGCACATCCTCTGCCGTCTGTACTTCAATGTCCGCGTGACGCAGAGCGATGGGCAACCCGCTTTGCTCGGCCAGCAGCAGATCGGGTGCCGTGTTACGCACAAATTCCTCGGATACCAATCCGTGACGACCGTTGGCCAGCAGCAGCAACGGCTCTGCAAAATTAGCAATGCTGAGCAACTCATCTCGCGCGGCCTGCGTTTCGTTGTCCAGTACCGCCCGGGCAATGGCGTCAGGGCCAATATCAATAATCCAGAGATCCAGATAGTCGCCCTGTGGCTCGGCCAGCGCCTCAGCGTCGTCATCTTCCCACAGTGTTCCGGCAAAGGCAGCTTGCAGACTTGAATTGGTGATGGTGAGTTGCTTCGCTATGCCTTGTTCGACAAGAGCCTCCCAGTCAAGCTCTGGCCCTGCATCACGTTTGGGGCTGGGCGAAGGGCCGCCTGCCAGTCCCTGCATCCGCTCGCGCGCAACCGCAAGACTGGCGGCAAGGATTGATTCGTGTGCGATGCGCACCGAGGCTGTCGCCTTGGTGACGCCGTCAAGATAAATCTGGCCGGAGCCGTCCTGAGCACCGGTGCCGTAAGGTACACCGACGGTGATCGAATCGAAGATCGACAGGCCATGATACTGACGCACGAATTCGTTAAACGGCGCTTCGCCAAGTCCAGAAACAAAGATCGGCTCGTTGTGCTCAAGTAACTCGGCACGCAGGAATGTACCGTCGCGATCCAGCGTCACCAATACATTAATCGGCGCACCAGAGAAACCGGGTAGTGGCGCAAGCGGTTCGGTCTCGAATATATACCCTGCCTCTTCACCTGTGCGATCAAGGATAGACCAGACGCCCTTGTCTGTGAGCATCTCACCCAGTTCATTAGGTGGCTCGACCTTTGTAGCAAGTGTATCCCGGTCCAAGCTCTCTGCCTTTGTTACACCGCTCAGCAGGGTTACGCTCGCGACTATGCAGAATATGAGCTTGTTACAAGCAAGCTTGCGCGTCAGTGTCTGTATGGTTGTAAACATTGAAAGAGTCTGAGAACCGTGTGGTCGTGACAGTCTGTTTTGTCTTCACCGTTCGGATTGAACGAGTCGATAGTCTGCCAACACGCTTTTTTCACGCACGGCTCGTCCATTGGGTAAATCGTTGTCATCCAGTTTACTGGCAATTTGGGTTTCATCCAAACCGTATTGAACCCATCGCTTGCGCAATCGCCGTGCGAGTTCTTCTTCGGGCACGTCAATGATGACCTTTAAATCAAACATGGGATGAAGCGATCGCCAGGGGTCTTCATCAAGCAGAAGATAGTTGCCTTCCACCAATACCAGTTGCACACTTTGCGGAATAATGCGAGCACTTCCCCGTGACACCTCCAGCTTGCGATCAAAAACCGGAACCGCCATATTGCCCTCCGCGGGATCAGCTAGTCGCATGAGCGTACTGCGCAGACCGCTGACATCAAAGGTATCCGGAGCACCTTTCCTATGGAGGCGTCCGCGTGCCTTTAGAATGCTATCGTCATAGTGAAAGCCATCCATTGGCAGGATGGCTACGCGAGGATCCTCATCGCTCTGCACTGCAGTTTTCCTGGCCAGCCGCTCAACCAGCGTTGATTTTCCAGACCCGGGAGCACCAGCAATGGCCAGAAAAATACGCCTGTCGTTCTTTAACAGACGCTGACAGTGCGTAATCAGGGTTGCTTCATCAATAAGATCTGACACACCTGCCTCTTGTCAATCACATTCAAAACCTAACGATACACGATCACATGCCTTGCCAGCGGCTATCAGTGCGATGCAATTGGTCGTCACCTATAAATCTACTTATTCATTATTGCTGTAGTACGCGTCCAGTGACTGCGCTACACTGTCCGTACTCAGTGCGTGATGAGTGGCACTGGAGCGCTAAGTGCTTGAGCTGTGCAGTCCTCTTAAAATATCCCGCCAACTCACGATCCCCACCGGCGTATTACTCTGATCAACAATGGGAATACAAGAAAACCGCCGATTGAGAAAAATCTCAATAGCGTCATTGGTCGTTGCCGATTCGCCCAACGTTACAGCATTGCGTGTCATCACCTGATGAACTTTACGATCCAAAGTGGATCGATCACGGTTCAGCTCTGCAGCAGACCCTAGATAAGGGCTCATGGCTTTGAGCAGATCTCTGTCTGACAACACCCCTTCCAGCTTCTCATCCTGCACAACAAGCAAATGATGAAACCTGACATTATCAAAGATCTCATTTGCCACCCTCAACGAATCATCCAGACTTACGGTGACGATTTTCGAGGTCATGACTTCGCTGATTAACATGATGTGGGGAATCCAGCCAACTGAGCTTGTGATTCTCTTAGCGACGAACGTACCTGTAACGCTACTTGCAACAACCCCCGAGCCCCGTGGTGTTACTTGTTTGCCATTCAGCAGCCTGAAGCAAATTATTAGCGACCTTCAATGTAAATCGCCCGTATCTCACCATTAATATTATGTATTTATAATATTTATCAACTACTTATAAGGTATTACCTGACTTAATGAATAAGGTCCGCGTATAGTTATTGCCCAAAAGGCCCCTAATAGCCATGCAACGCTCATCTATCAGTATTAAAATCCAACGCATCCACCAGGCAAGAATTAACTTTTTTCGCAATGTGTTCGTTTGATGCTCAAGGTAGCGTCAATCGGCAGGCACCGTGCATTGGATAAAATCCTGTCAATAAATACTCCACTCGACGTCTTCGAGACGACGAACCCGTTCTACTAAAAATACACATCAACTGAAAACCTGGACAATATGAATATTCACGAGTATCAGGCGAAACAGCTTTTAAAAAGCTTTGGCGCCCCTGTGTCGGCAGGCGTTCCTATCCTGACATCTGACGATATTGACGCAGCTATCGAGGCCCTCCCCGGCCCTGTTTACGTGGTCAAGAGTCAGATACATGCCGGTGGCCGTGGCAAAGGGCGTTTCAAAGAGCTCGGCGCTGATGCGCAAGGTGGTGTCCGCGTCAGTTTTTCTGCTGACGAGGCCCGTGCAAATGCCCATGAAATGCTGGGCAACACTCTGGTAACCCAGCAAACAGGACCTGCAGGCAAGCAAGTGAACCGCCTGTATCTGGAGGACGGCGCGCAAATAGACAGCGAGCTATATCTGTCTATTCTGGTAGATCGGGAAACCAGTCGAGTGTCTTTCGTCGCCTCTACCGAAGGCGGTATGGATATCGAGACCGTTGCTCACGAAACACCTGAGAAAATTCACACCATTGGTATCGATCCTCTGAAGGGCATAACAGCCGCGGATTGCGACACACTCAATGCAGCATTCGAACTGACCGGCGCAGCAGCAGAAGACGGCAAAACTCTTTTTCCTGTTCTTTATAAAGCGTTTGTTGAAACTGACATGAGCCTGCTGGAAGTCAACCCTCTGGTTGTGCTGAAAGATGGCCATCTCAAAGTACTGGATGCCAAGGTTTCATTTGATGGAAATGCTGAGTTCCGACGCCCTGAGCTACAAGAATTACGAGACGAGACTGAAGAAGATGCCAAAGAAATCGAGGCGTCAAAATATGATCTTGCCTATATCGCACTTGACGGTGAAATTGGCTGTATGGTCAATGGTGCCGGACTTGCAATGGCTACCATGGATATCATCAAACTCTATGGGGCAACGCCAGCTAATTTTCTGGACGTAGGGGGCGGTGCCACCACTAAGAAGGTGACAGCGGCATTTAAAATTATTACCTCAGACCCGAACGTGAAAGGGATTCTGGTTAATATCTTCGGTGGCATCATGCGTTGCGATGTCATCGCAGAAGGTGTTGTTGCTGCTGTGAAAGAGGTAGGTCTACAAGTGCCTCTTGTGGTGCGCCTTGAAGGCACTAAAGTAGAAGAAGGCAAATTCATCATCAACAATAGTGGTCTGGATGTTATTGCCGCTGATGATCTGGATGATGCAGCCCAGAAAATAGTCAAAGCGGTTAAAGGATAAGCACCATGTCAATATTGATTAATAAAAATACTCGTGTGCTGGTACAGGGCTTGACTGGCAAGACCGGCACCTTTCATACAGAGCAGGCACTTGGCTATCACGGAACACAGATGGTCGGCGGTGTTCATCCAAAGAAAGGTGGCACAACGTGGCAAAGCAAATCAGAATCCTGCGCAGACACAGAGCTACCGATTTTCACTACAGTAAAGGAAGGCAAGGACGTTACTCAAGCTGATGCCTCAGTTGTGTATGTGCCTCCTGCAGGTGCCGCCGCCGCCATCATCGAAGCCATTGATGCTGAAATGCCATTGATAATCTGTATTACTGAAGGCGTACCTGTTCTGGATATGGTCGAAGTCAAAGCCCGACTGGCCGATTCAAACTCTCGCCTGGTAGGCCCGAACTGCCCGGGCATATTGACGCCAAACGAATGCAAGATAGGCATCATGCCCGGCAACATCTTCAAGCAAGGGTCGGTTGGTGTGGTATCACGCTCCGGCACACTGACGTATGAAGCTGTCTATCAGACGACGTCGGCAGGCCTTGGACAAACAACGGCCGTTGGTATCGGAGGCGATCCTGTCAAAGGCACCGAATTTATCGATGTGCTCGATCTGTTTCTCGATGATGACGAAACCAAATCAATTATCATGATTGGTGAAATTGGTGGTTCTGCTGAGGAAGATGCTGCCGAATGGTTGATTGAGCAAGCAAGCAAAGGTCGCAAGAAACCAATGGCTGGATTCATAGCGGGACGTACTGCACCTCCAGGAAGAACCATGGGTCACGCGGGTGCTGTCATCTCTGGCGGCAAAGGCGGAGCAGACGACAAGATCGCAGCCATGGAGAAAGCTGGCATTGTTGTATCGCCCTCACCTGCCAAGCTTGGCGAGACGCTACTTAAAGCAATTGGTTAGTTGAGAGCCACAATGCCGTAGCCTCAATGTGTTATCAAGCATTAATTAGACTGCTCGAAAAAAGCAAAGCCTGGTTACCTTTCCAGGCTTTTGCACTAATTGCACTCTCCACAGTCACCTTATGATTGGATCTGTCGCCAGCCAAGGGCAATCAACAGTGTTAATATCTTCGTTACCATGACACCTTTGACCGACGCCGAAAAAATCCTTGCAAGGCCCAATTCAGTGCCATGGCCCCCTGTTGTATTGCTGATAGCCATCATTACAGGCTGGTTTTTAGACAGCATGCTACCAAGCCTTGCAGGTCAGGCGATGATTGGCCACTTCCCTTTATCAAAAGTACAACCCTGGCTGGGATGGCTGCTTGTCGGCCTTGCAATAGCGATGGATATCTGGGTGCTGGCAATCTTCAGGAAACACAAGACCCATATCCGTCCCGACAGGCCTGCCGAGAACCTGGTGACTTCCGGCCCATTTGCGTATTCGCGTAATCCCATCTACGCAGGTAATGTCGCCATAATCCTTGGCCTGGCGCTGGTGAAAGGTTCGGTATGGTATTTACTGCTGACGCCGCTGGTTTATCTGCTCATACGAGAGCTGGCAATCAAGCGAGAAGAGGCCCACATGGCGGCACGCTTTGGTGAAACCTGGACAGACTATGCGATGAAAGTAAGACGCTGGCTATAGTGTCAAAACCGGGTTAAACAGCGCACAAACATACCCTTGGAACGTGCCATTGTCCTTATCAGAATCGGCTCACGAAGCGTTGTCTGATTCTGAAGTATCCTTATAGTAGCCTGGTAAGCGAAAGTGACTTTCTATCGCTATCCAGAGATAAACCAGTCCAACGGCAATTCCAAGTGTTCCAAGCAACACTATTGTTACAATTAAATTGCTCTGTAGTTCTGCCAACCATATTTTACGTACACCAAAACCTATTGCACACGCCCCGGCGATACTTGCCAATGCAAGAATAGTACTGCGAACCGGTGGCTCTCCAGTGAACCTCTGGCCAGCGTATTTTATGGCCCACCAGCCAAGGCGGACCGCATGCCAGGCAAGGCGACTGAAAAAATTAGAGCCATTGAGTGTTTGTGTTATCAATCGGAAAATCTCATCGGCTTCATGCCTTTGTACGGGTACTTGTTTGCATTTGCCATTTTTTATAATCGGTAAGTATCCAAATTGAAACGCGAAATCATGCACGACAGATGCTGATAACAAGATACCCAATGGTCGCAGAACGCCAAAACTCAGGTAACTGACTAGCCACGGAAATGGAATTGACGCACCATCAAAAACATTGGCCTGAACTTCATCAGAATGCTCAAGGTCCTTGTTCTCATCAAAGGGTTCTTCGCCTTTTGCAGCACTTGCAGTATTTCCGACAGGCGGTATTACTATGCGCCCCTCTAAACCCGCCGGTAAGGCCTCACCTTCAACCTCAATATAGAAATTCTTTGACAGTGTAAAGGTTCGTCTTTGGCCTGCCTCTATGAATCGTCTCAATGCACTTCTCGAACGAGTTGGCAGTACGCGCGGCTTAAGTACTGGCAGCTCGGAAATACGCAACGTTATTTCTGCACTGTATTCCTTCAGTAAAGCCGTCTCGGGCTGAACTTTTGCGCTATGAGCTAAATCGCTTTCTAGCGAATCTTCAAGTTTGATGGCCATTGAGGTGTCCCCGTATTATGGATTGGTGTTAAGCCTGGTGTTAAATTTGAACTCCGGATGAAAGTTCGGATAATCTACGTTGCGGCCCTGACGCTAATCCGAGCCTCCAGGCGGACAGGCCCCGATCATGTGCTGATGCCCATCATCGGCATGCAGGCCTTGTCTGGATGTAGCACGCCTTCAACCGCAAGTGCCAGTCCCAGCTGCCCTTTGAAAAGACTGTACGGCTCTCGCTCGCGATGATCAAGAGCGGGTGCTCGCGTGATTGCTCGTCGCGCCAGATAGGTGGCTCGAGTGAGCCAGTCTGAATCTTTCGTCAACTGATAAACCCTCAGCAAAGCAAGAATGCGACCGGCACTTCCGCAGCATAGATCGACCGGACCGCGATCGGTTTCCCAGCAATGCCAGGCAAGGCTCTGCGCAACCTCCAGCCAGTCGCCATCACGATCATGCTCGTGCAGCAGAGCGAACAATGGAACAGCGCCTGCTGAACCGTTGCACCAACCGGCCATCATGCCACCCGGATGGCCACTCTCAGCAAGCCACTCGAAGGCGTGGCCACGAGCCACAGGAACAAGAGCGTTGCGAAACTGATTCACGCGATCCATGAATTGCTCTGGCAATGGTATGAATCCCCGATTGTGCATCAACAGGGTGGTATACAACAGCCCTCCCCAACCATGCGCGAAGCCAAGATTTCCCCAGTGAGCACTGGACACCATATCCTCATACTCCAGTGATTCCTGCCAGACACTATCAAGCAAGTCGCAGGCTGTCTGTCGCAAAACGTGGCAGTCCATCGGAAGCGCACGCAGTGTTGACTCGAGCTCCATGCAGGCCAGCACACAACTGAGGCGACCCAAGGTTGCATCCCACGCACGTGAGTGCTGTGTGATAGCGGACTGGAACTCGACAATAGCACGATCGGCGGTGACAAAGTCACTGACTGAATTTGAGATCAGAGCTTGAGTGAAAGCAATGCCAGCCGGACCATGATGAACCGAGCAGGCACCAACAGCTTCGAACTCCTTGTTGAATTCTTCATCGTGAAAGGCATCAGTATCGGACTGGTGAAGCCGCGCAACCTGAATCCACTGCTCACTAGAGTGCAGCAGGTCAGCTGATCCTCGTTGACAAGCCAGCCGATGCAAGGCATGTGCGATGCCTGCCGCTCCACCATTGAGCGAACAGGTGGGCCCATGGGTGAATTTTGAGAAAGCCTCCATCGCGTTAAGCTGCACCGTCTTGATGCGTTTATCGACGAATGCACGCAATTCAAAGGGCTGAGCCTGAGCTGTTGTCGCCGGTCGCTCGTCAGGAAGATCACAGCTCATCAGCGCACTTGCCAGCTCGGCGCAATCCCTATGGCGATCAATCTCAAGCTTCGAAAGCGCCTTGTGAATGATGACTTCGATGGCTGGCCAACGCAGACTGCCAGGCAGACGCAGGTGCTCGGGGCTTGGGTTTGCAATCGCCGAGTACATGGCTTCATGCTCGAGATCGAAGTCGGTGTAATGATGGCCAGTCACTAGCTGGTAAAGGAGCGCTGCCACCGAAAATTGTTCGTCAGCCGCGTTAACGGGAGGCGGTGCGATGCGTTCAAGCTGGCAGCGTGCGTATTCCGGGTCGGAGTAAAAGGCAATACCTCCGCGTTCAAATCGCCCCGAATCATCGAAGCGATGTGCCAGCCCAAAGTCCAGCACGGTAATGGCACCGTCGCCACTGACTATTACATTGTCAGGGTGAACATCGCCATGTGCGACACCCTGGCGATGTAATGCCGAGTAGCTTGCGGCAATGCCTTGGGCCAGATCTTTCAAACCAGACCAGTCGCGTAGCTCTCTAAGCTCTGCGGCCCGACGAGCGGCGCTGACTCCCTCGATCCAGCGCGTTGCCATCCAGAGCCTGTCGTCGGATTCGCCATGCGCCAGCAGTTGCACCACTCCATCCAGATTCAAGTGCTGAAGAATGCAAATTTCATTGTTGAATCGGTGACGGATACTGGCCGTACAGTTCTTGCTGGAAACCTTTAGAGAACAGTAGGATCCGCTTTCGTCTGTCGCCATAAAAACCGATCCGTCTGCAAAACTCTGCAGGCATCGCTGAATTTTGTAGCCATAGAAGTCTTCGCCGGGCATCAGATTACCATTCGACTGCTCTTCATCGTGTTGGCTCTTCTCGACGAGGATTGAGCGCTGAATCATGTCCGCGAAGATTGGCAGAACCTCTTCAAGGACGCTCTCTGCCTGCTGAGGGTCATCCTTGCAGTGTCGAGCGATCGCCTGCACGATGGAACAGGGGTGTCTGAACTGATTCAGTAAACGCGACAGCTCTTGATCAATCACTTGAGTCGTTGCGCGAACATGCCGGCGAGACAGGGCAATATCCTCGTCGAAAGCGGCCAGCCTTAGTCGCGTGGCTTCGTCCAGATCGCAGATCGCGATCATGCTGACATCCTCTGGCAGGATGAACTCATGCTGGATGAGGTTTTTACCTATCGGTGTTCGTTGATCCATGATGCTCTCGGTTTGAATGTATTGATATCGATACCTTGCAGACTCATGCGCTCAATCACCAGCGCATAGAGGTCATTAGAGGGCGGGAGGGTTTGCGTGCGTAACTCGTGTATGAGCGTTGCAATTGTTTCCGTCACCCATTGACGCCAGCTCTTCTGTGAGTCCTGCGGGTCTTCAGGTCGCGGGTCTACACCCCAACTCAACATGCCATCACGGGTGAACGCTGCGGTGAATGGCACACCTTGAGCAGGCAGATGAGCCACTTGCTCTTCAATCTCGCCGGCCAATATCAGGAGAGATTCGACAGACGGGAAGTACACCACGAGCTTGTCTGGACGAATCCGTCCCGCCACACCGGTGCCAACCTTGAAACTTGTACGCTCGTGTTTTTGCAGCACCCTGGCGACAGCGTGCAACGCTTCCGGTAGCGCCGAGGGCTGAGGGCTGACATACAACTTGGCCTCACAGGCCACTTCATTGACAGCACTTCGTTTCTGGAAGTACAGCCATCCGGGCATTGTCTCGGAACGCTGCCAGAATGATCCAATCTCATCCAGCTTGAGAAAGCAGGCATCGTCTACCATTTCGCGTAGATGTCTTGAAGCTGGGATGGTGTTAAAGCGATACAGCGCAGAAAACACTTGTGCAGGCACTAATCCCTGCATGGCGCACACATGCTTTATGGCTGAGTGCGACAATATCGCTGATACCGATTCAGGGTTTTCGTCAGTGCTCGTCTGCAGGCCCAACAAGGCAAGTGCATCCGAACCACTGTGAAAGCATTCGTTTTCGAATACTTCAAGAATTCCTGACAGCACCAGTTTGGCAAGTTCTTCTTCCAAACCATCATCCAGCGAATCAATTGCGTGATCCGGTAGTGGGCCTGCATCACGCAGCACATGCAGTAGCAGCGCCATGTTTTGATCCAGCTCCAGAACCGGGCCGTCGAGTTGCTTGCTCAACGCCACACCGAAGCCTGTGCGGTGCAACGCACGGCTGTCGAAGCGACAGCCGTGCGCCTCTTCAAGACGGTTGTACGGCACGATTGCAAGCCCTCGCGCCGTACGAAACGTCAATTGATCAAAAGCGTTTGTCATTGACCAAGTTTCGCTTTCATGACTTGAACTTCATCCAGTGCAGCTTTCAGACTGCCCTCAAGCTCATTCACATCATCCAGCGTTTGAGGCTGGTTCAACTCGACAGCTTCCCTCTCAGCAACGTCGAGCTCTTCGAGAGCTACCTTTAAATCAGCTTTCATCGAAGCTATGAGCTCGACCCTGTCTATCGGATCGACATTGCGGATGATATCTGTGGCATTACCCGGTTGAGCAGTTGAGAAATTTACCCCGCATCCTCCCACTGTGACAGCTGGGCAAATGTCTGAAAATCCGGGACACCGACTAATTCCCTGGCAAATGCCGGAAAAACCGGGACACTGGGTAAATCCTCTACAAATTGGCGTGAACACTTGACAACCTATGTGGCTAAAGGCAGGGCACGGGGTGAACCCACACCCGATCTGCGTGCCAGGACCGCAGATAAAGGTGTTGCCCGGACACGCGCTCAGGGCCCCTCCAGGACAACTGAAATTCTGACCGCAGGCCAGAGCCTCTTCTTGCGAATCAATGGCAACCGTCAGGTTGTTTACTCGAAATTTTTTCATCGTCTTCTCCACTTGATGCAGACAGTAATTGTCTGTGAATAGTTAGAGCCGACGGCATGCATTTCGGTCACTATCAGATCAGAAATTGATCAGCCTAGTGGTTACTGGCTTGTATTAATAAAAAAATGAAATCCGTTGACTCGAAATCAGGTTAACGATTTGGAATCATGCTGCAAAGTCAATGCTGTCTTTCCTATCTCATTGAGCAGCCGGTAGCTTAGTCATCAGTCGAGTCTACGTAATTGCAAGTCGCAATGTACTGGACATTAGTCTGAATATCGTCGAAGCTTCAAATCTGACTCACACGACGCACCAGGGTTGTAGCGTTATGGAAAACTTGTACATGCGCAGATTTCGGCACATACTCTTTACATGAACTCAGATGATAAAAAGTGTATTTGGCAAACCAAAATCTGGCCAAACCTGTTGCCGGACGTTTCAGCAACACGGGTTTCGCCTGTATCAGTGGCAAGTCATGCTCAAGGAGTGCTGATGCGTCATCTCACAGACCCATGCAATCGGTAGGCCGACCTACAATGACTACGATGGAACTACCTGAAAAAAGTCCTTATCCCCCACTTGCCGAGGTGCGTAAAACACTTCGGGTAAAATGGTATCGCAGCCCTATAGCCCACAAGCGTCTGCGAGAACTTAGCACCAGATCAGATACGCAAGGGTGGAAGCAGGCGGGTGGGCATACCGCTCTTTACCTATCACTCGCCGCCTTAACGGTTGTATTTTGGTCGCAGCAATACTGGCTTGCGTTCACGCTGGCTCTATGGTCTGTTGGTTTTGTTGCTACGTTTTTCAAGGGCACGGCCGCCCATGAACTTGGCCATGGCACAGTGTTCCAAACCAAATCGCTCAACGTGGTTTTTTTACATGCCGTCTGCTTGATAAGTTGGTGGGACCCTTACGACTACGCAGTCAGCCATACCTATCATCATCGATACACCACACACCGCGAAGCTGATCGAGAGAATGTTCTGCCGCTGACACCGTCTTTGCATCCGTGGCTTATGCTACAGCTCGGAACGTTGAATCTGTTGACAAAGCCCAACAGAAATTTTAGTAAGGGCGGTTTTTTGTGGACGCTCTACCTGACTGGCAGAACGGCGTTGGGCAAGCCATCCGGGCACACCGACATTCCAAGTCAGGAGTGGTTGAAGACATTGCACGAGGATCAGCCAGAAAACTTTTTATATTCGGTTCGCTGGTCAAGAGTGCTATTGGCTTTCCACGCCTTGGTGCTTGTTATCAGCGTGACTACCGGATGGTGGGTGTTGTCACTGGTGATAACGCTACCCTCTTATATTGCCAATATCGGATCGTACCTGTTGGGGACCACACAGCATTGTGGTCTTAGGGAGAACAATCCGGATTTTCGTCAGAATACCCGTTCCATAATAATCAACCCTTTTCTATCCTTTCTCTACTGGCATATGAACTGGCACATCGAACACCACATGTACGCTGGCGTGCCGTGTTTTAACCTGCAAGCATTGTCCAAAGAACTTGAAGCCGATCTGCCACAACCCAGAACCTTGGCAGGGGCATGGAAAGAAATGCTAGATATTAGGCGCAAACAAGCTGTGGATCCCGCTTATGAGTACTACACGCCTGTTCCAGCATCTGTTGTATCAGCCTCGGCGCGTGTGGACGACGATATCGTTAGCTCGATTGGCGATCTGGCGCCGAAAGGGTCTGATTTGTCGGCTCAGCTGATGTCGCCTGATGTGCCCCGCCAGCGACACGAAGGCGGATAATGGATAATCGGTGCATGAATCTCAAAATCAAACCACGCCGATCATGATTGCCACTCGAACTGCTGCTGTAATACTCGTGCTGTTCGGCTGTGTGGCTGCTATCACCACTCACCTGTTTACACTGTTTGTCAGCGGGCTCAATCCCGCCACCAGTCCCATCGGTGCGCTAGCCTGGACCGAAAATGCCGCGTGGTTCCGGTATGGTTTGTGGCTGTTTGCGCTTGGACACCTTGGCCTTGTACTGCTCCTGAACCGATCTGGAGCCAATCGTTTCACGCGAGGCGCGCAACTGTTTCTCCTGCTTGATGCAGGAATAATTTTCTGGTTGCCATGGCACTTCGAATCAGTGTCCCTAACCGTTATGGCATCGACAGCCGTTGATGTTCCGCTCTGGCTTCTGGGCGGTAGTGTCGGTTTTGCGATGACCTGTGTGGCTGGCTCGCTGTGGCGCAATCAACGTTCGACGGCTTTTCTGACGCTGGTCTGTTTGCTGCTCTGGAGTTTGCTGGCTCCTGTTTTTTTCGCCCTGGAACCAAGCTGGATTGGCGCGTATCAGCGCTCTGTGGGCTCGGTGTTGTTGTTCTGGACTGCAGCTCTTGCGGTTCGGATTGGCTTCTTCGGACAAACCGAGACCAGAACAGCTGTAGTTAGGGTATCAAATGAGGATTACTGGCATTAATCAAAATTCGCAATTCACTTACCCCAGCAACCCTCACCTTCACCAACTTAAATTCTCAAATGAAGTGGCAGAATAAGTCGAAACTACCAGCTTCATTTTTGACCTAACTGGAATGGCACTAATTTAATCAATAAGCACTTGTTATAGAGGAAAAAAGCTGGCCCCACTACTACGCTTTGGGTTCCTACGACCAACACATAGTAATCGGGTACCAGCCATAGATGACTTTAGCGGACGAAATCGATCTCGACAACAACAACGTGTACGTAAAATTTGTGAACACGCAGACGCCGACCTGTTTTTTAATGCGTTGACCGACGATGGGATGTTGGACAAGCTGGAATCCCTGCTGCCAGAGCATCGCGAACGTCTTTACACCCCTACGCAGACATTGTCTTTGTTTCTTGCTCAGGCATTGAGTGAGGATCGCACTTGTCAGCATGCCGTTAATGAATGGTTTGCGGCTCGACAGGTTGCCGGTTTCAGCCCAATCAGCACCAGTACCGCAGCCTATTGTTGTGCTCGACAGCGGTTGCCAACTCAATTGATCCGCGAGTTGGTACGCCACAGCGGCCATGAACTTCAACAACGTGCCGTGCGGCCGTGGAAGTGGAAAGGGCGTTGCGTGAAGATGGTTGACGGTACCACTTTGTCAATGCCGGACACCGAAGAGAATCAGGCGAAATATCCACAGCCCAAGACACAGCAACCGGGCGTAGGTTTCCCGCTATGTCGATTGGTAGGGATACTGGATCTGTCCACAGGTGGTGTGATTGATGTAGCCTTTGGTGTCTGTGAGGGAAAAGGCAGTGGCGAACAAGGCTTGCTGCGCCAGCTGTTGGACAGTTGCCTGAACAAAGGGGAAGTGTTGCTTGGAGATGCCTTCTTCCCAAGCTACTTTCTGTTGTGGACATTGCAGCTGATGGGTGTTGATTGTCTGTGTGAACAAATGGGTGGACGGGGACGCAGTACTGACTTTCGCCGCGGTGAATCGTTGGGTACGCGCGATCATCTAATCAGCTACGAGAAGCCCAAAGTGAAGCCCGATTGGCTCAGTCAGGCAGACTACGATACGGCACCAGAGACGTTGCGTGTACGCGAGTTTCGTTGCAAAGCGGGCAAGGGGAACAAAGGCAAGACGTTGGTGACGACGATGTGCTGCCCAAAGCGCTACAAGAAAGGCGAGCTGAAGGAGCTGTACAAGCAGCGTTGGCAGATAGAGATCAATTTCCGACACATCAAGACAACGCTGGGAATGGATGTACTGAGTTGCCAAACACCCGAGATGGTTGAGAAGGAAATTTGGGTCTATCTGCTGGCGTACAACATAATCCGTGTTCTCATGGCACAGGCAGCGTTACAAGCTGGCCGTCTACCCAATACATTGAGTTTCAAGCACTGTGCCCAGCTATGGTTAGCGTGGGGACGACATGGCGAGGTGGGTAATCAGGCTAGTCTAATAGCGCTGTTGACAGCCATTCCATCAGTTGCTCAAACAACGCAAATATCGTCACCTTAATTCTTCCTGCGGCACTGGCAAACCTAGTCCCAAGGGCCCGTCAAAGGAGCTCATTAATACCATTGTTGACATGAAACAACACAACCCCACATTCGGTTGTCCACGCATCGCGCAACAGATCAATCTTGCGTTCTGCACCAATATCAATAAGGATGTCGTCAGGCAAATTCTGGTCTTATATTGCCCGAAGGATTCCGGTGACAAGGGATCTTCCTGATTGAGCTTGCTCGGCCATACCAAAGACAGTCGCTGGAGCGTAGATCTGTTTCGCTGTGAATCCATTCTTATCAAGAGCCACTGCCTACTCGTTGTCATGGATCAGCAGACTCGGCGCATCATCGGATTTGCAGCACATGCCGGCGCGGCTATCGAAAAACTGCATGCGGTTTGAAAATAAACTAATTAGTCCACCGTGGGTGTGCAAAAAAGAAGTAAATTAAACCAGCTGGAGCGAGCTCGAATTTCCTGTATCCGTCGGTGGTCGCAGTGCATTGGTGTTACAGGGATATGCTCACTACCTGCCACAAATTCAGGAAATCATCCATCTTTATGGGGATAATAAATTGCCTGCTTAGGTATCTAAACTGGAAATCGCGCAGGTGTTTGTTTTTCATAACCGCTTGCGCTATTTGTCCAAAGTTAAATCACCGCCTCAAGCATTGTGTTCATCCGAGAATCGGAAGGCGGCCACTGAGCAGATGCAGCTGCTTGTCAACATCATCGCAAGGCCTTGAATTGTAAGACGGTAACTTTGCGCAAAACAGCTGATTTGAACTAAGCTTAAAGAAGCGTTATGCCTACATCAATACCTGCCATCTGTTAAAATTCCAGATACTTCCATATTTTGCAAGTATTCGGAATTTTATGAACACTCTAGTCGAACAAGTTCGTGCTGCAGGACTTGGAACGAGCGTTGTTACTGAGCGCCAGCTCTCAGAGATTCTCGGCGGTAGCGATGCCCGCCGCTATGGCCTTGTCAACCGCGCACTAAAGGAAGGCACGCTCCTACGACTGAAACGCGGCCTTTACTATCTGAAGCCTTTACACACCAGTGACGGCATTCACCCCTTCGCTGTTGCACAGGCGTTGCTACCTGGCAGTTATATTTCCTTCGAGACCGCTCTGGCGTTTCATCACTGGATTCCTGAAGCGGTATACACCACTGTGAGCGTAACCCCTGGACGGAAGAGCTTTGTGAGAAATCATGAATCGCTTGGCAAATTCTCGTACCACCCGCTCGCATTGAACGATTATCAATTTCTCGCGGCGGTTACACGCGTGAAATTGGGGACGCATACAACCCTCGTTGCCAGCCCCCTACGCGCTCTAATGGATCTTGTAGCGCTGCGCAAGGAAGGTTGGTCAGAGCTTGCTTGGGTAGAAGAGGGTCTTAGAATAGATGAAGCCCACCTGGCGACTCTGCGTCGTAAGGATTTTGCTGCACTATCACCTACCTACAAACATAAGGTTGCCAATGAATTCCTGGCGCAGCTCGAAAACGCTGTATTTAACCGTAGATCAGTAAACAGAATTGATCAACAACACGGCAAAGGAGGCACCTCATGATCGAACTCATTCAGGAAAAACTAAACAACTACTCAGCTAGAAACGCTATTGAAGAGGAAAATTCCATAAAAGAAATTCTCCAGGAAATCGCACTCTATTCGTTGTGGCGATCCGATTTTTTTAACGTCGCCTTATTTCAAGGCGGAACCAGTCTTCGTATTTTGCATGGTTTACCGCGTTTCTCTGAAGATTTGGACTTCATGCTACGACAACCCGACCCACAGTTCGACTGGCAACATTATCTAGAACCTCTATTACAGACGTTCTCGGAATTCGGAATAAAGTCCGAGGCGCTTCCACGCGGCAACGTAGATAAGCGTATAAGGCAGGCAATGATCAAATCCAACTCGATTGCCAGTCAGCTCAATCTGAGCTTCGCTGATCGTACGCCAAACAAAAAACTACGCATCAAACTAGAGATCGATATCGCACCACCGCCCTACTCTGGAGAAGCAGAAACGTTCCTGGACTTCCCCCTGGATCATCGAGTACGGCATCAGAATCTTGAATCAAACTTTGCCCTCAAAATTCATGCTCTCCTGTGCCGGGGTTTTCTGAAGGGCCGCGATTGGTACGATTTTTCGTGGTATGTATCGAAAGGTGTGTTCCCGAATCTGCCGCACCTACAGGCTGCACTAACGCAGTTTGGCCCTTGGTCCGAGAAGCAGGAGCTAAATGTCGATATCGACTGGGTATCACGCGAACTCGACGCTGCAATCAAACGAGTAGACTGGAGCAAAGCAGCGCAAGATGTGAGCAGATTTTTGCGCCCATCGGAGGCGAGATCACTCGAGCTCTGGGGGGCGCCGTTCTTTGTGTCAAAACTCAACAAATTGATTGCTAGTGCTCCTCAAGCGTGACGTGTGCATGGCGAATTACAAATTACGATGTAAATTTGGTAGTTTGCATAGACTTGCCCTTATCAGCGATCTTGCCTATCCTGCCCATCCATGAAGGATCTGCTAATACTCATTGCGCATTTGCTGACAACGATCGCCAGGCTTCTCGGTCCGGGCGGTGCTAGCGCTGTTGTTGCCGATAGTCTGATCACCAAACAGCAGCTGCTTATCATCAATCGCACCCGCAAACGCTCTCCAAAACTAACACCACTGGATCGGGCTCTGATGGGGTTCTGCTCTCTTTTCCTACGGCGTCGCCATATTCAACGCGCCGCGATAATTATTCGACCCTCGACGCTTCTGAGATTTCATCAGTTGCTCAAACAACGCAAATATCGTCGTCTATATTCTTCCTGTGCCACTGGCAAACCGGGTCCAAAGGGTCCGTCAAAGGAACTCATTAATGCCATTGTTGACATGAAACAACGCAATCCCGACTTCGGTTGTCCGCGCATCGCGCAACAGATCAATCTTGCATTCGGTACCGATATCAACAAGGATGTTGTCAGGCGAATTCTGGCAGTACATTGCCCAAAGGATACCGGTGACAAGGGCCCTTCCTGGTTGAGCTTGCTCGGTCATACGAAAGACAGTCTATGGAGCGTAGATCTGCTTCGCTGTGAATCCATTCTTCTAAAGAGCCACTGGGTGCTTGTGATTATGGATCAGCAGACTCGACGCATCATCGGGTTTGGAGCACAGGCCGGTGCGGTGGATGGTGCTTCGCTGTGCTGCAGGTTTAATAAGATCATATCGGGGTAAAACACACCACAGCAGTTGAGCTCTGACAACGATCCACTATTTCAATATTGCCAGTGGCAGGCTAATCTACGAATTCTTGAAATAGAAGAAATCAAGAGTATTCCCTACACGCCAACATCACACCCATTTGTTGAGCGATTGATTGGTACGATTCGACGAGAGTATCTCGATAAATTGTTCTTCTGGAATAAGCAGGATCTGGAGCGAAAACTCGCATCATTTGCTCAATACTACAACCAAAACAGAACACATCAATCGCTTAACGGGCATACACCTGATTTTGTCAGTGGTCATGTCCAATCTCGACGCGCCCGGCTTGATCAATATTCCTGGCGTTCACACTGCAATGGGCTTTTTCTCAGTCCGATCGCGGCGTGAATTTGTAATTCGCCATGCACAG
>Ga0209828_1000071_pt1 | contig 79964 bp, 71 predicted proteins | sample MaitaG_FD_187429 | JGI IMG/M metagenome (GOLD analysis project Ga0209828, IMG submission 187429) | Marine algal microbial communities from Maine, USA - Maine_Asex2 metaG (SPAdes) (version 2) | ecosystem: Host-associated > Algae > Red algae > Unclassified | place: Maine, USA | collected 2015-01-05
CATGCCTTTACAGATGGTCGTGACGTAGGACCTCGAACAGGTAAATCGTTTATTGAAGACCTAGAGCAATTCAACAAAAATAAAAAAACAGAAATTGCTTCAATTACTGGACGCTATTATGCTATGGATCGCGATAAACGTTGGGAACGCGTTAAAATTGCTTACGACGCTTTGGTAAAAGGTAAAGGTGAATTGTCTCGTAATTTACAAGAAAGTATTCAAAATAATTATGATAATGATATTACAGACGAATTTATTAAACCCATTATTAAAACCGATGGATACGGTTTACCAATAGCAACAATTAAAGAAGACGATGTTATCATCTTTTTTAACTTTAGAACAGATAGAGGTCGCCAATTAACAGATGCTTTAAGTCAGCATGATTTTCCAGAATTCAATATGAAAAAATTGAATTTATACTATGTAACCCTAACAAATTACGATGAGAATTTTGAAGGTTTGCATGTCGTTTTCAATAAAGACAATATTACAGAAACGCTTGGTGAAGTTTTAGAAAAACACAACAAAACACAAATTAGAATTGCCGAAACTGAAAAATATCCTCACGTTACCTTTTTCTTTTCCGGCGGAAGAGAAACGCCGTTTATTGGCGAATCTCGAATCCTTGAAAATTCTCCTAAAGTTGCAACCTACGATTTAAAACCAGAGATGAGTGCTTTTGAACTTACTAATGCTTTACTACCAGAACTAAAAAAAGGAGTAGTAGATTTTATATGTTTAAACTTTGCCAATGGAGATATGGTTGGACACACAGGTTCTATGCCGGCAGCAATAAAAGCATGCGAAGCTGTAGATATTTGTGTAGAAAAAGTAATTACAACCGCTTTAGCTAATAATTATACAACACTTCTTATTGCAGATCATGGAAATTGCGAAACTATGATGAATCCAGATGGTTCTCCGCACACTGCGCACACCACTAATCCTGTGCCAATTATTTTAATAGATAATGAATTAAAAGAAATTAAAAACGGTGTTTTAGGCGACTTGGCTCCTACTATTTTAAAACTGATTGGTATAGAAAAGCCTATGGTTATGACGCAGGAATCATTGATTTAAAGTATAAATAGTTTTAAGTATTTATTGATAAAAAACAGTAAGAATGATAAAAAAATAAAACACAATTATTATTGAATTTAACTTTTTCTTTTTTTTAAAAAAGAAGTAATTTTGGTTTTAACCAAAATTAGAGAATTTAATAAACTCCTCTTTCTTTCAAATTTTAAAAAAATTTAAAATTCATCTCCTCTCTAACAAAAGAGGAGAGTAATATTCAACAAGCTTTTTTAGTTTCGATTAAAACTTTAATTTTTATCGTATTTTTGTAATCAATTATCGTAATAAATAATTATTTCTAAAAGACTTATTATTGCTGTAGATTTCAACAGTACTATTGTAGAAGATAGTTGTCTAAGGTATTGGTGATGAGCGTTTATTTGCATTCGACACTTTAAAAAGTTTACAAGCAGATGGGCACTATTTAATTTTATAGACTTATAGACATGGTAAAAAACTTGATGAAGCTGTTGCATAATGCAAAGCAAATAACATAGAGTTTTATGAAGTAAACAGAAGTTTTCCAAAAGAAGAAAATCTTGATAATACAAGCCGTAAAATTCATGCAAATTTATTTATAGACGATAGAAAACATAGGAGGAATAATTGGTTGGGGAGAAATATACCTAATGCTTACAAACAAAACACCTCAGCCTAAACAAAAAAGAAAAAAGTTTTTTAGATTCTAAAATAGTAGTGTATAATAAATTATGATTGTAATAAAAACAAGAGAAGAAATAGAACTAATGCGCGAAGCTGCACTTGTGGTATCTAAAACTTTAGGTGAAGTGGCTAAAGCTGTAAAACCAGGAGTAACAACATTAGAATTAGACAAAATTGCTGAAGCATGTATTAGAGACCAAGGTGCTATACCTGGTTTTTTAGGCTTGTACAATTTCCCAAATACGTTATGCATGAGTCCAAATTCCCAAGTAGTACATGGTATTCCAAACAGTACACCTTTAGTTGAAGGCGACATAATTTCTATAGATTGTGGTTCTATTAAAAATGGGTTTTATGGAGATCATGCCTACACTTTTGCCGTTGGAGAAATAGACCCAGAAACCGAAAAACTATTACAGGTTACAAAAGAATCTTTGTATGTTGGTATTGCAGCATTAAAAATTGGCAATCGTGTTGGTGATGTTGGTTACGCGATACAGAAATATTGCGAAGATCATGGTTATGGTGTTGTTCGAGAATTGGTAGGACATGGTTTAGGTCGCGTTATGCACGAAGATCCAGAAATGCCAAACTATGGAAAACGTGGTCGTGGCAAAAAGTTTATTGAAGGTATGGTTGTTGCCATAGAGCCTATGATTAATTTAGGTACCCAACGTATTAAACAACATAGCGATGGTTGGACCATTACCACTCAAGACGGAAAACCGAGCGCTCATTTTGAGCATGATGTAGCTATTTTAGATGGCAAGCCAGAGATATTGTCGACTTTTGCCTATATTTATGACGCTTTAGGGATTGTTAGTAATGAGGAAGATGAATTTAGACAGAAGGGTCTAGTGCTTTAATTTATTACACTGAGATTCTCAGAGATAAATAGAGATTTACAAATGGGTTTTTTTGATTCAATTTATATTATGAGTTACGATAAAATTACTGAGAATATAATTGGTTGTGCTATTGAGGTTCATCGTGCTTTAGGTTCAGGTTTATTAGAATCTGCTTATCAAGAATGTTTACTTTATGAACTGAAGGCTATAGGGTATTCTGTAGAAAAAGAGATTTCTCAACCAATAGTCTATAAAAATATAACATTAAATCATGGCTACAGAATAGATTTACTTGTCGAAAAAAAATAGTTATAGAGTTGAAGACTGTAGAAAAATTCACCAAAGTACATTCTGCACAAATACTAACCTATATGAAATTAGGAGATTACCCAATTGGTCTACTTCTAAATTTTAAAACTAAACTTTTAAAAAACGGAATAAAAAAGATTTATTAATACCAACCAGTAAAAGTATTGAGTAAACTCTCAGTGAATCTCTGTGGTTCTCAGTGAATCTCTTTGTAACAAAATGAAAAAACTCTTCAAAATAATCCTAAATACCATCCCAAGACCTTTACTAATAAGATTAAGCTATGTAGCACGTCCTATTTTAACCTTCTTTTTAAAAGGAAAAAAATACACAGATCCTATTGATGGTAAAAGTTTTAAAAGTTTTCTGTCCTATGGCTATGGTAAGCAACGTGATAATGTATTGTCGCCTTCAACACTTAGTTTAGAGCGTCACAGATTATTATGGCTGTATTTAAAAAATAAGACTAATTTTTTTACTGCTGAAAAAAGTGTGCTCCATTTTGCGCCAGAGCAATGTTTCTTAAAACGTTTTAGAAAACTTAAAAATCTCGATTACACAACTACAGACTTACTGTCTCCAATTGCAGATGTTAAAGCAGATATTTGTAACCTTCCGTTTGAAGATAATACTTACGATATTATACTTTGCAATCATGTTTTAGAGCACATTCCAGACGATACTAAAGCGATGCAAGAGCTCTATCGGGTTATGAAACCTGGAGGTTATGGTGTGTTTCAAATTCCACAAGACTTATCTAGAGAGAAAACATTTCAAGATAATTCTATAACAGATAAAAAAGAACGTGCTAAAATATTCGGTCAATACGATCATGTGCGTGTTTATGGTCGCGATTATTTTAATAAGCTAAGAAGTGTAGGTTTTAATGTTGATGAGGTTGATTACACGGCAAGTCTTTCCGCGGAAGCGATAAAAAAATATTGTTTAGCAAAAGATGAAATTATACCGGTAGTTTATAAATAAATTTAATTATGACACAACAAATTGTAATAGCAACAGGCGTATTATTTGGAATGCTATCTGTAGTTTTTGGTGCTTTTGGTGCACATGCTTTAAAGAAAACACTTTCTAAAGACCAATTACATAGTTTTGAGGTTGGTGTAAAATACCAAATGTATCATGCTATTGTATTGTTGGTTTTGGGTTTTAACTTCGAGAGTATAACTTCCGCAATTTATTGGTGTTTTACCATAGGTATTATACTATTTTCTTTTAGTATTTACGGATTAGTTTTGTCTGATGCCAAAGGAAAAAAACTAAAGTTTCTAGGACCTATTACTCCTCTTGGCGGTTTGCTTTTAGTTATTGGTTGGTTGCTATTATTAATAAATGTTTTTTAAAGAAGTTAATTTGTTGCAAACCCATTAAAAGCTGTAGTTTCTAATTCTCCTTTGCTATTTTCAAAAATTAAAAACGCTTTTAATTCTGGATGTTTAGACATAAAAAAGGACACTTTTTCTACACCCATAGCTTGAAAGGCAGTTGCATAGCCATCTGCCAGCATACAATTTTCTGCAATAACCGAAACACTTAAAATATTAGATTTACTAGGATAACCCGTTTTTGTGTTAATAATGTGTGCAAATCTGTTACCGTTGGCATCAATTTTAAATTTTCTATATGTTCCGGATGTCGCCATAGCTTGATCTTTTAAAACTAACGTTTTATTATAACTTTGAGATCCGTCAAAATTAGGATTTTCAATACCAGCAGTCCATCCTTTTTGTTTTTTTAAATTAATACCTTTAGCAACTAACTCTCCACCAATATTTATTAAATAGTTATCTATGTTTCGTGAGTTTAAAAAATTGGCGATTACATCTACAGCATATCCTTTTGCTATTGCATTAAAATCTATAAAAGTTGTTTTATGTTTTTTTATGGCACTATCCACTAAGCTAACTCTATTAAATCCCACAAAACGCATTAAACTATCTACTTTTGCACTGTCTAAAGCTGTTTTGTTTTCTTCCGAACCAAAGTTCCACGCGTTAACTAATTGCCCAATGGTTGGATCAAAAACACCTTCAGTCTCTCTGTAAATTTGTTTTGAAGCCTTAAAAACAGTTTTAAAATAATGGTCTACTGTAACTATTTCATTTCTGTTAAGTTTGGAAATATCAGAATCTTCTTGATAATTGGACATGGACTTATTAATATCCTTAAATAAATTATCGAATTCTTTTTGATAATTTTTTCCATTAAAATCATAATACTGGATATTATAACCAGTTCCAAATATTGGTCCTGAAACCTCTACAGATTGGAGTTCTTTTTTACAGGAAAATATTAAACATAAAATTATAACACTTAATATTTTTTTCATATTTAATTTAAATTAGTTTCTAAAACTTGAATGCCGTTGTATTCTATCAAGTATTCTTCATTTAAAAAAATTGGTAAAGATTCTCCATTAGGGTTTCCTAAACCTACGCCTGCATACAATACTTTAGCATCTTTTTCTCGTGCGTGTTCTTTAAAAGATTCCATCCAAACTACATCGTAATTGTTTGCATTATCTGGTAACAATACTGCTTTAACAATTACAAAAAAGTATTGCTTATTCGCATCCATACAGACAAATTGAGGATGTTTTTTTAGTTTGCTATTTATAGCTATAAACTCGAAACCTCTTTTTTCTAAGTCTTTGCCCACATGGTTCATGGCAAGATTATGAAGTTCTTGTTTGGTAAGTGCTTTACTCATTGTGTTTACATCTTTCGAATATGCACAAAATAAATTACTGCAGTATTCTATATAATTTGTACAAAAATACAACAAAGCATTATTATAGTAAAGAAGATTTCTGCGTTTGAAAGAATGAAAAATTAATTATTTAAATCGCGCAAATTTAGAATTGTAAAAGGTGAAATTTGAAACAGGTATTACAGAATTCATTTTTAAATTATACCAAGGAGAAATTTCTAAATCTTCTAAATTTTTGACTAAATGCACACTTTGAGCAGGTGTATTACCTTGAAATAATAGAAATAGTTTTTCTCCGTTTTTATTTATTGCTTCATCTCCTAGCATAACAATATGGCCTGGACTGCCACCTAAAATAAGCATATCTCCAATTTTTAAATCGTTAATAGAAGTAATGGGTTCTAACTCTTGAGAAAGAGATAATGTACCAGAATACATATAAATAAGATTAAGATATTTGTAGAAATTTTCTTTAGTGTTATTAGCCGAAGCTGTTTTACTAAACGTTACTTTATTGCCTTTTATTTTTGGTCTATAACCTTCTGCATATTTTACCCACGAACAATAGTGACCAGAGGTGAAATTAAAGCCTATTTCGTTTTTTCTATTAGCATCCCATAGATATTCACTTCGTATTCTAATTAGTGCATCCGCGCATTGTTGCAGTCCGTTTTTAGGCACAGGAATATCAAGAATACCTAGGTGACCTTGTTGCCAGTAATATTCGCTATCATCGTAGTTAATTATTTTACTACCATAAGGTTTTAATTTATAGTTTCTTAAATACTCTTGAAAGGAGCCTTTTGAATACTCTACGCGTTTATAATCTTTAAGGACTTTTACTCTAGAACTTATAGTTAAACTATCTTTATTAATTAGATTCGCTTTTAAAACTATAGATTTAGTGACTTTACTTAATCTGTTTTTTACAGGTTTAAACTGAAATGCTAATACAGAAATGACAGTAATTAAGAATAAAATTAATAGTGTTTTTTTCATGTTGATAGTTAGATTGAAGCGTTTATTACTAAAGAAACATATAATTGAAGCAATTATTATTAAATGAAACTAATTTTTTTGTAATTTAGGTAAAAACAACTTTTGTATGAAACTCCCTAGACGCCTAGAATTAGCAATTACTAAGTTATATAAAGCTTTTCATGATAACAAATTGCATCCAGAACGCTGCACACAATGTGCAGTTGGTAATATATGCGACAATAACGATGCTTGGCAACATTTAACAGATTGTCACGGTTCTGTTGTATTAAACTATGTAGGTTTAGTAAATCAGAATTTTAATAAAAAGTTTTATGGTTACTCTCCTCTAGAACTACTTCAAACTGAAGCACAATTTTTAAAAGGTTGTGGTTATGTTCTTCCGCTTGACGGAAAAAATAAAAAACCAATTAACCCAAGAGACAAAACCATTTTATTTAATGGTTTATGTGAGACTATAAAGTATTTATGTGCTTTAGACAATGTACCTAATGTAATGGATTATACTAAGTTATTTGAGTATGAAAACGAAAAACCCAAATATAACATTCAATCAATTTATTAAATCTCAAAATTTAAAAATAAAAAACCAGAACGACTAGTTCTGGTTTTTTACATAATTATTTATTGATAATTGATAGTAAGTGGCTTAGCCTCCAAAATCATCAAAACGTATATTTTCGTCATCAATACCAAAATCTTCACCCATTTTTTGTACCGCTTGGTTCATTAATGGTGGACCACAAAAGTATAATTCTATATCTTCTGGATTTTCGTGTTTAGATAAGTATTGGTCAATTACAACTTGATGAATAAATCCTATAAAACCATCGCCAGGTGCATCGACATCTTCTTTAACTTTCCAATTATCTTGTTCCATAGGTTCGGATAATGCTAAATAAAATTTAAAATTCGGGAAATCTTTTTCTAATGCTCTAAAATAATGGATGTAAAATAATTCTGCTTTAGATCGTCCACCGTACCAATACGTTACTTTACGTCCTGTTTTTAGGGTTCTAAAAAGCTCGTATAAATGCGAACGCATTGGTGCCATACCTGCTCCACCACCAACGTAAAGCATTTCTGCTTCAGACTCGTTGATAAAAAATTCTCCATAAGGTCCAGAAATGGTTACTTTATCTCCTTCTTTCTGATTAAAAATATATGAAGAAGCCACACCAGGATTTACATCCATCCAGCCACCTTTGGCACGATCGAAAGGCGGTGTTGCCACACGTACATTAAGCATTATTTTTCTTCCTTCTGCAGGATAAGATGCCATAGAATAAGCACGTTCTACCAGTTCGTTATTCTTCATAACTAAAGGCCATAAACCAAACTTTTCCCAATCTGCTTTAAACTTATCTGGTTCACCTGGATGATCTTCAGGATGCGCAGTAACATCCATCTCTGAATATTTTACCTCGCACTCTGGAATTTCAATTTGAATATATCCACCAGCTTTATAACCCATATCTTCTGGAATTTCAACTACAAATTCCTTAATAAATGTGGCAACGTTATAATTTGAAACTACGGTTGCTTCCCATTTTTTAATTCCGAAGACTTCTTCTGGAATTGTAATTTCCATGTCTTGTTTTACCTTTACTTGGCAAGATAGACGTGCACCATGTGCTAATTCTTTTCTAGAAAAGTGTGGTGTTTCTGTTGGAAGCGCTTCACCACCTCCAGATAATACGTGACATTCGCATTGAATACATGTGCCACCACCACCACATGCAGATGGTAAGAAAATTTTATTACCACCTAATGTTGATAATAAAGTATCACCAGATGCCACTTCTATTTCTCGCTCACCGTTAATTAAGATCTTTACTGGACCTGATGGTGATAATTTTTGCTTTACAAATAATAACAAACTTATTAGTATTAGCGCTATAACTAAAAACGCGACTACTGTTGTTAATACTGTTGCTCCTGTTCCTGCTGCTAAAATCATACTACTCTGTTATTTTAGTGTTTTCGGCTAATTGCTTAGCTTTTTCAGTTTGTACTTGTTCAACTTGAGATGTTGGCTCTGTTGATGGTTCTCCTTCTTCATCTCCACCTGTTAACATACCACCAAAACTTAAAAAACCTATTCCCATTAAACCTGTAATTATAAATGTAATCCCTAAGCCTCTTAATGGTGCTGGCACGTTAGAATATCTAATCTTTTCGCGAATAGCTGCAATTGCTAAAATAGCTAAAAACCATCCTATTCCAGAAGAAACACCATAATTAACTGCTAATCCAAACGTTTCAATTTCTCTAGACTGCATAAATAATGAACCACCTAGAATAGCACAGTTTACAGCAATTAATGGTAAGAAAATACCAAGTGAGTTATATAATGAAGGTGAAAATTTCTCTACCACTATCTCTACTAATTGTACCATTGTTGCAATGGTTGCAATAAACATAATAAAAGAAAGAAACCCTAAATCCATACCAGAGAAACCTTCTCCATTACTACTACCATCTGCCCATGCTAGCGCTCCAGGTTGTAACAAATACTGATCTAATAACCAGTTTAATGGTACTGTAATTGCTAATACAAATATTACCGCAGCACCTAGACCAACGGCTGTTGCTACTTTTTTAGATACAGCTAAGTATGAACACATACCTAAGAATACCGCAAACACCATATTGTCAATAAAGATTGACTTGAAAAATAATTCTAAATGTTCTATCATTTTTATATTCTTTTAATATCAGTTTTAGTCTTAAGTAGATAATAATACACTTACTTATTGAAGACTAGTAACCACATATTGTTTTTTAATCTTCTATTAACGTTTTGTTTCTACTACGCTGTACCCAAATAATAAGTCCTACAATTATTAAAGCCATTGGAGGCATTAACATAAAGCCATTATTCTCGTAACCAAAAGAATAGACTCCTGTTGGTCCTGTTTCTGGGCTACCAATTGGATCTCCAAGTACTGGAATTCCGAAAAGTGTACCAGAACCTAATAATTCTCTAAAAAAGCCTACAATAATTAAAATAACTGCATAACCTAAAGCATTACCAATACCATCTAAAAAAGATTGCCATGGTTTATTTGCTAAAGCAAAAGCTTCAAAACGTCCCATAATAATACAATTAGTAATAATTAAACCAATAAATACTGAAAGTGTTTTACTTAATTCGAAAGCAAAGGCTTTTAATACTTGATCTACTATAATTACTAACGCAGCAACCACGATAAGTTGCACGATTATTCTAATTTTTGACGGTATAATGTTTCGCATTAAAGAGATAACAACATTACCAACGCCAAGTACAAATAATACAGCAATTCCCATTACTAAAGATGCTTTAAGCTCTGCAGTAATTGCTAATGCAGAACAAATACCTAATACTTGAATAGTAATTGGATTATTATCTGCTAATGGATCTGTAATTAACTTTGTGTCCTTTTTTGTAAGTAGTCCCATATTAGTTGTTAGTGTTTTTTAAGTTCATAAAGTATGGTAAATACAATTTTAAATCTTTTTTAATCATTGCAGAAACACCGTCACCTGTAATAGTTGCTCCAGCAAGTGCATCTACTTCATGATCTTCTTTATCATTATTAATTGGATCGTTATTACCTTTTGCAACAGCAATACCTTTAAAAGCTCCTGCTTCCGTTAGTAGACGCTCACCGTAAAAATCATCCATAAAATAACGTTGCTTAATATTTGCACCTAAACCTGGTGTTTCTCCTGCATGATCAAAAAATGTTCCTTTAACAACCATATCTCTATCTAATGCTACATATCCCCAAATAGCATCCCAAAGTCCTTTTCCTCTAATTGGTGCAACATAAACTGTTTTACCTTCTTGAGTTCCTTTGAATAATGGTAAAAACCTTGATTTACCATTTTTTGCTTTGGTTTGTTCTTTTTTAATATCTATTAAATAAGGTTCTTTTCCTGCACCTTGATCTTTAGATTTCATAAACTCATCTCGAGTCATTTCTTTTATAATCTTTCCATCTTTTACTTCAAGAACAATCTGTTCTGAAACATTAGATTTAAAAGCCTCTGCAACCTCTGCAGTAGAAACAAAAGTAATATCACCAGTACTTTCATTGCCATTTATTCCCATAGCATACAAAATATTCTGCTGCTTTTCCATCCTTTCGTTCTCTTTAATATTAGGCTTTAAAGACGATGCTGTAAATGCTAATAATGAACCAACTACCAATACCATTGCAACTGCAAAGACTATAGTGTATGAATTTTTGTCTGTATTAACTGCCATAATTATGCTGTTTTAACTTTTAAACGTTTCATTCTACGCTTCACATTACCTTGTATCACATAGTGATCGATTGTAGGCGCAAATACGTTCATTAATAAAATTGCTAAGAAAACGCCTTCTGGATAGGCTGGATTAAAAACACGAATCATTATTGAAATGAAACCGATTAAAAAACCATAAACCCACTTTCCTTTATTTGTTTGAGATGCTGTAACTGGATCTGTTGCCATGTAAACGGCACCAAACAGTATACTACCAATAATTAAATGTTGCCAAAATGGTACATTCATCAAGCCATAGAATTTACTTGTTTCAGGAATCCAATCCGCAGAAACGACACCATTAAATATAAGACCCATAGTTAATGCTCCAACTAAAGTAGAAAATATAATTCTCCAGCTTCCAACCTTTGAAAAAATTAGTATGGCTGCACCAACTAAAATTAAGAGTTTAGAGGTCTCACCTACTGATCCTGGAATAAAACCGAAGAACATATCCATTAAATCTATATTTGGCAAGGTGTTACCCTGAGCATAAGCACCTAAAAGTGTTTCACCAGAAATTGCATCTGGAGTTCCTGCTAATTCTTGAGCCTTATGTACCCAAACTTTATCTCCAGACATCCACGTTGGGTATGCGAAGAATAAGAAAGCACGAATAGTTAATGCTGGATTTAGAATATTCATTCCTGTTCCTCCAAAAACCTCTTTTCCTATAACAACACCAAAAATAACGGCAACTGCTAACATCCATAACGGAATATCAATAGGTACTATTAATGGCACTAACATGCCTGTTACTAAGTAGCCTTCTTCAACTTCGTGTCCTTTTATTACTGCAAAAATAAATTCTACAATTAAACCCACACCGTAAGACACTATTACAAGTGGTAACACTGTCCATGCTCCAATAATAAAGTTGTCCCAAGTAATAAAGTTTCCAAATAATGAAGCTTCTCTAACAACACCTGCAGCAGCATCTATAGCTGAGTAGTGTTGGTAACCTGCGTTAAAAATTCCGAAGATTAGACACGGTACTAATGCCATAATAACTATGTTCATTGTACGCTTTAAATCATCGGCTGCCTTAATATGAGTTCCGTTGTGCGTAGTCTCATTAGGTAAGTATAAAAAGGTATGGATTGCATTAAATGCAGGTGCCATTTTTGTACCTCTATACTTTTCTTTTAAATTGTGTAAATTACTTTTTAAACTCATTATCCTATTTCTTTATGCATTAAGTCTAAACCTTTTCTAATAATATCTTGATGTGGCTGTTTAGACACGCAAACAAATTCTGTTAAAGCAAAATCTTCTGGTGCAACCTCATACATACCTAACGCTTCCATCTCATCTAAATCTTGATACATACAAGCTTTTAAAATTTGCATTGGAAATATATCTAAAGGAAATACTTCTTCGTAAGTTCCTGTAGTTACAAACGCACGGTGTTCACCATTTGTATTAGTATTTAAAGCAAATTCTTTTTTAGGTGTTAACCAAGAAAAAGTCAATGCTCTGGAAGTAGAAACCTTGTTGAAAATTGGTTTATTCCATCCAAAAAATTCATAATCATCTCCTTCTGGAATTACAGAAATTACATTACTATAATAATCTAAACTACCGTCTGGCTTTACTTGTTTTCCAGATAAAACGTTTCCAGAAATAATACGGTCGTTCCCATCTTTATCTACACCATTATCGTAAACCATAGTTGCTATTTCGCTTCCTATCTTCGTTTTAAAATAACGTGGTTTTTTAACAGACGATCCTGCTAAAGCAACTAAACGCTCTGCATTAAATTTTCCTGTTAATAATAATTCTCCAATAATCACTAAATCTTGCGCAGCAACAGTCCAAACTGTTTCTCCTTTATTTAATGGATCTATTTTGTTAATTAAAGTCCCAACATTTCCTGCTGGATGTGGTCCAGAAACATTGTGTATTGTAACATTAGACAATCCTGCCAATGGCGAGTGTCCTTTTTTACTAATACCAACATGCACTTGACCTTGAGTTAATTTAGATAAAGCAGAAACTGCAACCTGTAATTCTGCTTCTTTACCGGCTAGCGTAAAATCTAAATTCGCAGCTAAAGGTGCACTAGCATAACCAGAAATAAAAATTGCTTTAGGAGCAACCTCTGGATTAGCAATAATATCGTAAGGGCGTTGTTTAATAAATGCCCAACATCCAGAATCTAATAGATGTTGTTTTATTTTTTCAACTTTTGCAACTTCTGTGTTTAAAGAACCAAAGTCGTGATAAGATTGCGCTTTGTCCGCTTGAATTTTTATTGAAAGAATTTTACGTTTTTCACCACGAGCAATCTCAATAACTTCTCCAGAAACTGGCGAAGCAAATTTTACATTGTCGTTAATTTTATTAAAAAACAATGCCTGTCCTGCTTTTACTTTTTCTCCAACCTTAACCGATAATTTTGGAATAACACTGTGAAAGTCTTCTGGTCTAACTGTACACGTATTGCTAATTATGGCATTCTCTATTACCTTTTCAGCACTACCTTTAAGTTTAATATCTAGACCTTTTTTAATCTTAATGTCGTTTGACATGTGTATAAATCTATTTGTTAATAGTTTAGCTATGTGACTTTATGAGGGTCAAAAATCGGTGCAAAAATACGAATTATTCCGTAATTTATTTTTCATTAAACCAATAGATTACTTATTTATAACTATTCTAAATAAAGAGTTTTTTTTAGGCATAGATTTTGTTTATCTTTACATTAAAATTATTCTAATAATGCTATATAAACTTAAACAATTGGTGTGTTTTTTATTAATGTCAACTTTTGCTTTTAGCCAAGTTATAGAAGTAAACCCTCCAGATTACATAAAAACAATTACATTTAAGAGTCAAAATAGCTCGCAAGGTGAATTACCTATTATTAAACTAAACGAACCTTTTTACTTAGAGTTTGATGCTTTAGGAAGAGATGAGCCAGATTTTTATTATACAATAGAGCAATACAATTACGATTGGACACCATCGTTACTTGTAAAAGCAGAATATTTAATAGGTTTAGATAACTTAAGAATTTTAAGCTGGCGAAATTCTTTTAACACGTTTCAACCTTATTCTCATTACAGGTTAGATTTACCAAACAATCAAACAAAACAAATAAAGCTTACTGGTAATTACTTAATAACTATTAGAGACGAGGAAGATAAAATTGTTTTTACTAGAAAATTTATAATTTATGAAGATAAGGTTAATATAAAACTTGACGTTAAACGTTCTAGGGATGTCACTAAAATAGATATATTGCAGACTGTAGATATGGAGATATCTGGAGCTTTAAAATTTAATAACCCATCCCAAACAGTAAATACTACAATTATTCAAAATAGAAATTATAATACAGCGATTAAGAATTTGAAACCCCAATATATTGTTGGAGATAAGTTAATATACAGGTATGTAAATGAAACGGCGTTTCTTGGCGGTAACGAATTTTTGTTTTTCGAAACAAAGAATCCTAGAGCTGCCCTTAATGGCGTAGAATCAACAGAACTTAAAGACCTTAACAATAGTTATCTTAGAGAAGATATTAAAAGAGCAGATTTAAATTATACTTTTGCACCAGATATTAATGGTCGATTTAAAATAACCGCTGTGGATGTAGACGATATTAATATTGAGGCAGATTATGTAAACGTTCATTTTTCACTTAATATACCAAAAATTAAACCTAATGAACGCATATTTGTTTATGGAAATTACAACAATTATGCCCTAGAAGAAAATAATGAATTATTTTTTGATAATGAGAGCGGAAATTATACTACTATGCTAAAGCTTAAGCAAGGCTTCTATAATTACCAATATGTTATTCTTAAAAAAGATGGATCCCTAGACCACGGCAGAATTAGTGGGGATTTTTGGCAAACAGAAAACAACTACAAAGTAATTGTTTACTATAGGGACTTGGGAGCACGATATGATAAAGTTTTAGGTTTCAGCGAAATATCTTCAACTAAAATAAAAAATTAAAATTCTAAATTTATGCGTTTATTTTATGGATTTATTTTATCATTATCTACAATATATTGTTTTAGTCAAGTTGAAGAAATAAACCCTACTGAAGAAATAAAAACAATTACTTTTAAAGGCGACACTCCTGAAAGCCAACTTCCAATTACAAGACTTGGTGAACAATTAGTTCTAGAGTTTGACGTTTTAAACGGAAACGAAGATGATTATTATTATGAGATAAAGCACTATAATTATGATTGGACGCCTTCAATTTTAGTACAAGCAGAATATTTAAAAGGTTTTAACGAGCAACGCATTAGAATATGGAACAATTCTTTTAACACCTTTCAAATCTATTCGCATTTTACTTTAACCATTCCAAATGAGCAAACACAAGCCATAACAAAATCTGGAAACTACCTTATTACAATTTATAATGAAGATGATGAGATAGAATTTACTAGAAAATTTATGGTTTACGAAGATATTACCAATGTTGGAGTTGCAATTAAACGCTCAAGAGATGTTAGCGATATAAAAGAAAAACACACTGTAGATATAGTTATTAACTCTTCATCTTTAAGGTTTAATAATCCGTTAGAAACTGTAAAAACAGTTATTATTCAAAATAATAATTTAAGAACCGCTATTAAAAATGTTAAGCCTCAATATATTTTAGGTAACGAACTACAATATCGCTATGTAAAAGGTACTAGCTTTGATGCTGGGAATGAATACCTCTACTTTGAAAACAAAGATTTGAGAGGTGCAAATTCCGCTGTTCAGTTTATAGAATTAAAAGAACTTTATAATAGTTATTTATATAAAAACTTACCTAGAGTCGATCGAGCTTATACGTATAACCCAGATATTAATGGGAATTTTCTTGTTACGGCTTTAAATGCACAAAACCCTAATATTCAAGCAGATTATGCTCAAGTTCATTTTACATTAGGTTTAAATAAGGTTAAGAAAGGACAATCTGTGCACGTTTATGGAAATTTTAATAATTACGCCGTTGATGAAAGTACACAATTAACTTACTATAGTGATGAAAGTACTTACGAAGGTAAACTACTCTTAAAACAAGGGTTTTATAGTTATAAATATATTATTAAAAATAATGACGGAAGTATACACGAAAATGCTATATGCGGCAATTTTTTTCAAACAGAAAATAGTTACAAAGTACTAGTGTACTACAGAGATTTAGGCGCTAGATATGATAGGATAATTGGTTTAGGTGAAGGTAATTCTGTAAATATTACAAACTAAAGATAATAGATTAGTTAAAATGACTTCAATTATTTTTTAATATTGTGATTATTAAGCTAATATTAGTATTTTAGCTTAGAATTTGTAAATATATAAATGGTTGAACAAGTTACAAGAGGTATAAAAATTTCGGTAAAGACTAATTTTGAAGGGACATTTTATAAAAATTATAAAATACATTACGCTTTTGGATACCAAGTTACTATAGAAAACCAGAGTAAAGACTCTGTCCAGCTCAATGCAAGACATTGGATAATTCTTGATGCCTTAAATAATGTCGAAACAGTTTCTGGTGAAGGTGTAATAGGCAAAAAACCTGTATTAAAACCTGGCGAATCTCACACCTATTCTTCTGGTTGTTTACTAACGTCTCCTTTTGGAGCAATGCAAGGTCATTACAGCATGGTAAACTTTACCACTACAAAAAAGTTTAATGTTACTATTCCTACTTTTAAATTAAGTGCTCCTTTTGCCATAAACTAAGGCATCCACTCTATTAAATTTATAAATTTTATTATTCTGCCTTACATGAAATAAAGCACAGTTTGAATAATGTACAATCTCATAAATTTTATCATAATTAAAACTAGAATCTTCAACTAGATAAACAGCATCACAATCTATATTTCCATAAGGAGAAATGCGTCTGTATCTATATTCGTTTACAATTTCGGTTTTAAAGATTTCGTACCAAGCTCCAGCTGCAATTCCAGAAAGCCATTGCGCATTTATGTGAAGACCTTCCACCTCTTTAGGTAAAAGAGTACCTATTTTACTAGGTTTGTAATCTTTTAATCTATCTAAAAAACATTTTAAGTTTTCACTTCTTTGCGAGCCATTAAATTCTAAAATAGTTCCTTGATTTGAAACCTCAAAAGTATAATTTCCAGTGTTAGCAATTAAAACGTTTCCAACGGTACTTGGAGTAAACCATTTAGAGCTTTTTAAAGCTTTGTTTATTTTTAAATCTGTTACAGAAGCGATTAAACTATCTGTTACAAAACGCGCGCAATTACTTGCGTCCTTTTTAAATGCAGCATAATAAATAAACTCGCGTTCTTGCATTTTAGTAATATAAGATCTTGCCTTTTGATAATTAATAAAACTACAAACTGAAGCTATTAATCTTCCATCTCCGTGAGTAAGTTTTGGATTGGTTGCCAAGAATTTTAAAATAGTATCGAGGTTTAAAATTTTATCGTCTTTAATATCGGCTTTAAGTGGAAAGTGCAATTCATTATCTGTATTACTACCACGTACTCTTCCACTAGGTTCTGGTGTTATGTAACGACCAAAATCATGATATTCTAAAATGCCCGTCTCTTTATCAATTAAAACTAAAGCAGCATGACCAGCACGCACATTTGTTTTACTTCCTACTCCAACGTAATGCAGGTATGGAGAATACCATTCTTGAGCGTGAGAAACAATAGTATCTGGATAAGCAAGTGTAATTATTATGCCTGTATTTTCTATAGAATTACTCATTTACAATTTGGGCATAATTAAAAAATGTAGTTGTTTTTTCTGAAGTATTTAAGTTATTAAAACGCATTTCGATTGAATTTTTAGTTTTTACAATTTGAGTTATACTTGTGGTTTTTACAATACCACGATCCATAATAACACCGTAATCTTCATTTCCTTTTCCAGCAGTTTTATGAAACTCTAATAATGTTTTTGGAGTTAACTCATTTTTAGATTTATATATTTCGAACCAATTTCGTCGCGCTTGTTTTTTTTTTTCTGTGTATAAAGTAGAAGAAGACCAAATTTTAGTTTCTAATGGCAATTGTTGGAAATGAATTTGTACTTCATCCCAAACTAATTCGTAAAATTTAAGTCCAGAATTCCAATCGGCAATAACAATAGTAAAAGGTTCAATATTATTAAAATTATAAGATGCAATGGTAGTTTTAATGTTTATAGCAGTTAGTAAATTAGTTACCACAACACCTCTACTTTGTCTATATTCTTTTTTTCTTTTATGAAGTACAAAACCGCCATTAAGTAAACATATAATTCTATTTTTAGCACTTGCACCAATCCAACTACCACCAGATTGTTCGTCTTTAGGCATTAATAAATCAATTGAATTAATAGAATAAAAATCTGGAGATAAGGCGTTTCTGTTTGGCGCTTCGTCTCTATTGGAAGTTAACACAAAATCATTATTTCCTTTATAAAAAATACTTACTGTACACATAAATTTATAGTCCTGAAATGGAATGGCAACTTACAAAAAAATAAGAATTGTTTAGCAATTACTTCAAAAATAAATAGCTAAAAATGCGTAACTTTGCACCTTTAAATTAGACAACTAAAAACAACATATAATATGGGAAAAGGATTTTTTAACGTACCAATTGCAGTTAACGAACCAGTAAGAGCATATGGGCCAGGATGCCAACATCGAGAAGCTATCTCTAAAGCTTATAAAAAAATGTACAATAGTGTTTTAGACGTGCCTATGTACATAAACGGTAAAGATGTAAAAACTGGTGACACAAAGCCTATGTCTCCGCCACACGATCATAAACATGTAGTTGGGCACTACCATTTAGCAAAAAAATTGCATGTTGAAGATGCCATTTCTACAGCCTTAAAAGCTAAAGAAAATTGGGCTAACATGCCTTGGGAACATAGAGCTGGAATATTTTTAAAGGCTGCCGAATTAATTGCAGGTCCTTACAGAGCTAAAATTAATGCTGCCACTATGATGGCGCAATCTAAAACCATACACCAAGCAGAAATTGATGCTGCTTGTGAGTTAATAGACTTTTTACGTTTTAATGTGCAGTACATGACAGATATGTTTCACGAACAACCTGAAAGCACAAGTGCTGCCTGGAATAGATTAGAATACAGACCTTTAGAAGGTTTTGTTTACGCTGTTTCACCTTTTAACTTTACAGCCATTGCTGGAAACTTGCCATCTTGCATGGCAATGATGGGCAATGTTGTGGTTTGGAAACCTAGTGACTCTCAAATCTATTCTGCAAAAGTAATTATGGATGTGTTTGAAGAAGCTGGAGTTCCTGCTGGTGTAATAAATGTTGTTTTTGGTGATCCAAAAATGATTACTGACGTTGTACTTGCGAGTCCAGATTTTTCTGGATTACATTTTACAGGATCGACTTATATATTTAAAGAACTTTGGAAACAAATAGGAAACAATATCCATAACTATAAAACCTACCCAAAAATTGTTGGAGAAACTGGTGGTAAAGATTTTATTGTTGCGCACAAAACCGCAAACCCAATACAAGTTGCTACAGCAATTGCTCGTGGTGCTTTTGAGTTTCAAGGTCAAAAATGTAGTGCTGCCTCTCGTGCTTATGTTTCAAAAAGTATTTGGGAAAAAGTTAAAGACCAATTAGTAAAAGATGTAAAATCTTTTAAAATGGGCTCTCCTGCAGATATGGAAAACTTTATCACCGCAGTAATCCATGAGGAATCTTTTAATAAGTTAGCAAAGTATATTGACCAAGCAAAAAAAGATAAAAAAGCCGAAATTATTGTTGGTGGAAATTACGACAAAAGCAAAGGTTACTTTATCGAACCTACTGTTATTGTTACAGAAGATCCTAAATACACAACCATGTGCGACGAGTTATTTGGACCCGTAATGACTATTTACGTTTTTGATGATAAAGATTTTTCTAAAACACTAAAATTAGTAGATGAAACCAGTGAATATGCATTAACTGGAGCAATTATCGCAGCAGATAGATATGCTGTTATTGAAGCAACCGAAGCTCTTAAAAACGCAGCTGGAAACTTTTATATAAACGACAAACCAACCGGTGCCGTTGTTGGACAGCAACCTTTTGGAGGCGCAAGAGGCTCTGGAACTAACGATAAGGCTGGGAGTATTTTAAACTTACAACGTTGGGTTTCGCCAAGAATGATTAAAGAAACATTTGTAACGCCAACAGATTACAGATATCCTTTTTTAGGAGAGTAATATTTGTTTTAATAAAAAAACGGTGAAAATTATTTAAAAAAAGCTTCCAATTGGAAGCTTTTTTTATTAAATATCGAAGCCTAAAGAAATTTGCAACACTCTATTTCTAGGCTTTCCATCGTTGTAAATATCTCCAAAACCAAAATGATATCTTGCAGAAAGTCTAACACCAGAATTTGTTTTAAACCCAGCTCCAACATTAGCACCATAATCGAAGTTATTAGGATTAAATTCTTGAGAAGTATCAAAGAGATTAAAACGACTATCAAACTCTTCTTTATGCGAGATTGCCAAGCCTGCTTGTGCACCAACTTCTAAATAGAAATTTTTAGTTGGATATATATTTAACGATATTGGTAAATTAATATAATTCACTTTTTGAGTAAATGTAGAATTATTGTTTATTACCTCGAAACCTTGTTGTGAGTATTGTAATTCTAATTGTAAAGCTATGGCTTGATTTATAAAAGATTCTCCATAAAAACCAACATTAAATCCATGGCGTTGTCCAGTTTCAGAATCGCTATCAAATTTTACCGAAGCTAAATTATAACCGCCTTTAATACCAAAACTAGACTCTTTTTCCGCTTTGCTTTCTTGAGCATTAACATCTATTAAAGTTATTAATACCGTTACTAAGACTATTATTGTTTTTTTCATTTTTAAATTATTTTATTAATTATTTACCTCCATTAGCCTGTAAATCGGCAATACACTGTGCATCTAGTTGTGGTGCTTGACTAGCGCCAACTAGATTGTCGATTCCTGAACCCGTTTCTGAAGCCCAAAACATTAAACAGCTATTAACATCACAATGCTTTGGATGGTCTGCATCTTCATGAGTGGATTGTAGTGGCGCTCCTAAATTTGTTAAACCTAATATATGACCAAATTCATGGTTTATTACTGTTGTTTCTAAAACAGTTCTGTTAGGCTCTAATGTACTATTACTTAAATCTTGAATTGTTTCTTCGTAAATTACAAACGACGTATTTCTATAGGCTGTACCTAAAACGACTCCGTTTCCAGAATTACTAGAGGAAGCTCCATCTGCAAAAAATGCCCAAACCGCAATTTGATTTGTAGCATTAAACTTTGTTCTGTTAATATCTTCTATACTTCTAATTTCAGCATTTGTATAAGGTGAAGTTCCAGGAGATACTATTGCTCTTTTTTCTACAGTAATACCGTTTGGCTTAAAGGTTCTTTCTTCTAAAAAAGACACAAAATTATCTACACTAGATTGCGTAGGTTCGAAACCATCTACATAGACTAATTCAATAACCATACTTTTAAAAGTAGCATCAGACAGTAAATTGTTAGATGAACTTCCTGTTGCTTGTAAGTGTGATGTATTATCATTAGTTGTGTTGTTATTATTAGTTACAGTAGTGCTACTATTATTATCTTCTTCTTTGGAGCACGACATACTAACTGATAGGATTACTGTAACTAATAAAAAAATAATTCGTTTCATATAAATAATTGTATTTAATAAAACTGTCATCTATAATAAATAACAGTTTTTAGCTATTAATCAAAGAGGTAATAGGTGTGGAATTAAATTTGCTCCAACACTAATGTAATTGCTGCGTTTGTTGTGCTTTGAAGGGATATTGTAGTGTTATTGTAACTAACTACTTCCCAGTTTTGATTTAATAAAGCAAAACTTGCGTTATTGGTAAATGTTAAACTTAAAAATACTTCTGTTTGCGAAGCTACTTCGTAAGTACCTTGAACATCTTGAATAGTTGTATTTACTGTGTTTTCAGCAATAACAGATAGATCGTTCGCGAAATCAATTGTAAACTCTGCATAATCATTTGCAGTATCTATTCCAGCATTTACAAAAGATTCTACTTTAAATAAACCATCTACAAGAATAACTTCTAAAGCATCTGCATCTTCTTCTGCATCTTCCATTGTATCTTCTTGATCAATACAGTCTTGAACACTAGATTGTAATTGTGCATCGCTAGATATTGTAGCCGCAACATCTCCAGCTCCAGTAATTGTAATTGGATAGTTTACAGAAAACAATTCGTCATCATCTAAGTTGTTAATGTATGCAAATAACTGTTGGTCACTTTCTATTACACCACTACCAGTTTGATCTAAATTAAGGTTATAAGTTAAAATAGTTATTGGAAAATCGATTTCTACACAAGAAATAGCATCTTGAGCTGCAACTTCTGCTTGTTCACAAGCATCAGAAAGTGCATCATATTCTCCTTGGCTTGATATAACAACCTCTGTATAATTACTTAAAACTACAGTTACAGGAAATTGTAATGTAACAGTATCATTATCTGTATTAAATTCACCTAAAACATCAATAACTTGTTGGTAATCTGATTGATTAACAACTGAAATTTGCGTTCCATTTACTATTGCTGTAACTGGTAATAAAATTGAAGAACATGAAATACCATCTAAAAAATCGTCAAATGAACCTTCATACATAGACGAGCGTTTTAAATTACTTGCTGTTTGAGAATCTGTAGAATTAGTGTTTGGGTTTTCTCCCGTTTCTGTATCAATTTCATCTTGACAAGAAGTAAAGCTTAATAAAGCTGTTAAAAAAACGGCTGTAATAAATTTTAAATTTTTCATAATTTTAAAGTTTTAAAGTTTTAAATATAGTTTATTTTTCTTTTTGTTAGCGAATTTTCGCCCTTACAATAGTTTAGACAAATGAGAATTAATTTACCCTACTTTTTTTACATTAAATGATTTGTAAGAATTAATACATAACTCAAAAGCATTATTGCAAGTATTGCTAATACTATTTCTAATTTTTTAATCTGTAAAATAATTTTCAGTTTTTAGATTTATACCTTTAAGACAATAAGAAATTGTTTTACCCTAACTTTGTTAATCTTTTTTTTTAAACTACATTGCTTTCCTATTTATAACCAATGAGCGATAACAAGGAGCTTTGTGATGAAGCTTATTTTAATAACTTCTATCTAGAGCACATTCAACATGCTAGTAATTTTGCATATTATAAATGTGGTAACAAAGACAATGCATTGGATTTAGTTCAAGATGCATTTTCTAAAATTTGGGAAAATTGTGCTAAAATAGATATTAATAAAGCTAAAACGTATTTGTTCACTACAGTAAATAATATGTTTCTAAACACCATTAAACACCAAAAAGTGGTTTTGGAATATGCAAAAACTGCTCCATATGTGGACATAAATAATGAGAGTCCAGAATTCATACTTGAAGAAGAGGAATTTAAAAAGAAATTACAAAATGCTATTGCTTTACTGTCTGACAAGCAAAGAGAAGTTTTTTTATTAAATAGAATTGAAGGAAAAAAATATAGAGAAATAGCAGAACTTTTAGGCATCTCTCAAAAAGCAGTCGAAAAAAGAATGTCTCTTGCACTAAATATTTTAAGAGATAAAATAGAAAATTTATAATAAGTAGGGTAAAGATTATTTTAATTGTCTTATAACTTGAAGTACTCATACAATGAAAAACGAAAAAAGCGTATTAAAATGGCTAAATAATGAGCTTTCTAGTAAAGAAATAAACGATTTAAAAAAATCTGAAAATTTTAAAACTCTAGAAAAAATTGCACATTACAGCTCTCAAATGCAAGCTTCTAAGGTTAACGCTAAAGAAGCTTTAGCAGCATTTCGTTTAAAAAATTCAAGTAAAACAAAAGATACCTTAACCATAACCAAAGTAAGAAAATTAAATTTTGCCAAATACTATAAGTATGCTGCTATACTAGTAGTTGCCATAACCGTTGGTTATTTAACACTCTATAATACTTCTACAGATTATACTACTAATATTGCGCAAACCAAAACTATTACACTTCCAGACAATTCTCAAGTAATATTAAATGCTGTTTCAGCTTTAAGTTTTAATAAAAAGAAATGGGAAAAAGAAAGGCATTTAAACCTACATGGAGAAGCCTTTTTTAAAGTTAGTAAAGGCGAGAAATTTACGGTTGAAACTGGTGCTGGAAACATTCAAGTGCTGGGAACGCAATTTAACGTTAAAGAACGCGATGATTACTTTGAAGTACAATGTTACGAAGGTTTAGTAGCAGTTACTTACAATAACGAAACTGTAAAATTATCTAAAGGAAAAGTGTTTAGAGTGATTGACAATAAAATTGAAATAATAGAAGGCTTGAATAGCCAAAATCCTTCATGGATTAATAATGAATCTTCATTTGTTAAAGTTCCTCTTAAACACATCATTGAAGATTTAGAAAACAATTACGATATTAAAATAGTTACAAAAGACATTAATACAAATAAGCTATTTACTGGTACATTTACCCATAACAATTTAGACATTGCTTTACAACTGATAACAACACCTTTAAAGCTTACCTATAAAGCAGAAGGCAATACAATTACTTTGTATAAATATGAAGAGTAAAATAGGGTTTTATTATCTGCTGCTTTTAATTTCTCAAATTAGTTTCAGTCAAACTACGCCAGAGAAAATTCAACTCACAGAGTTTATTAAAATTACGGAAACAAAATTTAATGTAAAGTTTTCTTATGCACATGATGATGTTTCAAATATAAAAATAGAAACACCTAAAAACACTTTAACCTTAGAAGAAACACTAGACTATTTAAACAATAATACGCTCTTAAATTTTAAAACTTTAGATAATAGATACATTACAGTTTCTGTTATCAAAAAGAAAATAACGATTTGTGGTGTCATTTTAAACAATAATAGCGAACCTCTTTATGGAGCAACAGTAGCTATAAAAAACACTAATAGTGGGATTGTAACTAATACTCTTGGTGAGTTTAAATTAGAGGAAATTCCTTTAAATACAGTTTTGGTAGTTTCTTTTTTAGGTTTTAAAACAAAAAAAGTTAATGCGAAACAATTTCTTTTAAATAACAATAAGTGTAATACAATTATACTTGAAGAAAGTAGTACAGTACTAAATCCAGTATTTATCACCAAGTTCCTTACTACAGGTTTACAAAAACGACTGGATGGTAGTACAGTATTAAATAGTCAAGAATTTGGTATTCTTCCAGGTTTAATTGAACCAGATATTTTACAATCTATACAAGCGCTTCCTGGAATAGAAAGTGCAAATGAAAGCATAGCAAATATAAATGTTCGTGGTGGCTCTAACGATGAAAATTTAATACTTTGGGATGAAATAAAAATGTATCATTCAGGTCATTTTTTTGGCTTAATTTCTGCTTACAACCCAAATCTCACCAATAAAGCTATCGTTACCAAAAATGGAACAAGCAGCCAATATAGTGATGGTGTTTCTAGTACAATTAATATGTACACAAAAAATGAATTAAGTAAAGCTTTTTCTGGTGGAACAGGAATTAACCTTATAAGTGGAGATGCTTTTTTAGAAATTCCTATTACAAAGAAAATAGAATTACACGTGTCTGGAAGACGCTCTTTTACAGATTTTCTATCCACTCCAACCTATACAAATTACTTTGACAGAAGCTTTCAAGACAGTGACTTAAATAGTGCTTCTGCAATAAATGGCAGCTCTACTTCTAATTTCTCTTTTTACGATTATACTGCTAAACTACTTTATGATATTAATGATAAACATAAAATTAGATCCAATGTTATCTATATAAATAATAATCTAGATTACTCTGAAGTTAGTATAGATACAGATGATAACACTTCTTCTAAATCAAGTAACTTAAAGCAAACAAATTTAGGATTTGGTAGTCAATGGGAAGCCAACTGGAGTAGTAAATTAACCACAAAACTATTTACTTACTATTCTAAATATAATGTAGATGCTTTAGATTATAGAGTTGAGACTAATCAATTATTAACACAAGGAAATGAAGTTCTAGAAACTGGTATTAAACTAAATAGTTATTATTATTTGAACACCAACTTTATATTATTAACTGGTTATCAGTTTAATGAAACTGGAATATTAAATAACACAACAGTTTCACTTCCTGCTTTTAATCGTGAAAAAAAAGATGTATTGCTAAATAATGCTTTTTATTCTGAAGGTGAATACAAGAAAGGAAAAACTTATTTAAGAGCAGGAGTAAGAGCAAATTATTTTCAAAAATTTAACAAAGTACTTATAGAGCCTCGCATTAATCTAAGACAAAAATTATCTAAACAAATAGCAATTAGATTAGAAGGTGAGTTTAAAAACCAATCTGCAACTCAAAAAATAGATTTTCAAGATGATTTTTTAGGTGTTGAAAATAGACGCTGGCTATTGGCTAACGAAAAAGACATTCCAATAACAACCAGTAAACAAGCTTCGCTTGGTTTTGAGTACAGCCAAAACAATTTAAATATTGAAGCAACCAGTTTCTATAAATTAGTATCTGGTATTACAACTAGCAATCAAGGTTTCTATAATAATTTTCAATATCTAAATGCTACTGGAGATTATACTGCTAAAGGTGTAGAGTTTTTAATTAATAAAACCTCTAATAAATTTAGCACATGGTTAAGTTATACATACAGTATCAATGATTATGAATTTAAAGATTTTACACCATCAGTATTTCCTAACAACATAGATATTAGACATTCTGTTTCTTTAGCTTTTAATTATAATATTTTAGATGATTTAAAATTGTCTTTAGGTGGTATTTGTAAATCTGGACAGCCTTACACAAAACCTGTAGAAGGTAATGAAACAGTACAAAATGGTAATTTTACTTTTGTAAATTACGATTTTCCAAACAATGAAAATCTTGAAGATTTTATGCGTTTTGATGCTTCGGTAAGCTATACTTTTAAATTTTCTAACACAACTAAGGGAATATTTAACATTGGAATTAAAAACATTACAAATCAAAATAACACAATAAACCGTTATTACGAAGTAGATTCTAACAATTCAGAACAAACAAATCAAATAGACAACAAGTCGCTAAGATTTACACCAAACGCAAGTTTTAGAGTTAAATTTTAATTTAAAAATAAAACCCAAAACTTCCAGTAACTCCAAACTTTCGAGCAGCTGGATTTAAAATTGGATCTAAATAATTACCTCTAAAATTAAAGTCTATTCTAAAAACTTTAAAAATATTACCAACACCAACGCTATACTCGTAGTATGCTTCTTTGCTAGGCGCTATATATGTTAAACCAGAAGCATTAATATCTCGATTTTGTTGTGATACGTTACCAATTACTCCTCTAAAACCAACGATTGCTCTTAGGTTATATTTTTTAAGAAGAGGAATTCTTGAAAAAAACCGTCCATTAAAATTATGTTGTACATGCAGCGTTGCATATTCGTCTGTTACAAACTCGTAGAAGTCTAAGTTTGAAAATGTATTGTATATTGAAAAATAAGTTTGATTTCCTGGTACAATACTCATTAAACCTAATGGTATTTTACCATAAGTTTTACCAACTTCAATACTTGTTGTTAAACGACCAAAACCACCTAAAGCCCATGGTTGGTAGTATGAAACCTGTACTTTCTTATAGTCAAAATCACTATTAAACAAACTAGGATCTCCAATTGTAACTTGCGCAAAAAGTCTGGCAAAATTATCGTTTTTAGTTCTACGCTCTACACCAAAACCCGTCATTTCACGTTTTGGAAAATAAGCTAAAGATAAGGCTGTTTCGTATTGTTTAATTTCAGACTCTGTTGTAGTTTGAGACGCATCTGTAAAATAGTCAAGACTAAACGTTGATGACGCAGATTCTAATGTTTTATAGGTGCCACTCACGCGCGTGATAAAATTACGAAGTGGCTCTACTTCTAGAGCAATAGTAGATAAATTAACATTCGTTAATTTATCGTTTACTCCTGTATTAATAACAGATGAAGATGCTAAACTTCTACCCAAAACATCTGTAGAACTTGTTAAACTTGCACCTATTTGCTCGACGTCTCGCCTATTTCCACCAGAAATAATCAATCGGCTTTTTTTATCTACTAACCACTTACCAGAAATGCCATATTTAAACTTATCATCTCTAAAACCATAAGCTAGAAAACCTTCTAAACGCCACAGATCGTTTTGCCCAAAATAGGTTCTTCCGCCTCCTCTTAACCTTATACCTTCGACTTCGTTAAATCCAAAGGTTGAAAAAATTGGACCATAATCAAGATTTAGCTCAGTAAACTCCACATAACCGGAAGCGAGAATACTTCCCAAGTTATAAAGCTTTTTAAACTTCTTTGTATTTTTTAAAGAATCTAGCATGACATAAACACCTTTTTCATCTTTACTTAAAGACTCCATTCTGTTTTTATCCCAGAATGCTTGATCTTGATTGTATAAATCTTCATCAAAACTATAAATTTTCTCTTTATAGAATTTAGGGTCTTTCTTTTCGTCAAACTTATAGTTATTATATAATGTGGTACGCTTTCCATAGATACCTTGGGACTTTTCTTTTTTATTAAAAGCAAAATCCGACATAAAATAATCTCGTTTTATCAAGAATGTAGAATCATTTAAAACATCGAATTCCTGCTCAATATAAATTTCTTTTATCCAGTTAATATTTGCGCTTTTAGACGCTTGCAAATTAATTTCCTTAATGGCATAAGTAGAGTCCGCAACCCAAAAATCGCCTTTAAATGTTAACTCGTTTTTACGACGCGGATAATAAATAATATTGTAACACCATTTGTTGCCTATATAAGAACTATCTGCCAAAACATAATTATAGGTTTGAATGCCTGTTCTAGAAATTGGACTTGTAAAACTCTTATTGAAAAATTTTAAATAATTATCGTAAACATCATAATCGCTATATAAATCGTCTATAAAATCTATAATTACTTGGTTGTTACTAAAACCAGAATTTTTATTTCCTTTTAAAATTTCTCGTTTTTCTTTAATAACATTATCGCCATAAACCTCAGCCGAAGATTCGTTTATAAATATTGGTAAATATGTTTTACCTGTAACTTTAGAAGTATCTACTTGCTCGAAAACAAACTCCATTCCTCGAAATAATTTACTTTTAATTGTAGCGCTATCGATAGTATTTAAATCGAATTCTACTTTTTCGTACTTATCGTATTGGTATTGCTTGTATTGCTTTAAGCCATTACTTCTTTTATTAGCCCAAATTTTACGTAAAATATCTATTGCAGGATTATTTTTTTTTGATTGTTTTCCTGTTACTAATACTACTTCCTGCAAAGTTGCAGCATCCTCTAACAAGGTAACATTAAACTCGTAATTTACTTTTTGAGTAAGTGTTACTTTTTGAGTTTTAAAACCTATAAATGAATATAGAATGGTTTGGTGTGTTTCATCATCTTCAATGTAATAAGTACCGTTTTCATCAGAAGTTGTTCCAATACTTGTACCTTCAAAATAAATATTTACATAAGGGACAGGTTGATTAGTGTCGTCGTAAACATGACCACTAACTTTGGTTTGCGCTAACGCTAAAAAACTTGCGAGACACAATAACAATAATAAATACTTTTTCATAGTATTGGAATATAAACAAAAAACTTCATCAACAATTGAGCTAATGAAGTTTGATTTATATCTTTATATTTAATAAATTATTTATACATTACCTTTTTAACAGCCTTAATTACCTCTGTATAATCTGGCAACCATTCTGCTAATAAAACTGGTGAATAAGGTGCTGGAGTATCTGCTGTATTTATTTTTACAACTGGAGCGTCTAAATAGTCAAAAGCTTCTGCTTGCACCATATAAGTAATATCTGTAGACACATTTCCAAAAGGCCAGGCTTCTTCTAAAACGACTAAACGATTTGTTTTTTTAACCGATTTTAAAATCGCATCTCTGTCCATTGGTCTTACAGTACGTAAATCTATAATCTCGCAAGAAACGCCTTCTTTTTCTAATTCATCTGCCGCCTTATAAGCTTCTTTTATTATTTTACCAAAAGAAACGATTGTTACATCTGTTCCTTCTCTTTTAATTTCTGCAACGCCTAATGGTATTGTGTATTCTCCTTCAGGTACTTCACCTTTATCGCCATACATTTGCTCACTTTCCATAAAAATTACTGGATCGTCATCACGAATGGATGCTTTTAATAATCCTTTTGCATCATAAGGATTAGATGGTACAACTACTTTTAAACCTGGAGTATTTGCAAACCAACTCTCGAAAGCTTGTGAGTGTGTAGCTCCTAGCTGTCCTGCAGATCCTGTAGGGCCACGAAAAACGATAGGACAATTAAATTGTCCACCAGACATTTGTCTAATTTTTGCTGCATTATTTATAATCTGGTCAATACCAACTAAAGAGAAATTAAAGGTCATATACTCTACAATTGGTCTATTACCAGTCATGGTAGAACCAATAGCTATACCTGCAAAACCAAGCTCTGCAATTGGTGTATCTATTACACGTTTTGCGCCAAATTCGTCTAACATACCTTTAGATGCTTTGTATGCACCGTTATATTCTGCTACTTCTTCACCCATTAAGTAAATGCTTTCATCTCTGCGCATTTCTTCACTCATAGCTTCACATATAGCTTCTCTAAATTGAATTGTCTTCATATAGTTTATAAAATTGAAAAACAAAAATAAGGATAAGTCTAAACTATTAAAGCAGAAATTATTTAAAATTTATTATGCACGCATAGTAATTTTTCAGAATAAAATTTTTATCTTCGTAAAATAAAAATTTGAAGCGTCTAAAGATAAGGTTTGTGTAAAAGAGCTTCATGAAAAAAAAGATTTAACTAAATAATAAAATATATGAAAATTTTAGTGTGTATCAGTCACGTTCCAGACACTACATCAAAAATTAATTTTACAGATGGAGATTCTAAATTCGACATCAATGGTGTTCAATTTGTAATAAATCCTAACGATGAGTTTGGCTTAACGCGTGCAATGTGGTTTAAAGAAAAGCAAGGTGCAAGTGTAGCTGTAGTAAATATTGGTGGTCCAGAAACAGAACCAACACTTCGTAAAGCCTTAGCCATTGGTGCAGATGAAGCTATAAGAGTAAATACTGAAGCTAAAGATGGTTTTCAAGTGGCTAAAGAATTGGCCAAAGTAGTTCAAGATGGTGGATATAATCTAGTAATTGCTGGACGTGAATCTATTGATTATAATGGAGGAATGGTTCCAGGAATGTTAGCAGAGTTAACAGGAGCAAATTTTGTAACTAATTGTATAAGTTTAGAAGTTGAAGGTACAAACGCAACAGCTACTAGAGAAATTGATGGTGGAAAAGAAACGGTTACTACAAGTTTACCTTTAGTAATTGGCGGACAAAAAGGTTTGGTTGAGGAAAGCGATTTGCGTATTCCAAACATGAGAGGTATAATGATGGCACGTAAAAAACCGTTAAATGTTATTGAGTCTGCAAATGCAGAAACTAAAACAGCATCGATTAAATTTGAAAAGCCAGAGTCTAAAGGCGCAATTACATTAGTAGATGCTGGAAATTTAGATGAGTTAGTGAATTTACTTCATAATGAAGCTAAGGTAATTTAATTTCTCCCTTGTCTCTCAAAGGAAGAGAAACAGAGAATAAAAAAAATAAGTATTAACATTTTTAGCCCTTTCTTTTGGAAAAGGTTTGGATAGAAACAAAATATTATGTCAGTTCTAGTATATACAGAAACAGAAAACGGTAAATTTAAGAAAACAGCCTTAGAGGTTGCATCTTATGCCAAAGCAGTCGCAAACCAGTTACAAACTACTGTTACAGCTATTGCAGTTAATGCAGCAGATGCAAGTGAATTAGCAAATTATGGTGTTGATAAAGTATTAAACGTATCACATTCAGCTTTAGAAAAATTTAATGCAAAAACGTATGCTTCAGTAATAAAACAAGCAGCAGAAAAAGAAAGTGCAAAAGTAATTGTGGTTAGCCAAAGTGCAGATAGCAAATATTTAGCTCCTATTTTAGCAGTAGGCTTAAATGCAGGATATGCATCTAATGTTATGGAAACACCTTCTAGCACTTCGCCGTTTACAGTAAAACGTACAGCGTTTACAAACAAAGCTTTTAATATTACAACTATTAATACAGATGTAAAAGTTGTTGGCGTTTCTAATAATTCTTTTGGACTAATTGAAAATAGTGCAAGTGCATCATTAGAAGACTTCTCTCCTACACTACCAGATTCTGGAGTTACTGTACAATCGGTTGACAAAGCAACAGATAAAGTAACCATTGCAGATGCAGAAATAGTAGTTTCAGCAGGACGTGGTTTAAAAGGACCAGAAAATTGGGGAATGATAGAAGAATTAGCCGATGTTCTTGGCGCAGCAACAGCTTGTTCTAAACCGGTTAGTGATTTAGGTTGGAGACCTCACGATGAGCACGTTGGACAAACAGGAAAACCAGTAGCTTCTAATTTATATATTGCTATTGGTATTTCTGGAGCTATCCAGCATTTAGCAGGAATTAATGCTAGTAAGGTAAAAGTTGTTATTAATACAGATCCAGAAGCACCTTTTTTTAAGGCTGCAGATTATGGTGTAGTTGGTGATGCTTTTGAAGTTGTACCAGCACTAATCGAAAAATTAAAAGCTTTTAAAGTGGCAAACGCGTAATTTTTTATAAATTGTGCTCGTAAAAAAGCGGTTTAAATTCTTATTTACAATTTAAACCGTTTTTTCTATTTTATAAATTATGAGTTTAGTAAGACTAAAAATAAAAGGAATATCATACAGTCAAACCCAAAATGGCGCGTATGCTTTAATATTAAACGAAGTTGATGGTGATCGTAAATTACCAATAGTTATTGGTGCTTTCGAAGCACAATCTATTGCTATAGCACTTGAAAAAGAAATTCGTCCTCCTCGACCACTCACTCACGATTTATTTAAAAATTTTGCCGACAGGTTTGATATTGTTGTTAAGCAAGTAATCATACATAAATTGGTAGATGGTGTTTTCTATTCTAGTCTTATTTGCGAACGTGATAAGATTGAAGAAATAATAGATGCAAGAACTAGCGATGCTATTGCTTTAGCACTAAGATTTAAAGCACCAATTTTTACCTATAAAAACATTTTAGATAAAGCAGGTATTTACTTAAAAGTAGATCCTAATAAAGATGATAATGAAGGTGAAAGTGAAGAAGATAGTATTTTAATTGAAGACATTATTAATGAAGAATTAGAATTTGTTGATTCTGATGATTATAAATCACAAACTTTAGAAGAATTAAATAGCCTACTTGGAGAAGCTGTAGCAAACGAAGATTATGAAGCTGCTGCAAAAATTCGCGATGAGATTTCTAAACGCTAACCTTATGATTAAGAATTTACTTCTAACTTTTGTGGTTGTTTTTTTTGGGCTAACCACTATTTTAGCCCAAGATATTGAGAAAGAATGGACAAGTACAGAAAATAATGATGGCTTTGAAAATCTAACGTTAGAAAAAGGAGAATTTACATTATCTCTTTCAAACGAAAACATGTTAAAAGCAAAAGGCGATTATTTAATTCAAAATAAATTACTGCTTTTTTACTACACAACACCTAACGACACTATCCGTAAATTTAAAATTCAAAAATTAACAGATACTACTTTAGTTTTAAACGAAAAATCTAAGATTTATAAATTTAAAGTTAAAAAGCAAACTGCTGCAGAGCCTGTAGTTTTAAATGCAAGTGAAATTATCTCAAGTCAAGGTTTTTCCATATCAAGTCTTTGGCGAGGCGTTTTAGGAATGGTAACACTAATATTTGTTGCATTCTTATTTAGCAGCAATCGTAAAGGCATCAACTGGAAAACGGTAGGTTTAGGTTTAGCCTTGCAATTAATAATTGCTATTGGTGTTTTAAAAGTTGGCTTTGTAAAAACAATTTTCGAATTTATTGGAAAAGGTTTTATAGAAATTTTAAGTTACACGCAAGCAGGAAGTGAGTTCTTGTTTGGTGGTATGTTAGATGTTAACTCTTTTGGATTTATTTTCGCTTTTCAAGTATTGCCTACAATTATATTTTTTTCTGCATTAACTTCAGTTTTATTTTATTTGGGAATTATCCAAAAAGTAGTAAAACTGATGGGTTTATTACTAACTAAAGTGCTAGGAATTTCTGGAGCAGAAAGTCTAAGCGTTGCAGGAAACATTTTTTTAGGTCAAACAGAAGCACCGCTTTTAATTAAAGCTTATTTAGAAAAAATGAATAAGTCCGAAATCCTTTTAGTAATGATTGGAGGTATGGCAACCGTTGCTGGTGCAGTACTTGCGGCTTATATTGGGTTTTTAGGAGGAGAAGACGAGGTTTTACAACTGTTTTACGCTAAGCATTTATTAGCTGCATCCGTAATGGCAGCTCCTGGAGCCATCGTGATTTCTAAAATATTATTTCCACAGACTGAAGAAATAAATACAGACGTAAAAGTTTCTCAAGAAAAAATTGGCTCTAATATTCTTGAAGCCATAGCAAATGGTACAACAGAAGGTTTACGATTAGCAGTAAATGTTGGTGCAATGCTTTTAGTTTTCGTTGCTTTTATAGCAATGTTTAACGGTATTTTAGGTGGTATTGCTGGTTTCGATGGTTTTTCAATTAAAGCATTAAATATAAATTGGCATTTTACTTCGTTAAATGAGGTTATTGCTGCAAACACACCATACAATAGTTTATCTTTAGAATTTATTTTAGGTTACATATTTGCTCCGCTAATGTGGTTAATTGGTGTCGCAAAAGAAGATATGGCGTTAATGGGACAACTATTAGGTATAAAAATAGCTGCCAGCGAATTTATAGGTTACATACAATTAGCAGAACTTAAAAATGTTGCAAGTGCAACACATTTAACTTACGAAAAATCTATTATTATGGCAACCTATATGTTATGTGGTTTTGCAAATTTTGCATCTATAGGTATTCAAATTGGAGGTATTGGATCTTTAGCGCCAGGACAAAGAAAACAACTCTCTAAATTTGGAATAAAAGCGTTAATAGGTGGAACTATTGCTTCATTAATTTCTGCTACTATTGCTGGGATGATTATTGGATAGTCTTTTTATTGCACGCATTTTTTCTACCTTTAAATTTAAAATACAGAAGCGACAAGTAGTAAACAACTAAATTTAAAAATTGGACTACTTTGGTTAACAAACATTATTCAATTATTAATGCTTGCGGATATACAATAAATAAACTAATGCGTTTATATTATTTTCGTAATACAGCAGAAGATTTTCTAGGCTTTTATCTACAGCTTTAGTTGCTGTAAAAATGAATAACTCCAGAAATATCAGTATTTTAAAAAAACTATCGCTTAGCCATTTCATTAATAAAATCCCAAAACAAATTTGCGGTAGCTTCGCTAAAATGATACAGTGGATAGCCTGACTTTTGACCATTAAAAGCCAAAAGACTCGCCCACATAAATTAATTATTATCTACAAAATCTATTACCGTTTTCGTTATAAATTCTATGTGCTCACTATCTAATTCGGTATGCATTGGTAAGGAAATAACTTCTTTTATTAATTGGTTTGTAACAGAAAAATGGGCTTCATTGTATCTAGAATCTGTGTATGCTTTTTGCTTATGCAATGGAATAGGGTAATATACTCCACATGGAATGCCATTATTATTTAGGTGTTGCACCAAAGCGTCTCTATCTGTATTTTTAATTTTTAAAGTGTATTGATGGAATACGTGGCAATCGCAAGTATCGCATATACCATCGCAACCATTTATAGTTTTTGGTGTTGTAATTTTTGAGTGGTTTTTAAATGCATTATTATAAGCTCTCGCTGCATTTCTACGTGTATTGTTGTATGTGTCTAAATAAGGTAATTTTGCATCTAAAACTGCTGCTTGTATAGAATCTAATCGCGAATTTACTCCTACAACATCGTGATGGTAACGTTTGTACATGCCATGGTTTACAATACCTCTTAATATATGAGCCAGATCGTCATCGTTTGTAAAAATTGCACCACCATCTCCATAACAGCCTAAGTTTTTAGATGGAAAAAAGGAAGTAGAAGCCACATGGCCTATTGTTCCAGACATAGCTTTTTCGCCTTTACTATTAGTGTATTTTGCACCAATACCTTGTGCGTTATCTTCTATAATATATAAGTTATGCTCTTCTGCTAAAGCCATTAACGCTTCCATATTTGCACATTGTCCAAATAAATGAACAGGCACTATGGCTTTTGTTTTTGGTGTTATTGCATTTTTAACAGCTTCTATATTTATATTAAAATCGTCTGCATTAACATCGACTAAAACTGGTGTTAAATTTAAAAGTGCTATTACTTCTACTGTTGCTGCAAAAGTAAAATCTGCAGTAATAACCTCATCTCTTGGTTTTAAACCTAATCCCATCATGGCTATTTGTAACGCATCTGTTCCGTTTGCACATGGTATAACATGTTTAACTCCTAAGTATTCTTCTAGGTTTTTTTGAAATTCTTTTACCTGTGGTCCATTAATAAAACTAGTAGTGTCAATAACCTCTTGGATAGATTTATTTACGACATCTTTAATTTGAGCATATTGACCTTTTAGGTCAACCATTTGTATTTTTTTCATTTTAAATATTATCTAGATTAAAACAAACATCACAAAAAAATGTTTACAACTGTTATTTAAAGCTAACGAATTTACAAAATTCATAAATGCTATACAATGAATTATGTATTTTAGCGCAAAGCATTTTTAAAGTTGAATTTATTGTACTCATTTCTAATTTACATTGCCCGTTTTATTCTAAAATTTATTGGGCTTTTTAACACTAAAATAAAACTTGGTGTACAAGGTCGTGCTAAAACATTTAGCAAACTGAAATTAAATATTAATAGTAACGATAAAACATTATGGTTTCATTGTGCTTCTTTAGGTGAATACGAACAAGGATTACCTGTTTTTAGCGAATTGAGAAAAGACTATCCTAACCATAAAATAATTTTATCTTTCTTTTCTCCTTCTGGATTTGAAATAAGAAAAAATGTGCCTTTTGCAGACGTTGTTATTTACCTTCCATTAGATACGAAGGCAAATGCAAAACGCTTTTTAGATTTGGTACACCCAGAATTAACCATTTTTGTTAAATATGAAATATGGCCTAATTTTTTAAATGAATTAAAAAAAAGACAGTTGAAAGCGGTATTAATTTCGGCAGTATTTAGAAAAAATCAATCTTTTTTTAGGTGGTATGGTAAATTTGCAAAGTCCGCTTTATTTGCTTTTGAACATATTTTTACTCAAAATGAAACTTCTAAAAAACTTTTAGAAAACATTAATTATAAGACTGTAACGGTTTCTGGCGACACTAGGTTTGACCGTGTTTCTAACCAATTAACACAAGACAATACTTTAGATTTTATTTCAAAATTTAAAGGAGACAATTTATGTGTGGTCGTTGGTAGTTCTTGGCCTGAGGACGAAAAACTAATTGTAAATTATATTAATAACGAAGCAGATAATAATACCAAATTTATTATTGCTCCTCATAATATAAAAGCAAGTCAAATTGAAAATTTAAAACGTAGTATATCTAAAGAATATGTTTTGTTTTCTCAAAAAGAAGAAAAAAATCTTACTCAGTATCAAGTATTTATATTAGACACTATCGGTTTACTAACCAAAGTTTATAATTATGCAGATATTGCCTATGTTGGTGGGGCGATGGGAAATACTGGTTTACATAACACATTAGAAGCTGCAGTATTTGGAGTCCCTATAATTATTGGTGATAATCATTTAAAATTTCCTGAAGCTCAAAAAATGATTGATAACAATGGTATGATTTCCGTATCTAATAAAAATGAACTTAATAATATTTTAAATTCATTAATTAATAATAAATTTTTGAGAACTAAATATGGTGGCAATAATTTAAATTTTATAGCAGAAAATAAAGGAGCAGTAATACAAATACTTAAATTTTTACATCTTAAATTCAACAAATAAACGCAACTTATAGCGAGTAATAATATAGTGATTTTTTTAGAGGAAAGAAAGGATAGTTTTCCACTCTTTCCCTGAATGGATATTTAACTATATTGTTCTCTGCCAAAAAATTGCAATATGCCACATATAAAACTTGAGCAAAGATATTAAATTGCTACACTTCAAAAGCTAGTAAAACCAAACACTACATGGCAGATATTATTGGTGTAAACAAATCTAGCATAAACAGGAAACTGCATCGTAATTTAGATGTATGCAGTGGTGATTACAGCCCAGATTTAGCAGAGAGAACATGCAGGGAACGCCACAAGAAATAAACTAAAGAGAGTCGACCTGACTTCTAATATGGTTTTACTTATTGAGTTTCTCATTGTTGAGGATTATAGTCCCGAACAGGTTGTTGGTTACTATAAGAAGCATACTATTAGTTGTTTTAGAATAGAAACAATATATCTCCATATTTGGAAGTATAAAAAACGAGGAGCTAACGAAAAAAATAATGGATTGATTAGACAGTATTTTCCAAAGAAAACAGATTTTTCAAACATGTTAGACCAAGAGATTAACATAATTGAAAGAAAATTAAACAATAGACCTAGAAAAAGGTTTAATTTTGATACACCATTAAAAATAATAGACAAACTTTTGTTTAACTCAAAAGTTGCGTTTATTACTTGAATCTAGCAAGAATAATAACAAATAGAATTAATTGTTCTATAATTTAAAGGTCCAGATTCTTTAATAAATATTTAATAATCTTCAATCTTATTTCTTTCAGTTTTACAACTAAAATAATAATAACAAGATTAATAGACTATACATTGTAAATTTAATATGGATTCCCGCTTTAGCAGGAAAGACAAATCAAAATTTTAATAAATTAGAAAAAATTATTTCTTAACTCGCTTCTCATTCTGCTTCACAAAAGCGCTCCAACCAGTATAACTTTTCCCAACATCAACACGACCTTGATTATAAAAATGGCAAACTGCAGCAGCCAAGCCATCCATAGAATCCAGATTTTTAGGTATTGTTTTTAGTCCAAGCATGCTTTGTAACATTTTTGCAACTTGCGCTTTACTAGCATTACCATTTCCTGTAATTGCCATTTTTATTTTTTTGGGGGCGTATTCTGTAATTGGAACTTCGCGAGATAAACCAGCTGCCATAGCAACACCTTGCGCACGACCAAGCTTTAACATACTTTGTACGTTTTTACCAAAGAACGGTGCTTCAATTGCAATTTCGTCTGGATGGTGCGTGTCTATAAGTTCTATAGTACGCTCAAAAATAAGTTTTAGCTTGAGATAATGGTCGTTATATTTTTTTATATCGAGTTCGTTGAGCTGTAAAAAACTAATATTCTTACCAACTATTTTTATAAGACCGAAACCCATAATTGTAGTACCAGGATCGATACCTAAAATTATTTTTTCTTCAGCCATTTAATTACACGTTCTACAATTAATTAAAGAAATTGAAGCGCCAATGGTTACCGTTAATAAATCGCCATTAAAACTTCCAGCACCTTCTATAATTGGATCGAAATCTTTGGCAAAACTTTTTATATAAGAACCATCAATTAGTAAAGATACTGTTTTAGAAATACTATAACTTAGTTCTATTCCACCCATTGCGTTTAGATAAGCGTTTTTATTTGCTCTATAAATATCTAAAGGTTTTATAATAGTATAACCTAATCCAGCATGCAATAAAACTCCCATTTCTAAGGGTAAAAACGTTAAGTTTTTAGAAGCGTCGTAAACAAATTGTGCATTTATTCTTGTATAATTAACTTTAAAATCTGGAGTGTCATCTGCATTCGTCATTCGGTTGTAACCAAAATCGACTCTAACACCAAGCTGTGATTTAAGCATGTGCTGTATTCCAATATTAATAGTTGGAAAATTTGTGTCTTTTGCCTCAAAAGGAGTTATAAACCCTGTTTGCGATGGACTATTTAAACCAACCGCAAATAAAGCTCTCCATGTATTAGTTTCTTGTTGAGAAAAACCTAAAAAGCACACTAAAAAAAAGGCTGAAGAAAAATAGTAATTAAATTTAGAAATCATTCTGTAATATTTGGTTTATTTTCGAGCACTTTTCTTTAAGGCTTTCAAAAACACATTATCATACAAAACTAAACAATTTTTTTTTACTTATTAAATTAAGTACAGTTGTTGATGCTTTTTGTTTTATTTACAATAAATTGTTAAATAATTATGCTTAAGTATTTTTTAAATGAAAGCATTCTGTTTTCTATAAAAACACGGTTTTGGTGACTTGGAAGCCAACACAATAGTAGGCAAAGATTAAAAAGGAGCTATAGTAACATTAAACAACAGAGCCTCTGGCGTACTTAAAATGAAGAAAACAAACACACGTGAAGCTATCGAAGTATACAACGCAATTAATGAGATGCTCTAAGAGTGGATTTCTTACATCAAAACAATTACAGCCTACAATGGCAAAGAATTTACAGAACACAAAAAAATAATAGAGCAATGCTATGTTGACTTTTATTTTGCAAACCCATATTCTCCTTAGAAACGAGGAGCTAACGAAAACCTTAATGGATTGGTTAGACGGTATTCTCCAAAGAAAACAGACTTTTCAACCATATTAGACCAAAGAGATTAACAAATTGAAAGAAAATTAAACGATAGACCTAGAAAAAGGTTTAATTTTGATACACCATTAGAAATAATGGACAAACTTTTGTTTAAAACAAGAGTTGCGTTTATTACTTGAATCTAGCTTATTTTATAATTTACTAGGCGTTTTTATAGATAAAAATTAAGCCATCGGGAATGTTACTGTAAAGGTTGTACCCTGATTTTCAATAGTAACAAAGGTAATAGTCCCATTAAAAGTTTCTACTATGTTCTTTACCATGGCCAAACCTAATCCCATTCCGCTCGATTTTGTGGTAAATTTAGGCTCGAAAATTTTAGATTTATTTTCTTCTGTAATACCAATACCATTATCTGATACAGTAATTTTAATATTGTTACTCTCTTTTGATACATTTACAACTATGTGCGGTTGTCTTCCTTCTGGAATAGCCTGAATGCCGTTTTTAATTAAATTAGTAATTACTCGAATAAGTTGCGTTCTATCAAACTTAGCAATAATTTCTTTTGTATTGGATTGAAATGTTATATAATCCTCATTAAAAATATCGAGTGTTAAATCTATAACCTCAACCACATTAAGCATTTCATTTTTTTGAGCTGGCATTTTTGCAAAGTTTGAAAAAGCACCTGCAATGGAGCTCATAGTATCTATTTGTTGGATTAAAGTTTTAGAATATTCATCTACTTTTTGATGGATATTCTCATCTTGAGGATCGAATTTTCGTTGAAAACTTTGCACACTCAATCGCATTGGAGTTAATGGGTTTTTTATTTCGTGTGCCACTTGTTTTGCCATTTCTCGCCAGGCTTGCTCTCGCTCGCTTGTTGCCAATTGGACTGCACTTTCTTCAAGCTCATCTATCATGCTATTATAAGAATTAACTAATGCAGAAATTTCCTCGCTTGTATCTTGAATTATTATTTTTTCGTTGCGCTTTTCTAAACGCGTGGCACTCATTTTTTCACTAATAGCCTTAATTGGTTTTGTAATGTATCTAGATAAGAAAAAAGCCAATATTACAGCCATAAGTAAAATAACTAATGAGGTGTAAGTTAAACGCTCTAAAAACTCATTAAGTTCTTTGGCTAAAAAGTCGTCTCGCTCTAAATAAGGAATGTTAATAATGGCTAAATCCTTGAATTTTGCATCTGTAATATAGCGGTAAGAAGACCTAAATATTTCCTCTCCTTCCTCTCTTCTTTCTTCGTATCGATGTTCGGCTGTGTTGGACAAAGTATTTAAAACGTCTGGATCCAAACATTTTTCGATAACTTCTTTTTTAATATCAGATTTAGATGAAATAAGCAAAGAACCCTCTAAATCGTAAACATTTATTTGAATTTGATGTACCTCTGAAACTTCGTAAATTTTCTCTTTAAAAATTAGTGGAACGTTTTCTGTAATTACAGGAAAAGTGGTTTCGCGAATAACAAAATCTAAGCTTCTTATTATTGCCTTTTCTTTTCTATCTAAACGCTGTTTGTGGTAATCTTGAGTTTCTTCGTTATATTGATGTATAGCAACTGCTGCAATTAAAATTGATGATATTAATACCAACAAAATCATAGCTATAAAGATTCTGGTTCGTAAAGACAGTTTTTTTAATTTCATCCTTGTTTTCTGTTTTTACGTTTTGCTTTTCTTTCTAATCTTGCTTTTTTTCGTTTTTCATTTGCTTTAAACTTTAAATACTTATTGTGAGCAAATACTGTATCATCATTTAATAAACCGATAACTTCAATTTTATATCCTAAATTGATTAACTTCTTCTGGTACTCAATAAATTTTATTTGCTGTTCTTCTGTTCTTGTTTTATGAAAAGCGGTAACACCCAAACTAATCCTTCTATTTCCACATTCAATTTCTTTCCATAAAATAGGCTTGTCGTATGTTAAACAACGCTCATAGCACTTTCCAATCTTAAGATTTTTTGGTAAACTACTATTTTGAGCAATCATATTACTAAATGTAAAAGAAATAATTACTGTAAGTAACAAAAATCTCATAGATTAAATTTTAATAAATATAACAATAATTAAACCAAAAATAGTGAGCTTAAACTAAGCCTCCGGATTTCTATTTCTAATATTTTTATAAGCTTTAAAGCCTAACATTAAAAGTAATCCTAGAACGAAGATGCCTGCAACTCCAAAAATCCAATTAAAAGCACTTTTTAAAAGCACTAAAAAGATAACTGCAAAAAGAATAAATGTTGCGCCTTCATTCCATATTCTCATAAAATTAGACGACTTTTTTACAATACCGTTTTGAAGTTGTTTAAAATAAACATGAGTTTGTAAATGATAGATTATAAGTAAAATAACAAAACCAAGTTTTACTTGCATCCAGTCATTTTGTATTAAGTAAGGATTTAAATAAAACAATAAAAGACCAAAAAACACTGCTAAAATAGCCGATGGCCAACCAATTATAGTCCATAATCGTTTTGCCATTAACTTTAATTGTTTACCTAAAATTTCTTTTTCTGGAGCTGTTTTTTGAGATGCTTCAATTTGGTATACAAACAATCTAGGTATGTAAAATAAAGCAGCAAACCACGTAATTACAAAAATAAGATGTAACGCTTTTATGTAATTATAGTATTCCATTAATTATATCTCAACGCCGTTTTTAGACCATGTATTAATCTGGTTTGCTAAAAAGGCTACCCAATCTTTATTAGTGTTTAAACATGGTATTGTAGTAAACTCTTTTCCGCCAACTTCGTGAAAAATTTCTTCTCCTTCCATTGCAATTTCTTCTAAAGTTTCTAAGCAATCACTAACAAAAGCAGGTGTTGCTATAGCCATTGTTTTAATTCCTTTTTTACCTAAGCGCTCTATCGTTCTATCTGTATAGGGTTGCAGCCAGGGATCGAAACCTAAACGCGATTGAAACGAAGTAGAATACGTATCTGGATTTAATTTTAAATATTCACAAACCAATCGTGTTACTTCTTTACATTGGTGCTTATAGCAAAATTCGTGTGCTTTACTTGGCGTTTTACAGCACAAACAATTTTCTTTATCGTTTGGTTTACAGTGCGAGTTCGTAATATCACTTTTTCTAATATGGCGTTCTGGAACACCATGGTAAGAAAACAGTAAGTGTTCGTAGTCTTTACCTTCTAAATTTTCTTTTATACTGTTTGCTAAAACCGAAATATATTCTGGATTGTTGTAGAATGGTTTTATAGTTTCAATTTTTAATCGCGGAAAGTGTTCTGCTCTTACTTCCTCGGCTAAAACAACAATAGTCTCTACCGTGGCCATTGCAAATTGTGGATATAATGGTATTAAAAATACTTCCTCGCAACCTTTATCTACCAATTCTTGTAAGCCTTTTTTAATAGTCATACTCCCATAACGCATGGCTAAAGCTACTGGGAAATCTACTTGCTCTTGGACTTTTTCTTGTAAAGCTTCAGATAGTACTATTAATGGCGAACCATTGTCCCACCAAATCTTTTTATAAGCTTTTGCGGAGGCTTTTGGTCTCGTGTTTAAAATAATACCTTTTACAAGTAATGTTCTTGCCCATAGTGGTACATCTATAACACGTTCATCCATTAAAAATTCACCTAAATATTTTTTTACATCTTTTGGTTCTGGATTCTCTGGTGATCCTAAGTTTACTAGTAGTGCTCCTTTCATCAATATATCTCTATTTTATTTTCGCTTTCGCGGAAATAATCTTTTTTACAAAAATACAACACTACAAGATATTAAACCACAGATTAGAACGTTGGTTACGTTATAAACACGTTAAATTTCTATATTTCACCATTAGTTTTAACGAATTAAATATTTTTACTATTAAATCTTTGTACGATTCTATTAGCAAACCATCCCCTTTTATCACCAATTTTTACAATACATTTAAACCTATAGATACAATAATGTGAGAAAGTGTTTTTGCAGATAAAACTGGACGTTTTTTTGAAGCATTAAAAAAAGATGACTTTATTGTTTTAGATACTTACAGTTTATTAAAATTCAATAAATCGCATACCAATACTATAATAGATTTGGTTAAAAACTTTAATTTTCCTAAAAATAAAGAAAGTATAAAAACAAACTTAATTAGCGAGTTAATTAAATTTAAAGATCCAAAAGTATTAGCTTTTTTAAAGGATTTATACACACAATCTTATTCTAATCTAAAAATTCAAACCACCATTTTAAAAGCGCTTTTAAATAAAAAGTCTTATAGAGATGTTTTAACATTAATACAAAGAGATTTACCTCTAGAGCAATATGGAGTGCGTTCGCTTTTTAACACAAACAAAATCTTTTTAGAGCTAAAAAAAAAGCTTATTCCCAAAGCTTTTAGAATATTCTAGTGTTCAAGAATATAAAGAGCCAGTTTATAATTTATTGGCACGTTTAAAAGACAGTAGTATTATAAAACCTAAAGATTACAAGAGATTCAAGAAAACCATTATTAACGATGGTAAAATTGAAATAAAACGTAGTTTAAGCCAAAAAACAGGATACAATTCTAGAAACAACCCATTATATAATTATGTAAAATTAATTTTTCCTTTTAGAAAAGAAGTTGAAGCAAAAGGTTTTTTCGAAAAGTTACTTAACAGTCAAAATCCCCAAGCGCTAACCACTTATTACGCTTTATTAGAAAAAGTAAAAGAGCAAATTCCTGCAAAACTTAAAAATAAAACGTTAGACGAATATAAAAATCAAGTATTGCTAGTAGATAAATTGTATGCTTTAAATATTAAACAACCTTATTTAGCAAAACAAATCTCACAACTAAAGTATGCAAAATCATATTTATTTAGTACTGTAAAAATTGAAACAAGAAGAGATTCTATTTCTTTTTTAGCCGAAAAAGAATTTAAAAAAGACGATTGAAAAAAAGGCCCCATTTACTTTTTTAAACTTGATTCAAAAAGTGATTATGGCAATTCTAAAAAAATCTATTATGCTGCGTTTTTAGAACCTGAAAAACAAAACGAGCTAGTTACAGATATTTATTACCAATCTGGATATAGTGGTAAATATATTGGCCAAAACGAAAAGGAAAGAGAATTAATAGAAGATATTTTAGATTTGGTTAAACACAAAACGCGAAAGCGTATTATTGAAAATAATTAAATTAACCAACAGACTGAACATACTTTTTAGGTGTAGTCCCATACTTTTTCTTAAAAGCAGCAATAAAATGACTGGAAGTACTGTAGCCAACTTTTAAACCCACTTCGTTTACATTATGCGTACCAGATTCTAATAATTTTCTAGCCACTTCCATTTTATAATCTAACAAAAAACTAAAAACCGAATCGCCATAAATTTGCTTATAACCTTCTTTAAGTTTTTTAAGTGTTAAACCAATTTCGTCTGCCAATTCTTGTAAGCTTGGAGGCTCAGCCATTCTAGAAATAATAATATCTTTTGCTTTTCTAATTTTTAAAACATTAGATTCGTCTACTAAAAAAGGACATTGCTCAATATCTGCATCCTCACTCCTATTAAAATACAAACTCAAAACTTCGTAAGCTTTAGCTTTAAAGTAGATATTTTTAATCGAAGCGTTTAAGTTGTAATTTACTAATTGGTTTAAAGCAATTGCCATGGAAGGTGAAATTTTACCGTCTTTATAATATTTTTTATCGCGATTATCTTCACTTAAAAACGTAATATAATCTGCTTCTTGAGAAAATAAACCGTGAAATTTTTTAATTGAAATTAAAACCGAAACCAACCACGAATTAGGTTTAACCTCTAAGTGTATTGGCAAATCGCGCTCTGGATTATAAAGTAATAAGGATGTTTCTTCAGTTACATTTAATTTATAATTACCATTATTAAATAAAAACTGGCTTTCTCCTTTTACGCAAAAATGAAACTGAATAATACTACTATCTATATCACGCTCAATCACCTTAACTCCCTGTGTATCATTCTGGTGCGTTAATATAAAAACACCATCATCTGCTCGTGTTTCTAGAAAAAAACCTTTAGCGATACTTTTATCAATTATATTTTCTGAATCTCGCATTCCTCTATTTATATTTGTTCTAAATTACAACGTTAACATAGCTTGCAGATATAGCAAATATAGTACTTTAGATTAATTTTTAATAAAAATAAAGAAAAAAAACCACAAGCGATACTATTAGTTCTTTTAGCGTTGTTTTTTAGATTAAACTCATATTATTTTTGTTCTCGTTAGATTATGCAACAATTCCACATTTCAAAAGGCACAACATTTTACGCAATTGGCTTAAGCTATAAAAAAGCTGATGCCGAAATTCGTGGTCATTTTAGTTTAAGTGAAGACGCTAAATTAAATCTATTACAACAAGCAAAATCTAGTGGTATTGAGAGTTTAATTGTAACATCAACTTGTAATAGAACCGAAATTTTTGGTTTTGCAGAACATCCTTTTCAACTTATAAAATTATTATGTGATAATACTATAGGTACGGTTGAAGAATTTCAAAAAGTAGCATACGTTTACAAATATAAAGAGGCGATTTCGCACTTATTTCGTGTTGGCTCTGGTTTAGATAGCCAGATTTTAGGTGATTTCGAAATTATTAGTCAGTTAAAAACAGCTGCTAAAATCTCAAGAAAACATCAATTGTTAAACCATTTTATCGAACGTTTAGTAAATTCTGTAATTCAAGCAAGTAAGCGCATTAAAACAGAAACTAATATTTCATCTGGTGCAACATCAGTATCCTTTGCATCTGTTCAATATATAATGAAACACGTTGAAAACGTTTCAAATAAAAATATTTTATTATTTGGAACAGGAAAAATAGGAAGAAATACTTGCGAAAATTTAGTAAAACACACAAAAAATGAACAGATTACTTTAGTAAATAGAACAAAAGATAAAGCGGAAGCCATTGCAGGAAAATTTAATTTAATTGTAAAAGACTACGCAAATCTTCAAGAAGAGATAAATACTTCAGATATTTTAATTGTAGCAACAGGCGCTCAAAATCCTACAATCGATAAGCATATTATTCAATCTAAAAAAGAATTATTGATTTTAGATTTATCAATTCCGAAGAATGTAAATATAAATGTTCGAGAGTTAAAAAATATTAAGCTTATACATTTAGACGATTTATCGCAAATTACCGATGAAACTTTAGAAAACAGAAAACTACATATACCGTTAGCCGAAGCTATTATCGAAGAAGTAAAAACGGAATTTAATAGCTGGCTAGAAACCAGAAAATTTGCACCAACAATCAAGGCTTTAAAAAGTAAATTACAAGACTTTAAAAACACCGAACTAGAGTCGCAACGTAGAAAAAACGCAAACTTTAACGAAGAACAAGCCGAGTTAATTAGCAATAAGCTTATTCAAAAAATAACAAATCGCTTCGCACATCATCTAAAAGATGAAGCGATTTCTACAAACGATAGCCTAGAATTTATACAAAAAGTGTTTCAGTTAGAACCCATAAAAAATGTCTAGAATTATAAGAATTGGTACTCGTGACAGTGACTTAGCGCTGTATCAAGCAAAAGCTGTAAAGCAACAATTAGAGCATTTGGGACATAAAACAGTAATTGTGCCTTTAAAATCTACGGGTGATATTGTTTTAGATAAACCGTTGTACGCGCTTGGTATTACTGGCATTTTTACAAGTACTTTAGACATTGCTATGCTAAATGGCGACATTGATATTGCTGTACATTCTTTAAAAGATGTCCCAACAATTTTACCAAAAGGTATTGTACAAGGTGCAGTTATGAAACGTGGAAATGTTCGCGATACTATTGTTTTTAAAGGTACCGAAGAATTTTTAGGTGGTCGAGAAGCTGTAATCGCAACCAGTAGTTTGCGTAGAAAAGCACAATGGCTAAACCGCTATCCAACACACACTATCGAAGATATTCGTGGAAATGTACAAACGAGATTACAAAAATTAGATAATACAGAGCATTGGAATGGTGCCATTTTTGCAGCAGCTGGGTTGGGCAGGTTAGATATACGTCCTGAAACTGCAGATAATTTAGAATGGATGATTCCTGCGCCAGGACAAGGTGCAATTATGACTGCCGTTTTAGAAGAAGATAAAGAACTTCGTACTATTTTAAAAGAAATTAACGACGAAGAAACTGCCATTTGCGTGCAAATTGAACGTGAGTTTTTAAACCGATTAGAAGGCGGTTGTACCGCTCCAATTGGCGCTTTATGCTATATAAAAGACGAAGAAATAAATTTCGAAGGCATTTTATTAAGCCCAAACGGAACAAAAAAAATAACGGTAGAACGTACTAAACCACTAGGAGAACATTTTGATATGGCAGAGTGGTGTGCAAACTACGTTATAGATAAAGGCGGAAAGCGTTTAATGGATAACATTAAACAAACTTACAAGAAAACAAATATCTACTCTACAAAATCTTTTACCGAAACTCAAAAACTATTGTTTAATGAAAAAGTGGTTTCAAAAAGTTCAGATTTTATTAAAATTAGCTTAAATAGAATTCCACCAAGATTACTAAAAAAAGAAATCGAAAATGTAGTTATTACTAGTCAAAATGCAGTTGAAGCATTACTAACTAATTTTTCACCCATAGAATTACAATTCAAAAACATATACTGTGTTGGTCGCCGCACAAAACATATGGTGGAACAAAGAATTGGAGAAGTTAAACACAACGAGAAAAATGCTAAAAAATTAGCAGAATATTTGGTTGAGTTCATGGATGGCAGCGAAGTTACTTATTTTTGTAGCGATTTACGTTTAGACGATTTGCCAACCATGCTTAAAGAGAATAATATAGAAGTAAAAGAAATTGAGGCTTACCAAACTAAATTTGATAGCCTTAAAATAGAAGATTCTGTTGAAGGTGTAATGTTTTATAGCCCATCAACAATAAAAAGTTACAAACAAGAAAACACAGTTGAAGATGGTGTGGTTGCCTTTTGTATTGGTGAAACTACTGCAAAAGAGGCCAAACACTATTTTAAAGATGTTAGAGTCGCTAAAGTGCCAACAGTAGAAAGTGTTATTGCGTTAGTTAATGAATATTATACGTAAATTTTAAAAGACCTAGCAGGTTTTAAAAAACCTATCAGGTCTAAAGCTAAAATAAAAGAGTAAACTAGAGAGTTGACAGAGCGGCCGATCGTGCTACCTTGGAAAGGTAGTGTACTTGCAAAGGTACCAAGGGTTCGAATCCCTTACTCTCTGCGAAATAACTTATGAGATTACCACATCATCACGAGGACTGTAACGACGTGGTAATCTCATTATTTATAACAAAGAAAAAACAGATTATTCGTAAAGTATTTTTTGTTTTGAATAGGTATTTATGAATGCTTCGCATTTGCCACATCCCAAAAAAAGGGATTCGCAATGAGGATTCTAAACAAAAAAATTAAGTTGAATTAAAAAGATATGTTTAAAAACGATTTATTTCTAAGAGCATTAAAAGGGGAAACAGTAGAGCGTCCGCCCGTTTGGATGATGCGTCAAGCAGGTCGTTATTTGCCAGAATTTATGGAAATAAAAGCAAAATACGATTTCTTTACACGTTGCCAAACTCCAGAGTTAGCAAGTGAAATTACTGTGCAACCCATTCGTCGTTACGGTATGGATGCTGCTATTTTATTTTGTGATATTTTAGTGATCCCGCAGGCTATGAACATTGAAGTGCAAATGAAACCCAATTTTGGTCCATATTTGCCAAATCCTGTGCGTACACAAAAGGATGTTAATAAGGCTATTGTTCCAGACGTTAAAGAAAGCCTTAGCTACGTGTACGACGCTATAAAAATGACTAAGGAAAAACTAAATAACGACATTCCTTTAATAGGTTTTGCAGGTTCACCTTGGACAATTTTATGCTATTGCGTGCAAGGTCAAGGTTCTAAAAACTTCGATAAAGCCAAAGAATTTTGCTTTACAAACCCTATAGCAGCACACCAATTATTACAAAAGATTACAGATACTACAATAGCATATTTAAAGGAAAAAGTAAAAGCTGGTGTTAATGCCGTACAAGTATTTGATTCTTGGGGAGGCATGTTATCTCCTGTAGATTATCAAGAGTTTTCATGGCAATACATTCAGCAAATAATAAATGCTTTAAAAGATGAAGGTCCTGTTATTGCTTTTGGAAAGGGTTGTTGGTTTGCACTTAACGAAATGTCAAAATCTGGAGCTGCCGCTTTGGGAATTGATTGGACTTGTTCTGCAAGAAATGCACGCTATTTAACTGGTGGAAACATAACTTTACAAGGTAATTTTGATCCTACACGATTATTTTCTCCACCTTCAGAAATTAAAAAAATGGTTCACCAAATGATTAATGAATTTGGTAAAGACAAATATATAGTGAATTTAGGCCATGGTATTTTACCAAATATTCCTTTAGAAAATGCTAAAGCTTTTATTGATGCTGTAAAAGAATATAAAAGTCCATATTAATTTTCTCAAAGGGAAAAAACTGTTAACTAAACATAGATATAACATATCATTTTCCTATACTTTACTTTGGAAAGGATTAAGGATAGAACTATGGTAAAAAACATACTAAAAGGTATTAAAGCCTATACAGGAACATTTGCATTAATTTCAAAATTAAAACTTTGGAAATATTTTCTTGTCCCAATAATTATAAGCATTGTTACAGCAAGTATTATTGGTCTTTCTGCTTATGGATTATCAGATAACTTAGGTCTTTTTTTTGCTAAAGTTTGGATTTGGGATTGGGGAAAAGAAACTTTTACTTCGTTTTCCACCCTTATTGGTGGAATTATTATTGTTGTTATTGGCTTCATTCTCTATAAGCACATTGTTATGGCATTGTCTGCACCCTTTATGAGTCCAGTTTCAGAAAAAATTGAAGCACATTTAACAGGAAAAGTTAAGCACGAGCACAGAATAACATCTTTTAATGAACAGTTATGGCGAGGTATTAGAATAAATTCTAGAAACTTATTTAGAGAATTATTATATTCTATTCCGCTTCTACTTTTAAAATTTATTCCAGGTGTAAATATAATTTCAGCTATTTTATTACTATTAATTCAGGCTTATTACACTGGGTTTGGAAATATAGATTATACTTTAGAGCGTCATTTTAAATACAATGAAAGCATAAGGTTTGTAAGAAAAAATAGAGGTATCGCAATAGGAAATGGTATTGTATTCATGCTTTTTATGTTTATTCCAATTATTGGAATCATAATTGTTTTACCGCTTTCGGTTACAGCTGCAACTACAAAAACGGTAGAACTTATTCGAACTGAAAAAGAATTAATAGCGTTAAATGAAAGATAAATTTTTTAATTACATACACGAATTACAAGACACAATCACAGCAGCTTTCGAGGCTGTCGATGGCAAAGCCAAGTTTCAAGAAGACATTTGGGAACGCCCTGAAGGTGGTGGCGGAAGAACGCGAATAATAGAAAACGGAAACCTCATCGAAAAAGGCGGTGTTAATATTTCTGGTGTACATGGAAAGCTCCCAGACACAATGCAAAAATATTTTGGGGTTGAGGATGCCGATTTTTTTGCCTGCGGATTAAGTTTAGTTATTCATCCAACTAATCCAATGATTCCAACGGTTCACGCCAATTGGCGCTATTTCGAAATGTATGATAAAGATGGAAACATTGTAGACCAATGGTTTGGTGGTGGTCAAGACCTTACACCTTATTATTTATTTGATGAAGATGCAACCCATTTTCACCAAACCTGTAAAACAGCTTGCGACAAACACAACCCAGAATTCTACCCAAAATATAAAGCACGTTGTGATGAGTATTTTTACAACTCACACAGAAACGAAGGTCGTGGTGTTGGTGGATTGTTTTTCGATTATTGCAAAGCGTCAGATGAGATAAGTATGGAAAACTGGTACAATTTTGTTTCCGAAGTTGGAGATAGTTTTATTTCAGCATACCTTCCAATAATGGAAAAAAGAAAAAATTTAGATTATACAAATGCACAACGAAATTGGCAAGAAATTAGACGTGGTCGTTATGTAGAATTTAATTTAGTACATGATAAAGGGACACTTTTCGGCTTAAAAACAAACGGAAGAATAGAAAGTATTTTAATGAGTTTGCCTCCACACGTACAATGGGTTTACGATTATCATCCAGAAGTTGGTAGTGAAGAGGAACGCCTAATTAAAATTTTACAAAACCCTATAAATTGGGTGTAAAAATAAACTCAGTCTTGTCAAGATTTTAAAAAAACTGACAGGTGTTAAACAAAAAAACAGAGTGAATTGCTTCTGTGGAAACAACAAAACCTACAAAAACCTGCTGTGAAGTCTTTCATTTAAAAAATGAGAAAACTGAAACAGCAGCGCAATTAATGCGCTCTCGTTACAGTGCTTTTGTATTAGCTAATGACCTGAGTTCGACGTAAGGGTTTAGCGAAAAAGGGCTAATTGTGTTGTGTTTTCTGTTTCAAATTTAATACTAGGTTTCTTTTCTTGAAATGAATAAGCGATAAAACTAGCCACTAGATTTGTGATAAAATTACAAAAGCTTCTATGTCTAGAATGTACAGCTTGGGCTATGTTTTTTAGTTGGTTCTTTATAGTTTCTATTACAGAGCGTTTTCTTAGTAATACTTTAGCTCTCATGGTCATTATTACATTTTTTATGTTGTTTCTTATACCAGTAACTAAATGTAATCCTTGACTGAATAACAATGCAGATAGTGGCTTCGATATGTAACCTTTAGCAGCATATAGACTGCCAAATATTTTCTTTCAAAAGGTATCTTCTTTTAAAGGAAAGGTATTCTGTTTTTTCTATATTAAATCTTGATGTCTTACGTCTAACTCACGTTAATTAAGAAATTAAATACTAAACCCTTTTATCTTTTTGTATTGAATAATAGCTTGGCTATCACTTAACAATGAGATATAATGGCATACACTCAAAAGTCTCTCATATAAGTTTTCTTGGTCTGTTTTTATTGTTTTTGGAAGACTCTTTAAAATTAGCTTATCGTAATTTGAAGCTGTAGTATCATAACAATTATTAACTGCATTTGTATATGTTTCTAATAATGTACTTAATACACCATATCCGGCAATCTCCTTATCGACAACGTCTGTAGATTGGTAAAATTTTTCTATACTTAATTTAATAATGTCATTTATTTGTGCTTCATATTTACTTTTATCTAGTAGAGCTTCGCTAAATGTCCCTGCTAAAATGTCTTCTTCATTTTTCATAAATATGTCAATAACTTCATCAATTAATGCACCAATGGCCAATGCTCTTAAATAACTTACACGGTCTTCTTTATTAGAAAGTGCGTGGTATTTTTTAGTTTTAATTTTATCTCTAACTAAGTTTATTAAATATTCTAAAGCGAAATCTTCAGGTATTAGACCTAAGTTTATACCATCTTCAAAATCTATAATGGTGTAACAAATATCGTCTGCAGCTTCTACTAAAAAGGCTAATGGATGTCTTGAATAGTTAATATCAATTTCGCTTCTTTTTTCTAGCCCTAGTTCTTCAGCAACATCAATAAACGCTTCTTTCTCATTCTGAAAAAACCCATATTTTTTATCTGCAATATGCTTTGTTGGTTGTTTAGGTAAAGACTCTTTAGGATATTTTGTAAAGGCTCCAAGAGTTGCGTAGCTTAATCGTAATCCACCTCCTCTACCTTCTCTACTTTGGGTTACAATTTTAAATCCGTTAGCGTTACCTTCAAAATTACATAAATCTTTATATTCTTTTTTACCTAGTTTTAATTTATGTTTTTTACCATTTCCAGACTTAAAAAACTCACTAATGGCTTTCTCTCCAGAGTGCCCAAAAGGAGGATTACCAATATCGTGAGCTAAAGCTGCAGCTGCAACTATTGCTCCAAAATCATGTGCTTGATAGCCATGAATACTCTGTAAATGTGGATGTTTCTCTAACAGTTTCTGTCCAACACGTCTACCTAAAGAACGACCAACTACGCTTACTTCGAGACTATGTGTTAAGCGCGTGTGTACAAAGTCGGTTTTAGATAAAGGTATTACTTGCGTTTTATCTTGAAGGCTTCTAAATTCTGAAGAAAAAATAATTCTATCGTAATCCACCTCGAAGCCTAAACGTGTTTCGTCCTGTTCTTTTCTCAATCTCTTATTAGTATCACCATAGCGTTTTAAAGAAAGTAATTGTTCCCAATTCATAGTATCATATTAAGTAACTGCAAGATATGCAAATCCAATGTTAATTTAATGTATCTAATTTATAAAACAAGTAACATTTAGATAACTTTAATCTAACCTTTTAATGAAATTGGTTTAACACGTAGTTAACCTGAAACTTATTTTTTGGTAGTTTATTTGCAGAGAGAAATCTAAATAAAAAATTAAATTTAAAATGATGAAAAATTTATTATCTGCTTTAACAATAACTACTTTAGCCTTAACAGGTTGTATTCAAGATGATGATACACCAATAGTAATAGAGCAAACTATAATTAACAATAATAACTCAAACGACAACGGTAGTAACGCTTGTATAGTTAAGTCTGGAGGAATTGCAATAAATGAAACTTGGACAGCAGATAACTGTTACATTATAGATAGAAAAGTAGTAGTACAAGAAGGTGTTACTTTAACTATTGAGCCAGGAACTATAATTAAAGGTCGTGCTGGACAACAGTCTTTATCTTCTGCATTAATTGTAGCTAGAGGTGGTAAAATTATGGCTGAAGGAACACCTACTCAACCTATTATATTTACTGCCGAAGCAGATAATATTGCTATAGGAGAAACTGCTGGTACTAATTTAGATGTAACTAATGTAGGTCTTTGGGGAGGTATTATAATATTAGGTAAAGCTTCCAGTTCATTTCCAGGAGACGTTACAGAATTACAAATTGAAGGTATTCCTGCTAGCGATACTTTTGGATTATACGGCCCTGGTGACGATCCTGCTGTTGACGATGATAATTCTGGTATTTTAAAATATATTTCCATTCGTCATGGAGGTTCTCTATTAGGTGAGGGTAATGAAATTAACGGTTTAACGCTTGGAGCTGTAGGTTCTGGAACAACGATAGATAACATAGAGGTGATAGGAAACAAAGATGATGGTGTTGAATTTTTTGGAGGTACTGTTAATGTGTCTAACATATTAGTTTGGGGACAAGGAGATGATGCGCTTGATATTGATCAAGCTTACTCTGGAACTATTGATAATGCTGTTGTGGTATTAAACACTATTTCGGATCACGCTTTAGAAATTGATGGACCAGAAGGAACTTTAAATGGTGCTTGCACGTTACAAAACTTAACATTAATTGGTAATGGTGAGATAGAATCTGAATATGCAGATTATAGAAGTAATGCTCAGGCAACAACTAACAATGTTTATGCTTTTGGCTTTGGAGCTTCCGCAGATGTTGAACTAGATAACGATGGTGTAGCAACAAATTATAACAATAATTTAGTAAACTTTAGCAACTGGCAAATAGTTTTACCAACTGGCATTACTGCTGTTGAAGACATTTTTGTTAATAAAGCACCAACTGTTACTGTTACAGGATTTGGATCTCAGGCTACAGCAGTTAGTGCTGGATCTCAAACCACAGGTGCAACTACTTCTAACCTAAGCTGGACTTATGCTAACACAGCAGGTGGATTAGGATTCTAAAAATAAAATCTTTAAAAAAAAAAAGCTGCTCATAACCTGAAAATGTGGGTATGGGCAGTATTTTTTTTAACCATAAAGTTTAAAATGAAAAAAATAACAACCATATTTTGTTTACTCTTATTATTTACAACTGCTATCTTCATTTTCCCAAACAGGTAAATTAGCTGGTAAAGTATTTGATGGTGAATTTAATGATGTTTTACCATTTGCTAATATATTAGTAAAAGGAACTACTAAAGGAACAACTTCAGATTTTGATGGTGTTTACAATTTGGATCTTGAAATTGGAACCTATACTATAGTCTTTTCTTTTGTTGGCTATCAAACTCAAGAAATAAGCGATGTTGTTATTACTAAAAACGGCGTAACAGATTTAGAAGTTACATTAAATCCATCTGAAAATGCTTTAGAAGAAGTAGTATTAACAACAAGTTCTAAACGTAATACTGAAGCAGCATTATTAGGACTTCAAAAAAAGTCTGTAGTAATGTTAGATGGGCTCTCTGCTCAAAGCATAAAAAAAACAGGTGCAGGAGATATTGCAGCAGCTGTAAAAAGTGTTCCTGGAGTGTCTGTTCAAGGCGGAAAATACGTCTATGTTCGTGGGCTAGGTGATCGCTACACAAAATCTATATTAAATGGTGTTGATATTCCTGGTTTAGATCCAGATAGAAACACTATCCCAATGGATATATTTCCAACAAATATTATAGATAATGTTATTGTACTAAAATCTGCTTCGGCAGAATATCCGGCAGATTTTACTGGAGGTATAGTTAATGTTGTGACAAAAGATTTTCCAACAAAAGCTCAATATTCTCTTTCTCTTGGCAATAGTTATAATCCAGATATGCATTTTAAAAATAATTATTTAAACTATGAAGGTAGTAATACTGATTTTTTAGGCTTCGATAATGGAAAAAGAAATAGAAAAATTAACAGATACCAACCAATTCCAGGAACTTTTGAAAATAAAAAATTATTAACATCATTAACTAAACGCTTTGATTCTCAACTAGGTGCAGATGTTGAAAGAAGTAATGCTAACTATAATTTAGGTTTTACTTTGGGTAATCAATATGATGTTGGAGAAAATGATAAAATTGGATACCAAGCTTCATTTAACTACAAAAATGCAACTAGGTTTTATGAAGATAGAGAAGATGGTAATTATACTAGAGATAATACCAATTTAAATTTAAATAACGAATTAGTTACAGATAGAAGAGTGACTGGAAACTCTGGACATAACGAAGTTTTAATTAATGGCCTCTTAGGGTTGACTTATAAAACTGAACGTTCTAAATATAAGCTAACAGGACTTCATATTCAAAATGGTGAATCTACAGCTGGTAAATACAATATTTTGTTTAGTGAAGGTGGTGCTGGCGGTGGTCTTTTAGATGCTTCTGGAGACGAACTTTTATACACTCAGAGAGCAATAACAAATTTATCTTTAGTAGGTGACCATACGTTAGACACTGAAGGAGATTTGGAGTTTGATTGGGTCTTTTCTCCATCAGTTTCGTCTGTTCAAGATAAAGATCATAGAACAACTGCATTAAGAATTGTGGAAGCTGGATCTGAAACGCAATTTCAAATAGATCCAAGTTCGGTTGGAAATCCAACACGTATATGGAGAAATCTTTCTGAAGAGAGCTGGGTAGCAAACGCCAAGTTAGCTAAAAAATACGAGTTATTTAATAGGCCTGCAAAAGTAAAGTTTGGAGGAGGTTATACCTTTAAATATAGAGATTTTAATTCAGATTTGTATCTTTTTGAAACCACTTCGCCAATTGTTATAGATGGAGATGTAAATACTATTTTAGCAGAAAGTAGCATTTGGACTCCAGAAACGGGTGAAGGTACTTATTTAGATTCTAACAACATTTTCCAACCAGAAAATTCTTATGAAGGTGAGTCTAACGTAGCCTCTATGTTTGTATCTAATGAGTTTAATACTAGCGAGAAACTTAAAGTTATTTTAGGTATAAGAACAGAACAATTTTTGTCTTACTATACAGGAGTTGTTAGTGGAGAAACTGTTGTTGGACAAAAAACGTTTGATAATTTTGATTTCTATCCTTCTTCAAACTTAATTTACGCTTTAACAGAAGACTCTAACCTTAGAACTTCTTATTCTAGAACAACTGCTAGACCTTCTTTTAAAGAAGCTTCAACAGCTGCTATTTTCGATCCAATTACTAATAGATTTTTTATTGGTGGTTTAGATAATGGTACTTTTAATCCTATTAGACAATCTTATATCAATAACTTCGATTTACGTTATGAAATATTTAGGGAAAAAGGACAAATGATTGCAGTGAGTGGTTTTTACAAAAGTTTTGTAGATCCTATAGAGTTAACATTCTTTCCTCAAGCATTTAGACAAGTAACAGTAGCAAATTCTGGAGATGCAAACGTTATTGGTGCAGAAATAGAATTTAGACAAAACTTAGACGTTATTGGTTTACCTAATTTTAAATTTAACTCTAATGTTTCTATTATAGATTCTAAAGTAGAAATGTTAGAACAAGAATTTAATCTAAGAACAGATAATGCTAGAGTTGGTGAAACTGTAGATAGAAATCGTGTACTACAAGGGCAATCACCTTTTCTTATAAATGCTGGACTAGACTATGATAACCAAGAAGGATTTAGAGCAGGCCTTTTTTACAACGTGCAAGGAAAAACATTAGAAGTTGTGGGTAACGGTTTTGTGCCAGATGTATATACACAGCCTTTTCACAGTTTTAGTTTTACTTTAAATAGAACGTTTGGAGAAAATAGAAACTCGTCAATAGATTTAAAAGTAAATAATATTTTAGGAGATGAAAGAGAGAGTTTTTATGAAGCATTTGCTGCACAAGATCAGATTTTTTCCTCTAGAAATCCTGGAAGAGAAATCTCTCTAGGTTACACTTACAAATTTTAATAAACTTTTATTAGTACAAAAAAACAGCTTCAAGAAATTTTCTTGAAGCTGTTTTTTACATATATATATATTTGTCTAATCTCTTAAAGCTAAAAAAGATTTATTTTCCCATTCGTTTACGTTTTCAATATTATTGTTAATATAATCGACTTCTTTTAAAGATTTTCCATTCCAAAAAAACCATTTTCCAACCTTAATACCAGAGTTGTAATTTCCTATAGCTAATTTATTTCCTTCCTTATCAAAACTTGTCCATGTACCATGTAACTTGTTTTCTTTATTAAAATTACCTTTTTGAGCTACTAATCCATTATCATGGTAAAATGTTGCTTCAGTAACGTTGCCTTGCTTTTCAAATTTTGGCTCTACATCTTGTGCAAAAGTTAAACTCGCAGTTAACATTATTGCTATTACTAGTATATATTTCATATTATATAAGTTTTTATTAATAATTACTTAACAAATATATATCAAATTTTACATTTAAACAACTTTTAGGTAACATTAAATTAACATTGAATATTTTATATCCGTAATTAGTAATAATCTGTAATAACTAATCTATCTAATATTTTCTCTCCAAAATATCTTCGATTAAGTTTGTAAACAAATTTATTTAAATATAATTGATGCTATTTCTTTTTATTTTATGAGGGACTATAAATTTTCGTTTTGTATTACTAATTGTAATACGAACCCATTTTAAGGTTTCCTATGTTGTGGTTTCACTTGATTTTTCACTTATATGCAACTCTACATAATCTGCAATAGTAACATAAGAAGTACTTTTATTGGTAAATACAATTGTTTTTTCACTGTCTACAGCTTGCTGTAAAGTTTAATCTGTTCCATCAGCTTGATTATTTTCTAAAACCTTAGCTTTAAAATAGCGGTACTGTCTTTCTTTTATACCTGTTTTAATATTTTAAAGAACTGTACTTTTAGCCATAACCATAACATTGGATTAGGTTTTACTACCACGACCAGCTTTTTGTATATTGTGCTCTTTTTCAGATGCTTCTATTGTAAAAAAAATCTTCATCCATTTCTATCATGGCTTCTAAAGTATAGCGATTATCTCTATTACCCATCACTTTGCGCAATTTATAAATCATAGCCCAAACAGGTTCATAACGTTTTAAAACAAGTTGGCGTTGAATCTCTTTTGAAGAAAAACCTTTCTTAGTAGCTGTTAATAAAAACATTTTCCTATACCAAATAAGAAATGATAATTTTAAGCTCTGCATCATCGTTACACAACGGAATAAAGTACAACTCCTACAGGATTTGCATTCGTAACTCCATCGGCTTTTATCTAGTAATGCTCTTGTGGCAACACTTTTTACAAAAATTCCAATTTTATATTACTCTCTCTTAAAATGATTACTATAGGATTCTTAACTATAAAATTCTGCTGTAAAAGTGAAAATATTAATAGCTTAGTTTTATCAAAATAAAACATAATTATTAATGCTTGCGGATATAAAATATAATTCTTTTTCTTTTAACGTTTTGAACATTTTTTTGATAAATTTTTTTTTCTTTATCATTAAAACATTTTCCTCCACTTTTGTTAATACACCTATGGTCGTCATTGTCTAGATCATTAGAAGTATATAAATTACCTCCATATTTTGGTACATCATTCCATCCAACGGAAATCACGTCTCCTTTTGAGTTAGTTATAGACGCACCTACTTGTCTAGATAGACATGCTTAATTAGCTGAGGCAGAAGACGCTATATAAATTGCTGTTTCATAATTGTTTGGTGTAGTAACTTTTGTACAAAAAATTAAATCCAAGAAGCGCTAGAATTTTTCTTCAACAATTTTATCTTGACTATATTCTATTCCTTTTTTTTAATTTAAGTTTTTTGTTTTTTCCAATTTTAGAGGTATTGCTGTTGACGTATTTTTATATTAGTTAGATTGTAATTTACGACATTAATTTCACAATATCCTTGGCAAAGTAACTGGCAATAACATCTGCTCCAGCGCGCTTAATAGCTGTAATTTGTTCCATCATAACCGCATCATGATCTAACAATCCTTTTTCTGCAGCGGCTTTTAGCATGGCATACTCACCAGAAACCTGATACACAGCTACAGGTACATCTACAGCTAGTTTAATGTCGCGAACAATATCCAAATAGCATAAACCTGGTTTTACCATGACGATATCTGCACCTTCTTCTATATCCATTTTGGTTTCTTTTATAGCTTCAGAACTGTTGGCATAATCCATTTGGTACGTTTTTTTATTCTTCGGAATATCTTTAACGTCTGCAGGAGCAGAGTCTAATGCATCGCGAAAAGGACCATAAAAAGAAGAGGCATATTTTGCAGAATAACTCATTATTCCAGTATCTACAAATCCTCCATCTTCTAAGGCCTCTCTAATAGAGAGAATGCGTCCATCCATCATGTCGCTTGGTGCAACAAAATTGGCGCCAGCGGCTGCGTGAGACACACTCATCTCTGCTAAAACTTCAACTGTATCGTCGTTTACTATTTTGCCATTTTCAATAATGCCATCGTGACCAAAAGATGAATAGGGATCGAGTGCAACGTCTGTAAAAACTAATATATCTGGACACACATTTTTTACCGTTTTAATAGCGCGTTGCATTAATCCGTTTGGGTTTAATGCTTCAGTGCCTTTATTATCTTTTAAATGGTCTGGTACTTTTACAAAAAGCAAAACCGATTTTAAACCCAAATTCCAAAGTTTTTTTAGTTCAGCTTCTAATAAATCTAAACTAAAACGATAGTAATTAGGCATCGACTCAATTTCTTGCTTTACACCTTTTCCTTCAACTATAAATAAGGGCACTAAAAAATCGTTTGGAGAAATTATAGTTTCGCGAACTAAACTTCTAATAGCTTCGTTGGTTCTTAATCTTCGGTTTCTTCTAATTGGATACATAATTATGGCTTAAAAAATTCCTGAGAATTGTTATTTTTATTAACTGCAAAGTTAAGCATTAAAACCTATTTTATATTGAGTGTGACGTTGTCTAGTTTAGAATTTAATTTTCCTTGAAGAAGTTACTAAGCAAAGCTTTTAAATCTGAGTTAGACGTAAGAAGATTAAGTTTTTAATATAGAAAAAGCAGAATATTTAGTATTTTAAAGTGTTGAAATTCAATATTTTAAAAACAATCTGCCTTACGGTTTCTAAATATAAAATTATACAAACATTCTTTTCTATCGATAATTTTTGCCTTGTTTTTGATTCTGCTTTACAAAAACAACAACTCTCTACAGGAAAAAAGACTAGAAAATGCAAATTCATAATGTCTACCAGTGAGATAGTAACCATCACTGTTTTATTCCATTTAAGTGGTATAATAACCTTTAAACCTTTCTATATTTATTATGCTCAAGAGCAACTCAAACAAGAGTTTCCAAACACGGTTTTGTGTAATCGTTTTGTAGCACTTATGCAAGCTGATATATTACCATTAACCTTATATATGAAATCTGCTGTCTAGGCAAATGTACGGGTATTTTTTTTAGATTCTACACCAATTCGAGCTTGTAAGAGCAAACATATAAGTTAGAACAAAGTCTTTAAAGGGATTGCTACTATTGGCAAATCAACAATGGGTTGGTTTTATGGTTTTAAACTTCATATTATTACCAATGATAGAGGTGAATTGCTTGATTTTGTTATTACTCAAGCCAATGTGGATGACAGAATACCTTTCCTTTAAAAAAAGAAAACTTTTTAAAGAAAATATTTGGCAGTCTATATGCTGCTAAAGGTTACATATCGAAGCCACTATCTGCATTATTATTCAGTCAAGGATTACATTTAGTTACTGGTATAAGAAACAACATGAAAAATGTAATGATGAGTATGAGAGATAAAGTATTACTAAGAAAACGCTCTGTAATAGAAACTATAAAGAACCAACTAAAACACATAGCCCAAGCTGTACATTCTAGACATAGAAGCTTTGGTAATTTTATCACAAATCTAGTGGCTAGTTTTATCGCTTATTTATTTCAAGTAAAGAAATCTATTATTAAATTTGAAACAAAAAACACAACACAATTGGCCCTTTTTTGCTAAACCCTTACGTCGAAATCAGGTTTGTAGCAGTAACGATAACGGTGGTAACACTGGTTTAGTAGCTACTCCAATAACAAATACGTCACCAACGTGGTAGGATTATTAACCTACCCAAGTTCAAACTCATTATGCATAGATAGAAACCAAACAAATATTGTAGAGCAATTAAGAACTAACGGTGTAAGTAGAATAGTTATATTAGAAAACAAAACAGCTTACTATTGGAATGTAGTTGCTTTTGATAGTGAAGATGAAGCGGCACCATCTCCTACTTTTCCTTTCTTTACAAAAGGTGATGTTATATTAAACCATTCACCATTTGCTACATCTTTAGGTGCTCCAACCACTTATAGTGTTTTAAGTGCCGTAGCATTAACTTTAGATTGGAGAGGAAGTGATGTTAATACAGATGATACTCTTACGTGCGATGTTTATTTTGATAATGCAAATCCACCAGTATTATCAGAAATAAAATTGCAGCTTCCATGTTTGATGTTAGTACAGTTTCGGCAACTACTTACTATTGGAGAATAGACATTAATAATAATAGTGTTAAAAGTATTGGTCAAGCTATAGTCTGTTTAGCACAAAAGAAATAATTATTTATAAATTACAAACTAATTAATTAGTCTGTAATTTTTTTAAAAAATAAACCTAAGCTCTTAGAGTCAAGCGCTATAGATTCTTGTAGTTGCAAAACGCTTCCATGTTCAACAAACTGATCTGGCACACCTTTTAAATAGATGTTATTTTTATAGTTATTTTTAGCAGCAAATTCTAGAATTGCACTACCAAAGCCACCTTTTATTGCATTGTCTTCAACGGTAATAATTGTATCGTGTGTTTTAAAAATAGTATTGAGTAAGCCTTCGTCTAGAGGTTTAATAAAGCGCATATCGAAGTGAGAAATATCCTTCAACTCTTTAAACATATCAATCGCTTTTTCAACTGTATTAGCCATGGTACCTATAGTTAAGACAGCTATTTTTTTACCTTGCTTTAAAATTTCAGCTTTACCAATTTCAATTTTGGAAAAAGGTTGTTTCCAATTTATATTAGTACCACGACCGCGAGGGTAACGAATCGCGATTGGATGCTCTAAACCAAGTTGAGCAGTGTACATTATGTTTCGTAATTCTACTTCATTACGTGGTGCAAAAACAATTAAGTTTGGAACACAACGTAAATAACTTATATCGAAAACACCATGATGCGTTGCACCATCTTCGCCAACCAAACCAGCACGATCTAAACAAAAAATAACAGGTAAATTTTGTATTGCTACATCATGGATAACTTGATCGTAAGCACGTTGCAAAAATGTAGAATAGATATTACAGAAAGGAATAATACCTTGAGTTGCCATTCCAGCTGCAAGAGTAACAGCATGTTGTTCTGCAATACCAACATCAAAAGCGCGTTCAGGAATTTTTTCCATCATATACTTTAAAGAGCTTCCAGTAGGCATAGCAGGAGTAATACCAATAATATTTTTATTTTGTTTTGCTAATTCAACAATGGTGTGTCCAAAAACATCCTGAAATTTTAGAGGTTGTAAAGTTTTAGTTATACTATATAAATCTCCAGTTTTAGCATTAAATTTTCCTGGAGCATGATAGGTTACTTGGTTTTCTTCAGCTTGGCGTAAACCTTTACCTTTAGTAGTAATTACATGCAAAAACTTTGGCCCTTTAATTGTTTTTAATCGTTTTAATTCTGAAATCAATAGTGGTAAATCGTGTCCATCGATAGGGCCAGAATAATCGAAATTTAAAGCTTCAAAAATATTATCTTGTTTTTGCGTTCCCTTTTTAACGTTGGTTAAATATTGTTTTAGAGCACCAACACTTGGGTCGATGCCTATAGCATTATCATTTAAAATTACTAGTAAATTACATTCTGTTACACCAGCATGATTTAGACCTTCAAAAGCCATTCCGCTAGCAATAGAGGCATCACCAATTACTGCAATATGTTGTTTTTCTATATTACCTTTTAATTTTGAAGCTATTGCCATTCCAAGAGCCGCAGAAATGGAGGTAGAGGAGTGTCCAACGCCAAAATTATCAAATTCGCTTTCGTTGCGGTTAGGAAAACCACTAATACCATTTTTTTGCCTATTAGTATTAAATAGGTGTTTTCTTCCCGTTAAAATTTTGTGCCCATAGGCTTGATGCCCAACATCCCAAATTAATTGATCTTCGGGAGTATTAAAAACATAATGTATTGCGATTGTTAATTCTACAACACCTAAACTTGCGCCTAAATGGCCTGCTTTAGCTGCCACTGCTTCAATTATAAATGTACGAAGTTCTTTTGCTAAAGAAAGAAGTTTTTTTTCTTTTAATGCCTTTAGAGATTTAATAGAATCAATGCTATTTAATAATTGATTATGCATGATTAGATTGTTTAAAAATATTAAAATATTAAGAAAATATGTTATTTTTGATTAATCCTAAATAATTAATCCCTAAAAATTATAATGGTTGTAATATAAAAGTTATATTTACTAAATACATCAAATATCATAAAATCTAACCAATAACATGAAAAAAATATATATTATAGGCTTTTTAACTTCCATGTTTTTACTTACAAATCAACTAGGATATGCACAAAATAATTTAGCAGACAATGAGTTTGGTTTCTTAATTAAGAATTGGTTAGAAAAAAATAAAGATAATTATAATTTATCTGCAACGGACTTAAGCGATTTGGTAATTAGCGATGCTTATTTTTCTACTAAAACTAGAATAAACCATGTTTATCTTAACCAAGCTTATCAAGGGATAAAAATACATAATGCTATTTCAAGTATTGCAATAAAAGATGATAATGTTTTTTATTACAATAATAGGTTTATATCTAATATTTCAAATAAAGCAAATGCTACAACACCAAGTATAACTGGTGCGCAAGCTATTAAAGCCTTTGCAAATGATTATGGTTTAAACAATTTATCTAATATCGAGTTAATAAGTAGTTCTAGTAATAATTATGTTTATAATAATGCTGGAGTTTCTCAACTAGAAATTCCTGTAGAATTAATGTTCCAGAAAACAGTTGATGGTAATTTGAATTTAGTTTGGGATTTAAATGTTAAGACATTAGATGGTAAAAATTGGTACAGTGTTCGAGTAGATGCCATTTCAGGACAAATTTTAGATGTTAATAATTGGATTCTTACCTGTAATTTTGGCGATGGAAACCATTCAACCCATACAGAACATAAAGAAGTGAATACTGTAAATTTATTTAAAGAATCTCCTTCTATGATGGTTGATGGTTCAAATTATACAGTATTTGCTATCCCAACCGAAAGTCCTAATCATGGGTCAAGAATAACGGTAACACAGCCTGCAGACCAGTTAGCGTCTCCTTTTGGATGGCATGATACTAATGGTTCTTCTGGACCAGAATTTACTATAACTAGAGGTAATAATGTTTGGGCAAAAGATGATACAGATGGTAATAATAGTGGAGGTTCGTCTCCTGATGGAGGATCGTCGTTATCTTTTGATTATTTATTAAATCTAAATCAAGAACCAATAGGTTATTTAAATGCATCTATTACTAATTTATTTTACGTAAATAATGTCATGCACGATGTATGGTATCAATACGGTTTCGATGAGGCTTCAGGAAACTTTCAAGCAACAAATTACACTAATACAGGAGCTCAAGGAGATTTTGTTAATGCTGATGCACAAGACGGTAGTGGATTAAATAATGCCTCTTTTGGAACGCCTCCAGATGGTGGTAATCCAAAAATGACTATGTTTTTATGGAGTGCCTCAGGATCTTCAGCAAAGCTATTAACTATAAATAATGGAACGTTAGCTGGGGATTATTCAGCAAAACCAGCAAATTTTGGTGGTTCTTTACCAGCAAGTCCTATAACTCAAGATATTATTTTAGTAATGGATGATAATACTGGAACTCCAGAATCTACAGATGCTAACGATGCTTGTAACACAATTACAAATGGTAGTAGTTTGCTAGGTAAAATAGCAATACTTAGAAGAGGTGTTTGCGAATTTTCGACTAAAGTTTTAGCTGCAGAAAATAATGGAGCTGTAGCAGTAATTGTAGTGAATAATGTAGCGACTCCAGGAACAATATCTATGGGAGCTGGATCACTTGGAGATCAGGTTACTATTCCTTCTATAATGGTAAATCAGACAGATGGAGAGGCAATTATTAACGCACTAAGTAGTGGTCAAAATATTAATGGATCTTTAATGAGCGCAGGAGGTTCTTACCAAAAAGATAGTAGTTTAGACAATGGTATAATTGTCCACGAATATGGACATGGAATTTCAACACGTTTAGCAGGTGGTCCAGCATCTTCTAATTGTTTAGGTAATGCAGAACAAATGGGAGAAGGTTGGTCAGATTGGTTTGCTTTAATGGTAACTTTAACATCTGCAGATTCTGGGTCAGCGCCAAAACCTATGGGAACATATTCTTTAGGTCAATCTACAGATGGTGCTGGAATTAGACCATTTCCTTACAGTACAGACACTACTGTAAACCCTTTAACCTATGGAGATACTAATGACACTTCAAATATTTCAAAGCCACATGGTATAGGTACTGTTTGGGCAACTATTTTATGGGATTTAAATTGGAAATATATCGAAAAGTATGGTTTCGATCCAGATTTTTATAAAGGAACTGGAGGAAATAATAAAATAATGCAAATTGTATTAGATGGATTAAAATTACAGGGTTGTACAGCAGGATTTGTAGATGGCAGGGATGGTATTCTTGCAGCAGATATGGCTATTACTAATGGTGAAGATCAATGCATGATTTGGGAGGTTTTTGCAGCAAGAGGTGTTGGTGTCGATGCTTCGCAGGGTAGTTCTAATCAAAGAACAGATCAAATAGAAAGTTTTAAAATGCCTCCAACAACTGATCCTTCATTACAAAATTGTAAAAATACAACATTAAGTGTTGACGAATTTAATTTAAATAGTCAATATTCAATTTTCCCTAATCCAACTAATAATGTATTAAATATTAAAGTGAAAAAGAATTTTGGAGATGTAATTTTAACTTTAACGGATTTAAATGGTAGAATAGTATTAACTAAAAATGCTAATTTATCTTCAGACTCTCAATTAAATATTTCTACATTACAATCTGGAATGTACATTCTTAATATTAAAGGAGAAAATATTAATACAAATGATAAAATCCTTAAGAACTAGAGATATTTTTTAATAAATTTTAAAAAGGCAATCATTTTGGTGGTTGTCTTTTTTTTATTTTTATAAAATGATAAACCCTTACGATAATAAATATTTCATGCAAAAAGCATTGCAAGAAGCAGAAGAAGCTTTGAAAAAAGGTGAAATTCCTGTTGGTGCAGTAATAGTAATAGAAAATAAAATTATAGCAAGAGCGCATAATCTTACCGAGCTTTTAAATGACGTTACGGCACATGCAGAAATGCAAGCCATTACTTCTGCCGCAAATTTTTTAGGCGGAAAGTACTTGCGAAACTGTACGCTTTATGTCACTTTAGAACCTTGCCAAATGTGTGCAGGCGCTTTGTATTGGAGTCAGATTTCTAAAATAGTTTATGCAGCAAGAGACGAAGAACGTGGTTGTATTAATTTAAAAACCAAGTTACATCCTAAAACAAAAATTGAGGGCGGAGTATTAAAAGAAGACGCTTCAAAATTATTAAAACGTTTTTTTATAGAAAAACGAAATCTTAATTAAGTTCAAATCGATAGATTAGCGATTAAGAGTGAGATTAGAAAACGCGGCTACCTATTGTTTGCTCTTTTTCCTGCTTTCGCGTGTACGCATTTTGTCTAAATTTTCTTTGTTTAGTAAATAGTCTTTAATCTTTTTATCTTTCCACCTATACCAAGAAAATAAAGGAATTACAATAAAAAATAAGGTAAGAATACCAAAACCAATTAATTTTTGAGAATAGCTAAGGTTTAAAGAGTATCCACAAAGTATACTTAAAACGGAAGCAATAAAGAAAAACCAAATTATATATTTCATTTTATAACATGTTTTTATCTTAAACATAGCGCATTCACTTTAATGTTTGCTTTAGTTTTATGTGAATGGTTAAAGCGTTGCAAAACTAATGAAATTTAAGATTAAGAAGAAGTACTTCTATTGCAAAAGTATTTAGAGGCTTTCAATTTCAGTTTTAAGTTCTGTTAAATCCTGAGGATAGAGTTGTCTTAAAGTTTCAACATATCCACGAGTATTATTATACCCTTGATTAAAATTTTGGATAGCTTCATTTATGGCTTCTAAAGCATTGTCATTTTTGTTTTCAGCTTTAAAAATTTTAGCTTTGTAGTATTTTGCATCTGCACTTAGGTTTCTAGAATACTTTAATTGCTTGTTGAAATTTAATAATGCCTTCTCATAATTTCCAGCTTCAAAATAAGAAATACCATTATATAGAAAGGCGGTAACATCTACATAATCTTCTCCAAAATCTTTTATTTCTTTAGCTATATGTTTTTCAAAATACCAATTAGATTTCTCGTAATTTTTTAAGCCTAGATAGGCAATGCCTCTCCAATAGTCCACACTATGGCCTTGAGGCGCGTCTATAAATTCTGGAGTAAGCGTATCACTTGCATCAAAATCGGCTATGGCCTTTTTATAATCTCTATAAAACCAGAGGTATAAATAGCCGCGCCACGGGATTCTGGTAACAGAATCTAACACAACTGCTTTATTGTATTGTGGCAACCATTTATGTGGTAATCCTCGTTTTAAATCGGCAACAGAAAGTTCATAAACACCTTGTGCATATAACGGGTCTATGGCAACAGCATCTGCAATACCATTTTGAAAAGGCGTTGAACCTTGTCTAAATTTGATAGCCGCCTTGTATGTTTTTTTTGCTAACTCACGTTTTTCATTGGAATTTAGATTCGTGTCTTTTTGACAAGAAAAAAGCACTAATGCACAACATAAACTAAGGTATAATTTCGGTAACTTTTCCATATTCTATTCTATATGAGACATACATGTAGTAATTATAAGCTTTATCGCTATCACTATAATTTAAAACATTCCAGTGTTCAGATTTTGATGTAAAGGATAGTAGGGCGTCTACTAGTTTTGGGTCTAAAGGTTGTTCTTCCAAATCTAAATTCATCTCTATAATTTCGAACCAGCCTGCCTGACCTTTACAATTTACCAAAAACCTAAAATTAAGATAACCAGAATCTGTAAACTCATTATGGTTAAATGTCGTGTTTAATTGATCTCTATAATGTTTTTTATTAACTGTATAAGCATCTAAACCAGCGCCATTATAAGTGCGTAGTATGTAACCGTTTTCGCATAGCGTATAAACATCGTTTAGTAGCGCTTTTTCTTGATTAATATAGCCTATGTAATTTTTATAAGGTTTGTTTTCTGTGTTAAATGCTTGTGTGTAAGTGTAATAAAAATAGCCTACAATACACGTGATAATAATTATAACCACAAGTAAAATAATACCAATTATTTTAAAAACCTTTTTTGCTTTCATCATTCTAAAGTAACAAAAAATCCCGCTATGTGCAGGATTTTTTATAAACTGTTTGTTAGTGGCTGCCCACTACATATCAAGTTTTAAATGTAATTCTTTTAGCTGTTCTACATCAATAGGAGCAGGCGCATCTATCATAACATCGCGGCCAGAGTTGTTTTTAGGAAAAGCAATAAAATCTCTAATCGTTTCTTGTCCGCCAAGAATGGCTACTAATCTGTCTAAACCAAATGCCAAACCACCATGTGGAGGTGCGCCGTACTCGAAAGCATCCATTAAAAACCCAAACTGTGCTTTAGCATCTTCATCGCTAAAACCTAAGTGTTTTAGCATAATAGCTTGAGTGGCCTTATCATGAATTCTTATGGAGCCGCCACCAATTTCGTTTCCATTTAAAACCAAATCGTAAGCGTTGGCTTTTACTTCACCTGGTTTGGTATCTAACAATTCAATTTGTCCAAGTTTTGGCGAGGTAAATGGATGGTGCATGGCGTGATAATGGCCTGTCTCTTCATCCAATTCTAATAATGGAAAATCGATAATCCAAAGTGGCGCAAAAACTTTAGGATCTCTTAGTTCTAAACGTGTTGCTAATTCCATTCGTAAGGCACTTAATTGTGCACGTACTTTATTAGTTTCGCCAGATAATACACAAACTAAATCACCCGCTTTTGCGCCAGTTACTTCTGCCCATTGTGCTAAATCGTCTTGATTATAAAATTTATCTACCGAAGATTTGTAGGTTCCATCATCATTACATCTTGAATATATCATGCCTAAAGCACCAATTTGAGGACGCTTTACCCAATCTATTAATTTATCAATTTCTTTTCTTGTGTATTTATTTCCACCAGGAACGGCAATACCAACCACTAACTCTGCGTTATTAAAAACACCAAAGTCTTTATGTTGCGTTACGGCATTTAACTCGCCAAATTGCATTCCAAATCTAATGTCTGGTTTATCGTTACCGTATAAACGCATGGCATCGTCGTAAAGCATGCGTGGAAATTTATCTACTTCAACACCGTTTACTTCTTTTAGTAAATGACGTGTAAGTCCTTCAAAAACATTTAAAATATCTTCTTGCTCAACAAATGCCATTTCACAATCAATCTGTGTGAATTCTGGTTGTCTGTCTGCACGTAAATCTTCATCTCTAAAACACTTTACAATTTGAAAATATTTATCCATGCCACCAACCATTAATAGTTGTTTAAAGGTTTGAGGCGATTGTGGTAAGGCGTAAAATTCACCTTCATTCATTCGAGAAGGCACAACAAAATCACGCGCACCTTCTGGTGTAGATTTAATAAGATAAGGTGTTTCAACTTCTATAAAACCATTCTTTGACAAATAGTTTCTTACCTCTTGAGTGACTTTGGCTCTAAAAATAAGACTATTTTTTACTGGGTTTCTTCTTATGTCTAAATAGCGATATTTCATTCTAATATCTTCGCCACCATCTGTTTTATCTTCTATAGTGAAAGGTGGTAAAAGTGCTTCATTTAAAATCTGTAAGTCTGACACTAAAATTTCAATAGCACCAGTAGCCATATTCGGGTTTTTAGAAGCACGTTCAATTACTGTTCCCTTCACTTGGATTACAAATTCACGACCTAGTTTATGTGCTTTTTCAAGCAGCTCTTTAGAGGTTCTTTCTTCATCGAAAACCAACTGCGTTAAACCATAGCGGTCACGTAAATCTACCCAAACAATAAACCCTTTGTCTCTAGTTTTTTGAACCCAACCGGATAAGGTTACTTCTGTATTTATATGTGATGCAGTTAATTCACCGCAAGTATGACTTCTGTACATAGTGTATTCTATAAGTTGCAAAAGTAAAAAATCCGAAGCAAAGACTTTAGATTTTTTTTGTTTTAAATGGCGTTTAGTATTTAATTAAAAATAAGAGATTACTCTTTAATTATACTTTTAATAGCTAGTGTTTTTTTTTATTTGAAGAAAATTTATGTCTCATCCACATTTTTAATCGAACAGACAAGAAAAATAAAATTGGTACTACAATTAAAGTTAAAAAAGTAGCAATTAGTAAACCGTAGATTACTGTCCAAGCTAATGGTCCCCAAAACACAACATTATCTCCTCCCATATAGATATTAGGGTTAAAGTCTGCGAAGAGTGTAAAGAAGTTAATATTTAAACCAATGGCTAGAGGAATTAATCCAAAAATGGTTGTAATTGCTGTTAATAATACTGGTCTTAAACGTGCTTTGCCAGCTTTTACAATACTCTCGAAAAGGGCTTGGTTTGTTAAGTAGTCTTCCTTTTCTAAGTTTAATACCGATTTTTTTCTATCGATAAGTAATTGTGCATAATCCAGTAAAACTACGCCATTGTTTACTACAATTCCTGCTAGAGATATGATACCAACCATCGTCATCATGATAACAAATGCGCTACCAGAAATTACGATACCACCAAATACACCAATAAAACTAAGGAAGATAGCAATCATTATTATAGTTGGTTTTGAAACCGAATTAAATTGAAATATTAATATAAAGAAAATTAAACCTAGTCCTGTAAAAAAAGCACCAACTAAAAATAGCATTTGTTTGTTTTGTTCTTCTATTTGGCCGGTGTAATCAATTTTTATTCCATTAGGTAAGCCTTGATAGCTTTTCATTTCGTTTTGAATTTGACTCACAATCGCAGCAGCATCTGTAAAGCCTGGTGATAATGCGGAATAAACTGTTACCACACGTTTAGTGTCTTTATGTTTTATAGCACTAAATCCAGAGTTGTTTTCGAATTTAGTAACCGCAGAAATGGGTATACTTTTAATTTGTCCAGTGTTATCTCTAAACGTTATGTTTTGGTTAAATAACGCACTTTTATTATACCTATTGTCTTGGTTAAAACGAACGTATATATCAAAATCGTCACCATCTTCTTTGTAAATACCTGCTTTAGAACCAAATATAGAACTGCGTAATTGCTGCCCTACTTGTGCAGCACTAATACCTAATTCTCCTGCCTTTTCTCTATCTACAGTAACACGCATGGTTGGCTTATCTTTATTAACATCTATTTTAAGCTCGTCTATACCAGCAATATTTTTTGTGTTAATAAATTCACGCATAGTTTCTGCCGTAGCAATAAGTTGATTGTAATTGTTACCCTCAATTTCAATATTAATAGGTGATCCAGCAGGTGGCCCATTAGCATCTTTTTCTACAGAAATTAAAACACCTGGATAAATACCAACCAATGCAGCTTGTACTTTTCGACGAAGTAACTCACTATCTTCTCCACGTCTAAATTTAAACTCTCGCATGGATGCTGTAATTTTTCCTTTATGCGGCATTTCGGCGGCAGAGCCACCATCTGTTTGTGGATTTCCCGCACCTTCGCCAACTTGAGATACTGTGCTTTCTACAAGAAAGTTTTTGCCGTTATGCTTGTATTGGTTCTGGTTAAGAACGGTAAACACCCGTTTTTCAATTTCTTTAGTAATAGCATTGGTTTTTTCTATTGCTGTACCTTCGGGATATTCTATATAAACTATAATTTGATTTGGTTTGTTATCTGGAAAAAATTCGACTTTTGTTCTTTTTGCGTTTAGCGAAATTCCGAAAGCTATAAATGAGGCAATTAATAGTAAAAAAGTACCAATACTTAAAACATAAGGTCTCCAACCCGAAAGCGCACTGCGCAATTTACGTTCGTACCAGTTTTCTAAATTTACCAGCGCTTTGTTTTGGAAACTATTCGCCCATTTTCTAATAAAGAAACGGTAAGCCCAAAGCATTATAGCAGTAAATATCATGATGGTACCTAAACCTCTGTATGTACCTCCAAATAGAAGAATAAGTATTCCAAAAACTGCAATAATTATTGTTATTTTAATAATTTGCTTTAAAGGCATGTCTTTATCTTCTATGGTCATAAATTTTGAAACCAATACAGAGTTAAAAAATATGGCTACAAATAGTGAAGAACCTAAAACAACAGAAAGGGTTATTGGTAAAATTTTCATAAACTCACCCATTATACCTGGCCAAAAGGCTAAAGGTGTAAATGCAGCAACGGTTGTAGCTGTAGATATAATAATAGGAAAGGCAATTTCACCAATTCCTTTTTTGGCAGCTTCAATTTTACTGATACCTTCGTCTTCCATTAAACGGTAAACGTTTTCTACAACTACAATACCATTATCTACAAGCATACCAAGGCCCATAATAAGACCAAAAAGTACCATTGTGTTTAAACTTTGGCCTAGAAATTCCAAAATCATAAGAGACATAAACATAGACATTGGGATAGCGAAACCAACAAACAATGCATTTTTGAAGCCTAAAAAGAACATTAAAACGGTAACTACTAGTAAGACACCAAAAATTATATTGTTTACCAAATCGTCCACTTGACCAATGGTTACAGAAGATTGGTCGTTGGTAACCGTAACAGATAAATCTGTTGGGAAGACATTGTCTATAGCATTTTGTACAATAACTTGAATTTGCTCTGCAGCAGCAACCATATTTTTACCTGCACGCTTTTTAACGTCTAACATAACCACAGGTTCTCCATACTCTCTTGCAAAAGTTGTTTTATCTTCTTCTTTAAAGCTTACATTGGCGACATCTTTTAAGTAAATAGATTTACCTTTTTCAGACTTTACAACAAAGTTTTCAAGTTCTGATGGTGTTTCAATTTCTCCTAGAATTCTAATGGTTCGTCTTTGTCCACTTGCTTTTAAGTTACCAGCAGACATTGTCAAGTTACCATTATTAATAGCTCCAGTAATATCAAAAAAAGTAACTTGTGCAGCCATCATTTTATATACATCTACAGCAACTTCAACTTCCTTGTCTTGAGCACCACGAATGTCTGCTTTTTTGATTTCTGGTAAATCTTCAATTTCGTCTTGAAGGTATTCTGCAAATTCCTTCAATTTTTGAATAGGGTAATCTCCAGAAATATTAATGTTTAGAATTGGCATTTCTTCAGAAAGACTTAGCTCAAAAACATCTGGTTCTACTTTTGCGCCATTAAAGGTAGGCCAGTCTTCGCTAGAGGTTTCGGTATCAATTTCATCTTTAACCTTCTGTTTGGCTTGGTCTACGGTAATACCATCATCAAACTCAACAACCAACATGGCATAATCCTCTTGAGATGTTGAGGTAATTTCTACAACATTGCTTACTGTTTTTAGTTTATCTTCTAATGGATCTGTGATTAGTTTTTCTATATCCTCTGCTGTGTTTCCAGGATAAATAGCACTCACATAGATTTTAGTTTCATTAACTTCTGGAAAATTTTCTCTTGGCATGCTAAAGAAAGCAGAAATACCTAGAAAAAAGATAACAGCAATTAAAACATACATTGTAGTTTTATTATTAATTGCCCAAGATGATAAACCAAATTCTTTGTCGACTTGTTTTTTCTTTTTAGCCATGTTTAGTAGTTTATTACTTTAACTGTTTGTCCTTCTTTAACACTACGAGCACCTTCCAAAATTAGTTCGGCTCCATTTTCAATACCTTCTAAAACTTCTATAATGTCACCTTGTGTTTTTCCTGTTTTAATAATGACTTTATTTACCTTACCTTCATCATTATTTTTTTTGTTTTTTACAATGTAAACGTACTGCTCACCTTCTGCATTTTCCGATATTATACTTTGTGGAACAAGTATGGCTTTTTCGTTTGTATAATCATTAATTTTAAGTCTAGCAGTTAGATTAGGTTTTATACTTTTATCTTTATTAGGAATGCCAATTTCTACTTTAAAAGTTCTATTGGCAGGATTAATTACGGCACTTGCTTGGCGAATTTCTGTGTCTAATTTTTTTCCTAAAACGGGAAATTCTACAGTAACATTTTTACCTTTTGTTACAGAAGGCACATAGCTTTCTGGCACATCTGTTTCTATGTACATATTATCTAAGTTAACAATTTGCATAAGTGGTGTTTGTCCTGCGCCAACCACACTTCCTTTCTCTGTAATAACATCATCTATAGTGCCATTAAAAGGAGCTCTAATAACAGTTTTGTTTATTTGTTGTTGTATTTGGTTTATTGCTTCTTGTTGAGATTCGAAAGAAGATTTAGCTTGTAAAAATTGAATTTCGCTACCAATTTTTTGATCCCATAGTCTTTTCTGGCGCTCGAAAGTTGTTTGCGCTAAATTCGCTTGTATTTTATATTGTGCTAGTTGTTGGCTTAATCCACCATCATCAATTTTAGCTAAAGTTTGACCTTTAGATACACGTTGGCCTTCCGTTACATAAACATTGGTTAATATGCCATTAAATTCTGGAGTTATTGTTAAAAGGTTTTTTGTTGTTACATTACCTTGTAATTCTAATACGTGATTAAAAATTTCTTCTTTAGCTTTAAAAGTTGTTATTAAAGGAATATTTTTTGTGGTGTCTAATTTTTTAATTCTTTTATCTAACAATTTTATTTTAGAATTAACAGTTTCCTGCTCCGTTACTAATTCTGCTCTTTTAGTTCTAATACTTTCTAAGTTGTTAGTTTCTAAAACCTTTTCAACTGTATTTTTTTTGTCACCTCCACAAGAAGTTAGTAGAATGGTTGCAGTTAATATTAAGAATATATGTTTCATATTATTTATTTTTTTTGGAGTTGATTTAATTTTGAAGGACTGCATTTAAAACGGTTTCTAAATTTGCTTTTTTGGTAATAACATCTAGCATGGTTTGTAGTAATTCGTTTTGCGTTTGGTAGAGTTGTGTTTGCGCTTGGCGTAACTCAAAACTTGAGCCAATACCCTCAAAAAATTTGGTTTGATTTTTTTTCTCTATACGCTCCGCAAGTTTTAGGTTTTCCTTTTTATTGCCATAGTCTTCAATAGCAAATTGGTAATCGCTTTTAGCTACAGCTATTTGGAGTTTTAATTGTTGTTCTGTTTCAGTAAGATTATTTTTAGCGATATCTAAATTTATTTTTACGCGTTGCGTTCTGGAACTTTGTAATCCAAATCCAAATATGGGAATTGTAATTCTTGCTCCAAAATTTGCGGTACCAAGCCATTGTTGGTTATTATTTAAAAATGTAAATTTTTGGCTGTTTCCTAAATAGCTGCCGTTAATAAAAGCTCCAACAGTTGGTAGCGCTTTACTTTTTTCTAGTTTTACAAGAAGTTCTTTAGAGCGCTTATCATTATCAGCAATTTTAAAATCTATAGTATTTTTAACATCATCACTAGCGTCCAACAAATTAATTGATATATTTTTTTCGGCTAAAGTGTCAAGATTATCGGTAGCAATTATTGGAGCGTTAACATCTTTTCCCATTGCAATATTTAACATTTTGTAACCAACAACTTTAAGCCTATTAACATTATTAAGATTACTTTTTACACCAGAGAGCGTAATTATAAGTTGCTCAACGCTTTCCTCTTCCTCTAATCCATTTTCGTAAATTTTGGTTACATCGTTTAAGTTTTTTTCTAGAATATTAATGTTTTTTTCTAATATTAGGATACTTTCTTTTGTTAGTAAAACGTTTCCATAAGCATTAATAACAGCTTTTCTTACTTCAAGATTTGTTTTTTCTTTTGCATTTTTTGAAATTTCTAAAAACACCTTCGATGCTTGTAATGCAACTAAATAAGAACCATCAAAAATTAACTGATTTATAGTAGCTTGCGCATTGACAGATTGCTTTGCACCAAAATCTATAAAACCATTATTATCGAAATCTACAGGTTCCGTGAATTGTTGTTTAATATTATTAATATAGTCTATGGTAGCTCCCATTTGTGGTAAACCAGCAGCAGTAGTTTCCCATTTTTGTGCTTTAGCAGCATCAATATCTAAAGTTGCATTTTTTGCCTGTTGGTTATTTTCTAAAGCATAATCAATAGCTTCTTGTAGTGTAAAGCTAGATTTTTCTTCTTGCGAAAACCCTATTGTTGAGGACAACAGAACAAGTATTAGTAAAATTTTATTAGTCATTCTTATAATTTGTTTTTTGTTATAAAATTATTTAAAATGTTTAGCCCATTATCTGTAACTATAGCTCTTAGGTGGTATTCTAAATAGCTTTCCATTAAGTATTCCATATTAAATTTTTCCTGCGGAAATAGTTCACCATCCTTAATACCATACATACCATTAAAGTACATTCTAGAGATAAAATCGATATCTATATTAGAGCGAAACAATTTCATTTTAACACCTTTTTGAAGACTTTCGAACACAGATTTGTGCATTTTTTCAAATTGCTTAATTTTTAAAACCTTATAAATACTTGGGTAATATTTTTTAAGCTGAAATTGAGGTGCCGTTTTTTCGTTTTTTAGATAATGCATTACAAACATTTTAATATCGTATAATTCCTCAATTGGATTAAAAGAAGCTTCGCAAATACCGTCAATACCACAACAAATACTATCGAAAAGATGAAACGTAACCGCCTCTACTAATTTTGTTTTATTAGTAAAATGCTTATATATTGTTTTTTTGCTAATACCCATTTCATTAGCAATATCGTCCATTGTTACACTTTTAAAACCTCGTGTAAGAAAGAGTTCCGTAGATTTATGTATTATATTTTCTTTCATAATTTGGGCACAAATATACAAAAGGAAACTTTAAAAACAAAAATAGTTTCCGAAGTTTAATGTTGTTAATATTGCAATACTGTGTTTTTTTTAATAGATAGAATTACTTTATTTTTGCATGATGCAGAATACCCAAGACTATCAAAGTACGTTTGTAGATTATTTAGAAATGTTTTCTAAAGTTCGTGAACCTAAAAACTTATATGAACCTATTAATTATATCCTAAAGTTAGGAGGTAAACGTTTGCGCCCAGTTTTAACTTTAATGAGTGCCAATATTTTTAATGGCGATTATAAAAAAGCTTTAGATGCCGCTCTAAGTATAGAGGTGTTTCATAATTTTTCGTTGGTTCATGACGATATTATGGATGCTGCGCCTTTAAGGAGAGGCGAGCAAACTGTGCATGAAAAATGGGATACTAATACCGGTATTTTGTCTGGTGATGCCATGCTTATTATGGCGTATCAGTTATTCGAAAATTACGAACCAGAAACCTTTCAAGCTTTAGCAAAACTATTTAGTAAAACAGCTTTAGAAGTTTGTGAAGGACAACAATACGATGTGGATTTCGAAACCAGAGACAATGTTACCATTCCAGAATACTTAAAAATGATTGAGTATAAAACAGCA